>Ga0255236_1000064_pt1 | contig 14512 bp, 9 predicted proteins | sample ColtaT_7_FD_183687 | JGI IMG/M metagenome (GOLD analysis project Ga0255236, IMG submission 183687) | Metatranscriptome of freshwater microbial communities from Columbia River, Oregon, United States - Colum_Cont_RepB_8d (Metagenome... | ecosystem: Environmental > Aquatic > Freshwater > River...
GTGATTTGCTCTGTCAGATTCCAGCACGGGGCAAGGTCAAGTCTCTCAATGTCTCTGTGGCAGCGGGGATATTGATGGGGCATTTTACATCTGAAGTGAATCCTATGAGCAAAAAGGTGATGAAATAGTCACTAAAGCTTGTTTTGGTGATTGACTTTTTTATCAAACGATGGAAATTTGCCTAACTAAATGTCGGTGAGTAGTTAGCAGAGCCTAAACTAAGCTTGTTAACATTAAATGAGCGCTGGAGTAGCTCAGTTGGTAGAGCAGCGGTTTTGTAAACCGCAGGTCGTGGGTTCGAATCCCTTCTCCAGCTCCATCTTTATTGATGATGGGTGAAGGATTAACTTAATGAAGGCAAATCGAAAGATAGCCTTGCAAAGAGAAAGTCATCAGCTTAAAAAGAAAAGCTCTAGTTTTTGATTTCGGAAAGAATGAAAAAAACAAAAGTTTTGACTCAAAGACTAAAAATTTAATTCTTGGATTCTGGAGAGATACCCAAGCGGCCAAAGGGACTAGACTGTAAATCTGGCGGCTCACGCCTTCGAAGGTTCGAATCCTTCTCTCTCCACCACTTTGTTTTTGCAGAAAAAATAGCTTTCTGCAGAAGTGAGTGATAAACAAGTTTGCCCAACGTCAAGTTGACTATGGGATTTTAGGTGCGGGAGTAGCTCAGTTGGCTAGAGCATCAGCCTTCCAAGCTGAGGGCCGCGGGTTCGAGTCCCGTCTCCCGCTCCAAAATAAATCCCTTCGCTGAATAAAATCAGTGAAGCGGTTGTGCTTTTTAACAAAAAGCATAAAAGAGCTGCAGCTGTCTTGTTATTAAACATAATGAGGCAAGCAATAAAGCAGTTCTTAAAATGTGGTGATGAACGCTCTTGTAGCTCAGTTGGCCAGAGCACTCCCTTGGTAAGGGAGAGGTCACGGGTTCAAATCCCGTCAAGAGCTCCAGATTTAATCATTGGTTGTTAGGTGCCAAAACATTACCTAGCCAAACAGCGGAGGCCTAGAAAAATATGTCTAAAGAGAAATTTGAAAGGTCCAAACCCCACTGCAATATTGGGACTATTGGACACGTTGACCACGGTAAAACTACTTTAACAGCAGCTATTACAACTGTATTAGCGAAAAAAGGTTTAGCACAAGCACGTGGCTATGACCAAATTGACAATGCTCCAGAAGAAAAAGAACGTGGTATTACCATTAATACAACTCACGTTGAGTATCAGACTGACAAGCGTCACTATGCTCACGTTGACTGTCCTGGTCACGCTGACTATGTAAAGAACATGATCACTGGCGCTGCTCAGATGGACGGCGCGATTCTTGTTGTTTCTGCTGCTGACGGCCCAATGCCACAAACTCGTGAGCACATCCTTCTTGCTCGTCAAGTAGGTGTTCCTGCGATTGTCGTTTTCTTGAATAAATGTGACATGGTTGATGATAAGGAACTTCTTGACCTTGTTGAAATGGAAGTTCGTGAGCTCTTGAGTTCATATAAATTCCCTGGCGACAAGATTCCAGTTGTTCGTGGATCTGCTTTGAAAGCACTCGAAGGTGATGCTGGTGAGCTTGGTGAATCAGCGATCATGACTTTGATGTCTGCAGTAGATGATTATGTTCCACAGCCTGCACGTGAAAAAGATAAGCCATTCTTGATGCCGGTTGAAGATGTGTTCTCTATTTCTGGTCGCGGTACTGTTGTGACTGGAAGAGTTGAGCGCGGAGTGATTAAGGTCGGTGAAGAAATTGAAATCATCGGTCTCCGCCCAACTATCAAGACTGTTGTAACCGGAGTTGAAATGTTCCGTAAGTTGCTCGACCAGGGTGAAGCTGGCGACAACATCGGTGCTCTTCTTCGTGGAACCAAGAAGGAAGAAGTTGAGCGCGGCCAAGTATTGGCTCACACTGGTTCAGTAACTCCTCACAAGAAATTTAAGGGTTCTGCATATATTTTGACTAAAGAAGAAGGCGGACGTCACACTCCATTCTTCAATGGTTATCGTCCACAGTTCTATTTCAGAACTACAGACGTGACCGGTGTTGTAAAGCTTCCAGAAAACGTAGAAATGGTGATGCCTGGCGACAATGTTTCCATCGAAGTGGAGTTAATCACTCCAATCGCTATGGAAAAAGAGCTTCGCTTCGCTATTCGTGAAGGTGGAAGAACTGTAGGCGCAGGAGTCGTCGCAGAAATTATTGAATAGTTTTCACATTTTGTGAAAACAAGCACTTCATTGAGAAGTGCGAATTTAGGATTCCGATAAAGGGGGAAATATAATTTCCCCCTTGTTTGGAATCAAGTAAGTAGGATAGTGGTGGTGTATGCGAGTAACAGTGAGTTTAGATTGCACGGAGTGCAAAAGAAAAAATTACCAAACTACTAAGAATAAACAAAAGACAACAGATAAGCTAGAATTCAAAAAATTCTGCAAGTTTTGCAGAAAACATACACCACATCGTGAAGGTAAATAAGCTAGGGCAGTAGCTCCAACGGCTAGAGCAGCGGATTCCAAATCCGCGGGTTGTGGGTTCGAATCCCTCCTGCCCTGCCAAACTAAGGTTACATCAGGAATAGCTATGGAAAATCAGCATCAGAAGTGGGTGAATCTCAGTTACTTAGCCGTTGCGATTTTGTTTGGTTATCTTGTTTTCTCGTTAACCGGCAAGTTGGTAGGAGCTTACGATTTAGAGACTAGAATTCGCAGTATTGATTTAATGATGCGAATTGGGTCTGTAGTCGCGGGCGCATTGTTATTTATAGGTCTTTATCGAAACGAAAAGGCTAATCAGTTCATGAATGAAGTCGTGGTGGAGCTTTCTAGAGTGGCGTGGCCAACTCAGAAGGAGACAAGCTCAGCAACGATGATTGTTATTGTGATGGTAGTCGTTTCGGGTATGGTTTTAGGTCTCTTAGATTATTTTTGGGTCCAGATACTCAAGTGGATTCTCTAATAGAGGAGTAGAGTGTGTCAGATACTCAAGCGCTACAATCAGGGGAAATGTCATGGTACGTAGTGCATACGTACTCAGGCTTTGAAAACAAGGCTAAGATTGCGCTTGAAGAGCGAATCAAAGCTCTGAAAAAAGAAGCATTCTTTGGTGAAGTTATTGTGCCAGAGGAAAACGTAGTTGAGCTTGTTAAAGGGCAAAAGAAGACTACAAAAAGACGTTTTTTCCCTGGGTATATTCTCGTAAAGATGGTTTTGAACGATGAGACTTGGCACATTGTTAAAAACACTCCGAAGATCACAGGTTTTGTAGGTGATAAGGTTAAGCCGGTTCCGGTTCCTGAGTCAGACGTACAAAAAATGACCAATCGGATTGCTGAAGGTCAGAGTAAGCCCCGCCCGAGAGTCTCTTTTCATGAAGGTGAAAATGTTCGCGTGGTTGATGGTCCATTCTCTAATTTCAATGGCGTCGTTGAAGATGTCAATCCAGATAAGGGTAAAGTAAAAGTGTTGGTGAGCATCTTTGGGCGCTCCACACCCGTCGAACTTGATTTTATTCAGGTTGAAAAAATTTAAACATTCGTGTTATAAGTCGCGATTCAAGATTTATTAGCGTTTACCTACGCGAAAGAGCAGTCAAGTACACGATGTACTGCGAGAAAGGTATGTTATGGCAAAGAAAGTAACAGGTCAGATTAAGCTTCAAATTCCAGGAGGCCAGGCTAATCCAGCTCCTCCCGTTGGACCAGCGCTAGGTCAACGCGGCGTGAATATTATGGAATTCTGCAAGGCATTTAATGCTAAGACGCAGGATCAAAAAGGGACTATTATCCCTGTCATTATTACGGTCTATTCTGATCGTTCTTTTACTTTCATTACAAAGACTCCTCCTGCTTCTGTATTGTTGTTTAAGGCAGCAAAAATTGAAAAAGGCTCAGGAACTCCTAACAAGACTAAGGTGGGTAAGGTCACCATGAAGCAAGTTGAGGAGATCGCAAAACTGAAGATGCCTGATTTGAATGCAGGCAGTGTAGAGGCGGCGATGCGCTCGATTGCAGGAACTGCACGAAGTGCGGGGATTACTGTTACAGAATAAGTTACAGTTTGAATTTAACGTGGGAGCTAGTGACTAGCGTTTGAACCACCGAGGATTAAAATGGCAAAAGAAAACAAAAAATTGGGTAGTTCTGGACGACACGGGAAAAAGTATATCAATGCTCTAGAGAAAGTGGCCGTTGGAAAAAAGTACAGCGTTGCTGAAGCTTTTGGCCTTATTCCTGAAGTTGCATATGCAAAGTTTGATGAAACAGTAGATGTTGCTTTCAATTTGGGCGTAGATCCAAAGCATGCTGATCAGATGGTTCGCGGCGCGGTAGTTCTGCCTCACGGGATTGGTAAGTCAGTTCGTGTTGCTGTTTTGGCCAAGGGAGATAAGGCTAAAGAAGCTACTGTAGCAGGCGCAGATATTGTAGGTGCTGAAGATTTGATTGAAAAGATCGCCGGCGGCTGGTTTGAGTTCGATAAGATGATCGCAACTCCTGATATGATGGTAGCAGTGTCTAAGATTGGTAAGATCTTGGGGCCTCGCGGCTTGATGCCAAATCCTAAGTTAGGTACTGTTACTTTTGACGTCGCAAAGGCTGTTAAGGAACAGAAATTAGGTAAGGTAGAGTACCGTACTGAAAAAACTGGTATTGTGCATGTTGCAATTGGTAAGAAGTCTTTCGGTGCTGAGAAGCTCAGAGAGAATTTTGCAGCTCTTGCATCTGTGATTATTAAGGCTAAACCGCCTACCAGCAAGGGAACTTATTTGAAGAACGTTACCTTGTCTACCACCATGAGTCCGTCTATTTCGGTAGACCCAATGGATGTCCTCGGCGGGACTGGCGCAGCTTAATTGAGTTTGCGTCTTAGGGTACGTTTAAGAAAAATTAATTCTAGCAAAGAGGTTAAAAGTCATGAATCGTACAGAGAAGACTGAGCTCGCATCCGAGCTAAAAGATAAGTTTTCTAAGGCACAAGTTGCGATTTTTGCAGACTATAAGGGTCTAAGCGCATCTGACGCAGATGAATTGCGAAGACTCCTACGTGCAAAAAATACTGAAGTGAAGGTTTTAAAGAATAATGTTGCTCGGCTGATTACCAAAGATGGCTCTATGGGTGATGAGGCGAAAGCATTGATGGACTCTGTTGTGGGTCCAACAATGGTTGCATTTTCTTTTGGTGATCCTGCAGCTACTGCACAGGTGATCCATAAGTTTGCTCAGAGTAATGAAGCCCTTAAGTTAAAAGATAGTCTTATGGGCACAAAGCGCATTGATGCTTCTGGAGTTGAGGCGCTGGCTAAGCTTCCGAGCAAAGAGGTTCTTGTGGCGCACTTGTTGGGTACAATGAATGCACCGATCAGGAATTTTGTGGGTGTGCTTGCTGCTGTTCCACGTGGGCTGGTAACAGTTTTGGCAGCTATTGAGAAAAAGAAGGCGGATCTTCAGGCGTGATGCTTTGTCTGTAGAGATACGAGTTCGACTAGTGGTCATGGATGCTACTAGCAATCAGGTCCTATCCATACAGAACTAGAGGGACCAAGGCCTAAAGTTAGGATGACGGCGGGTACGAAGTAAAAGAGGTAAATAGAATGTCAACAGCAATTACTAAGGAACAAGTCCTTACTTTCATTGAAAATATGTCTGTTCTCGAGCTTTCACAGCTCGTGAAAGATTTGGAAAACAAGTTCGGCGTGTCTGCAGCTGCTCCAATGGCGGTTGCTGCTATGTCAGGCGCTGCTGGCGCTGCACCTGCTGCAGAAGCAAAAACTGAATTCACAGTTGTGCTCGCAGTGGCTGGTGACAAGAAGATCAACGTCATTAAAGAAGTGAGAGCTATCACTGGCCTCGGCTTGAAAGAAGCTAAGGACCTCGTTGAAGGCGCGCCAAAGCCATTGAAAGATGGAGTGAGCAAGCAAGAAGCTGAAGAAATTAAGAAAAAGCTTGAGGCTGAAGGAGCTAAGGTCGAGATTAAGTAATCTGGACCTCACCACCTTTTTTAGTACCTCTGGTTCAAAAATCGTACCGTACCCTTGCCTTCTGTTAAAAAACAGGTAGGCTGGGTACGGTAACGAATTCTTTTTTATTCTTTTGTTTAGGAGCAAGCATGGCTTCCCTTTTTTTTCGGAAAATCGCCGAGTTCGTAAGGATTTCTCTAAGATCACCTCACCGGTGGAGATTCCGAATCTGATAGAGCTTCAGAGAAAGTCGTATGAAAAGTTTTTGCAGGCTGACGTCCTTCCTTCACAGAGGGAGAACTCTGGTTTGCAGGCTGTTTTTAAGTCCGTGTTCCCCATTGAGGATTTTAATAGGACTGCATCTTTAGAGTTCGAAAGCTACATTCTAGAGAGACCAAAATACGACGTTGCTGAGTGCCGTCAAAGAGGCATGACCTTTGCTGCACCTTTAAAGATTACTGTCCGCTTAGTAGTTTACGATGTAGATGATGAGGCAGGCTCTCGTAATATCCGTGATATTAAGGAACAAGAAGTGTACATGGGTGAAATTCCACTCATGACCGAAGCTGGTTCTTTTATTATTAACGGAACGGAACGAGTTATTGTGAGTCAGCTCCATCGTTCTCCCGGTGTGATTTTCGATCACGATCAGGGGAAGAGTCATTCTAGCGGTAAGATTTTATATTCCGCTCGTATTATCCCTCACCGTGGATCATGGTTGGATTTTGAATTTGATCATAAGGATATGCTCTACGCACGTATTGATCGAAAGAGAAAGCTTCCAGCTACGATCGTTCTGCGTGCTATGGGGATGTCTAATCAAGATATCTTAAAATATTTCTACCGCGTTGAAACCTTGATTTTTGAAGAAGGAAATAAATTCTTCAAAAAGGTCGACCTTGATATTCTTTCAGGCCAACGGGCAGAAGACGATATCTTAGATCCTAAAACTGGCGATGTCATCGTTAAGAAGAATAGAAAATTCACCAAAGCTGTCATTCGAAAGATTCAGGATGCAGGGATTGTGCGACTTGAAGTTCCTTTGGAAGCAGTTATTGGACGGGTAGCTTCTGAAGATATCGTAGATGAGAAAACTGGGGAAGTCTTGTTAGAGACCAATCATGAGCTCAGTGAGGCTAAGATTGAAGAGCTGCGTAAGCGCGAGGTTCATGAGGTAAAGGTCATCTTTACTGATAATCTCACTTATGGCCCGTTCATTCGCGAGACCTTGTTGCTGGATAAGATCTCTAGTCCAGAAGAGGCACTCATTGAAATTTATAAGAGGATGCGACCAGGGGATCCTCCGACAGTTGAGGCAGCTAAGCAGCTGTTTGAGAATTTATTCTTCAATGGGGATCGTTACGATCTGTCGCGTGTGGGTCGTTTGAAGTTGAATTATAAGTTCCCTGAAAATGCAATTTCACCAGAAGTGACCATTTTGAGTAAGGAAGACATTCTTTCCACTCTTTACTACTTGTGTGAGCTCAATAACGGCCGTGGCACTATTGACGATATCGACCATTTAGGGAATCGTCGTGTTCGTGCTGTGGGCGAATTGATCGAGAATCAATACCGTATTGGCCTTGTCCGTATGGAGCGGGCGATTAAAGAAAGAATGAGTATTCAGGAAATCGAAACCTTGATGCCTCATGATTTGATTAATCAGAAGCCTGTGTCTGCGGTCGTCAAGGAGTTTTTCGGTTCAAGTCAGCTATCTCAATTCATGGATCAGACCAACCCGTTGTCTGAAGTTACTCATAAGAGACGTTTGTCTGCTTTGGGGCCAGGAGGGTTGACTCGTGAGCGCGCAGGTTTTGAAGTTCGTGACGTTCACAATACCCACTATGGGCGTATTTGTCCTATTGAGACTCCTGAAGGACCAAACATCGGGTTGATTGCGAGTTTATCCACATATGCACGTGTCAATGAGTTTGGGTTCATTGAGACTCCATATCGTGTGATTCGTACTCGAGATGTAGCTGATGAGATTAGATTCTATACAGCTACTGAGGAAGAAAATAAAATTATTGCACAGGTTGCTCCTGAGGCTCTGCGCAGTGGCAATATCTCAGGCGAGTTGGTTTCTGCTAGAAGAAAAGGGGACTTCGCTCTCGTTAATCCTGATGACGTTGAGTTAATGGATGTTTCCCCAAATCAGCTGGTCTCTATCGCGGCTTCCTTGATTCCGTTTCTTGAACACGATGATGCGAATCGTGCATTGATGGGATCAAATATGCAACGACAGGCTGTTCCTTTGATTAGAACCCGTGCGCCTTTGGTGGGCACTGGAATTGAGCGAGTCGTCGCTCGTGATTCTGGTCAGATCATTCTTAATAAACATCTTGGCGAAGTGATTATGGTGGATGGCACGAAAATTGTTGTGCGCCGCGATCACCCAGCTACTGATGAAGTTGGTTCTGATGTCGATATCTATAATTTGACGAAGTATCAGCGTTCCAATCAAAACACCTGCGTCACTCAGCGTCCAGTTGTTAATGTTGGCGATAAGGTGAAGAAGGGTGATGTCCTTGCGGACGGACCTGCAACTGATGCGGGAGAGCTTGCACTGGGTCAGAATGTCCTGATCGCCTTCATGCCTTGGAACGGGTATAATTTCGAAGATTCTATTCTGATTTCTGAGAGATTAATTAAGGAAGATACGTTTACTTCGATTCACATTGAAGAGTTCGAATGTGTAGCCCGTGATACCAAGCTTGGTAAGGAAGATATCACTCGTGATATTCCGAATGTGGGCGAGGAAGCTCTCAAGGACTTGGATCAGAGCGGTATTATTCGTATTGGCGCAGAAGTTAAGCCAGGCGACATCCTTGTAGGAAAAGTGACTCCAAAGGGTGAAACTCAGCTTTCTCCTGAAGAGAAGCTCTTAAGAGCGATTTTCGGTGAAAAGGCAGGGGACGTGAGGGATACCTCATTACGAGTACCTTCTGGTGTTCAAGGTATTATTATTAATGCCCAAGTATTCGCTCGTGAGGGCACAGAGCCTGATGAGAGAACTAAGTCAATTTTGGAAGAGCAGATTGGGCGTATTCGTCGCGATGAGAAGATTGAGACAGATGCAATCCGGCAATCTGCTATGAATAAGATTATTGCCTCTCTCGAGGGTGCAGTGACTACAGGCAAGCTTTTGTCTGAAGATGGTTCTGAAGAACTCTTGAAGAAGGGGCAGACTTTAAATCGTCAGACATTATTGGTTATTCCATTTGATCTTTTAGGCTTTATTCCTGTGAAGGAGGAGCTTGAGCATGAAGTGACCACCACCATGAAGACGGCAAAGGAGAAGATCGAGGCCGTGCGTTATGTCTTTAAGGAGAAGACTGACAAGTTGAAGCGTGGAGATGAGCTAGCTCCAGGCGTAATTAAAATGGTGAAGGTGCAGATTGCGATTAAACGTCGATTACAGGTCGGTGATAAAATGGCAGGAAGACACGGGAATAAAGGGGTCATCAGCCGTATTCTCCCGATGGAAGACATGCCATTTATGGCCAACGGCACGCCGGTTGATATGGTTTTGAATCCTCTTGGGGTTCCATCTCGTATGAATATCGGACAGTTGCTTGAGGTGACATTAGGATGGGCGGCGCACGGTATTGGTGAGAAGATCAATGCTTATTATGAGAATTTTAGTGCGGATAAGCTCAAGCCCCTCTTGAAGGCTACTTATAGTCACCCTGAAGTGAATAAGTTTGTCGATCAGGCGTCTGAGGAAGAGATTCGTAAGATGGCCTCTCATTTAAGACAAGGTGTTCATGTGGCTACCCCAGTATTTGATGGGGCAAGTGAGCGAGATATTGAGTCTATGCTGTCCATTGCAGATCTGCCTAAGCGGGGTCAAACAACATTGTACGATGGCGTCACCGGCGAGCCTTTCGCTGAGGAAGTCACCGTGGGTATTATGTACATGTTGAAACTCCATCACTTGGTTGAGGAGAAGATCCATGCTCGAAGCATCGGACCTTATAGCTTGGTGACTCAGCAGCCATTAGGCGGTAAGGCTCAGTTCGGGGGTCAGAGACTCGGAGAAATGGAAGTATGGGCACTTGAAGCATACGGTGCAGCATACGGACTTCAAGAGTTCTTGACTGTCAAGTCTGACGATGTGACGGGACGTAACAGAATGTACGAGGCTATTGTTAAGGGCGAGCAGTTGCTCGAACCTGGTCTTCCTGAGTCTTTCAACGTATTGGTGAAGGAACTTCAGAGCTTGGCACTGAATGTTGAGCTGATTGAGGAAGATGATAAAGAGCTAAAAGGCGAATTGATTTAATACGCGGGAGCAAAAATGAAAGACCTTCTTAACTTTTTTGATAAACCTAAGGATCCTTTGAGTTTTACTGGTATTAGGATCTCTTTGGCTTCTCCTGAGAAGATCCGTGAGTGGTCCTTTGGTGAGGTTAAAAAGCCAGAGACGATTAATTATCGTACTTTTAAGCCTGAGAGAGATGGGCTCTTCTGTGCCAAGATTTTTGGTCCAGTAAAAGATTACGAGTGCAATTGCGGCAAGTATAAGCGCATGAAGCACCGAGGCGTCGTTTGTGAAAAGTGTGGCGTTGAAGTTATTCAGTCAAAGGTTCGTCGTGAGCGCCTGGGTCACATTGAGCTAGCTACTCCAGTGGCGCATATTTGGTTTTTGAGATCCCTTCCATCCCGTATTGGAGCGCTACTTGATATCACCTTGAAGGAACTTGAGAAGGTTCTTTATTGTGAGGCGTATCTTGTGCTCGATCCAGGAAATAGCGGAGTTGAAGAGAACTCTGTTCTTTCTGAGGAAAAGTACAATCAGCTCATTAAGGATGGTTTTAGTTTTACCGCTGCTATGGGTGGTGAAGCCATTCGAGATATGCTGAAGAAAGTGGACGTAGAGGTTCTCTCTCGTCAGCTTCGCCGTGAGTTGAAGCAGACTACATCTGAAGCGCAGCGAACTAAGCTTTCTAAGCGCTTAAAGGTTGTTGAATCTTTGAAGATGAGCGGCAGCAATCGTCCTGAGTGGATGATGCTCGAGGTGATTCCAGTCATTCCACCTGAGTTGAGGCCATTGGTTCCTCTTGATGGTGGTCGATTTGCTACTTCCGATTTGAACGATCTCTATAGACGTGTCATCAATAGAAATAATCGTTTGAGACGCCTTATGGAGTTAAATGCTCCTGAGATTATCATTCGCAATGAAAAGCGCATGTTACAGGAGTCTGTAGATGCTCTTTTTGATAATGGCCGTCGCGGCAAGACCTTCACTGGTCCAAACAAGCGCCCATTGCGTTCTCTTTCTGATATGCTTAAGGGTAAGCAAGGGCGTTTCCGTCAGAACTTGCTCGGTAAGCGCGTAGACTACTCGGGACGTTCTGTGATCGTAGTGGGTCCAGAATTGAGACTGCATCAGTGCGGTCTGCCGAAAGTCATGGCTTTGGAGTTATTCAAGCCATTTATTTACAATAAGCTTTCTGAATACGGTTATGTCACTACCATCAAGTCTGCAAAGAAGATGGTAGAGAAGCAGCGACAAGAGGTTTGGGATATCTTGGAAGAAGTGGTTAAGGAACATCCTGTTCTTTTGAACCGCGCCCCAACCTTGCATCGTCTTGGGATTCAGGCTTTTGAGCCAGTCTTGATTGAAGGTAAGGCAATTCAGCTTCACCCTCTTGTTTGTTCTGCTTTCAATGCAGACTTTGACGGTGACCAGATGGCCGTGCACGTTCCGCTCTCAATTGAGGCGCAGATTGAAGCACGTGTGTTGATGATGTCTACGAACAATATTCTGTCTCCAGCACATGGTAAGCCGATTATTGTTCCGTCTCAAGATATCGTTCTTGGGTTGTATTACATGACTCGTGAGCGTCCGTTTGCTAAGGGAGAAGGAAAAGTTTTCTCTAGTCCAATAGAAGTTCACTATGCATTTGATTCAGGCGTAGTTGGATTGCAAACTAAGATTAAGTGTAGAATTCATGGCAAGCTCATGGATACTACCGTAGGTCGAGCTATCCTCTCCGAGATTGTTCCAGAGGAGATTCCTTTTGCCGCATATAATAAGGTTTTAGGTAAGAAGGATTTAGCTGAGCTGATTGACCAATGTTATCGTTTGACAGGTAATAAGAAAACCGTTCTGCTAGCTGATCATTTGATGCAGACAGGTTTCCGTCAAGCTATGAAGGCGGGAATTTCAATCTCTGTCCATGACATGTTGATGCCTCCTGAGAAGAAAGAGTTCTTAGATAAGGCATATCAGCAGGTCCAAGAGATTGAGAATCAATACGTTGAAGGTTTGATCACCGACGGTGAGCGATACAATAAGGTCATCGATATTTGGGCACAGACCTCTGAACAAATTGCAAGTGCGATGATGAAGCGCTTGTCTGTTCAGACTTTCCAAGCACCAGCTCATTGGGCAGGTCAAGAGACACAGGTTACTGGCCCTGCATTCAACTCCATCTTTATGATGGCTGACTCTGGAGCGCGAGGTAGTAATGCTCAGATCAGACAGCTGGCCGGGATGCGCGGTTTGATGGCAAAGCCATCCGGAGAAATTATTGAGACTCCAATTGTCGCAAATTTCCGTGAAGGCTTGTCTGTGTTGCAGTACTTCGTGTCCACTCACGGAGCTCGTAAGGGTCTTGCAGATACCGCATTAAAGACAGCAAACTCGGGTTATTTGACCCGCCGTTTGGTTGACGTTTCACAAGATGTGATCGTGACTGAAGTCGATTGTGCAACTCTCGATGGTCTTTATGTAACTGCTCTGGTTGAGGGCGGTGAAGTGATTGAGAAGATGGGTGACCGTATTCTTGGTCGAGTGGCTCTCGATGATGTGATTGATACTGTAACAAATGAGACTATTGTCAGTGCTAATCAGGAAATTACTGAAGATCTAGTCAAGAAGATTGAAGAAGCGGGAATTGATCGAGTGAGAATTCGCTCAGTATTGACCTGTCAATCTAGGAAGGGGATCTGTAGCTACTGCTATGGTCGTGATTTAGCGAGGGGCCGTATTGTAAACATTGGTGAGGCTGTGGGCGTAATTGCAGCACAATCCATCGGTGAACCTGGAACTCAGTTAACTATGAGAACCTTCCATATCGGTGGTACGGCTTCTCGACGTGCTGAGCAGTCTAGTCTCGAAGCAAAGACTAAGGGTCGTGTTAAGTTGCTCAATGTAGTGACTGTGACCAATAAGGAAGGCCATCTCACTGTGATGAACCGAAACGGTGAACTCGCAGTGATTGATGCAAACAATCGTGAACGTGAGAAGTACTCACTCGTTTACGGTGCTAAGTTGCTGGTTAAGGATGGAGATTCTGTTGAAAAAGGTAAGTTAATGGCTGAGTGGGATCCGTATTCTACTCCGATCATTACCGAGTCTTCAGGTATCGTGAAGTTCGAAGATATCGAAGAAGGTCTCACGATGCAGGAGCAGTTCGATAGCGTAACCGGACTTTCTCATAAGGTTATCGTAGAATCTAAGTCTTCTGATAAGAGACCTAAGATTTTAATTATGGATGAGTCCGGGAATATGATGAAGATCGCAGGTTCTAATCGTATTGCGCGGTACATGCTGCCTGTAGGTGCAAATCTTGTGGTGAATGATGGGGATGTCTTGAGCGCTGGGGATACCATTGCTAAGATCCATCGTGAAACTTCTAAGACTAAGGATATTACCGGGGGTCTTCCTCGTGTTGCTGAGTTATTCGAAGCACGTAAGCCAAAGGATGCTGCTGTAATCAGTGAGATCGACGGTATGGTATCTTTCGGTAAGGATACTAAGGGCAAACGCAAGGTGATCGTCACTCCTGAAATGGGAGAGCCTAAAGAATACCTCATTGGTAAGGGTAGACACTTGGCAGTTAATGAAGGCGATTACGTCAAGGCTGGAGAGCCTTTGATGGATGGACCGATTAATCCGCATGATATTTTAAGAGTCTTGGGTGAAAAGGCACTTGCAAAGTATCTTGTGGATGAAGTTCAGGAAGTTTATCGCTTGCAAGGTGTTAAGATTAACGATAAACATATCGAAACTATTGTTCGCCAGATGCTCCGAAAGGTCAGAATCAAGGATGTAGGTGATTCCACATTCTTGCCAGGTGAACAAACAGATAAGTTAACCTTCGAGATGGAGAATCAAAGGGTCTTGCAAAATGCAGGAACTCCTGCTACAGCTGAGTCACTCCTTCTTGGAATTACAAAAGCGTCGCTGAGTACTGAAAGTTTCATCTCAGCAGCGTCGTTCCAGGAGACCACTAAGGTTCTTACTGAAGCAAGTATCGGTGGTCGCGTAGACTACTTGAGAGGCTTGAAGGAAAACGTAATTATGGGACGCCTCATCCCTGCTGGTACTGGTTTAGCGAAGTATAAGTACCTGCGTGCACAAGTGGTTGAGGAAGAACATACTGGAGTTAGCGCAGAGACATCTGCTGCAGCTCAGGCTTAATGTTAGTGGGCGCTTAGCTCAGCGGTAGAGCAGGGTCTTTACACGGCCAAGGTCGTAGGTTCAATCCCTACAGTGCCCACCATTTAAGCAAAATTCTGAAAAGAAAAAGGAATGGAGAGATTGTCA
>Ga0255236_1000065_pt1 | contig 14365 bp, 11 predicted proteins | sample ColtaT_7_FD_183687 | JGI IMG/M metagenome (GOLD analysis project Ga0255236, IMG submission 183687) | Metatranscriptome of freshwater microbial communities from Columbia River, Oregon, United States - Colum_Cont_RepB_8d (Metagenome... | ecosystem: Environmental > Aquatic > Freshwater > River...
CACGAATTACCGGCCTTGCTCTGGCCGGCACTGGGTATCTCGGCCGTGCTGATCTTCATCGCCCGGCCGCTGGCGGTGTGGCTGTGCCTCGCACCACTGCGTTTCCCCTGGCGCGAGCAGGCATTCGTGGCCTGGGTGGGTCTGCGCGGCGGTGTGCCCATCGTGCTCGCCACCTACCCGCTGCTGGCGGGCACGCCCTCGGCACGGGTGATCTTCGATGTCGCCTTCTTTCTGGTGCTGATGTCCTTGCTGCTGCAAGGTTCGACCGTGGGCTGGGCAGCCAAACAGCTGGGGCTCTTGCAGCCTCAAGTGCGCACGCGGCTGTCGCGCAGCGAGTTCGACCTGCCGGGCCAGAGCGGCTGGGAGGTCGTGACCTATCGCATCGCCAAGGGCACGCAGTCGGTTGGCCGCACCGTGAAGCAACTCGGCCTCGCCGATGTCTCGCGCGTGGTCTGCCTGATCCGCGAAGGCCAGCTGCTGCCCTATAGCCACTGGGGCAAGCTGCTTGCCAACGACAGCCTGGCGCTGCTGGCCAAGCCAGAGGACATCACCCGGCTCGATACCCTGTTCGAACGCCGCAAGGCGACCGATGTTCGCGCGCGCGATGAGTTCCTGGGAGCTTTCCATCTCGCAGCAGATGCGCCGACCACCGAGGTGCTGATGGCCTACGGCGCACAGCCGCCGCCCAGTGTCGAAGGCGAGACGCTGGCCGAAACCCTGCGCCGCCATCTGCCCCAGCCGGTGGAAGGTGACCGTGTGCGGGTGGGCGGCATCGAACTGACCGTGCGCCAACTCGATGGCGGCCGCATCAGCGAAGTCGGTTTGCGCCTCCCGAAAGCCGAGGAATAAGCCCGTCGCAATCGCGCTTGCGGTGCGTTTCTTGCCTCACAATCTGCGCTTCGATTGAGGATCTGCATGTCCATCCACGCCGCCATTCATCACCTGACCCATTACCGCTACGAAAAGCCGGTAACGATGGGGCCGCAGTTGATCCGCCTGCGGCCTGCGCCGCATTCGCGCACGGCGGTGCTGAGCTATGCGCTGCAAATCGAACCGGCCAAGCATTTCCTCAACTGGCAGCAGGATGCCTTTGGCAACTGGCTGGCGCGGGTGGTGTTCCCTGAACCCATCAGCGAGTTCAAGGTGACGGTCGATTGCGTCGCCGACATGGCGGTCTACAACCCCTTTGATTTCTTCGTGGAGGAATACGCCGAGCACTATCCCTTTGCCTACCGCGACGAGCTAGTTGAGGACTTGAAGCCCTATCTGCGTAAGGAAAAGGGCGGCAAAAAATTTGAGTCGCTACTCGCTTCGCTACCGCGAGAGAAGCAGCGCATGGTGGACTTCCTCGTCGCCATCAACGCGCGCTTGCAAGGCGACATCCGCTACACCATCCGCATGGAGCCTGGTGTGCAGACGCCGGAGGAAACGCTGAGCAAGGCCAGCGGCAGCTGCCGCGATTCCGGCTGGTTGCTGGTGCAGCTGCTGCGCCATCTGGGCTACGCGGCACGCTTCGTGTCGGGCTATCTGGTGCAGCTCACGCCGGATGTGAAATCGCTCGACGGCCCCAGCGGTACCGAGGTTGATTTCACCGATCTGCATGCCTGGTGCGAGGTGTATCTGCCGGGTGCGGGCTGGGTGGGGCTTGACCCGACCTCCGGCCTGTTCTGCGGCGAGGGGCACATCCCGCTCTGCGCGACACCGGAGCCTTCGACAGCAGCGCCGGTCAGCGGTGGCTTCAGCTATGCCCGTGGCAAGGACGACCCTGATCTGGAGATCGAGTTCGGCCATGAGATGAAGGTGACGCGCATCGCCGAAACCCCGCGCATCACCAAGCCTTACACCGAGGCACAGTGGGCAGCGATCCAGCAACTGGGCGATGCGGTGGATGCACGCCTGAACGCGGGCGATGTGCGCCTGACCATGGGTGGCGAACCGACCTTCATCAGCATCGACGACTTTCAGGCGCCAGAGTGGAACACCGCTGCCGTCGGCCCCACCAAGCAGAAGCTCGCCAATGATTTGCTGCTGCGCCTGCGCGATCAGTTCGCACCCGGCGCGCTGCTGACCCATGGGCAGGGCAAGTGGTATCCGGGCGAGCAACTGCCGCGCTGGGCCTATGCGATGTACTGGCGCAAGGACCAGGAGCCGATCCTGCGTACGGGCGTGATCGAGGGCACCGTCGCCGCCTATGACCTACCCACGCCGGCCACCAATACCAGCCGTACCCACGCAGAGCGCGTGAAGAGCGCAGGCCTTTTGATGCGCGGTATCGCTGCACGCATCAAGGTCAACCCTGACAACGCCCTGCCCGCCTACGAGGATGCCTTCTACTACCTGCACCGCGAGCGGCAGTTGCCGCCCAATGTCAGCACGCTCGACTCGAAACTGAAAGACGAGGAGGAACGCGCGCGTCTGGCGCAGGTATTCGAGCGCGGCCTCGACGTGCCACGCGGCTATGTGTTGCCAGTACAACGCTGGCAATCGAGGAGCTGGGTGAGCGAAACCTGGCGTCCGCGCACGGGCCGCCTGCAGCTCATGCCCGGCGACTCCCCGGTAGGCTTCCGGCTGCCGCTGGAGTCACTCCCGCATGTGCCGAGTGAGGCTTATCCGTATTTGCATGAGGCCGACCCCTTCGCAATCCGCAACGCGCTGCCACGCCGCTTCAACCAGCCGTTCCTGCAGCTGCCGGCCGTGGAGCAGGAGCAACGTCGTAGTCGGCAGCGCCTGCTCACAGACGAGCTGCTCGCCACCCGCAGCGAGAACGATTACCTCGAAGGCACGGTGCGCACCGCCATGGCGGTGGAGCCGCGTGGCGATCATCTCTATGTGTTCATGCCACCCACGGCCAATGCCGACGATTACCTCGAACTGATCGCGGTGGTGGAGGACACTGCCGCCGAACTGCAACTGCCGGTGCGAATTGAAGGCTATCCACCACCGAATGATCCACGCCTTGAAGTGCTGAAGATCACGCCAGACCCTGGTGTGATCGAGGTCAACGTGCAGCCGGCCGGCAGCTGGCGCGAGCTGAATCGCATCGTCGAAACCGTCTACGAACAGGCGCGACTCACGCGGCTGACGGCCGAGAAGTTTCTGGTCGATGGCCGTAGCGTCGGCTCTGGCGGCGGTGCACATATCGTGCTGGGTGGCGCCACAGCGGCGGACTCCCCTTTTCTGCGTCGGCCCGACATGCTGGGTTCGCTGGTGCGCTACTGGCAGAACCACCCTGCGCTGAGCTATTTCTTCAGCGGCCTGTTTATTGGCCCTACCTCTCAGCACCCGCGTGTCGACGAGGCACGTGACGCCAATCTGTACGAGCTGGAAATCGCGCTGGCACAGCTCCCGAAAAAGGGCAGCCACAACATCCCGCTCTGGCTGGTGGATCGCATCCTGCGCCATCTGCTCACCGACCTCACGGGCAACACGCATCGCAGCGAGATCTGCATCGACAAGCTCTACTCACCGGACAGTGTCACGGGCCGGCTCGGCCTGGTCGAGTTCAGAGGCTTCGAAATGCCTCCGCATGTTCGCATGAGTCTTGCGCAGCAACTGCTGTTGCGGGCGCTGATCGCGCGTTTCTGGGAGCAACCCTACGAGGGTGAGCTGGTGCGCTGGGGCACCGCACTGCACGACCGTTTTCTGCTGCCGCATCACCTATGGACTGATCTCAAGGAAGTGCTTGCCGACCTGCGCCGCTGCGGCTTTGCCTTTGAGGATGCTTGGTTTGCACCGCACTTCGAGTTCCGGTTTCCCAGCCACGGCACCATGCGCTTTGGCGAGGTGGAGATCGAGCTGCGCCATGCGCTCGAATGCTGGAACACGCTGGGCGAAGAGCCGGGCGGTGGCGGCACGGCGCGCTATGTCGACAGTTCGCTAGAACGCTTGCAGGTCAAGGCCACGGGCCTGACGCCCGGGCGGCACTTGATCACCGTCGGCGGCCGCCGTCTGCCAATGACATCCACTGGTACGCAGGGCGAGCATGTGGCGGGCCTGCGTTATCGCGCCTGGCAACCGGCAAGCTGTCTGCATCCCACCATCGGCGTGCATACGCCGCTGGTGTTTGATCTCTACGATGCTTGGAGCAAACGGGCGGTGGCAGGCTGCACCTACCACGTCATGCACCCAGCAGGCCGTAGCTACGACAGCTTTCCGGTCAATGCCTACGAGGCCGAGTCACGCCGCCTAGCGCGCTTTGCGGCGCAAGGGCACACGGCGGGCAGCTACTGGCCAGCAGAGGAGCGCATCAATCCGGAATATCCGATGACATTGGACCTGCGCACAGCAAAGCCGTGCTGAGGCGCGGCCTTAGCTGAAGCGCTCGCGCGTGCGCTGTTTCTTCTTGATCTGCCGGTCGGTCAGCACGTTCTTGCGATCCCTGAACGGGTTCTCGCCAGTCTTGAAGCTGAGCTGGATCGGCACGCCGACCAGCTTGAAGGCTTCGCGGAACTCGTTGATCAGGTAGCGGTGATAGCTGGTCGGCAGTTTCTCGGTCTGGTTGCCGTGGACGAGAATCTGGATCGGGTTGGTGCCGATCTGATGCGCGTAACGCAGCTTGATGCGGCGGGTGAGCACGGCCGGCGGCGCATGCTTGTCGCAGGCCTTTTCCAGCGCGCGGGTCAGCTCTGGCGTCGGGATGTCACGCGTGGTGGCCTCATAGGCCAGCACCACGTCATCCATCAGGCCTTTCAGCCCCGAACCATGCAGCGCCGAGATGTAGTGCGGCGGCACGAAGTCGAGGAAGGGGAGCTTGAAATCAACATCAGTGCGGATGCTGTTGCGCTTGTCGTTATCGAGGTGATCCCACTTGTTGACGGCCAGCACCATGGCACGACCACGCTGGGCGATGAGGCCCATCAGCTTGGCATCGTGCACACCCACCTCGTCATGGGCGTCCATCATGACGATGACAACATGCGCACGCTCAACGGCCTGCAGCGCCTTGACGATGGAGAACTTCTCGATCACTTCGCTGACACGGTTGCGGCGGCGGATACCGGCGGTGTCGATCAACTCGTACTCGTGACCATCGCGCTCGAAACGCACGCTGATCGCATCGCGCGTGGTGCCGGCCACCTCGGAGGTCAGCAGTCGCGCCTCGCCTAGCAGCCGGTTGACCAGCGTCGACTTGCCAGCATTGGGGCGACCCACCACGGCCACACGGATGATGCCGTCATCGGGTGCAAAATCGGCCGGCGGCGCATTGACCAGCAACATACGCAGAAGATTGCCAATGCCATCGCCATGCTCTGCCGAAATGGGCACTGGCTCGCCGAGGCCCAGTTGATGAAAGTCGCTGGCAATGGCGGTTTTGGTGCGACCTTCAGCCTTATTGACCAGCACGGTCAGAGGCTTGCCGTGCTTGCGCAGACGCTGGGCGATGGCAAGATCTGCCGTGGTGCAGCCTTCGAGCGCATCGACCAGAAACAGGATGTGGGTCGCCTCAGTCAGCGCGATCTGCGCCTGTTCCTCGGCTAGCATGGCCAGTGCGTCGTCTTCGTCTGGAGACAGGCCGCCTGTATCCACCACCATGAAGCCCTTGCCCTCGAAGCGACCCTGCCCGTATTGACGATCACGGGTCAGGCCTGGCAAGTCCATCACCAGCGCATCGCGGCTGGCGGTGAATGCGTTGAACAAGGTGGATTTGCCGACGTTGGGGCGGCCCACAAGCACGACGACAGGGAGTGCCGGAGTGGTGTCTAAAGATTCATCAATGGAGTCAGACATAACTAAAGGCCTACCCCCTCTCCCGCATGCGGGAGAGGGCTGGGGAGAGGGATAGCGGCATACAGCCTCTCTCCCCTAGCCCCTCTCCCGCATGCGGGGGAGGGGAACGAAAAACTAGCGAGTCATCAACGCTTCGAGACGACCATCGACATTCATCACATACAGCGTCGTGTCGGTGGCAATCATGGGGGCGAGAATCGGCGCACGGCCAACGCGGGTGCGCGCCACCAGTTTGCCATCGGCGGGGTCAAAAAAATGCAGGTATCCCTCATAGTCGGCCACCACCGCATAGCCCTTGAAGAAAGCGGGTGGCGACAGTCTGCGATATTTGAGCGCTTCGCTCTTCCAAACCGCAGCACCGCTTTCGACATCGAGCGCCCAGACCACCCCATCGTCATCACTGACGTAGACCGTGCGCCCTCCCACAGCCATGCCAGTACCGGACTTGATCGCACGGCGCCAGCGGCTTTCACCATCCACCGGGTCGACCAAGGTCACGTCACCGCCATAACTGGCGACCAGCACACCATCGAGGGTGTCGAGCAATTGCGCGTCAATGTCAGCAAGGCGCTCCAGTTCGGTGCGCCCACTGGGCACAGAGATCGGCTGCTCCCACAGTGGAGCACCATCATTTATCTGCACGGCAGTCAAGCGTCCACTGTCCATGCCCAGCAACACCCTGTTGCCGTCTACCAGCGGTGCTGAAACACCGCGCAGGGTCAGCGTGGGTACCGTCCGGTCGAAACTCCAAACACGTTTTCCATCGGCGGTGGACAGCCCAAACACGCGGCCATCGACACTGCGGGCAACGACAAAACGGGCATTGCCCGCTGGAGGTGCCAGCACTTCGCTGGAGACCGGCACGCGCCAGGCTAGGCTCCCGTCGGCACGCTTGAGCGCAATCACCTCTGCATCAAGAGTACCCACCACGACCAGATCACCAATCACAGATGGTCCGGCAGCGATGCGGGCATCAATATCGCTCCTCCAGCTTTCGCGACCTGTGGCTGGATCGAGTGCAAACACACGCCCGCCTCGCTCGGCTACGAAGAGCGCATCGGCTTCCAGGACGGGACGCAAACCGCTCGGACGCCCATCAGCACCTCGACCGATTGCTTTTGACCAAGCATCGGTAAGGCTCAGCTTGGGGACATCGATATTGACCAGTTTGGCTGGCTCGCGCACCTTGGCTTTGCTGGAACAGGCAGCGGCCGCTACGGCAAGTAGCGCGACAGCCGTGACACGGACAATGGGACGAAAGCTCAAGCAGTTCTCCTCAACTTTTTCTATGCGGCATCAGCAAGATCATCGATCTTGCGTTGCAACGATTCGCGGTTTGCAGCAGCGTCGTCACTGGCAGCCAAGGCTTTCTCGAAAGATTCACGCGCTCCTTTGCGATTACCTTGGGCTAACAGAATGTCACCCCTCAGCTCTTGCGCGAGTGAGGCATAACTCACGCCCACATCACCATCAAGCAGCTTGATAGCGTCGTCAAACTTGCCTTGCTGGGCCAGAACACGCGCCTGACGCAATTGAGCGAGCGGGCGCAGCGCCTTATCGCTGGCGTGGCTGGCAACCCAAGCCAGAGGCGACAGAGCTTCGTCAAAGCGCCCTTTTTCAACAGCATGTTGTGCAACCCGCAACAATGCCTGTGCGGCATAGGGAGTGTTGGAATACTCGGCCTTCAGCTTGTCAGCAATGGCTCCAGCATTGTCGATCTTGTCAGTGAGCAGGGCTGTTTTCAGATCTTCAAACATCTGCGCGGCTTCGCCAGCGCGTTTGAAATCATGCGCTTTGTACTGATCCCATCCGACGATGCCAGACAGGCCTAGCACTAGCCCGGCAACCAGTGCCCTCCAGTTATCTTTCCACCATTGCTTGAGGCGCTGGGCTTGGTCTTCGTCGTCGTAGTGCGACATGTTTCGGTCCGTGGGTTGTGGGTGTGACCGCCAATGCGGTCAGACGTTTCAGCTCAAATCAGTCGGGGGGCGATGAATTCCGGCAGGGCCGCAAAGGCCACGCGCTCATCACCCCCCGAAGGAATCGCGGATTTTACTTGAACTGCGCCCTCGGCCAGTTCGCTGTCGCCCAGCACCAGCCAGAGCCCCGCCCCGCTCTTCTCCGCGCGGCCCAATTGAGTCTTGAGCTTGCCTCCGCCGGCATTCAACAGCAGGCGCAGATTGGGCAGCTGGGTGCGCAAAAGTTCGGCCAATACCCGCGCCATCTGATCAGCACCCTCGCTCAACGTGCAGAAATATACCTGCGGTGCATCGGAAGGCTTTTGTTGGGCCTGTTGCTTCTCGAGTAGCAAGACTAAGCGCTCGACACCAGAGGCCCAGCCCACGGCCGGAGATGGTGAGCCGCCCAGCTGACTCACCAGGTTGTCGTAGCGGCCGCCTGCCAGCACCGTGCCCTGGCTGCCCAGCTCGGTTGTGGTCCACTCGAACACGCCGCGGGTGTAGTAGTCCAAGCCACGCACCAGCTTCGGGCTGACTTCGTAAGCAATACCCAAATCATCCATAGCTTGCCTCCAGCCATCGAAGTGGGCACGAGAGTCGTATTCAAGATAGTCAATGAGCAAAGGAGCGTCGGCGACGATCTCCTTCGTGCGCAGGATTTTTGAGTCCAGCACCCGAAGTGGGTTAGTAAGCACGCGACGCTTCGAGTCCTCATCTAGTTCATCGACGTATCGAAGAAGATATTCCACCAACGCGGCGCGGTAGTTGGCACGTGCCTCGCTGCCGCCCAGGGAATTAATCTCGAGCTTCAGGCCGCCGATGCCGAGTGCGGTGAGAAAGCGCTGCGAGAAGGCGATGACCTCGGCGTCGATGTCGGGCCCGGCCATGCCGTAGGCCTCAACACCCACCTGATGAAACTGGCGGTAGCGCCCAGCCTGCGGCCGCTCGTGGCGGAAGGCGGGGCCCGCATACCAGAAGCGCTGCTGCTGGTTATGCAGCAGGCCATGCTCGATGCCCGCGCGTACGGTGCCAGCCGTCAACTCAGGCCGCAGGCTCACGCTCACACCATCGCGGTCGTCGAAGGAATACATCTCCTTCTCGATGACATCCGTCACCTCGCCCACCGCGCGCTTGAACAAGGTGGTGGCTTCGAGCAGCGGCAGCCGCAACTCGCCGTAGCCGTAGCGCCCGGCCACATCGGCCGCCGTGGCAAATACGCGCCGGAACAGCGCGGACTGCTGCGGCAGCACATCGTTGAAGCCCCGCAGGGACTGGAGTTTGCTCATGGTCTGCGCCTGAAAATTAAACGGCAGCGGCGCGGGCAGCGAGCTTGGCGCGCACCAGGCGCTCCAGCTCGTCCACCAATTGGTCGTTGTGCGCCTTGTGCTGGATCACGCCGTCCAGATAGATGGAATTGGGGCGGCCACCGGCCACACCGAGTGCCGCCTCGCGCGCCTCACCGGGGCCGTTGACCACGCAGCCGATCACCGCAAGGTCGATCGGCTCTGTCACGTCTTCAAGCCGCGCTTCGAGTTCGTTGACGGTCTTGATCACGTCGAACATCTGGCGACTGCACGAGGGGCAGGCCACCAGATTGATGCCGCGATTGCGCAGGTGCAGCGATTTCAGAATGTCCCAACCCACCTTCACCTCTTCCACCGGGTCGGCGGCCAGGCTGATGCGGATGGTGTCGCCAATGCCCTGCGCCAGCAGCATGCCGAGGCCGATGGAGGATTTCACCGCACCGCTGCGCAGGCTGCCGGCCTCGGTGATGCCGAGATGCAAGGGCTGCTCGATGAGCGTGGCGAGCTTCTGGTAGGCGTGCACGGTCATGAACACTTCGCTGGCCTTGAGGCTGACCTTGAAGTCCTCGAAGTTGTGCTTGCGGAGGATGTCGATGTGGCGCAGTGCAGACTCCACCAGCGCATCGGCATTGGGCTCGCCGTATTTCTCCTGCAGATCGCCTTCCAGCGAACCGGCGTTCACGCCGATGCGGATCGGCACGCCGTGATGGCGCGCGCAGGCGATGACCTCGGCCACCTTGGCATCGCTGCCGATGTTGCCGGGGTTGATGCGCAGACAATCAGCGCCCATTTCGGCGGCCTTGAGTGCGCACTTGTAGTTGAAATGAATGTCAGCGATCAGGGGGATATCCACTTGCTTGCGGATTTCCCCAAAAGCCTCGCAGGCCGCGATGGTGGGCACTGACACCCGAACGATGTCAGCACCGGCCTTTCGTGCGGCATTGATCTGCGCAACAGTAGCCGCGATGTCTTCTGTCTTAGTGTTGGTCATGGTCTGAACGGCAATGGGAGCATCGCCGCCTACCAGCACCTTGCCGACCTTGATCTGCCGCGACTTCCGCCGCGCGATCACATGCTGCGCCTTCATCGCCATGGCAACTCTCTTACGGCAATGTGATGCGAGCCGTGTTGTCCTCGCGGATCAATGGCACAAAATCAACGGGCTGCCCATTGAAAGTGAGTTGCACCACAGGTGCGTTGCCGAGAAAAATATCCAGCGGCAGCTGACCATCCACAGACTGCTTATTACCCGCTTCGATCAACCCGGACAGGAGGATCTTGCCCGTCGCATCTTTCACTTCAACCCACGACGTACCCGTGAACTGTAGCTGCGCAGCTCCGCTTGCGACTGGGGCCACTGCGCTAGTCGAGGTCTCGCCTGAAGGGGTTGCCGGTGTAGATGCGCTGGCATCTGCAGCAGCTGGCGGTTGGTCGATGGCAGCGTTCACAATCGGTTCGGCGAGCGCAGCGCTAGATTCTTCTGGCATGGAGATAACCACAGGCGGCTCTTCGCTATTCTTGGTCCAGAATGCGAGAACCCCAATGAGCAAGCATCCCAGCACAAGCGTCGCGGCAAGTCTGAGACTGATGCGGCGAGCACTACCCAGCTCTGCCCCGCCTGCGAGAATTAGCTTAGAGGGATGTGGCGGCGCCTTGTGGCCCACCATCTGTTCATAGGCAGTCAGCAATTCACCCTCTGTCACCGGCAGAACCTTAGCCAGCTTTCTGTAATAGCCGCGAACGTAGACTGGCTCGTTGAGCTGCGCAAAATCATCGCGCTCGATGGCGTCGAGCGTGTAGCGGGCGAGTTTGATCTGGGCAGCCAGATCTTCGATGGAGAGCTTGGATCGATCGCGCGCCTGGCGCACAAGCCGACCTGGGCTCTGTCCACCATCGCCATGGGTGGGGGTGTCAAGGAGGGGGGCAGATATGCCAGTCATGGGCCGCTTCAGGTCTTTAAGGACGCACAAGAATATGAATTGTAGTCGTATCGGTGCCGCTCGCCGGGCCTACAGGCCCATTCAGTCAAGGAAAATCACGCTGAAGTTGAATGCTTAGACGTTCGGCCGCATTCACGTCGCCCAAACCACGTTCAGCACGAATAGCCAGACGCAAAGACTCTGCCGTCGGCTTGGCATTCCGGTCGCGGCGCTGCAAAAAAGCCCTCACTCGAAGCCAGTCCATCTTCTTGGCTGCAATCGTCGCCATCTGCAGGAGAGCATCCGGATTGTTGGGGTTCAGGTCGAGCACCTCACGGAAATACCCCTCAGCCTTATCGAACTGCGCTCCTCGATTGGCGCAGATACCAGCATTGAGCAGTGCAGACTCCGGCGCGTTATAGCTCTTGTTGCGTGCCACCCGTTCGAACATGGCCAGCGCGTCATCGATACGGCCGTGCTCACACTCGAAGATCGCAAAATTATTGCGGGTAAAAAGATCCTGTGAGTCTAGTGAAATAGCCCGGCGGTAATGCTTGCTGGCCGCTACTGCATCGCCACGCTGAGCATAGATCAGTGCAATGGCTGAGTGGGCAGGGGCATAACGATCATCTTGTGAAAGCGCCCGCTTCGCTTTTTCAAGTGCTAATTCATAATTGCCGGCTCTCGCGTACTCCACCGCCAGTGATGTGTTGGTACGAGCCGCTTCATCGAGTTTGCTGACATTGCCGCGCTCATCCCGGGATGACTCGGTCACGCAGCCGCTGAGCACTAGTGCCAGCAAAAGAAAAACGCGGATCATGACAATACCTGCACTGTGATGTTCGACAGACGGTTTTTCTGCTTACTCATCACCTCGCCCACCAGCTGGCCGCAAGCAGCATCGATGTCATCGCCGCGCGTCTTGCGCGTGGTGCAGACGATGTCGCGGCTGCGCAGATACTCCGCAAAGGCGCGGATTCGCTCCGAAGGCGAGCGTTTATAGCCCGCCTTGGGAAAAGGATTGAACGGGATGAGATTCACCTTGGCGGGCAGACTGCCGAGCAGTCTTGCCAGCTCTTTCGCATGGCCCAGCGAGTCGTTGACGCCATCCAGCATCACATACTCATAAACGATATGCGCCTTGGGGCCCTTGCCCTGAGTGTAACGATGGCAGGCGTCCATCAATTCGCCGAGCGGATACTTGCGGTTGATCGGCACCAGCTCGTCGCGCAGGTCGTCGTTGGGCGCGTGCAGCGAGACGGCGAGTGCCACATCCACGTCTTCGCGCAGGCGATCCATGAACGGCACGAGGCCCGAGGTGCTGACGGTGACGCGGCGCTTCGACAGCCCAAAGCCAAAGTCGTCGAGCAGGATGCGGATGGCGGTGACCACCGGCTGGTAGTTGGCCATGGGCTCGCCCATGCCCATGAACACGACGTTGCTGATGACGCGCTCGTTCTGGAAATCGCTGCCGAGTGCGCGGGCCACGAACCAGACCTGGGCAATGATCTCCGCCGCCGTCATGTTGCGGTTGAAGCCCTGCTTGCCGGTGGAGCAGAACGAGCAGTCCATCGCGCAGCCCACCTGCGAGCTGATGCAGAGCGTGCCGCGATTGTCTTCGGGGATGTATACGGTTTCGACGGCATTGCCGCCGTCCAGCCGCAAGACCCACTTGCGGGTGCCGTCGGCGGAGGTCTGTTCGGCGATCAACTCAGGCGTCTCAATCGAGAACCAGTGCTTCATCTTCTCGCGCAGGTCTTTCGCCACATTGGTCATGCCGTCGAAGTCATCGAGACCCCGACGGTAGATCCATTGCATCACCTGGTCGGCGCGGAAGGGTTTCTCCCCCCGCTCCGCAAACAGCGCGCGCAGGCCGGTGCGATCCAGGCCGAACAGATTGACTGTCGGCAGGGTCGTGGTGGCTGGCGCGCTTTCGGTCATCTCAACGAGTGCGCGGGCAGACTTCCGTCGAGCGGAAGAAATAGGCGATTTCGATCTTCGCGTTTTCGAGCGAATCCGAACCGTGGGCGGCGTTCTCGTCGATGGAATCGGCGAAGTCGGCGCGGATGGTGCCGGGTGCGGCGTTCTTGGGGTTGGTGGCACCCATCACGTCGCGGTACTGAGCCACGGCGTTCTCGCCTTCGAGCACCATGGCCATCACCGGGCCAGAGATCATGAACTTGATGAGGTCACCAAAGAAGCCACGCTCTTTGTGGACGGCGTAGAAGCCTTCGGCTTCAGACTTCGAGAGGTGGATCATGCGCGCGGCGACGATCTTGAGGCCGGCGTCTTCGAGGCGCTGGATGATCGCGCCGATCTTGTTCTTGCCCACTGCGTCGGGCTTGAGGATGGAAAAGGTTTGTTCGATGGCCATGTGCGGTCTTCCGGCTGGGGGTTGATGCGCGTTGCCCCAAAACCATCCGGGGCGGCCCAACCATTCGGGCCTAAAAACGTCGCGGGATCAGCATTGTAGCTCAGGAAGGCGTCAAATGACGCAGCGCAGCATGCTAGACGGCGAAGCTCTCGCCGCAGCCGCACTCGCCTTTCACGTTCGGGTTGATGAACTTGAAGGCTTCGTTCAAGCCATCGCGCTGGAAGTCGAGCGTGATGCCGTCGAGCTTGTCGAGCTGGTCGGTATTGACTACCACGGTCGCGCCCTCGGTCTCGAACACTTGGTCATCGGGACCGACGCTGTCGGCATAGTCGATGACGTAGGCCCAGCCGGAACAGCCGGATTTCTTTACGCCCAGTCTCAGGCCCACGCCAGAGCCGCGCTTGGCAAGCTGGGCGTTGATGCGTTTGGCGGCGGGGGCGGTGAGCTGGATCATGGGAGACCTATCGACTTCAGGGCATCTTCGCCCATGAGTGCACAGTGGAGCTTGTCGTCGGGGATTTCAAGCGCGCGGCACAGTTGGGCGGCGCTCAAAACTCGCAGCTCGGCCGGTGATTTGCTCACTGCCTGCGTCGCCAGCCAGTGGCCAACAGCGATGCCGACCGGACAGCCAAAGGCGGTGAAGCGAGCCTCGGCCACCTGCCCGTCCAGCATTCGCAGATGCAGCGCGAGCCAACTGGCACTGGCGCGGTTTTCGACTCGAACCGTCTGCACACCCGGCGTGGCGGCCGCGAATTCGCCGCTGTTGCTGCTGGCCTCGATGAACTGCGCCCAGACCGGGGCGGGATAATCGAAGACGTTATCGGCGTGGAGCGCAGCCGTCGCAGCACCTGCATCACCGCTGATCTCGCGAAGCCAGAGCACCGCGTCGATCACTTGCCGGGCAGCGGTATCGATTTGCGCTTCGGTCGTCGCCCGCCCCAGCGAGAATCGCAGGCTGGCATTGGCGAGCGCATCGTCACGACCAAGTGCGCGAAGCACATAGCTGGGCTCGCGAGTCGCGCTTGAACAGGCCGAGCCAGAGGATACGGCTAGCGAGGGCAGCATCGCCCGCAGGGCTTCGCC
>Ga0255236_1000068_pt1 | contig 14266 bp, 10 predicted proteins | sample ColtaT_7_FD_183687 | JGI IMG/M metagenome (GOLD analysis project Ga0255236, IMG submission 183687) | Metatranscriptome of freshwater microbial communities from Columbia River, Oregon, United States - Colum_Cont_RepB_8d (Metagenome... | ecosystem: Environmental > Aquatic > Freshwater > River...
CAGCAGCATCCAGTCCATCGGCGGCTTGAGCGGCATTAGGGGCGCACCCCAAAGCTTGAGCCAGCCCTGCATCTCGCCCAGCTCCAGCAGCTGCGCCGTGGCGATCTGACGCGCCAGTGCCGCAAGCGGTGTCGGGCGGCCGTCCAGCATCAGCTGCGCCATGCCAATGGCCTGCTGGTGGTGCCGGCTCATGGCCTGGGAAAAGCCAATATCCACCGGGCTTGGACGGGGCGCTTGCTGTTGCACCGCGCGCCACCAGCCGGCGGCAAGCACTGAGATGATCACAGCGAGCATGAGCAGCAACAGACCCAAGCCCCACGCGCGTGATTTCATCCTCTATAGCTCGTCGAACCCGTACCGGATCAGGCTAGCTGGCCGTGGCAGTGCTTGTATTTCTTGCCGCTACCGCAGGGGCAGGCATCGTTGCGGCCGACCTTGGGTAGCTCGCGCTGGAAGGTTTCCGGCTTGGTCGTGGGCGATGGCGCTAATGGCGGCGGCACTGCGGGCTCGGCATGCAGCACATCCTGTGCAGCGGCATGCTGCAACTGCATCTTGTGCTCGACAAGCTCGGCAGCGGCGCGGCGCTGCGCCTCAATCTGCTCGACCTCGGCCTCGGTCTGGATCTGCACCCGTGCGAGGATTGAGATGACCTCGTTCTTGAAGCGACCCAGCATGTCGTTGAACATGCCAAAGGCCTCGCGCTTGTATTCCTGCTTGGGGTCTTTCTGCGCATAGCCGCGCAGGTGGATTCCCTGACGCAGATAGTCCATCGCCGCCAGATGCTCGCGCCAGAACTGGTCAATCACCTGCAGCATGATGGCCTTCTCAAAATGCTCCAGCACCGGGGCACCGACGCGGGCCTTCTTCTCGTCATAGGCTGCTTTCACTGCCTCGGTGACGCGGGCACGGATGCCCTTCTCGTCGAGACCGTTGTCCTCATCCAGCATCTTCTGGAGTGGCAACTCGACCCCGAAGTCTTTCTTCAGGGCCGCTTCCAGCTCGGCCACTTTCCACAGCGACTCGATGGTCTGCGGCGGGATGTAGGCATCCACCATGCCGCTCACCACGTCGGGGCGAATGTCATCGACGATGGAGGTCACACGCTCGGCCCCCATCAGCTCGTCGCGCAGTTCGTAGACGGCCTTGCGCTGATCGTTGGCGACGTTGTCGTATTCGAGCAGGTTCTTGCGGATATCGAAGTTGTGCGCCTCCACCTTGCGCTGCGCGGTTTCGATCGCACGCGTCACCCAGCGATGCTCGATGGCCTCACCCGGCTGCATGCCGAGCTTGGTCAGCATCGCGCGCATCGACGGCGGGGTGAAAATACGCATCAGGGTGTCGTCGAGCGACAGATAGAAGCGCGTCGCACCGGGATCGCCCTGACGACCGGAGCGGCCGCGCAGCTGGTTGTCGATGCGGCGGCTCTCGTGGCGCTCGCTGCCGATCACGTAGAGGCCGCCGGCGGCCTTCACTGCATCGTGGCGAACCTGCCAATCAGCCTTGATCTTTGCACGGGTTGCCGCGTCATCCTCGGCCACACCATGCAACTCGGCTTCGAGCGAGCCACCGAGCACGATGTCGGTGCCGCGACCGGCCATGTTGGTGGCAATGGTGACGGTGGCGGGGCGACCCGCATTGGCGATGATCTCGGCCTCGCGCTCGTGCTGCTTGGCGTTGAGCACCTCGTGCTTGATGCCTTTTGCGGTCAGCAGCCCGGCCAGCAACTCGCTGGTCTCGATGCTCGCCGTGCCCACCAGCACCGGCTGCTGCCGCTGGTTGGCTTCGACGATCTCGCTGATCACGGCATCGAACTTTTCCTTGGCGGAAATGAACACCTGATCGCCCTGATCCTTGCGCACCATCGCGCGATTGGTGGGGATCACCACCACTTCGAGCTTGTAGATGTTCTGGAACTCGAAGGCCTCGGTGTCGGCGGTGCCGGTCATACCGGCCAGCTTCTTGTAGAGACGGAAATAGTTCTGGAAGGTGATCGAGGCCAGCGTCTGGTTTTCCTGCTGGATGTTGACCTTTTCCTTGGCCTCGACCGCCTGGTGCAGACCATCGCTCCAGCGGCGGCCTGCCATCAGGCGGCCCGTGAACTCATCGACGATGATCACCTGCCCGCCACGCACGATGTACTCGACATCGCGCTTGTAGAGGTGGTGCGCACGCAGCAAGGCATTGAGGTGATGCACCAGAATGATGTGGCTGGCGTCGTAGAGCGACTCCTCATCGCCCAAGAGCCCCACCTCGCGCATGAAGGCCTCGGCCTTCTCGTGGCCGGACTCCGAGAGGTGCACCTGCTTGCCCTTTTCGTCGGCGAAGAAATCACCCTCGGCTTCTTCGCTTTTCTGCGGCGTGAGGCGCGGGATGATCGCGTTGATTTTCTGCCACAGCGCCGGGTCGTCATCAGCGGGGCCTGAGATGATCAGCGGCGTGCGCGCCTCGTCGATCAGGATCGAGTCGACTTCGTCGACGATGGCGTAATGCTGGCCGCGCTGCACTTTCTGATCCAGCGCGAAAGCCATGTTGTCGCGCAGATAGTCAAAGCCGTATTCGTTGTTGGTGCCGTAGGTGATATCGGCCTGATAGGCCGCCTTCTTCTCTTCCTGCGACTGGCCGCTAACGACGACGCCGACACTCAAGCCCAGAAAGCCATACAGCTTGCCCATCCACTCGGCATCGCGGCGGGCGAGGTAGTCATTGACGGTGACGACGTGGACACCCTTGCCTTCAAGTGCGTTCAGATACACCGGCAGGGTCGCCATCAGCGTCTTGCCTTCGCCGGTGCGCATCTCGGCGATCTTGCCCTCGTTGAGCACCGAGCCGCCGATCAGCTGCACATCGAAATGCCGCATGTTCATCACGCGCTTGCCAGCTTCGCGCGCCACGGCAAAGGCATCTGCCCGGATGGCACTCAGGCTCTCGCCCGCGGCGAGTCGCTGTTTCAGCACACGGGTCTGATCTGCAAGATCAGCGTCGCTCAGCGCGGCGTATTTGGGTTCCAGACTGCCAACCTGATCAACGACTTCCTTGCGGAAACGGGTGACGAGACGCTGGTTGCGGCTCCCAAAGATTCGGGTGAGCAGATTGTTGATCATTGCGAAGGTTCACAAGCGCGTTGGTGGGCGCAAAAAGCGCCGCGCGCGGGTCGGAAAAGTAGGCCCACATTATGCCTGATGGATGCTGCGCACCCGCTTTTCAAGGGCGCAGCGCATGAGACCAAGTGTCTTGAAGGCACCCGGCTCGCTGCACAAACCTATATGGATATGCGATCAGAGCAGCAGTGCCGCCCCGTCGCACCAAGGAAAGCGAACGAGCCATCCACGATGGCAAGTAGCAGCGCTCTAGCGCGAGGCTGCAATGTAATTCGCAGGATTCACCGGGGAACCATTGAGCAGCAATTCAAAGTGGACATGCGGGCCGGTCGAGCGACCGCTGGAACCCACCAAAGCCACCCGCTGCCCCTTACGCACCGTGTCGCCTGTCTTTACGAGCACCGCTTTGCTGTGACCATATCGTGTGATGTAGCCATTGCCATGATTGATCTCAACCAGCACACCATAGCCTGCACGGGGGCCGGCATAACTCACCACGCCAGCGCCCACCGCGATGACATCACTGCCCTCCTTGCCCGCGAAATCCATACCCTCGTGAAACGCCATTCGGCCACTGAACGGATCTGCTCGACGCCCGAACAAAGAAGAGATAAATCCACTAGCCACTGGCCAGCCTGTCGGCAAACCTTCGCTTTGAACACGGCTTGCCATCAGCAGATCTTCCAAAACCCGCATTTGCCGCTCACGCTCTGATAGCTTGGCTTCAAAGCGTTCAATCGACTGCAGCAGCGGGTCCTGTTCCGACAAGGCATCAGCAATCTCCTCCGTCTCCGGACCGCCCAGGGCGGGCGGCTTGTTGAAGCTGAACTCCTTGGGGTCAAGGTTTGCAACCTTGATCATGCGCTCGCCAGCAGCATCCAGTCGCATCATCTGGGCGCTCAGCTCAGCCATGCGCCGCGCCAGCGCGCGGGCATTCTCCTCCGCCGCACTCTTGGTCAAAGTCAGATTCTGTCGCTGTGCCTGGATTTCGGCATTCCAGCGATGAATCAGATGGGCGGGAAATAGCCCCTCGCCGCGGCTGCTGTAATAGCCCGCTGCGAAGCTGAGCGCAAGCAGACCGCCTGCCACGAACATCGGCGGTAGCCAGACGTAGAAATGCGCTACATCCAAACGCAGTTTCCACGTCTTGCCTCGTTTATGGCTGACTACAATGACATCCATGACTTCTTAACCCTTAAATCATTCGTGAATGCCAGACGCCTCGACACGCATCTTCAGGACACCGCTGGATTACCAGCGGGGCTGATGGCGCATGCCCGGCGACTCGTCGCACTCAATCAGGCCTTGCGGCACTGGTTAGCCCCGAGGGGCGATTGGACACAGCAGGTCTCGCTCGCCAATTTCCAAGCTCCGCGCGCCGCACTGATCGTTGCCAGTGCCGCCACCGCTACTCCGTTGCGATACTGCCAACAGGACATACTTGCCTGGCTAGGCGAGCAAACAGGAGAGCGATTTTCACGATTGGAAATCAACGTCCGGGCCCCGCCCAGACCACGTTAATGGCCGAGTCTAGGCGGCGGTTTTGGCCTCATGCAAGCTTGGGCTGCCGAAAGGCAGGGGGAAATTCGACCCTATAGAGGGTGATCTATGCGGCTAGAGCGTGCATTGAAACAACCGCAGGGACGGGCGTCTGACCACCTTCAAACGTTGTCCATTCCCATGCTCCAGGGTCTTGCAGCACCGCGCAAGCCAACTGGTTGTTGAGCGCATGTCCCGACTTGTACGCACTGTAAGCACCCAATAGTGGAGCGCCAATCAGATAGAGATCGCCCACCGCATCAAGAATCTTGTGCCGCACAAATTCGTCGTCGTAGCGCAGCCCGTCCGGGTTAACCACCTTGTAATCGTCGAGTGCCACTGCGTTGTCCATGCTGGCCCCTAGCGCGAGGTTCTTGGAGCGCAGGGCCTCAAAATCACGCATGAAGCCAAAAGTACGCGCGCGGGAAACCTGTTTGATGTAGTTGGCAGGCGTGAACTCCAAAATCGAAGTCTGCGCTGAGGTTTTGAAAGCAGGATGTTTGAATTCGATGCCGAAGGACAGCCGATAGCCCTCGTAGGGCTCCAGTCGTGCTGTCTTGTCACCCTCGACCACCTCTACTGGGCGTGTGACACGCATGAACCGGCGCGGCGCGTCCTGCGCCACCACACCCGCGTTCTGAAACAGGTAGATGAATGGCGCTGCAGAGCCATCAAGGATGGGTATCTCTGGTGATGACAGCTCGACTATGCAGTTGTCGATGCTCAGCCCAGCCAATGCCGACATGATGTGCTCGACAGTAGCGACCTTGACGCCATCCTTGATCAAGGTGCTGCACATCGTCGCCTCGCCGACTAACAAAGCACTGGCGGGCACTTCGACAACAGGCGAAACGTCCACACGGCGAAAAACGATGCCGCTGTTCGCGGGTGCCGGCAGCATCGAGATAAAAACCTTGCGCCCGCTGTGGAGTCCAATGCCGCTCGCTCGAATCGGCGTTTTAAGTGTGCGTTGCGGAATCATGTCAAGAGATTAGCACTTGGCTCTTGTTTTTCTGGTCATAACTGTCGCTATCAGCGCGATAGCAGGCCAAAAAAATGCGGCATACAAAACTGTATGCCGCTGCATTCCATGATCTGCGTCCACCAGGCGGAGGCGACCCACCGCGGCACCTTTATCGGTGCCGACGATCAGGCCGGGGCGGGGCGCGGGGCCGTCACCACCGGGCAGTGCTTACGGACGATCCGCTTTGCTAGTCAGCCTGTGCGCGCAGAAAAGCTGGCACATCCAGCACATCGTCCGAGAGATCATCCAGCCAATTCTTGCCATGCGTGCCCGTGGCAGCCATCGCACGCGGGTAGCTCGAATCAATCGTCGGCATTGTCCTCAAGCCAGGGATCCCAGGCTTCATCATCTGCGGCTGTTTCAGCAAGGGTTGAGCAGCAGGGTGCCCCATATGATGGTTGCTGCCGAGACCTGGAACTGGCATTGGCCGACGACCGCCATGTGGAAATACCGCCACATTCGGCGACTGAGGCTGCGGATTGAGACCTGTGGCCACTACCGTCACGCGCAGTTCGCCGTTCAGACTGGGATCGATGGAGGTGCCGTACTTGACGTCGGCATCTTCACTTCCCACGTCGATGATGCTCTGCATGATTTGCTCAAGCTCGTCGAGCATGAGCGTGTCATCACAAGTGATGTTCACCAAGATGCCGCGCGCACCACGAATCTCGATGTCATCGAGCAACGGACTGGAGAGTGCGGCTTCCACCGCCCGCTTGGCTCGATCTTCGCCACTACCCTTGCCGACACCCATCATCGCCGTGCCTCGCGCACTCATCACCGTGCGCACATCGGCGAAATCGAGGTTGACCATGCCCGGACGAGTGATGAGATCACTGATACCAAGCACCGCGTTTTGCAGCACGTCATTGGCAGCCTTGAAGGCATTCATCAACGTCACCGAGCTGCCCATCACCAGTTTGAGTTTCTCGTTGGGGATGACAATCAGTGAATCGACGTGCTGTTGCAGCTCCGCGATGCCGTTGACTGCCTGCGCCATACGCTTCTTGCCTTCGGTGGGGAAGGGCTTGGTGACCACGGCCACGGTGAGAATCTTCATCTCCTTGGCCACAGCAGCGATCACTGGCGCCGCGCCAGTGCCGGTGCCGCCGCCCATGCCGGCAGTGATGAAGAGCAGATCCGTACCCTCCAGCATCTCGGCAATACGCTCGCGATCTTCATCAGCAGCCTGCCTGCCGATCTCTGGATCAGAGCCAGCGCCTAAGCCGCGTGTCAACTGCGGCCCCAGCTGCAATTGGTTCACAGTGACGCATTTTTCCAGGTGATCTCGGTCGGTGTTAGCCACCACGAACTCCACCCCACCAATGCCCGTCTGCGCCATCTGGTTGACGGTATTGCAACCGCCGCCGCCGACGCCGATAACACGGATGACTGCGGTTGAGCGCAGACCATCCACCAGTTCAAACGTTTCCTGTTGTGCCCCTGCCATAACACTCTCCTTGAGTTGACTACCAATGGCCTTGCCCCGGCCTCACACCAAATAAGCAGCACCGAAGTGCTGCCGCTGAAAAATTCCTAGAAGCTGCCCTTGAACCAATCCTTCAAACGATTCAGCACATCGCTGCCACTGCCAGCCGTGCTGCCACGCGCCAGTTCTGGTTTCATTTTCTTTGCGTAGAGCAGCAGTCCCACCCCGGTGGCCAGACTCGCGTCGCGCTGCGCCGCTTCCATGCCCTCAACGCCATGCGGCATGCCCAGTCTTACCGGCAGCTCCAGCACCTCTTCAGCGAGCTCCACCACGCCGGCCATTTGCGCAGCACCGCCAGTGATCACCACGCCGCCAGGGATGCGCCCGAACATATCGGCACGATGCAGCTCCTTCGCCACATAGCGGAATAGTTCCTCGTAGCGCGGCCGGATCACCTCGGCCAGCATGTGGCGCGAGAAGATGCGCGGCGGGTTTTCGCCCACACTGGGCGCTTCGATTTGCTCCTCGACCTGCACCATCCAGGGCTGCGCACAGCCATAGTGCAATTTGATGCTTTCAGCATGCTGTGCTGGCGTGCGGAAAGCCACGGCGATGTCGTTGGTCACCTGATCGCCCGCAATTGGCAGCACCGCCGTGTGGCGAATCGAACCGCCTTGGTACACCGCGATATCCGTGGTGCCACCGCCAATGTCCAGACAGCAGATGCCCAGCTCCCGCTCATCGTCGGTCAGTGCTGCATCAGCGCTAGCGAGATGCGAGATCACCAGTTTTTCGATCATCAGCCCGCATTTCTCGACGCATTTGTGCAGATTGGCTGCAGCCGAAACCGAGCCGGTCACGATATGCACGTTCACATCCAGCCGCACGGCACTCATGCCGACTGGATCCTGAATACCTTCCTGTCCATCGACAACGAATTCCTGCGGCAGAACATGCAGTACTTGTTGATCAGCCGGCATCGGGATCGCCGAGCCGTTCTCGACCACGGCATCGACATCCTTCTGTTGCACCTCACGATGCTTGATGGCGGCAACACCCGACTTGGTGACGCTTTTGATGTGGGTGCCAGTGATCGCGACATGCGCCATGCGGGCACGGCAGTTGGCCATGTGCTCGGCGTTTTCCACTGCGCGCTGAATAGCCTGCACAGTCGCATCGATATTGGCGATGACGCCCTTTTTCAAACCCTTGTTTGGATACTGACCAAGACCAACGATTTGCAGTTTTCCTTCTGGGGTCACTTCGCCTACTAGGGCGGCGACCTTGGATGTGCCGACATCCAGAGCAAACAGGTAATGCGGTTCATTGCGGCGGCTCATGGGGTGACTCCGGGTTGGATCAGCTCGTCAGCAGATGCGCCGTCCTGTGATGCAGATGGGGTTTCGATGCTTTTGTTTGCTTCAGACTGAATGGCGGCTGGCGCGCGCCAACCCACAGCGAAGCCATTGGCATAACGCAGATCAATGTGCTGCACCGCATCCAGTCGGGTCGCGAGCGCAGGGACTACGAGGCTCTTGAGTCTCGCAACCTGCTCCACCGGATTGCCTCGGCCAAAGCGCAGGCTGATGCCGCCCTGGGTCGTGCCTGTCCATTCGCCTCGGGCATCCTGCACAAGGCCGCTCAGCGCCAGGGGCGATTCAGACAAGCGATCCACCAGTTGGCCGTAGACCGTCAGCACCTCCCGCTCGCGACCCGGCGCCCCCCCCAGACGTGGGAGTGTTTTCGCCAGCGGCGTGCGCCCTGGCGAAAATACGACGCCCTCGGTGGACAAAGCATCGTGCTCGCCCCAGCGGGCCAGCGGTTGCCGCTCGGTGATGCGGATCGCGAGACGCGCCGGCCACTGACGGTCGATGCGGGCCGACGCTACCCAGGGCAGTTGCTCGATGGCGAGACGCACCGTAGTGAGATCGAGCGAAAACAGGTTGGCATTGAGGGTCGGGGCTGCGGCCTGCCGCACATCGTCTGCCTGCACATTCAGCAGCGCACCGGTGATCGCCAGCTCGCGCACCGGCGCATCAAAGTGATCCAGCGCCATGCGCCCCAGCAACACCGTTGCCAGAAGTGCGCAGAAGCTGATCCCCAATCGCTTGAGGGCAGGCGACAGCGGCGATGCCGCATCGCCGTCCTCGCGAGCGCCGCGCGTTGGCGCAAAGTTCATGGCGAGCGTGGTCACAGCGTTGCCTCCAGCAGCGACCAGCACAGCGCGTCATAGCTCAGCCCGCGCACCTTGGCGGCCATCGGCACCAGCGAGTGGGAGGTCATGCCGGGCAGTGTGTTCAGCTCCAGCAGCTGCGGCTGGCCGTCCGCCCCCATCAAAAAGTCGACTCGCCCCCAGTCCTTGCAGCCCACCAGCGCAAAGGCTTGCAGGCAGAGCTGCTGGATGCGCGCCTCGTGCTCGGCGCTCAAGCCTGCCGGGCAGAGATACCGGGTGTTGTCGCTGATGTACTTGGCGTTGTAATCGTAGAACTCGCCGTCAGGCACGATGCGGATCACCGGCAGCGCCACGCCACGCAACACCGGGCAGGTGAACTCGGAATGATCGGCACCGCCGTCGATGAACTGCTCGGCCATCACCACGCGCGCCGCCTCGCCCTCGGCATCGGCAAAGGCCTTGGCGATCTGCGCCGCCGACTTCACCTTGGTTACACCCACGCTGCTGCCATCAGCCGCAGGCTTGATGATGAAGGGATAGCCAAAGCGCAAGGCGGCGGCTTCGGCCTCGGCGACCGAGCCCAGCACGCGGAAGTCCGGCGTCGGCAGGTTCTCGGCTTTCCAGATGCGCTTGGTCGCGAGCTTGTCCATGGCGATAGCCGATGCGCCCACGCCAGAGCCGGGATACGGCAGGCCGAGCAGGTCGAGAATCGCCTGCACCGTGCCGTCTTCGCCGCCAGTGCCATGCAGGATGTTGAACACGCGGCTGTAGCCCTGCGCCTTCAGCGCGAACAGCTGCGCGGGTTCGGTGATGTCGAGGCCGTGGGCGTCAACGCCACGCTGCTGCAGCGCCTTGGTCACCCCCTCACCGCTCCACAGCGACACCTGCCGCTCGGCCGACCAGCCACCCATCAGCACGGCGACTTTCCCGAACACTTTCGGATCGCTGACGGTTTTCATACGGGCTCTCCAACGATCTTCACTTCCGCGTGCAGCTCGACACCGGTCTGCGCCTTCACCGTGGCTTGCAGGTGCGCAATCAGCTGCTCGACATCGGCGGCGGTTGCGCCGTCTTCGGTGATGAGGAAATTGGCGTGCTGCACCGACACCGTGGCGCCGCCGATGGAAAAGCCTTTCAGCCCGCAAGACTCGATCAGGCGTGCCGCGTGATCGCCCGGCGGATTGCGGAAAGTCGAACCCGCACTGGGCTTGCCGACTGGCTGCGTCGCCTTGCGCTTGGCCAGCGACTCTCGCGTGTAGCGCTCGTGGCTGCCATCGTGATCGGCGCTGACCTTGAAGCGTGCCGCGATGAAGCCAATGGCGCGCTCAGGCGCCTCGACATGGCGGTAGGCAAAACGGAAGTCGCCGGCAGATAGCCACTCGGTGCCGCCATCGCGACGGATGATTTCGGCGGCCTCGACATTCGGCCAGGTCTCGCCGTTCCACGCGCCCGCGTTCATCGCCAGCGCACCGCCCACCGTGCCGGGGATACCCGCCATGAAGCCCAGGCCCGCCAGCTTTTCGTCCTTCGCAAACTTGGCGAGGCGGGCGCAGTGCGTACCAGCCTCGGCGAACAGGATCTGCTCACTCTCGCGGCGCAGCGCATCAAGCGCGCCATGCAGATGAATCACTGTGCCGGCAAAGCCGCCATCGCGCACCAGCAGATTGCTGCCCAGACCCAGCCACAGCAGTGGCTCATCTGCTGGCAACGCGCGCACGAAAGCAATCAGATCGTCGCGATCCGCAGGCTCGAAGAAGGTCCGCGCCGGGCCGCCCACGCGCCAAGTGGTGTGACGTGACATCGGCACGTCGTGTTGCACGAGGCCACGCACGTTCATTGGGCTGCTCCAAATGCCTGCACCAGCAGGCCAGGCGCACTGCCGACATCGCCCGCGCCCACCGTCAGCAGCACATCGCCATCACGCACCACGCCGCGCAGGGCGGCGGGCAGCTCGCTGACGGCTTTGAGCACCACCGGCTCCACCTTGCCGCGTGCACGGATGCCGCGCGCCAGCGCCTTGCTGTCGTAGCCTGCCAAAGGTGCTTCGCCTGCGGCATAGACATCGAACAGCAGCAGCGCATCCACACTGCTGAGCACCTCGCCAAACTCGTCGAACAGATCGCGCGTGCGGCTGTAGCGATGCGGCTGGAAGGCCACGACCAGACGCTTTTCCGGATGCGCACTGCGCACCGCCTCGAACGTGGCGGCCAGCTCGCGCGGGTGATGGCCGTAGTCGTCGATCAGGGTGATGCGCGCACTGTCGATGTCGAGCACGCCATGCGGCTCGCAACGACGACCCACACCGGCGAACTGCGACAGCGCCTTCTGCATCGCGGCCACGCTCACACCCAGCTCCTGCGCGATGGCGAGAGCAGCGAGCGTGTTCTGCACGTTGTGGCGGCCCGGCAGATTGAGGTGGAACGCTTCGCGCGTGCCGTCCTTGAACACGGCGATGAAATGCGAGCCACTGCCTTCCGGCCGCACCTCGATGGCGCGCACGTCGGCGTCTTCGGCGAAGCCGTAGGTGAGCACCGGGCGACCGATGGTCGGCAGCAGCTCGCGCACCACGGCGTCATCGACGCAGAGCACGGCGAGACCATAGAAGGGCAGGCGGTGCAGAAACTCGATGAAAGTCGCCTTCAGTTTGCTGAAGTCACCACCGTAGGTTTCGAGATGATCGGCGTCGATATTGGTCACAGCGGCGAGCAGCGGCGAGAGGTGCAGAAAGCTGGCATCGCTCTCGTCGGCTTCGGCCACCAGGTACTGGCCGGCACCCAACTTGGCGTTGGCATCGGCCCCTTTCACCTTGCCGCCGACCACGAACGTCGGGTCAAGCCCACCCTCGGCCAGCACGCTGGCGACGAGGCTCGTCGTGGTGGTCTTGCCATGCGTGCCGGCAATGGCGATGCCGTATCGGAAGCGCATCAGCTCCGCCAGCATTTCGGCGCGGCGCACCACCGGGATACGGTGTTCACGCGCGTATTCCAGTTCGGGGTTGCCCGTCTTCACGGCGGTGGAGACCACGATCACATCCGCACCCACCGCGTTGCCGGCGGCATGGCCGAAGAACACCGTGGCCCCCATGGCCTGCAAGCGCTGCGTGGCGGCGGAGGGCTTGAGATCGGTGCCGCTCACGGCATAACCGAGGTTGAGCAGCACCTCGGCTATGCCGGACATGCCGGAGCCACCGATGCCGAGAAAATGCACCTGCTTGACGCGACGCATGGGTGATTTCGCCAGGCTCATTTTGCTTCTCTCAGCAGTGCCGCAACGATGTCGTCGGTCGAGTGCGTCCAAGCCTTGCCGCGTGCGGCTTCGCCCATGCGCACGAGGACGGCACGATCCGCCAGCAGGTTCTGCAAGGTTTGTGCAAGCCGCTGCGGCGTGAGCTCGCGCTCCTGAATCAGCAGGGCCGCACCCGCATCTGCGAGGTAGCGCGCATTGGCGGTCTGGTGGTCATCCACCGCAAAGGGGAAGGGCACCAGCAGGCTGGCGCAGCCTGCGGCTGAGAGCTCGGCAACCGTCGAAGCACCGCTGCGGCAGATCACCAGATCGGCAGCCGCATAGGCGCTGGGCATATCAGCGATGAAGGCCTCGACGCTGGCCTGCACGCCGGTTTCGGCATACACGGCCTGTGCGACGGCGAGCGTGCGGCCTGCCTGATGGCGCACCGCAGGGCGTTCGTCCTGCGGGATCAGGGCCAGTGCCTTCGGGACGATTTCATTGAGTGCTTTCGCACCTTGCGAGCCACCCACCACCAGCACGCGCGCTGGGCCTTGCGACGCTGGCCGTGCAGCGGGCGCAGCGAGTTCTGCAAAGCCAGCGCGCACGGGGTTGCCGACGGTCTGCGCCGGGCCTGCAAAGGTGTTGGGGAAGGCTTGCAGCACCACGGTGGCGAGGCGTGCCAGCAGACGGTTGGTGAGACCCGCCGCAGCGTTCTGCTCGTGAATCACCAGCGGGGTGCGCCTGAGCCACGCGGCAACACCGCCAGGGCCGGCTGCGAAGCCACCCATGCCCAGCACCACCTGCGGCTGCACCTTGTGCATCACGGCCAGTGCATCGAACAGGGCGCGCAGCAGCAACAGCGGCGCGGTGATGAGCTTGAGTACGCCCTTGCCACGCAAGCCACTGACGCGCACGAACTCAATGGCAAACCCAGCCTCTGGCACGCGCTGGCTCTCGAAGGAATTCGGCGCGCCCATCCACGTCACGCTGTGACCCTGTTCGCGCAGACGCGCCGCGACAGCGAGGGCGGGGAAGACATGGCCGCCGGTACCACCCGCGCAGATCAGTACGTTCATACGCCACCCTTCCGCGTGCTCAGCGTCGTCCAGCCCGCGCGCAGGGGCGATAGCAGGTCCTTCATACCCCAGCCCGGTTGCGAAGATTGCACCGCACGCCCGCTCGGCGAGCGGTTGCGGGCCTTGGGGATGAGTGCGAGCGCGGCTCGATTTTCGTAGTCGACGCGCAGCACCAGGCCAATCATCAGGCTCACCGTGACCAGCGAAGAGCCGCCGTAGGAGATCAGCGGCAGCGTCAGGCCCTTGGTGGGCAGCGCTCCCATGTTGACGGCCATGTTGATCAGCGCCTGCAAGCCCAGCCAGCCGGCGAGGCCGTAGCAGAGGTGGCCGGCAAAGCGACGGTCGAGCGCCTCGGCCTGCTGCCCGATCTTGAAGCCACGCCACACCACCACGCCAAACAGGGCAATCAACATCAGCACACCGAGCAGTCCGAACTCCTCGGCGAGGATTGCGAAGATGAAATCGGTGTGCATTTCCGGCAGATACATCAGCTTCTGCAAGCTGTTACCAAGGCCCACGCCGAACCATTCGCCGCGTCCGACCGCGATGAGCGACTGGGTGAGCTGGAACCCGGAACCGAGCGCGTCTGCCCAGGGGTTGGTGAAGGACAGCACGCGATTCATGCGCCACGACACCGTGTAGATCAGTGCAGCAATGCCGCTCGCTGCCAATAGCGCCAGCACAATCAGCCAGCGCAGGCGG
>Ga0255236_1000078_pt1 | contig 13659 bp, 19 predicted proteins | sample ColtaT_7_FD_183687 | JGI IMG/M metagenome (GOLD analysis project Ga0255236, IMG submission 183687) | Metatranscriptome of freshwater microbial communities from Columbia River, Oregon, United States - Colum_Cont_RepB_8d (Metagenome... | ecosystem: Environmental > Aquatic > Freshwater > River...
CACAACTCTAACCGTGTCAAATGGATGACTCAGGTTGCTGCCGATTTCTTTCAAGGTTCAAAGGACTACGAAGCACTCGAAGTTCTCCGCCACGACAAGCCTACCCAACTACTTGAAGGGTTCATAAATGGCAAGGGACCAGCGCGCATCTTCTTCTACTTCCAGAAGTAGCAGAGGGAGCTCGAAAACGGAACCATCCAAGAGCACGGCTTCCCAGAATTCATGATAACCGATGGAACTGGCATTAAGCTAGTAGGCAAAGGCCTCTTCTTCATGAGAACCACCGGAAAGGGAGACGACAACTCCGATAAACCAATCTCGCTCACCGGAACTAATGACGAACAAGTTTTGTTCGGAGAGGTTTCAGAGGAAATTGTTCCCGTCCTCAACCTCGTTATTAACTAGGTCTACAAACCCTCAGTCGACAACTTGAAGAACACTGACTGGGGGCTCTGCGAGGAAGAGCAGAGGAAGGAGTTCCAGCACGTTTTCGACAAGCTTGCTATCGAGTTGAGAGAGGCTCTGAAGAGCCTTACCTCAAACATCAAACTCGACGAAATTCCTGAGGAGTTTGAAAACGAAGCGAAGGTTTCGGGCAACGCAGGACAGAGACAGAACACCCAGATGATTGCTGCGTTCGAGGGAACCTTTAAGAAGTGGATCGACCAAATCACCAACCATTACGAGAAGGAAGATAATGTCCTCCCAACTGGCACCACCATCGACCAGGGCCCACGCTCAGAGCTTGAGTACTGGAGGAGGAAGATGAGAAAGCTGACCTGCATCTCTGAGTAGCTCAGAAGCCAGAAGTGCAAGACTGTTTACAACACTCTCATGCAGGCCTCTCAGCACCCCGTTGCCACCGAGTCCATTGGAAGATCAAGAGACCAGATCCACATGCTGACCTCCCAGTGGAGAGGACTCGAGCTGAAGGTGACTGAGTCGCTCAACGAGGCCAAGGACAATGTTAAGTACCTAACTACGCTTGAGAAGTTCATCGAACCCCTCTACGAAGGCACTCCCGAAACCATCAAGGACACCCTGCCAGCCCTGATGAACTCGATCAAGATGATCCACACCATCGCCAGGTACTACAACACCAACGACAAGATGACTGGCCTCTTCATCAAGATCACCACCCAGATGATCCAGAACTGCAAGAACTACATCCTCAACTTCAGAAAGGGCAAGTCAAACGACAAAGCCACTCAGAAGAACAGGAGAGGAGGAGATCAGCCCGACGGCAAGGAGCTCTGGGATGACCAGAAGTACCCTCCAGATGAACTTATCCCCGTGCTCAAGAGCTGCATTGACCTCAACAACACTTACCAGAAGCAGTACAAGCTGACCAAGGAGCGACTGATGAGCATGCCAAAGGGAAAGCAGTTCGAGTTCTCCCCCAACCAGATCTTCGGCAAATTCGACCTCTTCTGCAGGAGAATCGCCAAACTTATCGACCTGTTCCAGACCATCAAGCAGTTTAAGACTCTCTCCCAGCACAACCTCGAGAACATCGACCCTATTCTCAAGAGCTTTGACGGCGTCCAGGCCAAGCTTAAGGGACAGTTCCACGACTTGCTTGCTTACACTGAGAACACCTTCGACAGAGATTTCGTTGAGTTCAACGTCGGTGTTGCCAGCGTTGAGACACAACTCCAGGCTTATATCGACAAGAACTTCGAGACCATTGACTCGATTGAGGACTCTCTGAAGCTATTGAGAAAGTTCCAGACCATTCTCCAAAGAGAAAGTCTCAGGAACTCACTTGACTCCAAGTACACAATCCTTTTCTACAACTACGGAAACGAAATCCAGAGTATTGAGGATCAGTATCAGAAGCAAAAGAGCTCTCCTCCAATTGTGAGAAACTTGCCCACAGTTGCTGGCTCGATTACCTGGTCGAGACACTTGTTCCACAGAATTTCTGGCCCTATGGAGTAGTTCCCTCAGAGCCACATCAAGCACAGAGAGAACAGGAAATTTGTGAAAGCCTACAACAGAACTGGATACACACTCTTCTCCTTCGAGTACCTCTGGAGACAGAAGTGGGCTCAGGAGGTTGAGAAGGCCAAGGCTGGACTTCAAGCAACCCTTATCATTAGACATCCTGACAACAACAAACTCTACGTGAACTTCGACTCTGAGATCCTGACCTTGATCAGAGAAGCGAAGTGCTTGTCCAGAATAGGCATTGACATCCCAGAGAGCGCTAAGATCGTGCTTCTCCAGGAAGACAAGTTCAAGATGTACAACAATGAGCTGCAGTTCGTGCTGAGAGAGTACGACAGAATCGTAGGCAAGATTAGACCCACGACCAAGTCCCTGCTGGTGCCCCACCTCGAGGACCTGGAGTACAAGCTCAGACCCGGCATGGTTACCCTCACCTGGACTTCCATGAACATCGACGGCTACCTCCACCACGTCCACCAAGGCCTAGCAAAATTGGAGCAGCTCATCATCAACATCAATGACATCATGGAGAACAGAATTGAAAACAACCTCAAGGCTCTCTCAAAGACCGTCCTTGTTGACCTGCCCCAAGATGCTCAAACCTTCGCTCTTGACGAATTCGTCTCGATGTAGGAAGTTTGGATAAACCACGAGTCTGAGAAGCTAAAGAGCAAGAACTTCGAGGTCGAGTCTGCTGTTGAGGACCTCATCCAGACTATCATGTCCTACCAACTTGACACTCATGTGGAGCCCATCCAAGAAGAGGAAATCCAGAAGTTACTGAAGTTCTATAACTGGTCAATGTATCAGGCACTGCTTCAGGCGACCAAGTACTCACTGAACCAGATGAAGGAGAGAATCTGCGGCAGAAAGAGCTAGGACAAGACTAAGCTCAAGCCCTTCTTCGAGGTTGACGTCCACCTTGAGGAGGACCAGTGCACTCTTAAACCCTCGCTTGACGAGGTACAGAAGGCTATCAACAGAGCTGCATCCCACGTGCTGAAGTCTACCAGATACGTACAGAACTGGAACCAGAAAGACCTTCCAGAGGACCAGAGGGAGCCCTTCTACGACTGGATTGCCAAGGACAAGGAGATCGTCAAGGTTATTCTCCTTCTCACTGGTTCCATCCAGGGCACCAAGAACTCCGTTAACAAGTTCCTCAACTCCTTCTCCGTCTACAACTGGCTCTGGAGCTAGAAGATTGACGACACCCTTAAGAAGTTCAACATGAAGAACCCTAAGCTTCAGGATTTCGAGGAGCGCCTCAAGTACCTAAAGAGCCAAAAGAATGATATCGGAGCCATTCAGAGCATTGAGCAGATTGGTGCTCTTTCTCTTAAGACTGACTTCGTGAAGCAAGGCCTCAGCGTCTGGATTGCCACCTGGATGGAGGCATATACCAAGGACCTTCACAAGCGTGCCAAAGGAAGCCTTCAGCAGGTCAGTGATGAACTTAAGCAGATCAAGGTCAAGATCGATAAAGAGGCCGATGGAATTGACTCCCTTGGCCAGGTCATGCAGGCTCTCGAAGAAATCAGAAAGAGAGAATCCGAGACTGAAATCATCTTCAGACCCGTTGCTGAGATGTACAATCTACTGGAGCAGTACTTCGAGAACCTTGTAGGCGATGAGTCGGACTCCTACTCGCAGCTGGAGAGCCACTGGAAGCAGCTGGTTCAACAGTCCGAGCGCATCAGGACCAACCTACAGGGCCAACAAGCTCAGTTCAAGAAAAACTTGATCGTTGGAATCAAAGCCTTGGTTATCGATGTCAAGGACTACAGACAGGATTTCGAGCAGAACGGACCTATGGTTCCTGGAATCCTGCCCTCGGATGCTCTCTTCAAGCTCAAGCAGTTCCAGGAAGGCCAGGCCGTCAGAGACAGAAAGAAGGCTTCCTACTCCGCTGGAGAGGCCCTCTTCGCTCTTCCCACCACTGAGTACCCTGAGCTGGACAAGACTGGAGCCGAAATTAAGCTACTGAATCAGCTTTACAGTTTGTACGAGAAGGTCAAGAAAGACATAGCCGACTGGAAGGAAATCCCCTGGACTGAAATCACCCAGAGAATCGGAGACATGATGACCCAGATCGAAGTTTACGAGAAGGATTGCAAGAAACTCCCAGGCAAGCTGAGAAGTTGGGCTGCCTACAAGGATCTGAAGGAGGAAATTGAAAACATGAGCGAGCTGCTGCCCCTGGTGCAGGCCCTCGCCAAGCCCTCTATCAGACCAAGACACTGGACTGAAGTTATCTAGATTACTGGACAAGAAATTCCATTCGATCAGGACAGCTTCAAGCTTCAGGTTCTTATAGAAGCTAACCTGCTCAGATTCAAAGAAGACATCGAGGATGTGGCTGACAACGCCGACAAGCAGTTAAAACTTGAGACTGCTCTCAGAGAGGAAATCCAAGCTTTCTGGCTTCAGGCAACCCTCGACATCAAGAACTGGAAGGGCGTTGACAAGCCATGCGTCCTCGGTGGAGACATCCAAGACATTTCCGACAAGCTGGAAGAGCACATGAACGCGCTGAACCAGATGAACGCCATGAGATACGTTACTCCCTTCAAGCAGGAAGTGCTGGACAAGATTTCCTAGCTTTCAGATGTGGCCGACGTGATTGAGAAGTGGCTGAAGGTGCAAACCTACTGGACCAACTTGGTGTCTGTGTTCTCAGGCGGTGATATCGCCAAGCAAATGCCCGCTGAGGCCAAGAAGTTCAAGATCATCGACAAGAGATGGATGAAGATTATGGAGAACGCAGCTGAAACCAGAAACGTCATTTCTTGTTGCACCAACGAAATCCTCAAGAGCTCTCTCGGAGATCTCCAGGAAGGCCTCGAGGACTGCTCTAAGAAGCTCGAGAGTTATCTTGAAAACAAGAGAGGAATCTTCCCCAGATTCTACTTCGTGTCCAACGCCGATCTTCTGAAGATCCTTTCTGTCGGCTCTGACCCCAACGCCGTGCAGGACGATTTCGAAAAGCTCTTCGACGCTGTGTCAAGAGTTACCTTCGACGAAGACGATAGAAGACTCATCATCAAGATCTCCAAGATTCTCGGAAACGGAGACACTGAGAGCGTGCAGCTCGTCGACGGAGTGCAGGCCGAGGGAAACATCGAGGACTGGCTCAACAGACTCGAGAAAGACATGCAAAAGTCTGTTAAGAAGGTCTGCAAGGACGGACTTCTTTCCGTTGAGAAGCGCGACCTGAAGCCCTTCGCCTTCGAAACCTAGTCTCAGGTTGCTCTTCTTGGTATCCAAATGCAATGGACCAACCAAGTGGAGAACTCACTGAGCAAGCCCCACAAGGAGAAGATGCAGTCGCTCGAGAGAGAGAAAAAGAACGTGCAGGGTGTCATGGATAACCTCTCTGCAATGTGTCTGGGAGACATGCCCGCCGACTGCAAGAAACTATAGAGAGTGAAGATTGAAACTCTTGTGACAGTGCACGTGCATCAGAAAGACTTGTTCTTCGAAATCCTGGACGCAGCCAAGCAGCAACGAGTGCGCGACAACAAAGACTTCGAGTGGACCAAGAACACCAGAGTCTACTACCTCCCTGAGACTGAGGATGTGCAGATCAAGATCACTGACGTCAACTTCATCTACTCCTACGAGTACCTTGGAGCCAAGGAGAGACTCTGTATCACTCCCCTCACTGACAGATGCTACGTCACTCTTTCCCAGGCCCTTGGTATGCTCTACGGAGGAGCCCCCGCCGGACCTGCCGGAACTGGAAAGACTGAGACTGTGAAGGATCTCGGAAACACCCTCGGTGTCTACGTTATTGTCACAAACTGCTCTGATGAGCACAAGTACAGAGACATGGCTAAGATCTTCAAGGGTCTTTGTCAGTCTGGACTTTGGGGCTGCTTCGACGAGTTCAACAGAATCTCGCTTCCCACCCTCTCTGTGGTGGCTGCCCAGGTCGAATCTATCACAACTGCTAAGAAGCAATAGCTGACTGAGTTCATGTTCATCAATGAGGCGAAGCCCATCAGACTCCAGGCTCAGTGCGGTTACTTCATTACGATGAACCCCGGTTACGCTGGAAGACAAGAGCTGCCTGAGAATTTGAAGGTGCTTTTCAGATCTGTATCTATGATGGTGCCAGACAGAAGAATTATCATGAAAGTGAAGCTGGCCTCAGTGGGATACTCAGAGTTCGAAAAACTGTCTATAAAATTCAACGTGCTGTACAAGCTTTGCGAGGAGCAACTGTCAAAGCAGAGACACTACGACTTCGGCCTGAGAAACATCCTTTCCGTGCTGCGAACTGCCGGTAACATCAAGCGTTCCGAGCCCCAAGGCACTTCAGAGGAAATGATCATGGCCAGAACCCTCAGAGACATGAACTTGTCCAAGTTGGTGTCCCAGGACATTCCCCTCTTCGAGTCCCTCCTCAGAGACATCTTCCCCAACCAGCTCAACATCCCCAAGAAGGTCTATAAGGAAATCGAAGGCGCTTGCAGAGAAGTTATGCTTACTGACAACCTCCTCGAGGAGCCTCAATGGTTCTTGAAGATCATCCAGCTTTACGAGACCTCACTTGTGCGACACGGATTCATGCTTGTCGGACCCGCTGGATGCGGAAAGACCTGCATTTCCAACACTCTGTGCAAAGCGCGAACAAAGCTGGGAGAAAAGCACCAGAGCATCAGACTTAACCCCAAGTCAATCACTGGCCAGTAAATGTACGGTGTGATGAACCCCGTAACTGGAGACTGGACGCCCGGCGTCTTCTCCGAGCTTTGGTCTAAGTACAACGGAAAGGCTTATTCCAAGCAGAACACCTGGCTCACTTGTGACGGTCCCGTCGATGCCATTTGGATTGAGAACCTCAACACTGTGCTTGATGACAACAAGATCTTGACTCTGGCTAACTCAGACAGAATTCCTATGGCTGAAAATGTGAGAATGGTCTTCGAGGTCGAGAACCTTAACAACGCCTCCCCTGCCACTGTGTCTAGATGCGGTATTGTGTACGTGTCTGAGACTGATCTGAACTGGGAACCCATCACAAAGGCTTGGGGAAAGGACAGAGCAATCAACAAGGTCAATGCCAACCCCGATGAGGACAAATACCTCCTCGAGTTCGTTGAAAAGTACTATATCAAACCCAACATGATGGTCTACCTGCTAAAGAACCAAAACTACATCATGTACACGCCCCCAGTGATCAGAGTGAACCAGGTGCTGAACCTGCTGACTGCTGTGCTTCAGTACATGAACGACAAGGGTGTCAGCTAGCTTTCCAAGCTCGAGTTTGAGAAGATCTTCGTCTACTGCACTGCTTGGGGAATTGGAGGCCTCTTCGAAACTGAAGAGAGAGAGAAGTTCCACAAGTTCCTCGAGGAGAGGAAGGCGCCTCTCCCTCTCATATCAGCGCAGAGAGCCCAGGTCGACAAGGAAACTGTGTTCGACTACTACGTGGAGCCCACGACCAAAGACTGGAAAGTGTGGGAGGCCGAGCAGTGGACTGTGCCAAAGAGAATCATCTTCTCTCAGCTGCTGATCCCCACCCTCGACTCCACCAGAGCCGAGTTCATCATCGACAAGATCTCCAAACTGCCCAGAATCAGAAACATGGAAAGGGAAGAGCACGGCCACTACCACACCATGCTCGTCGGAGGCCCCGGCACTGCCAAGACTTCAGTCTGCCTGATGTACGCCTCCAAGTTTGACAAAGATGAGATGCTCTTCAAGAGAATCAACTTCTCTTCCGCCACCTCCCCATGGAACTTCCAGGAGCAGATTGAAGGTGAGCTCGAAAAGAAGCAAGGCAAGACTTTCCACCCCAACAGAGGCAAGAAGATGACCGTCTTCATCGATGATGCTTCCATGCCCGTCATTAACCTTTGGGGAGACCAAGTAACACTCGAAATTGCCAGACAGCTCATCGAGCTCAAGGGAATGTACTTCCTCGACAAGGACAACAGAGGAAACTTCAGAGTTATCGAAAACTTACAGTTCATCGGTGCCATGAACCACCCCACTAACGGAAGAAACGATATTCCTCACAGATTCAAGAGACACTTCTTCTCCCTTAACATGCCCGCTCCTTCCACTCGTTCCATCGAGAACATCTACGGAAGAATCCTCGAGCTGCTTTTCAACCCCAAGAAGTACACTGATAACACTATCATGCAAACAAAGAACATGCTGACTGATGCCACCATCGCTCTTTGGGACCAAGTCAAGAGAAGACTACTTCCCACCCCTGCCACCTTCCACTACGTGTTCAACATGCGTGAGCTGTCCAGAGTGTTCCAGGGAATTTGCACTGTCGCTCAAAAGCCTGAGTTCAATGTCCTGCAAGACAGCCTTGCCCTTAAAGAGAAGATGCCCCCATCTCTCTTCCTTGTTTCTCTCTGGAGACACGAGTGCGTGAGAGTATTCGAAGACAAGCTTGTCAAAGAGTCCGACAAGAAAGTGTTCCACGACCTGATGGACAAGACCACGAAGGACAAGTTCAGAGACCTGACCCCCGAAGACGACGTGCTGTTGACTGAACTACAGTTCTGCGACTTCATGAGAAACGACAAGTTCGACGAGTACGGAGATCTCATAGAAGCCGCTCCTTTCGTCTACGAAGCCATCCCAGATAGAGACGGTGTCAGAAAGATCATCTACAAAAAAATGGAGGCCTACAACGAGAAATTCCCTACCAAGAAGATGAACCTTGTTATCTTCGACGATGCCCTGGGCCACCTGCTTAGAATCACCAGGATCATCAACACTCCCTCTGGCAACGCCCTTCTGGTCGGTGTCGGAGGTTCCGGAAAGCAGTCCCTCACCAAGCTGGCTGCCTTCATCTGCAAGCACAACTTCTTCCAGATTGCTCTAACTAAGTCCTATAATCAGAACAACTTGAAGGACGACATCAGACAGCTGTATGAGAATTGTGGTCCAATGGGCCAGTCCTCTTGCTTCATTCTCACTGACGCTGAGATAAAGCAGGAAGAGTTCTTGGAGTCAATGAACTCCATGCTCGCTACCGGAGAAGTAGCTGGTGTTATCGCCAAGGAAGACAAGGACACATTTGCCCTCTCCTCAAAGGTCCACTGGACCAAGGAAGTCGGTATCAAGGGATACGACCCATCTACCCTCGAGCTCTGGATCTACGCAATCAACAGAGTTAGAGACAACCTGCACACCGTGCTTTCCTTCTCTCCCGTCGGACCCAAGTTCAGAGAGAGAGCCAGAAGATTCCCAGCCATCTTTTCAACAGTAACCATCAACTGGTTCTTGCCCTGGCCCGAGGAGGCGCTGGTTGCTGTGTCATCCAGTTTCCTCTCTAACTTTGATGTCGACTGCACTAAGGAAACTAAGTAGAACCTGTTCAAGCACATGGGTAAGGTCCACGACATGGTTACCGAAGTGTGCACTCTGTACTTCCAGAGAATGAGAAGATACGTGTATGTGACCCCCAAGTCCTACCTTTCCTTCATCGAACAGTACACCTCAGTATACTCAAAGAAGTACTCCGAACTAAAAGAAGAGGAGGAGAACATCGGAAAGGGTCTGATCAAGCTTGCCGAAGCAGGTCAGGGAGTTGAAGAGCTGAAGGAAGACCTCAAAAAGGAGGAAGTTCAGCTGAACATCGAAATGAAGAAAGCCAACGCTCTGCTGAAGAACCTCGAAATCGAGTCGGCGAAGGCTTAAAAGAAATCTGAGGAAGTGCAGGTGGTCAAAGAGTCCTGCGATCAAGAAAGAACGAAAATCGCGTTCGAACGAGCAGAGGCAGATAAAGATCTCGCCTAAGCCTTGCCTTATCTAGAGAAGGCTAAAATGGCTGCTAATTCCATCTAGCCCAAGGATATCACTGAACTCAAAGGTCTTAAGCAGCCAGCAGAGATTTGCAGACTCATCCTCGACACCATCCACATTCTCTTCCAGAAGCCACTTGTACCTGTCGGGCCAAGAGTGTGCCAGTTCAGAAAAATTGCCCCCATGGACTTCATCATGGATTCTTTCGATTTTGCAACCAAGGGCACTCTTCAGTCGCAGACTTTCCTGAACTAGATTCTTGACTTCTCTAAGTTCTAGAAGGATAACATTAACGAAGAAACCATCGAGCTGATCGAAGTCTATCTTGAACTACAGCTGCCCGACGGTCTTGGAGACGCCTTTACCCCCAAAATGGCCAAGGAAGCCTCCAACGCCCTCGAAGGTATGTGTATCTGGGCTCAGGCCATGAGAGACTACCACGAGCAGTCTAAGATTGTGAACCCCAAACTGAAGCTGCTTGAGATCAAAGACGCTAACCTCAGAGAAGCTGAGGCCAATGCCGCTGCTGCTGAGGCAGAGCTGAGCGAAGTAAAGGCTTTCCAAGCCAAACTGAAGGCTGAGTTTGACGAGTCCCAAGCTGTCGTGCAGGGCCTTCAAGACAAAGCCATGAAGACCAAGAGAAAGATGGACCAAGCTTCGAGACTGATCTCTTCCCTTGACGACAACAAGGTCAGATGGGAAAAGAACGCCGAGAACTTCAAGAAGGAGAAAAAGGCCCTCGTTGGAGATGTAGCTAAAGCCTGCGCCTTCGTGTCCTATTGCGGACCATTCAACGCTGAGTTCAGACGCAAGTTGCTGAACGACTACTTCCACTCCGACCTAGTCAGCAGAGAAATCCCAAGAACTGAAGACCTGCAGCTGACTGACTTCCTTGTCGATCCAGCTACCCTCGGATCTTGGAGTCTTTAGGGCTTACCATCGGATGACCTTTCTGTCCAGAACGGTATCATGGTCACAAGATCTTCAAGGTACCCACTCATGATTGACCCTCAAGGTCAGGCCATCTCTTGGATCAAGAACAGAGAGCCTGCCCTTCAGGAGTACGCATCTCTTATCATCAACCTTCAAGTTCCCAACCTAAAGGATGCCCTTAAGTTCCCCATGATGGAGGGACTTCCACTTTTGATTGAATCTATCGAGAACGAAGTAGACCCGATGCTTGACCCTCTACTTGAGAAACAGATCGGTTAGAGAGGCAGAAACAAGTTCATCGTAATCTCTGATTAGGAACTTGACTACGATGAAAAATTCTACCTGTATATGACTTCAAGAATGGCCAATCCCCATTATTCGCCTGAGCTTGCTGCAAAGACTACAATCATCGACTTCACTGTGACGCAGGGAGGTCTGGAACAACAACTGCTGGGAAGACTGATTGCAAAGGAGCAATAGTCGCTTGAGGAGCAGCTGTCCCAGCTTGAGGAAGACAGAGCCAACAACACAAAGATCCTCCAGGACCTAGAATAGTCGCTTCTGCAGCGTCTTGCCAACTCCGAGGGCTCCCTCCTCGAGGACACTGAGCTCTAAGAGGTGCTCGCCCACATCAAGATGAAGTCTTCTGAGGTCACCAACAAGCTGCTCGAGGCGCAGACCAAGAAGATCGAAATCAATGAGAAGAGACAGGCTTTCCTGCCCGTCGCTGCCAGAGGATCTTGCCTCTACTTCTGCGTTGTCACCATGACTAACGTGAACTGGATGTACAACTCTTCTCTACAACAGTTCGTGCAGCTGTTTGACTACGGTATTGACTTCTCTGAGAAAGCACCCATTGTCAAGGACAGAGTCGCCAACATTATTGACACCATGACCTGGAGAGTTTACAGGTACATCAACAGAGGACTTTTCGAAAGAGACAAGATCACCTTCAAACTCATGTGCGCCATGCAGATCCTTATTCTTGCTGGCTAACTCACCTCTGCCGATGTCGACGTCTTCTTGAAGGCCGGTGCAGGAGTGGACGACCCCAACAAGCCATTCAACTGGATGGAAAAGAAGGTTTGGAACAACATCAAGGCTCTATCGAAACACAGATTCGGAAACGACCCCACCATGTTCTTCAAGGAGCTGCCAGACAGAATCAGCAGAAACGACACTGCCTGGAGAGAGTGGAACGACAAGAACGAACCAGAGAGAGAAATCGTACCTGACAACTACGAGGAAAGGATCAAGGCTGAGCACCACATTGGCAGCTTCATCCATATGTGTCTCGTAAGATCATTCAGAGAGGACAGAACTCTCCTCGCAGGAACCAACTTCATCTCCTCAGTCCTTGGCCAGAAGTTCACTGCACCAGTGACTGACCTCATCGAGGAGATCTTCGAAGAATCGAGAAAGAACGTGCCAGTGGTTTACCTGCTTTCCGCCGGAGCTGACCCAACAAACTCAATCGATGAGTTCGCTAAGAAGAAGAAACAGTTCCCCACTGGAAAGGTCTCCATGGGAGAAGAAATGGAAGGCCCAGCTCTGGAGCTGATAAAGGCCGGCTTCGTGACCGGCAAGTGGGTGGTGCTTAACAACTGCCACTTGTCACTTGAGTTCATGGGCCAACTCGAGGAAATCCTCAACCCCAAGAACGCTGAGGTCCACAATGACTTCAGGCTCTGGATCACTTGCGAACCTCACAAGGAATTCCCACTCGGCCTACTTCAGATGGCTATCAAGGTCACCACTCAGCCTCCCAAGGGACTTCAAGCTGGTCTCTACAGAACCTTTACCACCCTCATCACTCCTGACTATCTTGAGAAGGTTGAGCCTCTGGACCACTGGAGATCTCTGTTGTTCGCTATTTGCTTCATGCACTCTATCGTACAGGAGAGAAGGAAGTACGGACCTCTTGGCTTCTGCATTCCTTACGAGTTCAACAGCTCCGATATGGAAGCCTCTCTTTGCTACATCGAAAAGCATTTGACTGACTGTATGGCTGAGAAAGTCTCCTACTAATGGAAGGCTATCAATTACATGGTTTCTGAAGTTCAATACGGAGGAAGAATCACTGACAACCTTGACAGAGAAATGTTCATAACTTACGGAAACATTTGGTTGCATGAGCAGATCTTCACTCCAAGGTACCCATTCAACTCCGCTTATCAGGAGTTCTCATACGAAATCCCTGAGGCTAATGAACACGCTAAGTTCATGGACTATATAAAGACCATGCCTGCCTAGGATTCGCCTGTAATCTTCGGACTGCATCCCAATGCTGACCTTACTTACAGAAATAAAGAGTCGAAGGCCATGATTGACACTCTCATTGAGACCCAACCCAAGGACTCAGGAGGTGTTGGAGGAAAGTCCAGAGAGGAGGAAGTGAAGGATAGAATCACGAAAGAACTTATGCAGCTTCTGCCTCCTGATTTCCTCCCGGCTGACGTCGATGAGAAACTCGAAGTATTGAAGGGACCTAAGGGACTTGCTGACAAAGGCAAGGGTATTCCCCTTAACATCTTCCTGATGCAGGAAATCCAAAGATTCCAGAGAGTACTCAGTATTGTCAGGCAGATGATGATCAACATGGTGGACGCCATCGAAGGAACTGTGATCATGACTCCCGAGCTCGTGGACGCCATCAATGCCGTGTACGACTTCAAGGTACCAATTCCATGGACCTATGACGCTACTGGAGTTGAAATCTCTTGGTTGGTGCCTTCGCTTTCTGCTTGGATCCAAGGCCTGATCAACAGGTACAACCAGCTCAACTCATGGCTAACCAAGGAGAGGCCTCCTTCCTTCTGGATGACTGGCTTCTTCAACCCTTAGGGCTTCCTCACCTCCATGAAGTAGGAAGTTACAAGGATGAACAGAGACAAGAAGTGGTCTCTTGATGATGTCGACTACAAGAACGATGTAAAGAAGGAAGTCATCACTTCTGAAGACGGAAAGATCGACAAACAGCTTAATCCTCCTCAACAAGGA
>Ga0255236_1000081_pt1 | contig 13468 bp, 8 predicted proteins | sample ColtaT_7_FD_183687 | JGI IMG/M metagenome (GOLD analysis project Ga0255236, IMG submission 183687) | Metatranscriptome of freshwater microbial communities from Columbia River, Oregon, United States - Colum_Cont_RepB_8d (Metagenome... | ecosystem: Environmental > Aquatic > Freshwater > River...
CCGGCTTTTTTGCACCAAATGCTGCCTACTCTTCCGAGGCTGACTCCGCCTCATCATCCGCACCATCGCGGGTCTCGCCACGCTCACTCGTGAAAATATCAGTGATCGGGTTGGAAGCACGCGCAATCTGAAGATCTTCCAGCAGCGAGCCGCCACGCATCTTGCGGCGCTGTTCGTGGTGCGCGAGCCCGGTGCCGGCAGGGATCAGGCGCCCAACGATGACGTTCTCCTTCAAGCCTCGCAGTTCGTCGCGCGAACCACGTACGGATGCCTCGGTGAGCACGCGGGTGGTCTCCTGGAACGATGCGGCCGAGATGAAGCTCTCGGTCGACAACGAAGCCTTGGTGATACCCAGCAACTGCCGGTTGAACTTGGCAGGCTGCTCACCCTTGCCACGGGCTTTGCGGTTCTCGGCCAGCACGTGGAAGATTTCCGCCTGTTCGCCTTGCAGGAAGCGGGTATCGCCCTTTTCGGCGATCTCCACCTTGCGCAGCATCTGGCGAATGATCGTCTCGATGTGCTTGTCGTTGATCTTCACGCCCTGCAGGCGGTAGACGTCCTGGATTTCCTTGACGAGATAGTTCGCCAACGCCGTCACGCCCTGCAAGCGCAGGATGTCGTGCGGGCTTGGCTCGCCGTCGGAGATCTGCTCGCCCATCGACACGGTTTCACCTTCAAACACGGTGATCTGCGTCCACTTCGGCACCAGCATCTCGACTTCCTCGCCATCGGGCAGAACGATCTTGATGCGCTGCTTGCCCTTGGTGGGCGTGCCGAACTTGATGGTGCCGCTGGCCTCGGCGAGGAACGCCGGATCCTTCGGCTTGCGGGCCTCGAACAAGTCGGCGACACGGGGCAGACCGCCCGTGATGTCACGCGACTTGACGGAGTCCTGCGGGATACGGGCGATGACGTCACCCACCTGCACTTCGCCCTCGTCCTCCAGCGAAACAATCGCCTTCGGCGGCAGCGAATACGCGGCCGGGATTTCGGTGCCGGCGAAGTTTACAGGCTTGCCCTTGGCATCGAACAACGCGATGACGGGCTTGAGGTCTTTACCAGCCGAGCCACGGGTCTTGGGATCGGTGATGACCATCGTCTGCACACCGGTCACATCGTCGGTTTCGCGGGCGATGGTGACACCGTCCTCGAAGTCCTGGAAGCGAATGGTGCCGGCGATTTCCGTGATGATCGGGTGGGTGTGCGCATCCCACTTGCCGAGTCGCTGGCCGGCCTTGACAGCATCGCCTTCCTTCACGAGCACGATGGCGCCGTACGGGATCTTGTAGCGCTCGCGCTCGCGGCCCTGGGCGTCGATCACACCGATTTCACCGGTGCGGGTCACGGCCACGCGCATCTTCTCGCGGTTCACAACCGTCTTGATGTTGTGCTCGCGGATGGTGCCGGCGTTGCGGCTATCCACACCGTCAGCGGCCGCAGCACGGTTGGCCGCACCACCGACGTGGAAGGTACGCATGGTGAGCTGCGTGCCGGGTTCACCGATCGACTGGGCGGCAATGACGCCGACCGCTTCACCGATGTTGACGCGATGACCACGCGCCAGGTCGCGGCCATAGCACTTGGCGCAAACACCGAAGGGCATTTCGCAAGTGATGGAGCTGCGCACCCAGAGCTCGTCGACGCCGTTCTTGTCGAGCAGGTCAGCGGTCTTTTCATCGATCAGAACACCGGCATCCACCAGCACCTCTTCGGTGCCGGGCTTGACGACATCCTTGAGCACCGTGCGGCCGAGCACGCGGTCGCGCAGCGGTTCCAGCACGTCGCCACCTTCCACCACCGGCGTCATCAACAGACCCTGCTCGGTGCCGCAATCCTGCGAGGTAATCACCACGTCCTGCGCCACGTCCACCAGACGGCGGGTGAGGTAACCGGAGTTGGCGGTCTTCAAGGCCGTATCCGACAGGCCCTTGCGGGCACCGTGGGTGGAGATGAAGTACTGCAACACGTTCAAGCCTTCACGGAAGTTCGCGGTGATCGGCGTTTCGATGATCGAGCCGTCGGGCTTGGCCATCAGGCCGCGCATACCGGCGAGCTGACGAATCTGTGCGGCCGAACCACGGGCGCCGGAGTCCGCCATCATGAACACGGAGTTGAAGCTGGGCTGCTCGGCGGAGGTGCCGTCCTTCAGCGTGACCTTCTCCTTGCCGATGCGCACCATCATCGCGCGAGCGATGTCGTCATTGGCCTTCGACCAGATGTCGATCACCTGATTCTTGCGCTCGGTCTGGGTCGTCAAGCCTTGCTGATACTGGCTGTCGATGTCCTTGACCTTGTCTTCGGCCACTTCCAAGAGCTTCGCCTTCTCATCGGGAATGATGATGTCGTCGATGCAGAAGGAGATACCGGACTTGGTGGAGTTGCGGAAGCCCGCATACATGAACTGGTCGGCGAACACGACGGTGTCCTTGGAGCCGGTGCGGCGGTAGACGGTATCGATCACGCGACCGATTTCCTTCTTGGTCAGCGTGCGATTGATGACGGAGAAGGGGATCTTCTCAGGCAACACTTCAGAGAGCAGTGCACGGCCAACCGTGGTCTCAACCAGACGGATGATTTTCGCTTCCGTCTCGTCGTCCCAGTCGCTCAGGCGCACCTTGATCTTGGCCTGCAGGTCGACCACGCGGTTCTCGTAGGCACGGTGCAACTCGGAGAGGTCACTGAAAATCATGCCCTCGCCCTTGGCCGCCAGTCGCTCACGGGTCATCCAGTACAGCCCCAAGATCACGTCCTGTGAGGGCACGATGATGGGCTGGCCAGAGGCCGGCGAGAGGATGTTGTTGGTCGCCATCATCAGCACGCGGGCTTCGATCTGCGCTTCCAGCGAGAGCGGCACGTGAACCGCCATCTGGTCACCGTCAAAGTCGGCGTTGAACGCCGTGCAGACGAGCGGGTGCAGGTTGATGGCCTTGCCTTCGATGAGGATGGGCTCGAAGGCCTGGATGCCCAGACGGTGCAGAGTCGGGGCGCGGTTCAACAGAACCGGATGCTCCTTGATGCACTCTTCCAGCATGTCCCAGACCAGCGCTTCCTCGCGCTCCACCATCTTCTTGGCAGCCTTGATGGTCGTTGCATGGCCCTTGCGTTGCAGCAGGCTGAACACGAAGGGCTTGAACAGTTCGAGCGCCATCTTCTTGGGCAGACCGCACTGGTGCAGCTTCAGCGTCGGGCCGACCACGATGACCGAACGGCCGGAGTAGTCGACGCGCTTGCCGAGCAGGTTCTGGCGGAAGCGCCCCTGCTTGCCCTTGATCATGTCGGCGAGCGACTTGAGGGCGCGCTTGTTGGTGCCGGTGATGGCACGGCCGCGACGGCCGTTGTCGATCAGGGCATCCACCGACTCCTGCAGCATGCGCTTTTCGTTGCGCACGATGATGTCGGGCGCAGTGAGTTCGAGCAGGCGCTTGAGGCGGTTGTTGCGATTGATGACGCGGCGATACAGATCGTTCAAGTCCGAGGTCGCGAAGCGGCCGCCGTCCAGCGGCACCAGCGGACGCAGATCCGGCGGCAGCACGGGCAGGATGGTGAACACCATCCACTCCGGCTTGTTGTTGGACGCCATGAGGTACTCGATGAGCTTCAGGCGCTTGCCGAGTTTCTTGATCTTGGTGTCGCTGCCAGTCGCCGCGATGTCTTCGCGCAGCTTCTCGGTCTCGCGCTGCAAGTCCATGTGCTTGAGCAAGTCGTGCACGGCCTCGGCACCCATGCGGGCGTCGAAGTCGTCACCGTACTTCTCGACGGCTTCGAGGTAGTCCTCTTCCGTCAGCAGCTGGCCTTTCTCCAACGGGGTCATGCCCGGCTCGACGACCATGTGGGCTTCAAAGTACAGCACGCGCTCAATCGCACGCAGCGGCATGTCGAGCAGCAGGCCGATACGGCTCGGCAGGCTCTTCAGGAACCAGATATGAGCAACTGGGGAAGCAAGGTCAATGTGACCCATGCGCTCGCGACGCACCTTGGCCACAGTGACTTCCACGCCGCATTTTTCGCAGACCACGCCGCGATGCTTGAGGCGCTTGTACTTGCCGCAGAGGCACTCGTAGTCCTTGATGGGCCCGAAGATCTTGGCGCAGAACAGGCCATCACGCTCCGGCTTGAAGGTGCGGTAGTTGATGGTTTCCGGCTTCTTCACTTCGCCGAAGGACCAGCTGCGCACCGTTTCCGGTGACGACAGGCCGATCTTGATGGCGTCGAAGTCTTCGAACTCTTCCGGCGGCTTGATGAAATTGAAAAGGTCTTTCATGGTTTAACTCCTGAATCTTTAAGTGTTCCGTAGTGCTTTGAGAGCGCGCGTGGTGGGCTTTGCAGCCCACCCTACGGTCACTGGTTTTGCTCAAGTTCGATGTTGAGGCCGATGGAGCGGATTTCCTTCACCAGCACGTTGAAGGACTCCGGCATGCCTGCCGTCATCTTGTGGTCGCCATCGACGATGTTTTTGTACATCTTGGTGCGGCCGTTCGTGTCGTCGCTCTTCACCGTCAGCATTTCCTGCAAGGTGTAGGCAGCGCCATAGGCTTCCAGCGCCCAGACTTCCATTTCGCCGAAGCGCTGACCGCCGAACTGCGCCTTGCCGCCCAGCGGCTGCTGAGTCACAAGTGAATATGGTCCAGTCGAACGCGCGTGCATCTTGTCGTCGACGAGGTGATTGAGCTTGAGCATGTACATGTAGCCCACCGTGGTCATGCGGGTGAACTCTTCGCCCGTGCGACCATCCGTGAGCTGTTCCTGACCGGTGCGCGGCAGGCCGGCGACTTCGAGCAGATCCTTGATCTCGCTCTCGGCTGCACCATCGAACACCGGCGTAGCCATCGGCATGCCGCCGACGAGGTTGTGCGCCAACGTCACGATTTCGGCGTCGTTCAGCTCTTCCAGCTTGGCACCCACGCCGCGACCGATGGCGTAGACCTTGGTGAGGAACTTGCGGATTTCACCGACGGCCTTCTGCTGCTCGATCATCTGGCCAATCTTCTTGCCGATGCCCTTGGCGGCGTAGCCAAGATGCACTTCAAGCAGCTGACCGATGTTCATGCGGCTAGGCACGCCCAGCGGGTTGAGCACGATGTCGACGGGCGTGCCATCAGGCAGATGCGGCATGTCTTCGACCGGAACGATCATCGACACCACGCCCTTGTTGCCGTGACGGCCGGCCATCTTGTCGCCAGGCTGGATACGGCGGCGAACGGCCAGATACACCTTGACCATTTTCAGCACGCCGGGCTGCAACTCATCGCCCTGCTGGATCTTCTTCTTCTTGTTGTCGAAGCGCTTGTCAAACTCGGTGCGCATCTCTTTCAGCTGCTTGGCAGCGGCTTCGAGATCACCCTGTGCAGCATCATCGGCCAGGCGCACTTCAAAGAACTTCTCGCGCTCCAGACCGTCGAGGTAGGCCGCGTCGATCTTGGTGCCCTTCTTCAGTTTCATCGGGCCAGCATCAGCAACCTTGCCGACCAGCAGGCGGCGGACGCGATCGTAGATGTCGTCCTCGAAGATACGCATCTGGTCGTTCAAGTCCTTGCGGACTTCGGCCAGCTCGCTCTCTTCAATGCTGAGCGCACGCTTGTCCTTCTTGACGCCTTCGCGGGTGAACACGCGCACATCGATGATGGTGCCGTCCATGCCGGCCGGAACCTTGAGGCCCGTGTCCTTCACGTCCGAAGCCTTCTCGCCGAAGATCGCGCGCAGCAGCTTTTCTTCGGGGGTGAGCTGGGTCTCGCCCTTGGGCGTGACCTTGCCGACCAGGATGTCGCCTGCCTTCACTTCTGCACCGATGTAGACGATGCCGGACTCATCGAGGCGGCGCAGGGCCGACTCGTTGACGTTGGGGATGTCGGCGGTGATTTCTTCCGAACCCAGCTTGGTTTCGCGGGCGATACAGGTCAGCTCTTCGATGTGGATCGTGGTGAAGCGATCCTCTTCCACCACGCGCTCGCTGAGCAGGATGGAGTCTTCAAAGTTGTAGCCGTTCCAGGGCATGAACGCGATCAGCATGTTCTGGCCGAGGGCGAGTTCGCCCAGGTCCGTCGACGGGCCGTCGGCAATCACGTCACCACGCGCCACCACATCACCCGGCTTCACGATGGGGCGCTGGTTGATGCAGGTGTTCTGGTTGGAGCGGGTGTATTTGATGAAGTTGTAGATATCCACACCCGACTCACCGGCGATGGTCTCATCGTCGTTGACGCGAATCACCACGCGGCCGGCATCGCATTTGTCCACCACGCCGCCACGCTTGGCCTGGATAGCGTTGCCGCTATCGACCGCCACGCGCTTTTCCATGCCGGTGCCCACCACGGGCTTGTCGGCACGCAGCGTCGGCACGGCCTGGCGCTGCATGTTCGAACCCATCAAGGCACGATTGGCGTCATCGTGTTCGAGGAAGGGGATGAGGGCAGCAGCAACCGATACGATCTGGCGCGGGGAGACGTCCATGTACTGGACGCGATCCGGGGTCATCATCGTGAATTCGTTCGCGAAGCGCACCGACACGAGGTCTGCCGTGAAGGCGTTCTTCTTGTCGAGTTCGGAGTTCGCCTGCGCGATGACGTAGCGGCCTTCTTCGATCGCCGAGAGGTAGTCGATCTGATCCGAGACCTTGCCATCCACCACCTTGCGGTACGGCGTTTCCAGAAAGCCGTATTCGTTGGTGCGCGCGTAGCAGGCCAAGCTGTTAATCAGACCGATGTTCGGGCCTTCCGGGGTTTCAATCGGGCAGACGCGACCGTAGTGGGTCGGGTGCACGTCGCGCACTTCAAAGCCGGCGCGCTCGCGCGTCAGACCGCCCGGGCCAAGGGCCGATACGCGGCGCTTGTGGGTGATTTCGGAGAGCGGATTGTTCTGGTCCATGAACTGCGAGAGCTGGCTGGAACCAAAGAACTCTTTCATCGCGGCGCCGACAGGCTTGGCGTTAATGAGGTCCTGCGGCGTCAGATTCTCGGCTTCTGCCAACGCCAGACGCTCGCGCACGGCGCGCTCAACACGGACGAGGCCGGTGCGGAACACGTTCTCAGCCATTTCACCCACGGCGCGGATGCGGCGGTTGCCGAGGTGGTCGATGTCGTCCGTCTGACCTTCGCCATTGCGGATGGAGATGATCTCCTTCATGACCGCGATGATGTCCTCGGTATCGAGGATGCCGGGGCCGGTGACGCTGTCGCGGCGCAGACGGCGGTTGAACTTCATGCGGCCGACGCCGGAGAGGTCGTAGCGATCGGCGGAGAAGAACAGGCTGTTGAACAGGGTCTCGGCAGCGTCCTTGGTCGGTGGCTCGCCGGGACGCATCATGCGGTAGATCTCGACCAGCGCTTCCAGACGCGTTTTCGACGGGTCGATGTTGAGCGTGGTCGAAACATACGGGCCCTTGTCCATGTCGTTGACATAGAGGGTGCGCAGCTCGCTGATGTTGGCACTGCGGAAGCTGGTCAGGTGCTCCAGCTTGAGCTCGGTGTTGGCGGGGGCCAGCACTTCACCGGTGTCGGCATTGATGATGTCGTGCGAGAGGATGCGACCGACGAGGTAGTCATCCGGCACGGCCAGGGCCTTGAGGCCAGCTTCGGTGATGAGCTTGATGTGGCGGGCGGTGATGCGCTTGCCCTCCTCGACCAGCACCTTGCCCTTGGCAACGATGTCGAACTGCGCGGTTTCACCACGCAGGCGTTCGGCAACCAGCTTCAGCTCCGCACCATCGGCAGCGAGCGTGAAGGTGTTCTGCTCGTGGAAGGTTTCGAGCATCTTCTGGTTGTCGAAGCCCAGCGCGCGCAGCAGGATCGTGCCCGGCAGCTTGCGACGGCGATCGATACGGACGAAGAGGTTGTCCTTGGGGTCGAACTCGAAATCCAGCCAGGAGCCGCGATACGGAATGATGCGGGCGCTATACAACAGCTTGCCAGACGAGTGCGTTTTGCCACGATCGTGGTCGAAGAACACGCCGGGCGAGCGGTGCAGCTGGCTCACGATCACACGCTCGGTGCCATTGATGATGAAGGTTCCGTTGCCGGTCATGAGCGGAATCTCGCCCATGTAGACCTCCTGCTCGCGGATGTCCTTCACCTTCTTCTCTTTCGACTCACGATCGAAGATCGCAAGGCGCGTGGTGACCTTCAGTGGGGCAGCGTAGGTCAGACCACGGATGCGGCATTCCTTCTCATCGAAGATGGGCTCTTCAAAACGGTACTTGACGAACTCCAGCGCAGCCGAGCCGTTGTATGCCGTCATCGGGAACACTGATTTGAATGCGGCCTGCAGGCCCGCATCCTTGCGCTTGGACGGGATGATCCCGGCCTGCAAGTAATCGCGGTAGGAGTCGATCTGCGTGGTCAGCAGGTACGGCACCTCCATGGTTTCAGTCTGCTTGCGAAAATCCTTGCGGATGCGCTTTTTCTCGGTAAACGAGTAGGCCATCGGTCGTGTTCCTTCTAAGAGTCAATCAAGCCGCATGAGTGGAATGCGGTCGTTTGCACGCTGCTCAAAGCGGTGTGCAAACGACTGGATTCCATAGCGGTGCAAAGTGCCGCGATGAAAACAGCAATGGGCCGGGCGTCTTTCGACGCCCAGCCCTTGCTTGAATCGCCTAGGGCGAGTCGGGTCAAGTGCTTACTTGACGGTGACGGTGCCGCCGGCTTCCGTGACCTTGGCCTTGAGGGCTTCGGCATCAGCCTTGTTCACGCCTTCCTTCAGGGTCTGGGGCGCGCCTTCGACGAGGTCTTTGGCTTCCTTCAGGCCGAGGCCGGTGATCTCGCGGACGACCTTGATCACGTTGACCTTCTTGGCAGCGTCGACAGCGGTCAGCACCACGGTGAACTCGGTCTGCTCAGCAGCAGCCGGAGCGGCAGCAGCGGCAGGGCCGGCAGCAGCAGCAACAGGGGCAGCGGCGGTCACGCCGAACTTGTCTTCCATCATCTTGACGAGTTCAACCACGTCCATCACGGACATCTTGGCGATTGCGTCGAGAACGTCTTCTTTGCTCATTTGAAACTCCAGAAAATTGATTGTGTTTAACAGCTAGAGAGGTAGCGAAAGTCTTGTGACTTAAGCCGCTTCGCCAGACTTGTCGGCAACGGCCTTGACCGTGCGGACGAGCTTGGTGTGCGGCGCTGCCAGGGTTCCGACGAACTTCTGGATCGGTGCCTTCATCGTGCCCATGAGCATCGAGATGGCTTGATCCTTGGTCGGCAGCGTGGCCAGGCGGTCGAGGTCGGAGGCGGGATACATGTTCCCACCGACAGCGAGCGCCTTGACGACGAGCTTGTCGTTTTCCTTGGCAAAGTCCTTGATGACGCGGCCCACAGCGCCCGGATCGTTCAGAGAGAACCCGAGAACCAGAGGGCCAACCAGCGCGGACGTGAGGCACTCAAAATCAGTGCCTTTTACGGCCTTGCGAGCCAGCGTGTTCTTGACAACATGCAGGTAGATCCCGTTTTCACGGGCCTTGACGCGCAGTTGATCGAACTTGCCGGCCGTGAGACCGCGATACTCGGCAGCCACTGCCGAGAGCGCGCGCTGGGCGACTTCGTTGACTTCCGCGACCAGGACCTTCTTGTCTTCCAACTTGAGAGGCATTGAGATACAGCTCCTGGTTGCGTTACGAAACCAGCACCTCGTCCCTTGCGGGAGTGGTGCCGGGCTTTCGGTGTGCATCCTTCTAGCGGTAGGGCTGTCAGGCTTCACACCATCTGCGTCAGTGCCCTTTGCTTCCAGGCTTTAGTCCAGGAGACTTCCCTCATCTGCATGTGGGAAAACCTGGCGCTGACGGTCTTTGATGGAATGGCCTTGAGAGCCACACCACAAAGTGTGTTGGCACTGCCGCGCCCTTGAAAGGCGCGGCAATACGAATTGCTTACTCCGGCAGGCTGCCGAGGTCGACGATGACGCCTGGGCCCATCGTGGTGGAGAGCGTCATTTTCTTCATGTAAACGCCCTTCGCCGAGGTGGGCTTGGCCTTGCGGATGTCGCGCACCACAGCCATCAGATTCTCCAAGAGCTTGGTCTTGTCGAAGTCAGCGGAACCAACCGAAGCGTGCAGGATGCCGGCCTTGTCCGCACGGAACTTGGCCATACCAGCCTTGGCGTTCTTCACAGCCTGGACGACGTCGGCGGTAACGGTGCCGGTCTTCGGGTTCGGCATGAGGCCGCGAGGGCCGAGCACCTGACCGAGCGAGCCCACAACGCGCATGGCGTCGGGCGAAGCGATGACGACCTGATAGTTCAGATCGCCGCCTTTCATGGCGGCCGCGAGGTCATCCATACCCACGGCATCGGCGCCAGCGGCGAGGGCCTCGGCAGCCTTGTTGCCCTGGGTGAACACGGCGACGCGGACTGTCTTGCCGTTGCCATGCGGCAGCACGGTGGAGCCGCGCACGTTCTGGTCGGACTTCTTGGGGTCAATGCCGAGGTTGACGGCGACGTCGACGGACTCTTTAAACTTGGCCAGCGAGCATTCTTTGAGAATGTCGAGGGCGGCTTCAACTGTGTAGCTCTTGCCAGGCTGAACCTTGGTGGCAAAGAGCTTTTCGCGCTTGGTAACTTTCATGGCGAGTCTCCTTATGCCTTGAGTTCAGAATCGACGCCCATCGAACGGGCAGAGCCGGCGATAGTGCGGACAGCGGCATCCATATCAGCGGCGGTGAGATCGGGCCATTTGGCCTTGGCGATCTCTTCAAGCTGCTTGCGGTTGATCTTGCCGACCTTCTTGGTATTAGGGTTCGAGGAACCCGACTCCAGACCGAGCGCCTTCTTGATAAAGAAGGTGGCGGGCGGGGTCTTCATCACGAAGGTGAAGGACTTGTCCGAATACACGGTGATGACCACCGGGATCGGCATGCCGACTTCAAGCTTCTGCGTCGCTGCGTTGAACTCTTTGCAGAACGCCATGATGTTGACGCCCTGCGAACCGAGTGCAGGACCGATCGGCGGTGAGGGATTGGCTTTGCCAGCTGCAACCTGCAGCTTGACGTAGCCTTGGACTTTCTTGGCCATGGGTTACTCCATCTGAATGGGTGCAAACGCTCCAGTGTTGTGCTGGCAGCTCCCCGGAAACCCTGCTGTGACGGCTAATCACCGCAGAGAACAATCCCAGGCTCACGCCTGGGGGTAAAAACAGCTTTAAGTTTTCTCGACCTGCGAGAACTCCAGCTCCACAGGCGTCGCACGACCAAAGATCATCACGGCGACGCGCAAACGACTCTTGTCGTAGTTGACCTCTTCGACCACACCAGTGAAATCGGCGAAAGGACCTTCATTGACACGCACCTGCTGACCCGGCTCGAACAAGGTCTTGGGCTTGGGCTTGTCGACTGCAGCCTTGACGCGGTTGAGGATCGCATCGGCTTCCTTGTCACTGATCGGGGCCGGCTTTTCTGCCGTGCCCCCAATGAAGCCCAGCACCTTCGGCGTGGATTTCACCAAGTGCCAAGTGTCCTCGTTCATTTCCATGCTGACGAAGACATAGCCGGGAAAGAACTTGCGTTCGGTGGTGCGCTTGACGCCGTCTTTGACCTCGACGACCTCTTCGGTCGGCACCTGGATTTCGCCAAACTGCTCGTCGAGACCAGCACGTGCGATGCGCTCTTTCAGCGCCTTGGCGACACTGTTCTCGTACTGTGCGTACGCGTGAACCACATACCAACGCATGCTCATGACGCCCGTCCGGTCAGTTTCTCGACGCCATACAGCAAGGTGCTGTCCAGCCCCCACATCAACAAAGCCATGACCACGACGACGACGGCAATCATGATCGTGGTCTGGATGCTTTCCTGCTTCGTCGGCCAGATCACCTTGCGCAACTCGGTTCGGGCACCACTGACGGCATCCCACACGTCACGGCCCATCTGGGTGCGATAGCCGATCGCCGCAGCAGCGCCAGAAGCGGCGAGCAGGATCAGAAGACGCAGCACGGTGGCGAGCTGCGGATCAAGGTAATAGAAGGCGAACAGGCCGCCCGCAAATAGCGCACCTGCGACCACCAGCAGCAGTGAATCTTTCCGAGTGGAGCCTGCATCAACGACTTGGGATTCCATCATCAACTCTTCAATTTCTACTTAAAGTGGAACCACTCGCTTGCAGACCGCGACTGGCAGGGAGAGAGGGCTTCGAACCCCCAACCTTCGGTTTTGGAGACCGACGCTCTACCAATTGAGCTATCCCCCTGCGGACCGCAAAACTTTTGTCAGACCAAACCAAAAGGGGCGCGATGATACGCGCCCCCTCAGTTTTAAGTCAATCCTTTCGAACTAACTTGGCACTCTAAATGCTTAAGCGAGGATCTTGGTCACCACGCCCGCACCGACGGTGCGGCCACCTTCACGGATGGCGAAGCGAACCTGCTCTTCCATGGCGATGGGGGCGATCAGTTCGACCGTCATCTGCACGTTGTCGCCGGGCATGACCATTTCCACGCCTTCTTTCAGCTGGCAGGCGCCAGTGACGTCGGTGGTGCGGAAGTAAAACTGGGGACGGTAGTTGTTGAAGAAAGGGGTGTGGCGGCCGCCTTCTTCCTTGGTGAGCACATACACCTCACCTTCAAACTTGGTGTGGGGTTTGATGCTGCCGGGCTTGCAGAGAACCTGGCCGCGTTCGATGTCTTCCTTCTTGGTGCCGCGCAGGAGGAGACCGACGTTGTCGCCGGCCTGGCCTTGGTCGAGCAGCTTGCGGAACATTTCAACGCCGGTGACGATGGTCTTGGTGGTGTCGCGGAAACCAACCAGTTCGCATTCTTCGCCAACCTTGATGACGCCGCGTTCGATACGGCCGGTGGCGACGGTGCCGCGGCCGGAGATGCTGAACACGTCTTCAACGGGGAGGAGGAAGGGTTTGTCGGTTTCGCGAGCCGGCTCAGGGATCCAGGTGTCGAGGGCGTCGTAGAGCTTCTGGAGGTTGGCAATGCCTTCAGCGTCGCCGCTGATGGCTTTGGTGGCGGAGCCGCGAATCACGGGGGTGTCGCTGCTGAAGCCATACTTTTCGAGCAGGTCGCGGACTTCCATTTCAACGAGGTCGAGCAGTTCGACGTCGTCGACGAGGTCGCACTTGTTGAGCCAGACGACGATCTTGGGGACGTTGACCTGCTTGGCGAGCAGGACGTGCTCACGGGTCTGGGGCATGGGGCCGTCGGTGGCGGACACGACGAGGATCGCGCCGTCCATCTGGGCGGCACCGGTGATCATGTTCTTCACATAATCAGCGTGGCCAGGGCAGTCGACGTGGGCGTAGTGGCGGGCTTCGGTTTCGTATTCAACGTGCGACGTGGCAATCGTGAGAATCTTGGTCGAGTCACGGCGACCCTGACTCTCAGAAGCCTTGGCGACTTCGTCATAAGCGACGTATTTGGTGTTGCCAAACTTGTCGCTGGACACCTTGGTCAGCGCAGCCGTCGTGGTGGTCTTGCCATGGTCAACGTGGCCAATCGTGCCAACGTTTACGTGAGGCTTGCTGCGGTCAAACTTTTCCTTGGCCATCTTGA
>Ga0255236_1000082_pt1 | contig 13432 bp, 8 predicted proteins | sample ColtaT_7_FD_183687 | JGI IMG/M metagenome (GOLD analysis project Ga0255236, IMG submission 183687) | Metatranscriptome of freshwater microbial communities from Columbia River, Oregon, United States - Colum_Cont_RepB_8d (Metagenome... | ecosystem: Environmental > Aquatic > Freshwater > River...
AGTAAATCAAATGACAGATGGCGTGATGAACGAATGGTAATTCAATTCGAAAAAGATGGGAAAATATTCGATAAAATTCCACAAGGAAAAAAGATCAGGGTCCGGGTTCGTTGGCGGGAAGGGGTGGAGTGGTCTACCTCTACGGTTGAGGGAGAAACCGCCCCCAAGGAGAAAGCTAAGCTTAATATTTTATTGCTTTTAAATGAGAATCCTTTAATAGGTCGTAATCTTGCAGATCAATTTTCTATTGTTAAAGAAACTGGAATTGATCCTTTTTGCATTTTTCGAAGCAAGACCTTTGCTATTTTTGAACACTTAATTGAATTGGATACCCCAATTGAAGGGGTATATGCACTTGCAATTGAAGGTAAAGTACCCAACAGAAACAACTTAAGCACGTTAGATTCCCATAAGGTAACCGAGATTTTTCCTGAAATTACTTTCGAATCTTTTGAGCAGGGAACCAGAATTAATATGGGGAATTAATGCAACTTGAAGGGAAGTCTCGACTTATTGTGTTTAAAACGATGGCAGAACAGTTTAAATCAGCTAAGATAATTGCTTGTGCAGAATTGATACTGACTTGCACTTGTTTCTAATTTGGTTGGTGAAAATGTGAAAAAAGCGATTATTAGCGATATTCATGGAAATATTGAAGCCTTTCGTAATGTACTCATAGACATCGAATCTCAAGGTGTTGACGAGATTTATTGCCTAGGAGATGTCGTGGGCTACGGCCCTAACCCTTGTGAATGTGTTGATTTAGTCATGAATTGCAAGGTGGTTCTATTAGGGAATCATGATCAGGGTGCATTATTTGATCCTGATGGGTTTAATCCTTCGGCTGAGCGTGCTATTTTTTGGACAAGAAAACAATTAGAGACCGGAGGATCTCCAGAGGAACGCTCCAAACGCTGGAATTTCCTTTCTGCTCGTCCCCGCTTGCACCGTGAAGAAGAACTGCTTTTTGTCCATGGTTCTGCTCGAAACCCTTTAAATGAATATGTTTTTCCTGAAGATATTTATAACAACAGAAAAATGGAAAGAATCTTTTCCCTCGTTGGAAAATATTGTTTTCAAGGCCATACCCATGTGCCTGGGATTTTCGTGCAGCAGGAAGGTACCGATCTTTATCAATTTCAAAGCCCAGAAGAATTTGATTTTTCCTATTTACTAGATAATCGTAAAACCCTTTGTAATGTTGGGTCAGTGGGCCAACCTCGCGATAGCAATCCAAAATCTTGTTATGTAATTCTTGAAAATAATCGAATCAGCTATCGCAGAGTGCCCTATGACTTTGAGATTACTGCTAAAAAGATCTATGCGATTCCCGAGTTGGAAAATTTTCTGGGTGATCGTCTTAAAGAAGGTCGCTAGTTTAAGCATAGGCGAATTCCTATACTTTTTTTTCCTTAAATCCATTCAATATAAATATGAAGAATAATAAGAATTTCCTTTTGTTTTTTACAGCATCTTTCCTGCTTTTTGCGGCATGGATTCAAATCCGTGAGTCTCTTTGGCCTGCTCCTAAAAAAAAACCTGAAGTTACTGAACCTTTTGTCGAAAAACCCCCAATTAAATTAAATGATAATACAAAAGATAATGATAATGGGTTGTCCCTTGCTCCTTTCAAAGAACGAGGGAATTTCGTAACCCTTGGCAGCGAAGATTCTTCATCAGGTTTTCATTTGGGAATTACTTTTGATTCGTTTGGTGCGTGTGTCCGCAAAGTAGTACTTAATAAATTTCAGCAAGCTGATAATCTTGGCAGACCTGTTTGGATTAATCAAATTGAGAAAAAACCTAAAAGTCTGGATTTAATACCCCTAGAATCCCGCTGGCATGCTGGCGCAAATTATCTTTATCATTTTGATTTTAAAGATCAATTTGGCGACCAACCTATGGATCTACTAGGGAAAACAGACTGGAAAATCGTTTCAGGCCCTACCGAAGAAGTTGATTCCAGAGGTATTGCATTTCAGAAACTTGTTTTTGAAACAAAATTGCAGAACATTGTTATTTCTAAAACTTTTACTCTTTCGAAGAACGATTACCATGTTGGCATGGAATTAGTTTTTTCCACTGACGATATGGCTGTTATTCCTTTTAGATACCAAGTTACAGGCCCCAGAAGCCTTCCGGTTGAAGGTGATTGGTATACAAATATTTTTAGAAATGCTTTAATTGCACAAGTTGATGACCGAAATAATGTTTATCGCGACCTTCAAGATGGCAGGCAGATTGCTAGTTGGATGGGCGGAAGTGAAGTTCTTGTTAATAATCAGTTAAACCATTGGTTTCGGTATGCAGGCGTTGCTATTCAGTATTTTTCTTCAATGGTAGTTGTTGATGAAGATCAGCCTGATCAAAAAATCATTGAAAAAGTTCGTCCCACACTTGATGCAACTTTTGCCCGGGGGATTATTTCTAAAATTGATCCCGTAAATCGGAGCCTTAATCTTCGTGTTGATGGTAAAGATGAATCTTTTTGGTTCGATAGTAAAGAATCTTTCGAGAAAATGGAGTCCCAGTTTGGGTTAGGCAGACAAATAGCAATTTATTATCGGCATATAGCGACTCCTGATAAAAAGCCCATGTATGCTGTTATTGATGTTCGGAAAGAAACTCAGGCTCAACCATTATTTGATAATGACATTACCGTCAGGCTTACTTCCAAGCAATTTAATCTTGTTGCAGGGAAACCTGTAACCCATAAATATTTACTTTATAATGGTCCTGTTAAAACTAGTTTGCTTGGTGATTTTAGCAATAACGCAATGGTGAATTCTGATCAGGTTTCCCGATATACGAATAAACTCGGGCTAAACACCATGACTGATTATCAATCCCCGGGTTGGATTGGGTCTTTTTGCGCCTCTATTTTTTGGACTGATATTGTTATTAAATGCACAAACATGATGCATTGGATTTTGTGGAAAGTTTATCTGGTCCTCCCTAACTTTGGTCTTTGTATCATTTTTCTTACCATTCTAATTCGTGGGTTGATGTTTCCTTTAAGCAGGAAGCAAGCAATCATGAGTATTAAGATGCAAGAACTTGCCCCTGAGTTGAAAAAGATGCAGGAAAAATTGAAGGGTGATAAGCAAGCGATTGGCTTGGCCCAAATGGAATTATATCGTAAATATAATGTTAACCCTTTTGGCACTTGCTGGGTGGTTCTGATTCAAATGCCTGTTTTTATGGGGCTTTATTTTGCTTTGCAAGAAAGCATCCATTTTCGCCTTGCCACTTTCTGGCCTACTTGGATTATCAACCTTGCTGCGCCTGATATGCTCATTAATTGGGGCGCCGCAATTCCTCTAATCAGTAATCCAGAAGACTACGGCGGCTTTTTTTATCTTGGGCCTTATTTTAACCTTCTTCCAATTTTTGCCATTGGTCTGATGGTTTTACAGCAAAAAATGTTTACTCCTCCTCCTACGGATGAGCAACAAGAAGCACAGCAAAAAATGATGACCTATATGATGGTCTTTATGGGTTTTATGTTTTACAAGGTTGCTGCAGGCCTTTGCATTTATTTTATTGCTAGTAGTTTGTGGGGCCTTGCTGAAAGAAAATTGCTGCCTAAAACCAAAACTGGACCTCAACCTTTGTTAGCATCGGCTAATGGTGCAGATATTTCAAAATTAGATTCCAATAACAATGGTAAGTCTGCTAAAAACTTACGGAAAGAACTCGCTAATAAGGCTTTAGAAAAGAGTAATACCGAAAAATCTGCTCTCGATCGTTGGCGTGATTGGTTTAATGATATTCTAAAACAAGCAGAGAAAAAATAACCATGTTTGGGGTTACCTATTTTGAAACGGGAAATACTTCTTTCACATGACTTGATTTGCGCCTGCTCTTCGCCTGCGGGTTATGGTGCTAGGCAGATTATTCGTATTACTGGTGATAAGGCTTTGGATTGCGTTTCTTCCTTTCTTCATTTTAAAATGCCTAATCTTAACATTTCCAAGGGGCTTGTTTCTGCCAGTTTTTTATTAGATGATTTTCGTTCGGTTGAAATGGATTTCTATTTTTGGAAATCTCCTGCTTCCTACACTGGCCAAGATGTTATTGAATTACATCTCATTTCTAATTCTTGGATTGTTGACTTAGTATTTTCAAAACTCTTTGAATGTGGCTTCAGGCCTGCTAAACCTGGGGAGTTCACCCTCCGTGCTTTTCTCAATGGCAAAGTTGATATTGCGCAAGTTGATGCAATTCATCAGGTAATTGAAGCTTCTACTCCAGATGGGCTGTATAAAGCTCTGGGTAAACTTGCTGGGGGTGTTTTTGATCCCTTGCATAAAGTTAAAGATGATTTACTAAATCTTCTTGCAGATGTTGAAGCTAATCTAGATTTTTCAACTGAAGACATTCTGATTATCAGTTCGGATGCGATACTTAAAACAATTGGCGATATGCTTGCCCAAATAATTGTTTTGGTCAAAAAACTTCAGTCGCGGGGAGTTGGTGATGAAAAAGTTCGAGTTATAATTGTTGGTCTTCCGAATGCTGGTAAATCCTCATTGTTTAACATTTTGGTTAGTGAGCAAAAATCTCTTGTTAGCCCGATTCCAGGCACTACCCGAGATCTGGTCACTTCTAGGATTGATTGGGATGATTCTTTTTTCGAGCTTGTCGATGCGCCTGGAATTGAAGATGGACGGGATTTTATTGAGCGACAGGCTCAGAATTTAGCAGTTAAAGAACTAGGTCTTGCGGATGTTATTGTTTATTGCGCGGATAAGGATCATCAGCAAGTTCTAGGGCTTTTTTTAAAGGCTGATGAAAAATTATTGCTTAAAGTTGCTACTAAAGTTGATGTTTCTGAAGGGCCAGATGATTGGATTCATACTAGCTCTGTCACATCTCAGGGCATCGACCTTTTAAAGAAAAATATAATTGAACTTGTACATCAAAAAAATGGTTCTGCATCTGCTTCAGGCCTTGCTAGAATAAATGGGTATGCCAATCTGTGTCTTGATAATTTACGCAGGGCTCATCATTGTGTTCTTTTTGAAGAACCCTTGGAAATTTTAGCCCTGGAGTTGAGGGAAGCAATTGAGAACTTAGGCCAGATTACCGGGCATGTTTTTACGGATGATCTTTTAGATCGAATGTTTAGTCGGTTTTGTGTTGGAAAATAATTGGTACTTGAATCAACTTAGCCTATGTTTGTGTTTGGGATGATGTTTATTTTCGTATATACTTCAAGCCATGGAAGATCTGCGGCTTTTTCCTTATTGAAAGGACTCCATTCATATGTCTTATAAGCATTCTTTTACTAGGCATAAAACTCGTGAAGTAATGATTGGCAATCGTGTAATTGGTGGAAATAACCCGATTCTTGTTCAATCGATGACCACTCCCGATACACATTTTGTGGAAGAAGTAATTAAGCAAATTCATGCCCTTGAAGAAGCTGGTTGTGAATTAATTCGAGTTACTGTGCCCAAGGCTGAAGATGCTCATGCTTTGGGAGAGATTCGAAAAAAGATCGGTATCCCTTTGATCTGTGATATTCATTTTGATTACAAAATGGCCCTTCAGGCAATGGATCATCCGATTGATAAAATCCGTATTAATCCTGGTAATATTGGCGGTTATGATCGATATAGGCAAGTTCTTAGAAAAGCCAAGGATAAAGGTTTACCCATTCGTATTGGGGTTAATGCAGGTAGTTTGGAAAAGGAGCTTGTTGAAAAATATGGGTTCCCCTGCCCTCCTGCAATGGTTGAAAGTGCCCTTCGATATCTTGAAATAGCTGAATCTGAAGGTGTGAAAAATATTATTGTATCTTTAAAATCAAGCGATGTTCTTACGGCTGTTGAAGCCTATCGCATGTTTGCAAAACAAGCCGATTACCCAACTCACATTGGTATAACCGAAGCTGGTAAACCGCCCTACGCTGTTACTAAATCTGCTTGTGGATTGGCTCCATTGTTGCTTGATGGCATAGGGGATACCATTCGAATTAGTTTATTGGGTGATCCTGTCCCAGAAATTCAAGCAGCGTTTGATATTCTTCAAGCAACCCAAAGGCGCGTCCGAAAACCTGAACTTATCGCATGTCCTACTTGTGGCCGGCTTGAAATTGATCTCGAGGGAATCATTGCTCAAGTTGAAAAACGACTCGCAGGGAAAACGACACCGATTAAAATTAGCATTCTTGGCTGTATTGTTAATGGGCCTGGGGAAGCGCGGGAAGCAGATTTAGGTATTGCAGCTGGTAAGGGTAAAGGCGTTATATTTAAAAGAGGCGAAATTGTGCGCCATGTCCTTGAAAGTGAAATGGTGGATGCTCTTCTTGAAGAAGTTGAAAAATGGGAAATTGAAGAAGCTCAAAGTGGCAACTTGATAGTGGAAAAAGGACTTGGTACCCATGAAAAGAAATTTGCGCTTCCTGTTATTAGATAATCATTTATCTTAGTCTCAGCTTTATAATTTAGGTTGATTCACGAGGATTGTTGCACATGCCTGTCCAGTTTTCTTGTAATGCTTGCAAAAAAAAGTTTAAAGCTGCAGATAAATTTGCAGGTAAAACTATTCCTTGCCCTAGTTGCAAAGTTCCTTTAATCGTACCTGCTTTACCGCCAGATAGCATACCTCACGAAATTGTCCCTCCTCAAGCTTCGATTAAAACCAAAAGCCAGGCGGAACAAGATATCGAAGCGATGGCGGCATTAGCACTAGAAGAAACTAAACAAGAAGAAGAAGCAGTTCCTCAATTCATTCAGTTTGAATGTACTTTTTGTGATGAAAAAGTTTCCTTCCCTATCGATTTAGGTGGAAAGCAGGCCCCCTGCCCTGGCTGTAGGAGAATTCTTAAGGTTCCTATGCCAGCAGTTGTGAAAAAATCTGGCCCAGATTGGAAAAAGCAACCTGATAAACGACCTTCTGGTGCTCTACGGAAAGAAGAACCAGAGCTTGAAGGCACATGGAATTCCACCATGGATACCGTTTCCCGCGATGCCTTGCTCGAGGCCGGTGCCATTGTCGAAGAGTTTGAACCTTTAACGCGTGCTGAAAAAATCAAACGCGCTGTAATGGTTTTTGTTGTGATTGTTTCCGGATTATTAGGGTTTCTTTATTATAATTCTTATCGTGGTAAAGTTAACGAAGATGCACAAATTGCCAAAATTGAACTTAGTATAAAAAGTGGCGACCTTGCTAACTCTTCCGGTGAGATCAAGGCTGTTCTCCTTGCTGGTATTGCTTCTTATCGCCTGTCAGAAACTCCTGAAGTTTCTGCTTCAAAAATAAAAAAAACTCTTCAATCTGCTTTAGCTTCTTTGGATAAAGCTGGCTCTTTGTTTGAAAAAGATTTTGCATTACTCGAATTATCCAGATCCATAATCGAATTGGGTGGTGGTAAGGATGATGTGCGGGATAATAAAAAATTAAAATGGGATGAAGTTCAGAAATTTTTAAAGCAACCTTTCGAGTCTTTTACCATACCAGAGATTAAACTCATTGCATTAAAAGAAGCGACTGCTTCATTTATTGCCAGCGGTGAAACAGATCGTGCACTTGCATTTGCTTCGCAAGTTCTTTCTGGTTCTGCGGTTTCTAAAGATAAAAAAATTGATGACCACTCTGATTTTTTAGCTGTGGTGGGTATGGAGTTATTTAAGGCCCAGAAAATCGAGGCGTCAAAGCAAATCTTGGATTCTATCCGAACCCGTTACACTTCAGCTCCGACTACCCCTGTTTCTCCTTTTGCTGCAGCATTCTTTAAAATGGCAGAAAAAGATAAACCATTGCCCTTTGTTGTTGCTAAAGATTCTAACAATGAAGCTGATATATTTTGCCTGCTTTGTGGTGATTTGGTTGATGACAAATTGGAAACTTTGATCGGGTCATCAAATTTTAAAAATGCTGATGCGGTTTTTCGATTAAATTGTTTAACCAAGGTTTCTTTTCTTGCATCAGTTCTTGGCAAAGATGTTTCAGTGGTTAAAGATGAATTGAATCGTATTGTTAGTGAAGGTGTGATGCCCAATGTTGATAGTGTGCAATCCTATTTAGTTCTCTCTGCTATTTCTCAAAGCTTAAAGATATCATCCGATTCTTGGTTTAAAGCATCTGATAAAGTCCCACAGGCTATGAAAGATTACAAACAGATTAAATCCAGGTTTTTACTTGCTTCTTTTCTCGCTAAAGAGGATTTCACCTCTACAACTCTTGAAGATACGAATAAAATGGAAGCTGCTTCTTTGAGCAAATCAATGGCTTACCGCCATGTTGGTATGAATCCCAAAAATTCTTCTTGGTTTAAGGGGGCGTTGATTAAAGCTTCTGAACCAGAAAAATCCTTTGGTTATGTTGGTATTGCAATCTCCTCTGATAAAAACTTTAAAAAGAAATAAACTTTATAACTGTTTTTCAGGTTTTTGCTATACCTCTGGACTTCTGTTTGAAATAATGAATAAACAGTGAAGATATTCTTGTAAAATGAAGTTTCTATCCTGTTTTTTTCCTTTAATGCTGGGGTTGGGCTAGTCATGAAACGAAGTTTTGCCATTTTTCTTTGTTTAATATTGGTTACACCTATTCTGGTTTTTGCCCAAACGGTCAAAGAAAGAATAGATTTGGATTTTGTAGATGGATTACGAAAACGAGGAGATATTGACCTCGCCTTGGATTATTTGAAAATCATTGAAAAAATGGCTTCTCCTGAATTAAAAGTTAACATTCCACTTGAAATTGCAAGGACTCAATTATCAAAAGCGATTGCAGAACCAGATAAAACCCGAAGACAGAAACTTTATCTTGGAGTCATGGTTGAAATTAAAAAATTTATCAGTGCTAATCCAAAGAGTGCTAGGGTTTCTGAAGCTAAACTTGATCTTGCAAGTTTAACCATTCAGATGGCAAAAACGAAGATTTCTGAAATTTCTTCCCTTCGAACTAATGATGAAAAAGTTGCAAAGGGTAATGAAGCTAAAGCTTTGATTCTTGATTCCAGATCGCAGATGAAAAGCGCAATCAAAGAAATGCAAGATAAGCTTGCTACTTTAACTGGAATGACGCCTGCTGAACTTGCTGAGTCAAAGTCTTTGGCGGATAAAATTTCAATCGGTGAAATGGATTTCGCTCTTTCATTCTATGATGAAGCAAAGTCAGTTGTTGACACTGGTAAAGATAAGGATAGAGTTTTACGGGGTAACATCATTACCGAAGCAATTAAAGCGATGGAAAAGTTGGCTGATCGTGGGGATTCAGATCCCCAAAGTTGGAAAGCCAAAGCGTGGATCGCACTTTATTTGATGGAGAATGGTGAACCTAAGAAGGCTAGGCCTAAATTAATCGAAATCCTTTCTGTTTCTCCTATCAATAAAGCTGCCAATGATGCCAAACGGTTGGCAAGATATTTCTTTTTGCAAGTGATTAAAGATGCTCCCGATCCTACAGAAAAAGATGTTGAAAAAATTATTCAAACAAATGGCAACAAGTGGCTCGATGATTATAAAGCATATGTGAAAACACCAGAAGGCTATGGTATTCGCATGTTGCTTGCGAAAAGTTATATCGAACAATATCGAGGTAAAGCGGTTGCTACTAATCCCCAAAGGAAAGCCGAACTGCTAACGCTTGCTCGTAAACAATTAACTGAAATCGAGCAGGCCGAAAATGAGTATACAGATGAGGCTAGAAATTTAAAGATTAGTCTCATGAAGGAGCAAGGTGCTTTTACGAAAAAAGTTTCAGATTTGAAATCTTTTGAGGATTGTTTTACCCGAGCCCAATATGAGATTTCCCTGATTGTCGCTGAAGAAGCCAAAAATACAAATCCTGATGATTTAGAAAAGAAAAGAAAAGGGCATGCTGAAACTGTGATTGCCTCTCTTAAGCAAGGCCTTGAGACTAAAGAAGCCAAAGATACCATGAAAAAAGGGTCTGGCCTTAATCAGTTTGAAGTAAATAATGCTCGTGCTATGCTAACTTTTTATTACTTCACTGAAAAACAATTCGATGAAGCAATTGCAGTGGGTAAACAATTTGTTGTTGATGATCCTAGATCTTCTCAAGCTTCAACAGCTTCTATTTATACTTTAGGTTCTTATACCCAAAAAAATTAGCGAATTAGAAAAATCTGGCGCAACTGAAGAAATGTTAAAATCTGCTAAAGATGATATGGCTTTGTTTGCAAAGATGATGGTGGAACGATGGCCAACGGATACCCCAGGCGATAGTGCTCGTCATCAAATTGCAATGTTCTTAGTTAAGGATAAAAAATATACTGAAGCGGTTTCCGCATTAGAACAGGTTACACCTTCGTATACAGGATTTCCTTTCTGCATGTATGAACTAGGCAATGCCGCTCTTGCAGCAGAAGGGGAAACTAAAGACGGGAAAAATAGAACCAAAGCTATTAAAGCATTTGAATCAATTGTTTTGCCTTTGGAAGGTTCGGATCCTTCTTTGGTCAAGGTGTATTTTATTGCCAAAGCAAAACTTGGAGGGGAATATTATGTTACAAAGCGTTTTGTTGATTTACAAAAACTTTCAGTAAATTTGTCTGCTGAATTAGCCATGCCCCATAACCGGGTTGATATAGATCAAGTTAAAGATCAGGAAATTCGTAAAGCGATTGCTACTAATGTTGGTAACCTTGAATTATTTGCACTTTATGGCCTTGCGAATGCTAGTTTTAGCCAATCTAAACTTGCTGATGTTTCCAAATTACTTGATCCTTTGGTTGAAAAGGCAAGCGAAGGAAAAATGCCTGAAATTAAACAAAATTTGCAGCTTGGCTCTGCATTGTTTGGCATGGCTTTACAAGCGAATATTTCGATTGGGGATATCGAAAAATCCCGTAAAGTTGTTAAAGCACTTCAATATTTATCTTCTGATGCAGAAGCGTCAGGGACAGCTAATGTTGTCTTATTGCAACTTAATTCTCTCATTGGTGAACAAATAAAGGATCTTCGTAAAAAAAATGATCCTAAGGCTCTCGAAACCGCAATCAAAGGATTTACAACAATTCTTGACGATGTAACGAAAGAAGATTCTTCAAAAAAGAAAGCTATGACTAACGATCTTGTTAGGCTTATTTCACTTAATTATTCGACCATGGGTTTAAATGAGAAAGCTTTGGATTTGCTAAAAAAAGCTGAAAAACCGAAGGACGCCAACGATCCTAAAGCCACTGCTGTTTATAGAGGGATTCAACTTCAACAAGCTCGAGAATTGCGTTATTTGAAAAAATATGAAGATGCTACTAAGTTGATGGATGAAATTATTGGTACCAAAGAAATGCCTGGTTGGGGTGGAAAAGATATCGATACCCTATTGGAAAAAGTTAAATTGATGGAGACTCAAGAAAAGTACAGTCTTTCAGCTAGTATGGCTAGTCAAATTGTTAAGGCTTTGGTTGGTAAATCAAGTGATAATCAAATTAAAGAGAAATACCTCGAGGCCTATTATCATATGGTTTTTGGTCTTTTAAAATTTGGTACAACTTCTACCGATCCTGCTAAAAAAGCAAAAGGGATATCAGATGCCGCTGGATTGATCGAAAAACTCATAACATCTCAACCGGATTTTGGAAGTATTGATTCGAAAAAACGATTTGATGATTTGCTATCAAATGAAAGTGAAAAAGAACTCAAAGAAGCATTTGAGGTGTTAAAGGCTAAACGGGCAGTTTCAGGAACAAAAATTGATGCTGGAAATGCAGCACCCAAGACCGGAGATAAAAAGTAATGTTAAGATTTAGTTTTAGACTTTCGATAGGTTTTAGTTTTTTTACCATTTTTGTTTTTTCCATTCTTGCGCAGGATGCTGTGAAGTTTGTTGATAAAACCAAAAAAGGTGAAAGTGAATTAAATGGTTTAATAACAGGTGATAGTGTTAAAGGGTTGTTGATTAAAATACAGAAAGATCCTAATCCAAAGCTTATTCCAGCCGTTGATATTATTAATGTTACTTACTCAAGCACTGCGATTGGTTCGATTGAATTAAAAAGTGCTCTTGGTAAAGAGATTCGTGCTAATCTTCCTGGTACAAAAGAAGCTGACAAGCTTAAACTTTATGATGAATCAATCAAGGACATATCAGAATTATTGCCAAAAGTTAAATCTGATGCGAGGTTGTCAAAATATTTAAATTTTCGAATTGCCAAAGTGAAGGCAGATTTGGCTAAAATTAAACCAGAGGCGTTGCCAGATGCTATTAAGGCTCTGAATCTTGTTAGATTAGATAACCCTGATTCTTGGATGACATTAGGGTCTTTTAAAATCGAAGCGGAATTACAGGAAATTAAAGGTAATTTTGATGCTGCTTTAAAATTGTATCAAGGTATGGGTAAACTTCCTGGTGTACCTAAAGAAATTAAAACCGATTCTGACTTTTTAATTCTAAAATTATTGATGCGAACTAACAGGATGGCTGAAGCAGAATCCAAATTAAAAGAAGTTGAATCTCTTATTTTGGAAGGAGATCCTAGGCGGTCTCAGGTTCTGTTAGTAAAAACTCAAGCAAACTTGCTAAACAATCAATTAAATTCCATTGAAGCTGATTTAAATAAAGTTATTGATTTAAGTGATGAAACTTTTACCAGAAGTAAAGCTTTTAATTTATTAGGTGAATTTTATTTAAAAAAGAATAAAGACGCCGAAGCTTTTTGGGCATTTTTAATTGTTGATACACTCTATAATCAAGATACCGATGAGCATGCAAAAGCACTCTACCACCTTTCAATCTTGTTTGACAAAGTTAAAAATGATCCTATCCGAGCTAGACAATCTAGAGATAAATTATTGGATCCGATTTATTTGAAGTCCGAATACCAGAATAAAGTTTCTGCTGATAAGTAATTTAGTGGCTTCCTGCTTATTTTGGTTTGTTGATTTATAGGATTTTTTAATTCTTTATTTCCGGTTTTTGTTACTAGAGAACGTTGTTAATGCAAATTTAATGGCTACCGTCCCAATTAGAATAATTATTAAATTAATTATAGAAGCCACAATTATCAGTGGCGTTGGGGCTTCTTTTAGTTGCGACCAAGTCATTGTTGCTATTGTTTCGTTTTTTGGCCCTGCCATAAATAATGCTACCATTGTTTCATTAACTGAAATTGAAAATCCACAAATTCCAGATATTACGATTGCCGGAAATAATAATGGCATAGTGATGAACCACAAGGTTTCAAATATTCCAGCACCAAGCCCCATTGCTACATTTTCGATTTCTGGGTTTATATCCTCGATTTTGTTTTTAAGAATTAAATAAATTATTGGTAAAAGCAAGCAACTGTGCATTAGGACTATCTCGATTATTGTGCCGTTAAGGCGCATTCCGTAAAACAACGGTAGTGCGCCCATTCCTATGATTATCGGTGGTATTATTAAAGGCAGCAAAACGGTTCCATGGATTATTTTTTTCAAAGGAATGTTTAACCTTGTCATTGCGTAAGCTAGCG
>Ga0255236_1000085_pt1 | contig 13347 bp, 9 predicted proteins | sample ColtaT_7_FD_183687 | JGI IMG/M metagenome (GOLD analysis project Ga0255236, IMG submission 183687) | Metatranscriptome of freshwater microbial communities from Columbia River, Oregon, United States - Colum_Cont_RepB_8d (Metagenome... | ecosystem: Environmental > Aquatic > Freshwater > River...
CGGCGCCTCGTGAAAGGACGCCGTTTTTCTAAGCGGTCAGCTCGAGGAACTCGAACTCACTCCTCTTCGGAGGCCGCTGCCATCGCACCCGTGTGCATCGGCACGACCTCACCCCGGTGCCCGTCGTCCTCGTCGGTCAGGACGCGCAAGCGACGGTAAGCCGGAAGGCCCGTGCCTGCGGGGATGAGCCGACCCATGATGACGTTCTCTTTGAGGCCGCGGAGGTCGTCCGTCTTGCCGTAGATCGCCGCCTCGGTGAGCACCTTCGTGGTCTCCTGGAAGGAGCTCGCGCTGATGAACGACTCGGTCGAAAGAGACGCCTTCGTGATGCCAAGGAGCAGAGGCTCGGCCATGGCAGGACGCATCCCGCGTGCGAGCATCTTCTCGTTTTCGGCCTCGAACAGGTGCTTCTCAACCTGCTCGTCGACAAGGAAGTTCGTGTCGCCGACCTCCTTCACCCGCACGCGCCGCAGCATCTGGCGAACAATCACCTCGATGTGCTTGTCGTTGATGGTGACGCCCTGCAGGCGGTAGACCTGCTGGATCTCGTTGACGAGCCAGGCTGCGAGCTCGCGCTCGCCCTTCACGCGAAGGATGTCGTGCGGGTTTGGAGGACCGTCCTGAAGCGCCTCGCCCGGCCGAACGCGGTCGCCCGGCTGCACCTGCATGTGCTTGCCCTTCGGGATGAGGTACTCGCGCGCTTGTTCCGGCATCACCCGGTCCTCGGCGCCGTACGGCGTAACGATGACCTTGCGCTTGCCCTTCGTGTCCTTGCCAAAGGAGACCTGGCCCTCAATCTCGGAGATGATGGCGTGGTCCTTGGGCTTGCGAGCCTCGAAGAGCTCGGCGACGCGCGGAAGACCACCGGTGATGTCCTGCACCTTGGCGGTGTCGCGAGGCATCTTCGCAATGATCTCGCCCGACTCGTACGTGTCGCCTTCTTGCGCGACGATGTACGCGCCCACGGGCAGCAAGTAGCGAGCATCGAGCTGGCTGTTCGGAAGCTTGAGGGTTTCCCCCGTCTCGGCGTCCTTGATGGTGATGCGGGGACGAAGGTCAGCAGCCTTGGACTCCGTAACGACCTTCGCCGACAAACCGGTGACTTCGTCGACGCGGTCTTGGAACGAAACGCCCTCGACGAGATCGCCGAACTCGATACGTCCGGCGCACTCGGTCAAAATCGGCGTCGCGAACTGGTCCCACTCCGCGAGAAGCTGTCCAGGCTTCACCCGATCGCCATCCTTGACCTTGACCTCAGCACCGTACACGAGCCGGTTGTGCTCGCGCTCGCGGCCGGTGTCGTCCACGATGACCATCTCGCCGTGGCGGTTCATCACCACCATCTGGCCCGTCTTTTTCGTATGGACAACGGCACGTCGGAAGCGAACGACGCCTTCGGTGCGCGCCTCGAGGAAGCTCGCCTCGACCTTACCGCGGGCGGCCGCACCACCGATGTGGAACGTACGCATGGTGAGCTGGGTACCAGGCTCGCCGATGGACTGCGCAGCGATGATGCCAACGGCCTCGCCAATGTTGACGCGGTAACCGCGACCGAGGTCACGGCCGTAGCACATCGCGCAGACGCCGCGACGGGTCTGGCAGGTCAGCACGGTGCGAATCATCACCTCTTCGACGCCGGCATCCTCGATCTTGCGAACGGCCTCCTCGTCGAGTTCCGTGTTCGCGCGGATGAGGATCTCACCGGTGAGGGGGTCGATCACGTCGTCCAGCGTAACGCGACCGAGGATTCGCTCGCTTAGCGCCTGAATGACCTCACCGCTCTCCTCGAGCTTGGTGACGCGAATGCCGTCCAACGTACCGCAATCGATGTCCGTGATCACGGCATCTTGCGCGACGTCAACGAGACGACGGGTCAGGTAACCTGAGTTCGCCGTCTTGAGGGCGGTATCCGCGAGACCCTTTCGGGCACCGTGGGTCGAGATGAAGTACTGGAGAACGCTGAGACCCTCGCGGAAATTCGCGGTGATCGGAGTCTCGATGATCTCGCCAGAGGGCTTCGCCATAAGGCCGCGCATTGCCGCCAGCTGACGAATCTGCTGCGTTGAACCGCGCGCACCAGAGTCCGCCATGATGAAGATCGGATTGAAGCTCGGATCGACGAACTCCTCACCCGTCACCGCGTCGACCACCTTCTCGCGGCCGATCTCGTTCATCATCTCCGTCGTGACCGCATCCGCGACCCCGGCCCAGATGTCGACGATCTTGTTGTAGCGCTCGCCGTCGGTGATCAGACCTTCCTGGTACTGCTCAACGACCTTCTCGACCTCCGCCTGCGCCTCACCGAGCAATTCCTTCTTCTTGTCAGGAATCGTCATGTGGTCGAGGCAGATCGAGATGCCCGCCTGCATCGCAAAGCTGAAACCTGTCGAGCGCAGGCGATCCGCAAGCAACACCGTGTGTTTGTTGCGGTGCTGGCGGTACGACACGTCGATGAGCTTCGAGAGAGCCTTCTTGTCGAGGGTCTTGTTGACGTGGTCGAAGCTCGTGCCTGGCGGAAGGACTTCACTCACCAGAGCGCGTCCCACCGTCGTCTCGACCATGCGGCGCTTCGGCCGACCGTTCGCGTCGAGAACAGCAACGTCGTTCTCGTCGACCTCGGGAACGCGCACCTTCACCTTCGCATGCAGCGACACTTCGCCCGAGTCGTAAGCCATCCTTACCTCGTCGAGCGAGGCGAACACGCCGACAAGGTGTCCTTGAAGGTTCCCCTTCTTGTCCACCGTCAGAGTGTTCGGCTTGTACTCGCCCTTCGAGAAGCGCCGCTCCCGCGTCGCGTAGTAAAGGCCGAGCACGATGTCCTGCGTCGGGTTGATGATCGGGCGACCATTTGCCGGCGAGAGGATGTTGTTCGTGCTCATCATGAGCACGCGGGCTTCCATCTGCGCCTCAACCGAAAGCGGCACGTGAACCGCCATTTGGTCGCCGTCGAAGTCCGCGTTGAACGCGGTGCAGACGAGCGGGTGCAACTGAATCGCCTTGCCCTCAATGAGGACGGGTTCGAAGGCCTGAATACCGAGGCGGTGGAGCGTCGGGGCACGGTTCAAAAGAACCGGATGCTCGGTGATGACTTCCTCGAGGATGTCCCAAACCTCGGGACGCTCCTTCTCCACCATCTTCTTCGCGCTCTTGATGGTGTTGACGTAGCCACGCTCTTCGAGCTTGTTGTAGATGAACGGCTTGAAGAGCTCGAGCGCCATCTTCTTCGGAAGCCCGCACTCGTGCAGCCGCAAATGCGGGCCGACCACGATGACCGAGCGGCCCGAATAATCGACGCGCTTGCCGAGGAGGTTCTGGCGGAACCGACCCTGTTTGCCCTTCAGCATGTCGCTGAGGCTCTTCAGGGGGCGCTTGTTGGGCCCCGTGATCGTTTTACCGCGGCGGCCGTTATCGAACAGCGCGTCGACGGCCTCCTGAAGCATACATCGCTCGTTGCGAATGATGATCTCGGGCGCGTTCAACTCGAGCAACCGCTTGAGACGGTTGTTGCGGTTGATGACGCGGCGGTAGAGATCGTTCAAATCACTCGTCGCGAAACGACCGCCATCGAGAGGAACGAGCGGACGGAGATCCGGCGGGAGCACCGGAATCACACTAAGCATCATCCACTCAGGCCGGTTGCCGCTCTCGCGGAAGGCCTCGACAACCTTCAGGCGCTTCGCGAGCTTCTTCTTCTTCGCCTCGCTCGTGGCGACGCGCATTTCCTTGCGAAGCACCTCGGCAAGCGCATGGACATCGACGTGCTTGAGCATGTCGAGGACAGCCTCACCGCCCATACCCGCCTTGAACTTGTCATCGCCGTACTCGTCGAGGAGTTCAAGGTAACGCTCTTCCGTGACGAGCTCGCCACGAGCGAGACTCGTCTCGCCGGGATCGACCACGATGTACGCCTCGCAGTACAGCACCCGCTCGAGATCCTTCAGCGAGATATCGAGGATGTTGCCGATGCGCGAAGGCAGCGACTTCAAGAACCAGATGTGCGCGACGGGCGTCGCCAGCGTGATGTGCCCGAGACGCTCACGGCGCACCTTCGAGGGAATGACCTCGACGCCGCACTTCTCGCACACGATCCCACGGTGCTTCATGCGCTTGTACTTGCCGCAGTTGCACTCGTAATCCTTTACTGGCCCGAAGATCTTCGCGCAGAAAAGGCCATCCCGCTCGGGTTTGAACGTCCGGTAGTTGATCGTCTCCGGCTTCTTCACCTCACCGTGCGACCACTCACGAATCTTCTCGGGGCTCGCAAGAGAGATGCGAATCGCGTTGAAGCTGAGCGGATCTTTGGGCTTCTCGTAAAAGCTGAAAATGTCGCGCATTTTGGTATCTCGCCTTCTCGGGTCTCAGCAGAATCTTCGCGATTCAATCACTCTTCTTCGGCAGCAGCAGCGTCCGGCAACGTCTCAACGAGCTCAATGTTGAGACACAGCGACTGCAGCTCTTTGATGAGGACGTTAAAGCTCTCCGGCAGGCCCGGATCGAGCTGATAATCGCCCTTCACAATCGACTCGTACATCCGGGTGCGCCCCTGCACGTCATCGCTCTTGACGGTGAGGAACTCCTGCAGCGCATAAGCCGCGCCGTAGGCTTCCATCGCCCAGACTTCCATCTCGCCGAGACGCTGGCCACCGAACTGCGCCTTACCACCCAGCGGCTGCTGAGTGACGAGCGAGTACGGACCAATCGAACGAGCGTGGATCTTGTCGTCAACCAAGTGATGCAGCTTGAGCATGTACATCACCCCGATCGTGACATCGTGGTGGAACGCATCTCCGGTGCGCCCATCGAAGAGCGTCGCCTGACCGGTACGCGGAAGCTTCGCAAGGTCCAGCGCGCGGACGATCTCGCCTTCCGGTGCGCCGTCGAACACCGGCGTGGCCATGTAGACACCGCGCTGATGCTTCGAGGCGAGACGCTTCACGTCGGCATCGTTGAGCCCAGCGATGAGCTTCTCCGCATCGACGTCGCCCTTATAGACGGACAGCATGAACTTGCGGATTTCATCGGCCTGCCGCTTCTCGCGAAGCATCCCTTCGATCTGCCGACCGAGGGTGTACGCGCCCCAGCCAAGATGGATCTCGAGGATCTGGCCGATGTTCATACGACTCGGCACGCCGAGCGGGTTGAGGACGATATCGACCGGCGTGCCGTCCTCGGTGTACGGCATGTCTTCCTCCGGAACGATCCGAGAGACGACACCCTTGTTACCGTGGCGGCCCGCCATCTTGTCGCCAACCTGGAGCTTACGCTTGATGGCGATGTAGACCTTCACCATCTTGATGACGCCGGGCGGCAGTTCATCGCCACGCGAAAGCTTCTCGATCTTGTCCTTGAAGTGCTCTTCGCGGCTGCGAACCAGGTCCTCAAGATCGCGCAGGATTTGCTGGACCTTCTCGGAATTGTCAACCGAGAGCTCACCCCAGTACTTGCGCGGTACCTCTTCGAGCTTCTCGTCACCGAGGGTCTCGCCCTTGGCCAAGAGGACCTTCCCCTTGTCGTCGACGAGCTTCGCCTCGGTCACCTTGCCCTTGAGGATCTCCCGCAATCGGCGGAAGAAGGAATCACGGAGGATCTTGATTTCCTCGTCGCGCGTCCGCTCGACGCGAGCGCGCTCCGTGTCCTCAATCTCCATCGCGCGCGTGTCCTTGTCTTGCCCCTTGCGGTTGAAGACTCGGGCGTCGATGACGATGCCGTTCACCCCGGGCGGAACCTTGAGCGAGCTGTCGCGGACGTCGCCGCTCTTCTCGCCGAAGATTGCGCGCAAGAGTTTCTCCTCAGGGGAGAGCTGCGTCTCACCTTTGGGAGTGACCTTCCCGACGAGAATATCGCCAGGCTTGACCTCAGCCCCGATGCGGACAATTCCAGCCTCGTCGAGGTCCTTAAGGGCTTCCTCGCCGACATTCGGAATGTCGCGCGTGACTTCTTCCTTACCGAGCTTGGTGTCGCGCGCGACGCACTCGAACTCTTCGATGTGAATCGAAGTAAAGATGTCGTCCTTCGCGATGCGTTCCGAAATGAGGATCGAGTCCTCGAAGTTGTAACCCTGCCAGGGCATGAACGCGGCGAGCACATTCTGACCGAGACCGAGCTCGCCCATGTCAATCGCCGGGCCGTCGGCGAGCACGTCACCCTTTTGAACACGGTCACCCGAGCGGACGATCGGCTTCTGGGTATAGCAAGTCGACTGGTTCGAGCGCTGGTGCTTGATGAGGTGATAGATGTCTGGCACCTCGCTCCCCTCGCCCGTGGGACGGACGACGATGCGAGTGGCATCCATGCTTTCGATGATGCCCTCTCGCCGCGCGAGAACGCACATCCCGGAATCGCGCGCAGCGCGCTCCTCCATGCCCGTACCGACGAGGGGGGCCTCGGTCTTGATGAGCGGCACCGCCTGACGCTGCATGTTCGCACCCATGAGGGCGCGGTTGGCGTCGTCGTGCTCAAGGAAGGGCACGAGCGCAGCGGCGACGCTGACCATCTGCTGTGGCGCAACGTCCATCAAGTTGATCATCTCGCGCGGGACGATCTTGAAGTCACCGTTGTAACGCGCGGACACGGCCTGCTCGTCGAAGCGACCCTTCGGATCCGTGGGGGCGGTCGCCTGAGCGATGTACTTCCCCTCCTCTTCTAGGGCGCTGTACCAGTGCACTTCGTCGGTAACGCGCCCGTCCTCGACGCGGCGGTAAGGCGTCTCGACGAAGCCGTACTCGTTGACGCGCGCGAACGTCGAAAGCGACGCAATGAGACCGATGTTCGGCCCTTCCGGCGTCTCGATTGGACAAATGCGCCCGTAGTGCGTCGCGTGGACGTCCCGGACTTCGAAGCCCGCGCGCTCGCGGGTGAGGCCGCCGGGCCCGAGGGCGGAAAGGCGGCGCTTGTGCGTCACCTCGCTCAACGGGTTCGTCTGGTCCATGAACTGCGAGAGCTGCGAGGACCCGAAATACTCCTTAACGACCGCACTGACCGGCTTGGAGTTGATGAGGTCGTGAGGCATCAGCGTGTCGATTTCTTGCGACATGCTCATGCGTTCCTTGATTGCGCGCTCCATGCGCACAAGGCCAACGCGATACTGGTTTTCCATCGGCTCACCGACCGCGCGAACGCGGCGGTTGCCGAGGTGGTCGATGTCGTCCACCGAGCCACGACCGTTCTTCAGCTCGATCAGGTGCCGAACCGTCTCGAGGATGTCTTGCGCAGTCAGGATCGCAACGTCCAGGCCTGGCCTCTGGTCCTCGGGTAGGTCGCGGTAGAACTTGTAGTTCAGCTTGAGACGCCCGACGCGCGAAAGGTCGTAGCGCTCCTCGTTGAAGAACAGGTTGTCGAAAAGCGAACGGGCCGTCTCAAGCGTCGGCGGGTCACCCGGGCGAAGACGACGGTAGATTTCGAGAATCGAATCGTCCTGCGTCTTCACCTTATCGGCCATGAGCGTGTCGCGCAGGTAGCTGCCGACATTGAGACCGTCGATGAAAAGCACCTCGAAGCTCTCGATCTCTGCCTCACGCAGCGCGTCGAGCTTCGCCTCCGTCACCTCTTCGTTGCACTCGAAGAGAACTTCACCGGTCTCCGGCGAGACGACGTCATGAGCGCTGACCTTGCCGACGAGCTCGTCAAGATCCATTGGGAGCCGATCGACCTTGCTCTCCTTGAGCTTCTTGATCGCGCCGCGCGTGAACTTCTGATTCTTCTTAACGAGAACCTTGCCGTCCAGCTTCACGTCGCGGGTCGCGCGCTGACCCGGAAGGAGGTTCACATCGAGGCTCTTCGCGAACTTGCTTCCCTTCTCGAGATAGATCATCTCGGTCTGGTAGAAGTAGTTCAGAAGGTCTTGCGTGTTGAACCCGAGCGCACGCAAAAGCACCGTCGCGTGCATCTTTCGGCGTCGGTCGATGCGAACGTAAATGTGATTTTTCGCGTCGAACTCGAAATCGAGCCAGCTTCCGCGGTACGGGATCACGCGCGCCGAATGAAGCACCTTGCCACTCGAATGCGTCTTCCCCTTGTCATGGTCGAAGAAAACGCCCGGGCTACGATGCAACTGGCTTACGACGACCCGCTCCGTGCCATTGATGATGAACGTACCGGTGTCCGTCATCAGCGGAATCTCGCCGAAGTAGACTTCCTGCTCCTTGATGTCGCGCACCAAGCGCTCGCCGCCCTCACCCGCGTCGTAAATCATGAGCTGCGTCGTCACCTTGATGGGTGCCGCGAAGGTCATGCCGCGCTGCCGGCACTCATCGACGTCGTATTTCGGCGTCTCGAGGTTGTACGACACGAAGACGAGCTCGCTCGTTCCGTTGAAGTCCTTGATCGGAAACACCGACCTGAACACGCCCTGGAGGCCGATATCCTCCCGCGCGCTCGGGGGGACGTTCATCTGCAAGAACTTGTCGTAGCTCGACTTTTGGATGTCGATCAGGTTCGGCACGTCGATGATGCGTCGAACGTGGCTGAGGTTCTTGCGAAGACGGAAGTTGTTCTGGATCTGGGCGTGAGCCATCGGGGTGTCCTCGATCGGGCCCGGACGAGAGGGTCGGGCCGCAGGCTAAGTGTCGTCGTGCTGGAGGCGGACGGACTACGGGCGCATGATGTTCCGGGCAAGCGTGCCAATGCACGAAGTCCAGAAACGACGCAAGCCGGAACTGGCGGGTTGATGTAACCCGTCAGAGTCCGGCGCTCTCAAAGGTCGCTGGCTCCGCAAAGGAGCGTTGCTTGCGTCATGTGGTCGAATGGGAACAGAGTGGCGGGGAGGTAAGACGCACGAGCGGGAGTTGTCAACAACCCCCGCTCGCGAGCGGCGCGCGGGCGACACCGGCCGATGTCGCCCCGCTAGAGAACCAGGTCCGAAGACCTAAGCCCTCACTTGAGCTCGATCTGCGCGCCCGCCTCTTCGAGCTTCTTCTTCCAATCCGCTGCGTCAGCCTTCGAAAGGCCTTCCTTCAGCGTCTTGGGAGCGCCCTCGACGAGGTCCTTGGCTTCCTTCAAGCCAAGGCCCGTGAGCTCACGGACAACCTTGATGACCTGAATCTTCTTGGCGCCGCCGTCGGCGAGGTTGACGGTGAACTCCGTCTGCTCTTCAGCCGCAGCCGGAGCCGCAGCAGCCGCAGGACCAGCAGCGACGGCAACCGCCGCCGGGGCAGCCTTCACGCCCCACTTGTCCTCGAGCTCCTTGATGAGCTCGGCCATCTGGATGACCGGAAGGTTGGAGAGGAAATCGACAACTTGCTCGCGAGTAACATCAGCCATGACCTGACTCCTTCAATCGCGGCTTTCGCCGCATCTTTCGTAAACTTTGGGTCGCAAGAGCGATTCTTGCGCGCCACCGATTTCGGGGAACATCGATTGCCGAGAACCATCCTCGGACAACCGTCGGCGTCCCCGCACCGCCGAATCAGCCTTCCTGCGTTTCCTTGGCCTTGAGCAGGTAAACGAAGTTCTGCGCCGCAGCGTTGAGCTGCTGCACGAACTGCTGCGCAGGCGCCTGCATCGTGCAGAGCAGCTGTGCCCGAACTTCGTTCTTGCCCGGCATCGTCGCCAACTGGTCAACGACGCCCTTCGCATCAAGGAGCCGACCTTCAACAAGGCCTCCCTTGATCTTCAGCTTGTCGTTGTCCTTTGCGAACTCCTTGAAAATCTTCGCCGCGGCGCTCGGATCTTCGTAGCTCCACGCAATCCCGGTCATCCCGCGGAGGGTCGCCGAAACGGCACCCGCGTAGGGCTTGTCTTGGATCGCGAGCTTGGTGATCTTGTTCTTGACCACCTTGTACTCGACGGCAGCTGCCCGCAGCTTGTCGCGGAGCTTCGTCACCGTGGGAACGTCAAGGCCGGTGAAGTCAATGAACACCGCACTCGTCATGCGGTTGAAACGGTCTTTGACCGCCTCGAGGTTTTCTTGTTTCTCGGCACGAAGCATGGTTCAGCCCTCCGTCTTTCCGGCGAACTCAGCGGGGTCGACGCGGACACCTGGACTCATCGTCGAGGAGACCGTGATGCTCCGCATGTACACGCCCTTCGCCGTTGCTGGCTTCTGGCGCATGAGCTGGCTAATCAGGGTGCGAGCATTCTCGGTGAGACCATCCGCCGTGAAGCTGGCCTTGCCGATGCGAGTGTGCACGACGCCCGCCTTCTCCACGCGGTACTCAATCTTGCCGGCCTTCGCCTCTTTGACGGCGGAAGCGACGTTCGCGGTGACGGTACCAACCTTCGGGTTCGGCATGAGGCCGCGCGGGCCGAGAACCTTACCGAGCTTACCAACCTTACCCATCATGTCGGGCGTGGCGATAACACGGTCGAAGTCGAGGAACCCACCGGTGACCTTCTCAACGAGGTCATCGTCGCCGACGACGTCGGCGCCGGCATCCAGCGCTTCCTTCGCCTTGTCACCCTTCGCGAAGACGGCGACACGAATGGTCTGCCCGGTTCCGAAAGGGAGAACGACGGCGCCACGGACCATTTGGTCGGCGTGACGCGGGTTGACGCCGAGACGAACGGCAATGTCGATGGTCTCGTCGAACTTCGCGTTTGCGAGGCTCTTCACCTTGGCACATGCCTCGGCGAGGGTGAGCTTCAGCGCGCGGTCGGTTTGTTCGCGCAGAGCGCGGCTACGTTTCGAAAACTTTCTCATGGGACTCCTAGCGGCCTGGGCCTTCCACGCTTGCCGGCCGTTCAAGCCGGACGTGGTATTGGGAGCTCGAACCGGTTTCATTCGTGCGCCGAAAGGGGCGCCCGGATGTCACCGGCCGAAGTCGTTTGAAATCAGTCGACCACCGTGATGCCCATCGAGCGGGCGGTGCCCTCGACGCTGCGGATCGCGGCTTCGACCGACGTGGTGTTCAGGTCAGGGAGCTTCATGGTCGCGATCTCGCGCACCTGAGCAGCCGTGACTTTGCCCACCTTGTTCTTGTTCGGCACGCCGGAACCGGAGCCTGGCTTGCCAGACGGACGGAGACCCGCGAGCTTCTTCAGCAGAACCGACGCCGGAGGCGTCTTGGTGATGAAGGTGAACGAGCGATCCGCGAAGATGGTGATCTCCACCGGGATGATCATGTCACCCTCTTTCGCGGTACGCGCGTTGAAGTCCTTGCAGAAGGCCATGATGTTCGCGCCGTACTGGCCGAGGGCGGGACCCACGGGCGGCGACGGATTGGCCTTACCAGCCGGAAGCTGTAGCTTGACGATACCGGCTACTTTTTTCATGTCTCTTGCTCCAAAAACAGCGTCGATTGCGCTGCGGATACGGTCGTTGGAGTTCGGGGTGCGAACGGGCTTTTGGCCCTCCCCCAGAGCTTCGCTGCACGTCGGCAACGAGGGGGCGCGTTTCTACAACCAAGTTGGTTGCATTACCAGAACTATTTTTTTCGTGATTACGTTTTGCGCAGACGCGCGAAAAACCTGACGCGAGCGGCGGGATGGCTCCCGTCCAGCGAGAGAGGCGATGCCCTCAGCGCTTCTCTACGGTCGCGAAGTCGAGTTCCACGCTCGTGGGGCGCCCGAAAATCGAAACGATGACCTTGAGCTTCTGCTTGTCCACGTTGACTTCGTCGACCGTGCCGGTGAAGTTCGCGAACGCTCCGTCAAGGACGCGAACTTCCTCGCCGAGCGCGAACGAAAGGCGCGGCTTCGGTTTGACAGCGCCCTCGACGATTCCGCGACGCATGCTGTCGATCTCGCCAAGCGGCACTTCGCGAGGCTGCTGGTTTCCGATGAAACCAATGACCTTCGGCGTATCCTTGACCAAGTGCCACGCCTTCTCCGTCATCTTCATTTCGACGAAGAGATAGCCCGGGAGGCTCACCTTTTGACGAACGCGCTGCTTGCCGCTCGACGTCGTCTCGGTCGTGGTCTCACTCGGGATGAAAACCTCCCCGAAGTGATCCTCGAGTCCGTACTGCTGCATCCGCTGACGTAACGAGTCACGGACGCGCCCCTCGAATCCTGAGTAGGCCTGAACCGCGTACCACTTCAATTGAGCTTCGGACGTCATGGTTTCATTCCCGGGATTGGCCGCTGCCTACTCCCGCAAAAACAGGGATTGCGCGAAAGCCTCAAGCTCCCGTGGAGTAAATCAGGTTGGTAACGAACGCCCAAAAGCGGTCGAGCAACGTTAGGTAGGCCGTCAAGAGTGCGCTGCCCGCGATGACGATCACCGTATAGTTACCGATCTCCTTACGAGTCGGCCACTTTACCTTCGAAACTTCGTCCGCAACCTCGTTCGCCCACTCCCGCGCATCCGCGCTCCGGTAGTAGCGAATCACGACGAAAGCCGCAGCAATTGCGCCGACCAAGAGAGAGATCGTGGAACGGCTAATGAGCTCGCCTTCCGCCGGAATCGACGCGAGTTGCGGTGCAAGCTGGACGAACTTCGGCAACGCCGCGAGATCGCCCCAGCCGTCTCGAAGCGCCCGCCCGAGAACGTAGGCCAGGAGGAGGCCCGCAACCACGAAGCCCATCACAACGTAGCGCTCATGACCGAGTGCGGCAGCCACCGCCTCGTCCTCATCGCTATCGTCGTCGGTACCCTCTTCCTCGCGCTCGGCAGTCTCATCGTCGAGGTCTGCGTCCGACGCTTCGTCCGAATCCGACTCGCCGTCGTCGTCGTCCGAGTCGCCGGCATCGGCAGCTGCTGAAGCTTCGTCCGAAGCATCCGCCGCGCTTTGCGATTTCGCGCGTTCCTCGGCAAGGTCCGCCTCGAGTTCCGCGGCCTCGGCCGCCTTCTTCTCGTCCTTCTCGCGAAGCGCTTCCGAGAGCGGTTTGCCCTTGGTTGTTCGCTTCTTATTGCTGTTCGACGGAGCCATTCAATCCTTCGACGTACCGGTTAGGACGGTCACCCGTAGCACATTGTGCTGGTCCTGGCAGGGGCAGAGAGGCTCGAACTCCCGACCTGCTGATTTGGAATCAGCTGCTCTACCAACTGAGCTATACCCCTATGGCGAGCGCCGCTTCCTCAGGTTCCCGAAAGAATTTCCGAGAAAAGCCGCGCTGCACTGTCGAACGAATCCTTACTTCGCGTCACGGTGCAAGGTGTGCTTTCCGCACGTCTTGCAAAACTTTTTGATCTCCACCTTCTGTTCGCGCCGCTTCGTAATCGGATAGTTGCGCGTTTTGCATTCGGTGCAGGTCAGCGAGACCGTGATGCGCGTGCTGTTCATTCGTACTTTTGAGACGAGACGAATGAGCCCGAATCCAAGGATTCGGGCTCCGTCCGTCAGACCGTCAGAGAACGATCTTGGTAACGACGCCCGCGCCGACGGTCTTGCCGCCCTCGCGGATGGCGAAGCGAATCTGCTCTTCGAGCGCGACAGGCGCGATGAGCTCGATGTTCATGGTGACGTTGTC
>Ga0255236_1000087_pt1 | contig 13267 bp, 12 predicted proteins | sample ColtaT_7_FD_183687 | JGI IMG/M metagenome (GOLD analysis project Ga0255236, IMG submission 183687) | Metatranscriptome of freshwater microbial communities from Columbia River, Oregon, United States - Colum_Cont_RepB_8d (Metagenome... | ecosystem: Environmental > Aquatic > Freshwater > River...
CAAGCCCGCGGCGAAGTATTGCGAATACTTTTGTTGTCTTGCTTCAGTCAACACATTCCGGACAATGCATTAAACAGTTTATCGGCATGAAAACGAATTCCCATTACATCGGTATCAGCGACGCGGCACAAGGCTTGCGGAGCATGCTGGTGACCATCGCAAATTCCAGTGCGACCGTCATGATCACCGGTGAAAGTGGCACCGGAAAAGAGCTGCTGGCACGTGCCCTTCACGAGCAATCCAATCGCGCCGGATCAAACTTTGTACCTATTAATTGCGCCGCCATCCCCAAAGATTTACTAGAAAGTGAACTTTTCGGACATCGCAAAGGCGCTTTCACGGGCGCGGTCAACGACCGCGTTGGGCGGTTTGAGTTGGCACATGGCGGCACCATTTTTTTAGACGAAATTGGTGACATGTCGCTGGACATGCAAGTCAAATTGCTGCGTGTGCTGCAAGAACGCACCATTGATCCCATTGGTGGCAGCCGCCAAGTTGCGATCGATGTTCGTGTCATTGCCGCCACACATAGGGACTTGGAAGAGGAAATTTCTGCTGGCCGTTTCCGCGAAGATTTGTACTATCGTTTGAATGTTTTGCCAGTGGTTACCCCGCCCCTGCGAGAGCGGCCAGAGGACATTCCTGACTTGTTGAGGCATTTTGGCCAGCGTTTTGCCAACCCTGGTGTGCAAGCCGTGCGGTTTGACGCTGACTTCACTGACGCCTTGCAAAAATACCATTGGCCGGGCAATGTGCGGGAGCTGTCCAATTTGGTCGATCGCTTCAGTACGCTGTATGCAGGACAACGGCTGGATTTGCGTGCCATCCCTGCAACACTTCTCCCCAAAGGACTGGTCCCTTTGCAGGCGGCGCTATTGGCGCACAGCCCGGTGGTGGCACCTCAGGCCATGACCCCTCCCCCTGAGGTTTTGGCCGAGTTGGGTGACACGCCCTCAGACATGGAAACCGATGTGGAAGACATCATTATGTTGGCGCAAGGGATGCCAGAGTTGCCGCCAGAGGGCATCTCATTGAAGGACAGGCTGGCGGAAATCGAGCGCAGCATGATTGAGCAAGCTTTGGAGCGCGCACAGGGCAACGTATCCAGAACTGCAAAATTACTCAACCTGCAGAGAACGACGTTGATTGAAAAAATCAACAAATATGATTTGAGGTCTGTTTAAGCCTCAGCCGATCCACAGCGCCAGAGGCACTCTGGATCAGTTGGTGTCTTGGTTCAGAACCGTGATGCTCATCCGCCGGTTGCGGGGGTCGCGCGGGTCTTTGGCATTGGCAGGGTCTGTGTCGGCAACGCCCTCGATGCGGGTGAAGCGGCTTTCCGGTATGCCTTTTTTCTCCAAAATTTGGCGCGTTGCCTCTGCACGCTCAGCAGACAAAGACCAATTGTTGCGGCCATCCGGGCTCTGGAAAGGAACGCTGTCGGTGTGTCCACGAATGGCTATTTTGTTGGGCATGGTGGCCAGAGAAGCCGCCACCTCACCAATCAAGGCCTGGGCGCGCCCCTGCATGGAATTGGTACCGCTGGGGAACATGGCAAAGTCAGCTTTGTCAATGATCTCAATGCGCAAGCCTTGCTTGTCCCTGGAAATTGCAACTTGGTCCTTGAGGTTTTCAAGTCGCTTGTTCTCTCCCAGCTTTTGCTTGATCTCTTTTTCAAGCTTCTGGAAATTCGCCTCATCGGCCTCTGCAGCAATTTTCTTTTTCTGCTCAGGGGTCAGTTTGTCGGGATCTGGCGCCTCATTTTCATTTTCTGGGCCAGGATCGGTATCAGGGTTCGGCCCGCCCTCGGATCGCGGCGTGAGTCGCTCGAGCAAGCCGGTCTGGCGTGCTGCGTAGGGAAAAGCATCGGGGTCAATGATAGAGCGGCCGCCCAACACGCCATTGGAACCTGCCAATTGGCCGAAAGGCGTCATGCTGTGTGAACTGGGTTTAAAGTAATCAGCGATGCTTTTACGCTGATCAGCATTGGACGCGCCGAGCAGCCACATCAACAGAAAAAAGGCCATCATGGCCGTCATCATGTCGGCAAGCGCAATTTTCCAGGCACCACCGTGCGCCCCTCCGTGGCCATCGTCAATGACTTTTTTAATGACAATGACAGGGGCAAGGCCGGCATCAGCAGGCGGGGCCTCCGCCGCTGGGGCCTCTGCGGCTGGCGCAGCCTCTGCCGCCGCCTTTGCAGCATCCTTTTCGTCAGCCATGCTTATTTGCCTCGCATCCCATCAAAGACTTCAGCAAAGCTGGGCTGATTGTGGTGGCTAATGCAAACACGCGCTGCTTCAATCACCAGAGGCATTGGATGGCCGTGGAGGTTGGCCACGATAAGTTGCTGCACCATTTTGTACATTTCGCCTTCCTCATCAATGACTTGCTTGAGTCGGATAGCAAAAGGACCCACGATACCGTAAGCCAAGAACACGCCCAGGAAGGTTCCGACCAGAGCGGAGCCAATCAGGCCGCCCAGGACGGGAGGAGGCTGGTCAATGGCAGCCATGGTTTTCACCACGCCCAACACGCAAGCCACAATCCCCAGAGCGGGCAAAGCGCCTTCCATGCCCGCCCAAGCTTCGGCATGTTTCAGTTCATTGTGGTGGTGAAGCTTGATGGAGGCTGTCATCACATCCTCAACCGCATAAGGGCTGAGGTTGCTGGAAGACACCACCATCAAACGAATGGTGTCGCAAATCAAATGCAGCAGGGAATGATCGTGCAGGATCGGAGGGTATTCAGCAAAAATTGCACTCGACTCCGGATTTTCAATGTGCGCTTCCAGAGCCACCGCACCCTCGGCCTTTAAAGTCTTGAGAATTTTGGAGACCAAGAAAATGACAGCAAGGTAATCCTCTTTTTTGTACCTGCTGCCTTTGAAAACTTTGCCCAAACCTCCCATGGCGCCTTTGATGATGCCCGAGCTGTTGCTGATCAGCATAGCGGCCACAGCAGCGCCGCCGATGATGAACATTTCAATCGGCGCCGCCTTGATAATGGGTGCCATCTTGCCACCCGCGATGATGTACCCGCCAAAGACGAACACAAAAAGTAAGACAAGGCCAACTGCTGCCATAAAGGACTCCAAACGTCACAGCAGCAGAGCCAAAATCGGCCTGCCGCTTATTCACCATCACGAAGACCCGGAAGATTAACTGAAATTCCAGGCTCAACCAACCGTGAGCCCGAACTTCCTTCAATCTCAGGTCAATTCATGAGCATTCCGGCTCGGGAAGAAGCCGGAATCAGGGAGGGAACACCTTCCCATGCCTCACGAATTTCACTCATCAAACCATAAATTTCTTCCAGCGCTTCCAAATCATTGCGCGCATTGACATGAAACAGGCGGCGTGTCACGTAGCCATAAAGCTCATTGAGGTTGGCCGCCAGGTCGCCACCTTTTTCAAAATCCAGCGCTCCTTGAAGGCCCAGCACAATGCGGCTGGCACGGGCGATGCACTTGGATTTTTCTTGAATGGCGCCGTGCTGTATGTGCCCCTTGGTGGCAGCCAGGCTCTCCAGGAGGCCATCAAACAGCATTTGAATCAATTCAATGTTACTGGCTTTGGCCACACCGGTACTGACCTTCACATCTCCATAACTTTCAATGGCTCGTTGGTTGGCTCGCATGATCATTGGCTCCGAAATTCAATCTTAGACCTACCAGGAATCGGAACCGGGCCGATGAACTTGAGGCAAGGAGGGAATGAACGACACATACGAGTCCTCTCAGGCATGTGCGGGCTTGGCCTGCAAGGCTTCGGCATCCGGCAAGCTCGGAGCAAGGTCCATTTCGGGCTCTTGCGGCGCAGCCAATGCAGGCACCTCGGTTTCGGGCGCGGGCGAGTCCTGGTTCAAACCGGCTTCAGGTCGCACCAACAAAGACTTTGAGTAAGGAACTTCCAACACAAGGGAAGTCCTGGCGTACAGCATGGCGGTAATTTGGTCCACGGTTTGTTGCAGTCGCAGCAAATCTTCCTCGCCTGCGTTCGCAAACTCCGCGCCAGCTTGGTAAAGGCTGGTCAGGTGGTGCAAAGGCATCCACGACTCAAGCGAGCCACGCGGGGTGGGAATCATTTTCTTGTTAGAGGGCTGGTGACTTTGTCCCTGCTTGCCGGCGTGATACCCCTCCCAGAAAGTTTGCTCGATGTGCTGTCGCAGGACCGGCTCATAATGCGGCTTCAAATTCAGCACAGTTTGCGGATCCACACCCGCGATCGGGATACCGCTCATGGCATCCCACAGTTTTTTTCCGCTCAGCTCCCCAAACAGCCCATCGGAGTAAGTGGGCGGTAATTCAGCAGGGATTTGGTTGCGGTAAATCGTATTGACTTTGTCAATAAGATAGAAGCACAGGAGCACCAACAACAGCACGCCCCAGGCGACGAAGAGTTGGAAAAAGTTGCTCATGTTTTCTTCCTCTTGCCTGAAGACATGGGCTCATTTTCGATTTGCAGGGTTGACCGCAATTTCTTCACCACGGTCGACAGAATCTGGCTCACCCTTGACTCGCTGACGCCAAGGACCTCGCCAATCTCTTTCAAATTGAGCTCTTCAACATAGTAAAGCTGCATGACCAATTGCTCACGCTCAGGCAATTCGCCAATCGCGGCTGTCACGGCATCCATGAATTCGGCATGCTCGACGATGGCTTCGGGCTGCTGGGATGTGTCATCCGCAATGCTCATGACTTCGTCGGTGACAACTTCCAGCGAATAGGTTTCAAATTGCCAGGCTTTGCCGCGTTCTTTGTGAAAGTCTTCCAAATCCTTTCCCATGAAATCGGCAATTTCAGATTGCGTTGGCGTTCTGCCAAGCTCGGACGCCAAGGCATGCACAGTTTCGTTGTGCGATTTGTTGAAAGCCACCGCAGAGCGAGGCAAAAACGATAGGCGGCGCACCTCGTCAAGCATGGCGCCTCGCACGCGGCTGTGGGCAAAATTTTCAAAATCAACGCCCTTGTTGGGGTCGTATGCACGCGCAGCCTCGAGCAAGCCGATCATGCCCACCTGGATCAGCTCATCCAGGTCCATGAAGGCTGGCACACGCGCCTTCAAATGCAACGCCACGCGCTTGACCAAACTCAAGTGCGCCAAAACCAGGTCCTCGCCCGGAGAGCGATTCTGCTGGTACATCTTCATTGGGGATAAGGCTCTCATGATTCATCCGGTCTGTTTTGAATCAACCGCTCCATGAAAAACTGCAAACCACCTGAGGCATGCTCGATGGGTCGCAATTGGGTACACACTTCTGCCAAACGCCGAAAGTCTCGGGATGCCGCCGTGCCTGGGGCCAGCTCTAAAACAGACTGGTATTTTTTAAGCGCGGCCAACACCAGCTCGTCTGCCTCTATGGAGGTCAGGTAATGAATGGTGTTGCCCAGGAAGCGAACACACACGTCGTTCAGGCGTTGGTAAAGCTTCCAGCCTTCGGCTTGGCTGCCCACCATGTTGGGCAGCAGGTAAATTTCATCCAAGTCCATTTGCTGGCTGAGAACCTTGATCGTTCCATAGGCATCAGCGATTGAGGAAGGGTCGTCTTTCACGACGATAAATCGCCTTTGACAAGCAGCCAGAAATGCCAAGACCGAGGGGGAAATGCCGGCAGCGACATCCACAATCAAATAATCAATGTCGTCAGAGACCTGACTAAATGACTGCACAATGCTCGCCGCCTGCACGGGCGTCAGCCCCGCCAACTCCTGGACGCCCGAAGCGCCAGGAATGAGGCGAATGCCCTGGCGAGTTGTCAGCATAATCTCTGCCAATGATTTTTGGCCATTCAGAAAATGGCTCAAGTTGTATTCAGCCCTGGCGCCCAAAGCAATCTGGGCGTTCGCCAGCCCCAGGTCGGCGTCAAACAACATGACGCGATGCCCTTGCTGCGACAAGGCTGTGGCGAGGTTGATGGAGACGGTGGTCTTCCCTACCCCTCCCTTGCCACTGGCAACGCCAATGACTTCAGTTTTTCGTGGTTGGCTCATGTCGTACCACCAGTTTGTTGGGAGGTCAGTTGGGCGATGCGCGCAGAGGCCCTCGCCATGGCAAAGTGCAAATCAGCTGTCGCCGCATCTGCCTGCGGCAGGGGCAAGTGAGCCAGCGCAAGGTTCACCAGCTCTTGCTGGTCAAATTGACGCTGCCAGTCCATCATGCGATCGCCGCGGCTGACGGCGCTGACCGACATATGGCCTTCTGTCAAAAATTGCATCAAGGCCCAAGGCTGGGTGGCTTCGTCAATTTTGCTGATCATCAGACTCTTCCAAGAGACGCCTTGAATTTGCAGCAAACGATGCAGCGTGGTCACAGAGGCTTCGGCGCTGACAACGGCATGAAACTCCGCTTTGGGCGACACGTTTGAAACTTCTTTCAATCGCTCATGCATTTGCACGCCAGGGGTATCGATCAAGATCAGCGTGCGTGACGACAACTCATCCAGCAAGAGTTGCAACATGGCTGGGTTGGTTGCTCTAAAGCACTCGACGCCCGATTGCGCACACAACAGTTGCATTTGATTCCAAGCACCAGGCCGCAAATCGCTAAAGCTGACGACAGCAACCTGCTCATGTCCCAGTGTAGAAGCCGCATGTTGGGCCCAACGCGACACCATCATTGTTTTTCCTGCACCAGAGGCGCCTGCAAAAACATGCACCCCATGTTCGAGGGCGCCAGCCTCTGTGGACTTGATGGCATGGACAAGTTGATGCCTGATTTCAGCCAGCGCAGGCTCCAAGGCGTCAAAGCCCTGGACGCTGTCCAACAACAAAGCACGCAGTGCGGCGGGAATCGGTGTTTCTTGCAAAGCCGTACGCAAGGGCTGCAGCGCCGCAGACCAGGCACCGCCGGCTTGCCACATGGACATCTGCTGGCTGATACGGAACTCCTTGCGAAGGGCGGCCAGTTCGTCACGGACCATTTCCACGATTTCACGACCGCGCAAGGCATCGTGTTGCGCTTGCATCTGATGTTCTTGCGCCTGCGAAGGTTTCTCGATTTTTCTTTGCTGTTCCAGCGTTTCACCCAACACTTCAGTGAAGCCTGCCTTGACTTGCTTATCAGCCTTGGGCATTGAGGGCGTAAATTCTTCCTGTACGGCCTCTTCTGACGTCAGGGGGTCAATATCGACAGCCACAATCAGCTCGGTCTGGCCACGGACTTGGCAACTGGAAATCACAAGGACGTCGGGCCCATACATTGCGATGGCTTTTTCATTGGCCGCTCGGGCATCACGGGCTAGGATTCTCTTGAGTTCCATGACGTATCTCAGTTCTTAGTGTGGGTTCGCAGGGTTACTTTTTGACTTGTGCATCAACGGTGTGAATCACCTTGACTGCTTGGTCATCTGGAATTTCGCTGTAAGACAGCACGGTCAAATCATTAACGCGATGGCGCGCAGCTTTGGACAGCCATGCACGAATCATCGGGGAGACCACCAGCACGGCGGGCAGGCCCTCTTCTTCTAGAACACGCGTGCCGTCACGCAAAGCGACGAACAAGCTCTCAGCAAGGCTTGGCTCCATCACGACCGGTTGGCCAGGCTGGCTTTGCTGAAGTACGTTGTGCAGCAGTTGCTCCAGGCTTGGCTCCAGCGTCATCACAGACAAGCTGTTTTTGTCGTCCACCAGGCTTTGCATGATCATCCGGCCCAGTTTGGGGCGAACCATGGCTGTCAACTGTTCAGGGTCAGTGGTGCGGCTGCTGGCTTCGGTAAGCGATTCGGCAATGGTTCGCATGTCGCGGATCGATACCGACTCTTGCAACAGGTTCTGCAGAATACGGGTCAGCACACCCAGAGTCAGCTTGCCAGGCACCAAGTCTTCCACAATCTTGGGCGATTTGGCGGCAAGCTTGTCCAACAGCTGTTGCGTTTCGTCATGGCTCAATAAATCGGCTGCGTTTTCTCTCAACACTTTGTTCAGGTGTGTCGAAATGGCTGTGCTGGCATCGACCACGGTGTAGCCAAGCGCTCGCGCCTGGTCACGCTGAGAGGGCTCAATCCAGACTGCATCCAAACCAAATGCGGGCTCTTTGGTAGGAATGCCCTTCAACTCGCCATAAACCTGGCCTGGATTGATGGCCAATTCACGTCCCACCTTGATTTCGCCTTTGCCACGCACGACGCCCTTCAAGACGATGTTGTAACTGTCAGGGTCGATGTTCAAATCATCACGGATGCGCACCGGCTGAACCAAAAACCCGAGCTCGGCAGAAAGCTTTTTGCGAACGCCCTTGACGCGGCTCATCAACTCGCCGCCTGTCTCAGGGTTCACCAGGGGGATCAAACCGTAGCCTATTTCCAAGCCAATCAGGTCAACCTGATCAACGTCATCCCAATCCAGCTCCTTGGGGCCCTCAACAACAGGCGCGTCTTGCTTGGCTTGCTCTTCGGCCTCGACCTGAACCTCTTGGCGAATCACCATCAGTCCCAGGCCTGCCGTGGCCAAAGCCAAGGTAATGAAAACCAAGTGAGGCATCCCAGGCACCAAGCCCAGGACCATCAGGATGCCTGCGGAAATGAACAGCGCAGCGGGGTTGGCCAATTGGGTTTTGGCTTGCTCAGTCATCGATTCCGAGGTTGTCACGCGAGTCACAATGATGGCGGTCGCCAGCGACAAAAGCAACGAGGGGATTTGTGCCACCAAGCCATCACCAATGGTCAGCAGCACATACAAGCGCCCGGCTTCCCCTACCGACAAATTGTGCTGTGCGATGCCGATGGCCAAGCCTCCAATGATGTTGATCAAGAGAATCAACATGCCGGCAATGGCGTCGCCGCTGACAAATTTGGATGCACCGTCCATGGCGCCAAAGAAGTCTGACTCTTGGGAAAGTTCTTCCCGGCGCTTTTTGGCTGTGGCCTGGTCGATGACGCCGGCGTTCAAATCTGCATCAATGGACATCTGCTTGCCGGGCATGGCGTCCAATGTGAAGCGTGCGTTCACCTCTGAGACGCGACCTGCGCCTTTGGTCACCACAATAAAGTTGATGATCATCAAGATTGCAAAAATAATGAAACCAACCAGATAATTGCCACTGATAACGAATTCACCAAAGGCTGCAATCACTTTGCCAGCTGCATCATGCCCTTGATGGCCATGAACCAAAATCACACGGGTGGATGCGACGTTCAAACCCAAGCGCAGCATCGTCGCAAACAGCAAGACGGATGGGAAAGATGAGAAATCCAGCGGGTTGCGCGTACCGATCGCGATCATGATGATGACCAGGCTCGCCACGATGTTGAAAGTAAACAAAAAATCTAACAAAAGCGGAGGCAGCGGCAACACCAACATGGCCATGATCAACAGCACCAGCGCTGGAATACCTAAGCCGGTGTAGTCAAATTTCGCCAAGTTCTGTCGAATCGTTGACAGTGTGAGTGTGGTCATAGCCTGTTTAAAACTTTTTTGAACCGTTAAGACTTCATTTTTGGGCAACTCGCAAGTGCCGGTACAGACACCAAGCAATCGATGTGCCAGTTTGCTTGTCTGGAATCTGGCTGAACTGAAGCACTCGGCTCACTTATTGCAGAGTTAGCAAAATCAGACCAAAGGAAGTTGTAGCGGCAAAATCTAACCTGTCACGATTTTTGCTTGTTTGAGGTGTCTGACCTCATTGGAAGTCCTGGAACACCATGAATTTGTTCAACCTTATCGGCAACGGAACCGCCCCCAAAACGCCCCTTAACGAGGCGAATGCAGGGCATGCCACGGCACGCCTGGACCCGCCCGGGTTGAACCAACAAGAGTTCTCCAAATACCTTCAAAAGTTACTGGCAGCCAAAGTTCAAACCCAAGCAAACGATAGCCAACGGCAAGATCTTGCCGACTCACAGCGCGCTGAAGCGGCAATGCCCGCCTCCAATCCGGTGAGTGACCGAGCTGACAGGGTTTCCAGAGATTCGCGCTTTGATGCGCCCAAAACAAATGATCGGGCCGACCGCACTTCAGCGCTGCGCACAACCTCTACCCATGAACGTGCCAGCCCTTCAAAGGCTTCCTCCATGCCCGCTCAAAACGCGCACCCTTCTGTGAATCGACAGACCGGGTTGCCCTCAAAACCGGAAAACAGTGATCAAAAAGAGGATGTCCAAACGGCCGCGGAAGCAAATGACCCCATTGCCAAGGGCAGCCTCACAGAGGAAGCGCCCAGTGGGCCCTCGGCCAATGCTTCCTCCCAATTGCCAGATTCGTCACAGTCCCACAACGCTGGCCTGGTCGCGCTTCAACTGAGCCCGCATGTTCAGGTCATCACGGCCGATTCACCGGCCACCTCTGATGAAAGCCTTGTCTCCTACGCACGCAGCATGGGCATGGCGGACAGCACGATCCAGCAGTTGCTTGGCAAAAACGTCATGACATCGGACCTTGCTGCTTCGAATTCTCCGCCGACCCCTGGCATTGACGTGTCACAAGCAGCCTCCGCAAACACAGCCGTATCAGCTTGGCCAGCGGGGTCTCTCCTTCAAAGCTTGATGGGCCGCGGCATCGCTCAGCTGCCATCCAACCCACTTCCTCACATGCAATCCGCCATGTTGGAGGGGATTGACCAGGTCAGCATTCAAATCGGCACTGGAAACGCCTCTAACGTACAAACATTTGCCGCGACGCCCATCAGCACATTGGCGGTTTTGAGCATGTTGGACACGCAACTGACCCCAGAAGCCATCGACAGTTTGCAAAAAGAGTTCAATGCCGCAGGCAGTGAACCTGCCAACGATGCGCAGCCCGGTGCGCTTTCCGTGGGGTCCTTCGGCGCCAAAATTACAGCAGGTGGCGCGCACATGCCCACAGCAGGAGCCGTCAGCAGCGCCGAACAGATGGCGCACATGGCAGAAACTTATGAAAAATTAAGCGACAAACTCGCCACTGAATTGGCTGCTCGCCTGCATCAACAACTCAGCGATGGACAATGGAAAATGAAGTTTGCGCTGAAGCCGGCTAGCTTGGGCGCTGTAGACATCCAATTGGAAATGCGTGATGGCAAATTGGCCGCCCTGTTCCAGGCAGACAACCCACTGACACAGGATTTGTTGCAAAACAGCAGCCAACGCCTGAAAGATGCTTTGCATAACCTGGGAATGTCACAAACATCGGTTCAAGTCGGCCAAGGGCATGCACACTTTCAATCCAATGGCCAAAGTCAAACTTCACCCGACGCCAACAAATTTGGAGACAATCGCGGCCAGACACAAGACGCCGATCCGAACGCCCTTGCTGATATCGGCCAACGCCGATCCAGCGATTCACAATTTGACATTTACGCTTGAGCGTAGACACTGAGAGGAGCCCTTTATGGCAACAGCACCCGCACCCGCACCGGCAGAAGAAGGCGAAGAGCAGCCAAAGAAGAAAAAGCCGATCCTGAAAATCATTTTGTTTGTCCTCGGCGCCATCTTGGTGATGGTGGCTGTGGCATTTGGGACGCTCTTCTTTTCCGGGTATTTTGAAAAGAAGGCTGAATTGGCTGCCATGGATAAATTGGAAGAGCTAGAAGCGGCTGCAAGCAAGGCCAAAGTCGAAGCCCCCTCCAAAATCAAGAAAGAAGCCCCTGAAGCCACTCGCTTTGAGAAGAACTACCTCCAACTGGACAAAGAGCTGATGACCAACATCACGGGCTCGAAAAAAGTCATGGTGGTCCAGGTAGCGCTGATGACACATTACGACACCCGCGTGTTCGATAATGTGAAAAAGCATGAGTTTGCCCTGCGTTCGGCCATGCTGGACGTGATGCGCCAAACCACTGAAGCCGATGTGGCCAAGCCAGACTTCCGCAAGGAACTCGCAGCCAAACTGAAAACTGAAGTGAACGAATTGCTGGAAAAATTTGAGGATTTCGGGGGCATTGAAGATGTGTTCTTCACCTCCTTCGTGATGCAATAAGCCATGTCCAACCGATCCAATCTTCTCTCACCCGAAGAGCTGTTGGCCCTGACCGAAGGGGTCCGGGACGGCTCTATTGAAGTCGATACCGGTTTCAATACAAAACTTCGCGTGAGAAAGCACGATCTGGCCAGCGAAGACAGCAGCCTGGGCGTGAATGTCTCGTCGATCGACATGATCAACGAGCGTTTTATTCGCATGTTCCGCCTGGGCTTGCTGGAAGTGTTGCGAACCACGCCACGGGTCAACCCTTCCAGAGTGCAGATTCTTAAATTCGGCGACTACCTGAAAATGCTGAAACCGCCGCTGGCCGTGAACACGGTGCGGATGCACCCCCTCAGGGGTTTTTCTGTGGTCATCATTGACCCGAACGTGGTTTTCAGCTCCCTCGACAGTTTTTTTGGCGGTTTTGGAAAAGGCGTCGGAGACCTCCCCCCCGGCCGTCTTTTCACCCCCACCGAATCGCGCATCATCAATATCATTTTGGACGTTTTCTTCAAGTCTTTGAAAGAGGCTTGGGCACCCGTGATGGAAATTGAGTGCGAAAAAATCAGCTCTGAAATCAACCCCCAGTTTGCCCAGATTGCAGACGAAAACGACCTGGTGGTTTTAAGCCGATTCGAAGCCGACGCCACGGCAACGGGTGACAAAGGTTTCATGGACCTTGTATACCCCTATGCAACGCTCAAACCTCTGCGCGAGTTGTTGCGCAACCGTGTGCAAACAGGCGATGGAAACGAAGAGTCGGACAAAGTATGGCGCGAAGACTTGGCCATTGCCGTTGGCGATGCGCACATTGACATTCAAGTGCTGATGGGCCATCTGAAAACCACCTTGCACGACTTGCAGAACATGAAAGAAGGCGACCTGCTTTACTTCAAGAAAACCGAACTGGCCCAGTTTGTCACCAATGGCGTGCCCTCCTTTGGTGTCAACGTCGGCACGCGTGGCTCCCACGTTGCAGTTCGCATCGAAAAACAGCATATTCCCGGCCAACTTTGAGACAGGCATCCATCATGACAGACACCACCGAAACCAACGCTGAGACAAGCTCCACTCCGCCCAGTGCGCAAGACTTTCAAGTCAGCCACCCAGGCAACATCAACCCCGAAGTGCTGCAGAATATTTCTGTCACCCTGGCCATTGAGGTAGGACGCGCTCAAATCAAAATCAAGGATCTCATGCGCCTCACGCAAGGCAGCGTGGTGGAGTTAGACCGCATCGCCGGCGAGCCGCTTGATTTGCTGGTCAACGATACCGTGGTTGCGCAAGGTGAAATAGTCTTGGTCAATGACCGTTACGGTATCCGTCTGACGCGCGTTGTGCCATCGACGGAACGGCTCAAAACGCTTTGAATTTTTTTTAATTCCCAAAAAAAAG
>Ga0255236_1000103_pt1 | contig 12680 bp, 9 predicted proteins | sample ColtaT_7_FD_183687 | JGI IMG/M metagenome (GOLD analysis project Ga0255236, IMG submission 183687) | Metatranscriptome of freshwater microbial communities from Columbia River, Oregon, United States - Colum_Cont_RepB_8d (Metagenome... | ecosystem: Environmental > Aquatic > Freshwater > River...
CCGGCGTGATCATGGGCTGTTGATTGCACAACCAGAAGCGTCGTGCGCCCTCGGCCCAGACCTTGGCCTTGGCGGGCGTCCTGGCGCGACTGTCGAGCACGATGCGATCGGGCTGGCGCAAACCTTCGGCGGTGAAATCCCGCACGGTCAGTGAGGGATCATCAACCAGCACCGTGGCACTGCTGGTCAGCACCGCGCCCGCCTCGGCGCGCAGGCGATGCACGTCGGCACGTGCGGCGGCACCGGTGATCCATTGCGACTCGCCGCTGGCCATCGCGGTACGGCCGTCGAGGCTCGCGCCCATCTTCAAGGTCACGAAAGGCCGCTGGCGGCGCATGCGGGAGAGAAAGCCGCGATTGAGCCGCTCAGCCGCCGGCCGCAAGAGACCAAGCTGGGTTTCGATGTCCGCTGCTTGCAAGCGCGCGAGGCCCTGTCCGGCCACCAGCGGGTTGGGGTCACTCATGGCCACATAGACACGCGACACCTCAGCCGCGATCAGCGCATCGACACAGGGCGGCGTGCGGCCGTGATGGTTGCAAGGCTCTAGGGTGACAAAGACATCCGCCCCCTTTGCGCGGGCACCTGCGGCGCGCAGCGCGTGCACTTCGGCATGAGGTTCGCCGGCCCTGAGATGCGCGCCCTCGCCCACCACGACATCGTCCTTGACGATGACACAGCCCACGCGCGGATTCGGGTGGCTGGAGTAGCGTCCGGCTTCGGCGAGCTCCAGAGCGCGCGCCATTCTCTCGGCTGGGCCTGCCACCTAGCTGCCGCTCTTGCCCGGCTTGCCGCCGTTTTTGGGTGCTGGTTTTGCAGTCTTTTGCTCTGGCTTGCCTTCACTTTCAGCATCGGCCTCGCCGATCAGCGGCAACTGCGAACGACGCTGCTCGGCACTGGGCATGGCCTTGAGTTTCTGGATTTCTTCCTGAAAGGCGTTCACATCCTCAAAGGCGCGGTAGATCGAGGCAAAGCGCACATAGGCCACATGGTCGAGATCGCGCAGTTCCTCCATCACCCACTCGCCGATACGGCGGCTGGCAATTTCCTTCTCGCCAGTCTGGCGCAGCTTGCGCTCGATGTTGTCGATGGCGTGATCGATCTGCTCGCCATTCACCGGCCGCTTGTAAACCGCGCTCTCAAAGCCACGCCGCAGCTTGTTCTCGCTGAAGGGCTGCGGCGTGCCGCTGCGCTTGACGATGGTGGGCATCGTCAATTGCGCTTTTTCAAAGGTGGTGAAACGCCCCTCGCATTGCTCGCAGCCGCGACGGCGCCGCACCTGCGTACCCTCCTCCGCCAGCCGCGAGTCGATGACGCGCGTATCGGGGCTGTTGCAAAAGGGGCATTGCACGATCGTTAGACCTTGCCACCGTAGACGGGGAAGCGTGCGCAGAGTTTTTCAACGTTGCTGCGCACTGTGGAAACCGTGGCTTCAACATTGGCGGCCGCGCTCATGGCGTCGACGATGTCGGCGATCCAGCCCGCGATGCTCGCCATCTCGGCCTCCTTGAAGCCGCGCGTGGTCGAGGCGGGGCTGCCGAGACGCAAGCCGCTGGTCACAAACGCGCTACGCGGATCGTTGGGAACGGAGTTCTTGTTCACGGTGATGTGCGCCTCACCCAGCATCGCCTCGGCATCCTTGCCCGTGACGTTCTTGGCGACCAGATCGAGCAGAAAGAGATGGTCGTCAGTGCCGCCGCTGACCACCTTGTAGCCGCGCTCAAGGAACACCTTGGCCATCGCGCGGGCATTGGCGACGACCTGCTTCTGGTAGGTCTTGAAGCTGGGGTCGAGCGCCTCTTTGAAGGCCACGGCCTTCGCGGCGATGACGTGCATCAGCGGCCCGCCCTGGATGCCTGGGAACACGGCAGACTGGAACTTCTTGTTGAAATCCTCGCCCTGCCCCTTGCTGATGATGATGCCGCCGCGTGGTCCACGCAGGGTCTTGTGCGTGGTGCTGGTGACGACATGCGCATGCGGCAGCGGGCTGGGGTATTCACCCGCCGCGACGAGGCCGGCGATGTGGGCCATGTCGACCCAGAAGTAGGCACCGACCTTGTCGGCGATGGCGCGCATGCGCGCCCAGTCCTTGACGCGCGAATAGGCCGAGAAGCCACCGATCAACATCTTCGGCTTGTGCTCCAGCGCCAGCGCTTCCATCGTGTCGTAGTTGATCAGGCCGGTCTCGGGGTCGAGGCCGTAGGGCACGATCTTGTAGTGCTTGCCGCTGAAGTTGGCCGGGTGGCCGTGCGTGAGATGGCCGCCCTGCGAGAGGTTCATGCCCATCACCGTGTCGCCGGGCGAGACCAGCGCATGAAACACCGCCGCATTGGCCTGTGCGCCGGAGTGCGGCTGCACGTTGGCGTAGTCGCAATCAAAGAGTTGCTTCAAGCGCTCGATGGCCAGCGTTTCCACCACATCGACGTGCTCGCAGCCGCCGTAGTAGCGCTTGCCGGGATAACCCTCGGCGTACTTGTTGGTGAGCTGGCTGCCCTGCGCCTGCATGACGGCCGGCGAGGTGTAGTTCTCGCTGGCGATCAGTTCGATGTGGGCTTCCTGCCGGGCGTTCTCGGCGGTGACAGCGGCGAAGACTTCAGCGTCGACGGCGGCGAGGTTGGGGGCGTTCTTGAACATAAGTGTTGACGGTTTGAGTTCTGTGAATTCGCTTTTTAGGGTTTGTCGCTACTGGGGGGCAATCGCAACGCCCTTACAAACATCTCGTTGATGGCACTCTTAAACCAAGCACTCTGGACAGCTCCAAAGACAAGTAGCAATCCCAAAAAAACGAATACGAACTGCGATAGAACAGACCGCAGTTCCTTCTTCAGCTTTTGTTTGGCTTTAGCGTTCAATCCACCACCTCAAGCATCAGGTCCAGCGCGGCGCGGGCGGCGTTGGCAATGTCTTCTGGCACACGGATGCGGTTGACGGGCTTGCCTGCGACGAGCGAGTCCAGCACCCAGGCCAGATGTTGTGGATCGGTGCGGAACATGGTCGAGCACATGCAGACCATCGGGCTCATGAACTCCACCGTCACGCCGCGCGGCTTCATCTCGTCGGCAAGGCGGTTGACGAGGTTCAGCTCGGTGCCCACCAGCCAGTGCGTGCCGGGCTCGGATGAGCGCACGGTGCGCAGGATGTATTCGGTGGAGCCGACGAAGTCGCTCTTCTCGCAGACTTCGAGATCGTTCTCCGGATGGCTGATGACCAGGCCCTTGGGCACCCGCTCGCGGAACTTGGCGATGTGGTTAGGGTGGAACATCTGGTGCACCGAGCAGAAGCCCTTCCAGACGATGAGCTTCGCCGCCTTGACCTGCTCAGGCGTCAGCCCACCCATCGGCTTCATGAAGTCCCAGGTGACGATGGCCTCGCGCGGAATGCCCATGCGCATCACCGCCGTGTTGCGGCCGAGGTGCTGGTCGGGGAAGAACAGCACCTTCTCGCGGCGCGCCCAACTCCATTCCAGCACCGCCTTGGCGTTGCTGCTGGTGCAGACGATGCCGCCGTGGTTGCCGCAGAAAGCTTTGAGGTCCGCTGCCGAGTTGATGTAGGTGACGGGTGTGACTTGGCTATCCGGGTCGAGCACGGTCTTCAGCTCTTCCCAGCACTTGTTCACCTTCACGAGGTTGGCCATATCGGCCATCGAGCAGCCGGCGGCAAGGTCGGGCAGGATGACCGTGCGTTTGCCGAAGGTGAGGATGTCCGCCACCTCGGCCATGAAGTGCACGCCGCAGAACACGATGTATTCGGCCGTGCTGTTGGCGGCCATCTGGCTCAGCTTGAGCGAGTCGCCTGAATAATCGGCGTGCTTGAAGACTTCGTTGCGCTGGTAGTGATGGCCGAGGATGGCGAGTTTTTTACCCAGTTTGGCCTTGGCGGCAACAATCTTGGCATCGCACTCTTCGTCAGACAAAAAGCTGTAGAGATCAATCGTGGGATCGATCTTGAGAGCGGCGGACATGAGCGCACTCCTTGGTGCGGTCTGCACCTTAAAAAAAGCCAGCTATTGTAGCCCAGACAGACCGCAACCCCTAGGGGTTGCGCTTGTGGTTAGTTGATGGTCAGGATCGCTGTGTCTGTGGTATCCACTGTTGCGGCGGCATTGGTGGCCGTAATGGTCACAGTACTGCCGGTTGGCGTGCTGCCCGCCGTCGTAGTGAGTCCGGCTTGGCCATTGATCAGCAGCGACGTGCTGGATTGGATGCCAGCTTGGGCAGTGTTGCTGCTGGACCAGCCGACATGGCGAGTGATGTCCTGAGTGATACCACCGCCATAGGTGCCCACCGCATTGAATTGGGTGACGGCACCCGCCTGCACAACCCGGGAGGCTGGGGTGATGGCCAGACTTTCGAGCGTGGCATCGATCGGGCGAATGTCGATAGCTGGAGAATCAATCGTCGTTGCAGGGGTCGTCGTCGAATCCACGATAAAACTGGCAGTGACCTGTGCGGGCGTCGTTACCGCCCTGTTTGCCAAGGCAAGGTTGGAAACCGTGCCACTGAAAAAGATCAGTGCCTTGGTCGTAAATGCGTCAGACGAGGATGCGGGCACGCTGGGATCAGTCGAATGACTGGAGGTATATGTGACTTGATTCGATAGATCCTGAGTTCGGCCATTGCTAAGGGTGCCCGTGGTGGTCAAACGCTCGGTGGTATTCACCACCAAATCACCACTCGTGAACTCCTTGCTCAAGGCAAGCGATTGCAAGGTGTCCACCGTGACGTTGGCCTGCGCATTCAAACTGGGGTTGGTGCAGCCCAGGATGCTCGGCTTGGCAACCAAAACCGTCGGGCTTGCCGCAACGCCAGTCAGGGTTCCCGTGGTGGCGTTGATCGTGGCAATGGCAGTGTTGGGGGTTTCAATCGCCCAGGTCACTGCTGAATCCAGTGCTGTCTCCACTCCCCCCAGATCGGCGAAGACCGCGAGGTCCAATGTGGATTTGGCCGCCAGGTCAGCGCTCGCCGGCACGATGCGGAAATTGGTCGGTGTCGCCACCGTGACATCAATGGCGCTGGTGAAGCTCAGATACTTCACCGTGATCGTCGCCGTGCCGGTGCCACTGTTGGCTGGCAACACCGTGCCACGTGGATAGAAAAAGCCGCTGGCGCTGCCATCGGCATTGGGCACCGGCAAGTCGCCGTTGCTGACCTTTACCACCGTTTCATCCGAACTGGTGAATGTGGCACGTGAGGCAAAGTCACCCCGCGAGCCATTGCTGAAGGTGATGATGTAGCTCAAGCCCGTATTGAGGCAGTTGTAGGCCTTGGCAGTGGTTGCCCCTTCAAGCCCGCCCAAGGGCAGGATGGCCGCACTCACCGGCAGGATGCCCTCGCCCAGGCCACCGCAGCCGCCCAGCAGCATACTGGAGGCAAGGAGTGCACAGGACAGCTTTCGGCCTAGATTTTCAACCTTCATCACTTGCTCCAGAAACCCATTCACTTAGTGCGCGGCAGGCGCGGGTGCGACGGTGCTTTTCACGTGCAGCTCGCGCAACTGCTTGGCATCAACCAGGCCAGGGGCATTGGTCAAGGGGCAATGTGCCGTCTGCGTCTTGGGGAAGGCGATCACTTCGCGGATGGAATTGGCACCGGCCATGAGCATGATCATGCGGTCGATACCAATCGCGAGGCCACCATGCGGCGGCGCGCCGTAGCTGAGTGCTTCGAGCAGGAAACCGAACTTCTCCTGCTGCTCTTCCGGCGTGATGCCGAGCAGGTCAAACACCGCCTGCTGCACCTCGGTGGAGTGAATACGCACGCTGCCGCCGCCGAGTTCGATGCCGTTGAGAACGATGTCATAGCCCTGAGACACGATCTCGCCCGGACGGTTCCGGATCGCCTGTGCGTCGAACTGCTTGGGTGCCGTGAAAGGATGATGCGGAGACACCCAGCGGCCACCGTCGCGGTCGTCCCACTCGAACATCGGCCAGTCCACGACCCACAGGGCTTTCCAGCCCTTCTCGGTCAGGCCCAGATCGTTGCCGAGCTTGATGCGCAGCGCGCCCAGCGCATCGCTGACTACCTGCGATTTGTCGGCACCGAAGAAGATGAGATCGCCATCCTTCGCACCCGTGCGCTCGATGACCCCTGCCAGGCCACGGTCATGGATGTTCTTGACGATGGGCGACTGCAAGCCATCGCGACCCTTGGTGCTCCATTCGTTGACCACGATGTAAGCCAGGCCCTTGGCACCGTAGAGCTTCACAAACTCGGTGCAGGCGTCGATCTTGCTACGCGGCAGGCTTGCGCCACCGGGCACGCGCAGTGCGGTGACGCGGCACTTGGCATCGTTGGCTGGGCCTGCGAATACCTTGAAGTCAACGTCGTTGAGCAGATCCTTGACGTCGACCAGTTCCAGCGGATTGCGCAGGTCGGGTTTGTCGGAACCATAGCGGCGCATGGCTTCTTCAAAGCTCATGTGCGGCAGGGTGCCGAGATCGACGCCGAGCAGGTCGAGGAAGAGATGCTTCACCAGCTCCTCGATGATCGCCATGATCTCCGACTGATCGAGAAAGCTGGTCTCGACGTCGAGCTGGGTGAACTCCGGCTGACGGTCAGCGCGCAGGTCTTCGTCACGGAAGCAGCGAGCGATCTGGTAGTAGCGATCCAGCCCCGACATCATCAGCAACTGCTTGAACAGCTGCGGTGACTGAGGCAGCGCGAAGAACTGACCTGCGTGCGTGCGGCTGGGCACGAGGTAGTCGCGCGCGCCTTCCGGCGTGGCACGGGTGAGGATGGGGGTTTCCACATCTACGAAGCCCTTGGCATCCATGAAGTTGCGGATGCGTTTCACCACCTCGTGGCGCAGGCGCAGATTCTTCTGCATGGCCGGGCGACGCAGGTCGATATAGCGATATTTGAGGCGGGTCTCTTCACCCACCGTCTCGTCATCGGGGTGGAAGGGCGCCGTCTCTGCCTTGTTGAGCAGCGTCACTTGCTTGCCGAGCAGTTCGATCTGGCCGCTGGCCAGGTTGCTGTTGGTGGTGCCAGCCGGGCGAGCGCGCACGCGGCCGGTGATCTGCACCACGTATTCGCCACGCAGCCTGTCAGCAGCGGCAAAAGCCTCGACCGCATCCGGGTCGAACACGCATTGCAGCAGGCCTTCGCGGTCGCGCAGATCAATGAAGATGACTCCGCCGTGGTCGCGGCGGCGGTGCACCCAGCCACAGACGGAAATGGTTTCGCCGATCAGGGATTCTGTGACCTGACCGCAATAGTGGCTACGCAGCATGAATGGACGTGAGGCAAGTTCAGCGAGGGGCGCGCATTGTAGCCGCGCCGCCACGCTCAGGGGGTGTGCGAGGGCGGCGCCACCACACCCAGCGAGATGATGTACTGCATGCCCTCCTGCACGGAGATCGACAGCTCGCGAATCTCGCCGCGCGGCACCAGCACCAGAAAGCCTGAAGTGGGATTGGGGGTGGTGGGCACAAACACGGTGACCAGCTCCCCTGCACCTGCCGCAGCCTGCACCTCAGGTGCCGGATCAGCCGTCAGAAACCCGACTGACCATACGCCCTGACGCGGGTATTGCAGCAGCACGACCTTCTTGAAGGCATTGCCCTTGCCAGAGAACATGGTCTCGGCCACTTTCTTCATGCTGCCGTAGACCGAGCCCACCAGCGGCACATGGTCCAGCGCCTGCTCGGCCCAGCCGAGCGCCTTCTTGCCCAGAAGATTGGCCGTCAGCACGCCAGTGCCCAGCACGATCAGCAAGGTCAACACCGCGCCAGTGCCGGGAAAACTGAACCACTCCGGTTGCAGGCTGGCGGGGACCAGCAGGAGGCTGGAATCCAGCAGGTTGACCAGAAAACGGATCACCAGCAGGGTCACCCCCAACGGCGCCCAGACGAGGAGACCGGCAAAAAACCAGCGGCGCAACAGGCTCATCATGGCATTGTCCATCTTATCGGCTGGGGGCAACTGTATTGTCCCACGGCAGCCAAGCGACAGGCACAAAAAAACCCGCCTGAGCGGGTTGTTCTGCCGACTGCATGCAGTCGATGGTGCGCCCGGAAGGATTCGAACCTCCGACCCCTTGGTTCGCAGCCAAGTGCTCTATCCAACTGAGCTACGGGCGCTTGCAAACTGAAAAAACGGTTGGCGGACAGAGAGGGATTCGAACCCTCGATAGAGGTTTAACGCCCTATACTCCCTTAGCAGGGGAGCGCCTTCGTCCACTCGGCCATCTATCCGTGCCGCTGCCGGTTGCCCGATAGCGAGGCGCGAAGTCTACGGAAACACCTGCGCTGGGTAAAGAGTTATTTTGACTTTTTTACCAAGCCACCCGCAAAAGCGGGATCAATGCCTAGGGGCATCCAGCGGAATGTGGGTTTCTTCACTGATGCGGGCAAATATCTCTTCCCGATGCACCGAGACCTCGCGCGGTGCATTGATCCCAAGCCGCACCTGATTGCCCTTCACGCCCAGCACCGTCACGGTCACCTCATCCCCAATCTTGAGGGCTTCACCAATCCGACGAGTCAAAATCAACATGAATGCGCTCCCTGTATCCGTAGCTTTTCTATAGGGTCATCTTGACCCATAAGCCTCCCAACGCAGCTGCAATGGTTAGGAGTACCCGGTTTTCAGGAATTGCTGATTTTTTACAGCCTGACAGTCATGGCGCAGCGATGCCTTCCAGACCAAAGGATTTGTGCAGCGTGCGAACCGCCAGCTCCAAATACTTTTCATTGACCACAACACTGATCTTGATCTCGGAAGTGGAGATCATCTGGATGTTGATGCCTTCGGCTGCCAGCGCCTTGAACATCTGGCTGGCGATGCCGGCATGGCTGCGCATGCCCACGCCGACCAGCGAGACCTTGACGATGTCGGTGGCGGTTTTCACACCCTTGGCACCGAGTGCGGCAGCGGTCTTCTTGGCCACTTCCACTGCGCGGTCGTAGTCGACGCGGTTGACCGTGAAGGTGAAGTCCGTCGAGCCGTCGGCACCGACGTTCTGCACGATCATGTCCACTTCGATGTTCGCATCGCCAATAGGGCCAAGAATGGCGGCCGCGATGCCAGGGCGGTCAGGCACGCCGGCCACGGTGAGCTGGGCTTCGTCGCGGTTGAAGGCGATACCGGAGATGAGCGGGTCTTCCACTGAGCTTTCCTCGTCCAACGTGATCAATGTGCCGGGGCCGTCCACAAAGGTGGACAGCACCCGTAAGGGAACCTTGTATTTTCCTGCGAACTCCACCGAGCGGATCTGCAAGACCTTGCTGCCAAGGCTGGCGAGTTCGAGCATTTCCTCGAAGGTGATCTTGTCCAGTCGCCGGGCCTTGGGCTCGACACGTGGATCGGTGGTGTAGACGCCATCGACATCGGTGTAGATCTGGCACTCGTCGGCCTTGAGCGCAGCTGCGAGTGCAACCCCCGTGGTATCGCTGCCGCCACGGCCGAGGGTGGCCGTGGAGCCATCCGGCGTGATGCCCTGAAAGCCCGCCACCACCGGCGTAATGCCAGCTTCGCAATCAGCCCGCAGGCGTTCGGTATCGATCGACTGGATGCGCGCCTTCATGTGCGACACATCGGTGCGAATCGCCACTTGTGGCCCGGTGTAGCTGCGCGCCTTCACACCGGCTTTTTCCAGCGCCAGCGCCAGCAGGCCAATGGTGACCTGCTCTCCGGTGGAGGCAATCTGATCGAACTCGCGCGGGTTGCCGCGCGGGTTGATGGACTTGGCCATCTTCAGCAGCCGGTCGGTCTCGCCGGACATGGCCGAGACCACCACCACCACCTGATGCCCCTCGGCGCGGAACTTTGCGACCTTGCTCGCCACATGCTCAATGCGCTCGACCGAGCCCATCGAGGTGCCGCCATACTTCTGAACGATGAGTGCCATGTTGTTCCTGCGATCTCCCGCAAATCCCTGAAAATGCCCTAGAGCTTCCCTTCCACCCAGGCCAGCACACTGGCCACGGCAATGGTCAGGTGCTCTGGCTGCGTGCCACCGGCCTGAGCCATATCCGGCCGGCCACCACCCTTGCCACCGACCTGCCCGGCCACAAAGTTCACCAGCTCGCCTGCCTTCACCTTGCCGGTGAGATCGGCAGTCACACCGGCGATCAAGCTCGCCTTACCCTCGCTCGCCGCACCCAGCAGCACAATGCCGCTGCCGAGCTTCTGCTTGAGTTGATCGTGCAAGGTGCGCAGACCATTGGCATCGGCCTCAACCTGTGCAGCGAGCAGCTTCACGCCCTTCACGGTCACGGCCTTGGCAAGCAGCTCGTCGCCCTGCCCCACAGCCAGCTTGGCCCTGGCGGCGGCGAGCTCTTTTTCCAGCACCTTCTGTGCATCGAGCAAGGCACTGAGCTTGCTGACCAGCTCCGTCGGCTGCGCCTTGAGTGCCGCCGCCGCCGCACTGACGCGGCCTTGCAGCTCAGCCACCCAGGCCAGCGCGTTCTCGCCCGTCACCGCCTCGATACGGCGCACACCGGCGGCAACGCCGCCCTCGCTGACGATCTTGAACAGGCCAATGTCGCCCGTACGCGCCACGTGCGTGCCGCCGCAGAGTTCGGTCGAGTGCTCACCCATGCTCAGCACGCGCACCTCGGCACCGTATTTCTCGCCGAACAACGCCATCGCGCCGGACTTCACGGCATCGTCAAAACCCATGAGCTTGGCGCTGACTTCGACGTTGGCGAGGATCGCCGCATTCACGCGACGCTCGATCTCGGCCACCTCGTCGGCACTCACCGCCTGCCCGTGGCTGAAATCGAAGCGCGTGCGCTCGGCATTGACCAGTGAGCCCTTCTGCGCCACATGCGTGCCCAGCACATCGCGCAGCGCGCGGTGCATGAGGTGCGTGGCGGAGTGGTTGCGCACCGTGGCGCGGCGCACGCTGCCGGTGACGGCGGCCTGCACCGTGTCGCCGATCTTCAGCGTGCCAGAGGCTAAGCTGCCGCTGTGCCCGAAGGCGCTGCCGCCGATCTTCTGCGTGTCGCTGACGGCAAAGGCGCCGAGCGTGCCGGTGTCACCCACCTGCCCGCCGCCCTCGGCGTAGAACGGCGTGCGGTCGAGCACCACCACGCCCGCATCGCCCGCGTCCAGCGCCGACACGGCAGCGCCGTCGCGGTAGAGCGCCAACACCTTCGCGGACGCACTCAGGTTCTCGTAGCCGACGAACTCGGTCACCGGGCCTTCGTATTTGAGCGCTACGCCAGACTTGAACTGGCTCGCCGCGCGGGCGCGCGTGCGCTGTGCTTGCATCTCGCGCTCGTAGCCAGCCTCGTCGAGCTTGAGATTGCGCTCGCGCACGATGTCGGCAGTTAGGTCGAGCGGAAAACCGTAGGTGTCGTAGAGCTTGAACACCACCTCGCCCGGAATGGTCTTGGCGCCGTCGAGCTTTGTGATGGCGTCTTCGAGCAGCTTCATGCCCTTGTCTAGCGTGGTGGCAAAGCTCTCTTCTTCCTGCCTAATGGTCTTCTCGATCGCCGCCTGCTGCTCTTTCAGCTGCGGGAACGCCGCGCCCATTTCCGCCACCAGCGGCGCGACCAGCTTGTAGAAGAAGGCCTCATTGATGCCGAGCTTGTAGCCGTGGCGGATCGCGCGCCGCATGATCCGGCGTAGAACGTAGCCACGGCCCTCATTGCTCGGCGTGATGCCGTCGGCGACGAGAAAGCTCGCGGCACGGATGTGGTCGGCGACGACTTTCTGCGAAGCGCTCTCGTAGGGCTTCTGAGCCGCGAGCTTCGCCACCGCGCCGATCAGCGCCTTGAAAGTGTCGGTCTGGTAGTTGTCATTGCTGCCCTGCATCAGCGCGCTGATACGTTCGAGCCCCATGCCGGTGTCGACACTCGGCTTCGGCAGCGGAGTCAGAGAGCCGTCCTTGTGACGCTCGAACTGCATGAACACCACGTTCCAGATTTCGATCCAGCGGTCGCCGTCTTCCTCCGTGCTGCCGGGCGGGCCGCCGTAGATGCCCTTGCTGCCATCGGGATCGTGGTCGTAGAAGATTTCAGTGCAGGGGCCGCAGGGGCCGGTATCACCCATGGCCCAGAAATTGTCGCTGGCGTACTTCGCACCCTTGTTGTCACCGATGCGCACGATGCGATCTTTTGGCACGCCGCACTTCTCGTTCCAGATCGCCGCTGCCTCATCGTCCGTGTGATAGACCGTGACCAGCAGACGGCTCTTGTCGATGCCCAGCCACTCAGGACTGGTGATGAACTCCCAGGCCCAGGCGATGGCGTCCGGCTTGAAGTAGTCGCCGAAGCTGAAGTTGCCCAGCATCTCGAAGAAGGTGTGATGACGTGCCGTGTAGCCCACGTTTTCGAGGTCGTTGTGCTTGCCACCGGCGCGCACGCATTTCTGGCTGCTGGCAGCGCGCAGGTAGGGCCGCTTGTCCTGCCCGGTGAAGACATCCTTGAACTGCACCATGCCGGCGTTGGTGAACAGCAATGTGGCATCGCCCGCTGGCACGAGGCTCGACGAAGGCACCACAGCGTGGTCCTTGCTGGCAAAAAATTGCAGGAACTTGGCACGCAGTTCGTTGCTGGTCATGGCTGGGACATCAAAAAAATAGTCGCGCAGTTTAGCGGCTTGCAGCTTGGCTGGGGCGGGGACTCAAGTCTGGTCCGCGTCCTCGTCATCCGCACCATCAAAGGCGGCGCGAATATGCTCGCCAGTAAAGCCTCTCGCAGCTAAATGGTTATAGCGTTTCTGCTTCTCGGCTCG
>Ga0255236_1000125_pt1 | contig 11609 bp, 10 predicted proteins | sample ColtaT_7_FD_183687 | JGI IMG/M metagenome (GOLD analysis project Ga0255236, IMG submission 183687) | Metatranscriptome of freshwater microbial communities from Columbia River, Oregon, United States - Colum_Cont_RepB_8d (Metagenome... | ecosystem: Environmental > Aquatic > Freshwater > River...
CGTGAACAGGGTGGCAGCGAGGAGCAGGCCGTGCTCCATCGGGATGGCACTCAATGAATTGACGGCGTTCATTCGTCTTTGCCCAAGTGATAGGCCGCGACCAGGCCAGCCAGCAGCATCATGGAGGCAAGTTCAACCGCGAGCAGATAAGGGCCATATAGGGCGATGCCGACGGCCTTGGCCGAGACTTCCTGCACACCGGCAGGCGTCATGAAGCCGCCCTTGGGCCAAAGCAGATTCACCATCTGCCAGAGCAGCGCGCCGGAGAGCAGTGCAGGGCCGATCCAGGTGGTGGGCGAGAGCCAGCGGCGCTCCTGCTCTTCAGTCTTGCGGCCGAGGTTGAGCATCATCACCACGAACACGAACAGCACCAGGATGGCACCGGCGTAGACGATCACTTCGAGAGCCGCCGCAAAGGGCGCGCCGAGCACGAAGAAGATCACTGCCACCGACAGCAGCGACAGCACCAGATACAGCAGGGCGTGAACCGGGTTGGTGTTGATGACCACCATGATGGTGGCGAACAGCGCCACCGCAGCCGCGACATAGAACGGCGCACGCGGGCCGGAGATCCAGGCCAAGGCGATGAGTGCGATGCCGACCAGCGCATACGAGATGCTGTTGATTAAAAAGTCCTTCATGGCAGCAGGCTCTTGAGATCAATCGGGGCCGATTCGTTGGCGGCTTCGCCCTTGGCCTTGCCGCTGATCGACATGCCGGCGTGGCGGTAGAAGTTGTAGTCGGGGTATTTGCCGGGGCCGTTGATGAGCAGATGCTCTTTCTCGTAGACGAGGTTCTGGCGGTTGTATTCGGCCAGTTCGTAATCGGGCGTGAGCTGGATCGCGGTGGTCGGGCAGGCCTCTTCGCACAGGCCGCAGAAAATGCAGCGCGAGAAGTTGATGCGGAAGAACTCTGGATACCAGCGGCCATCGTCCTTCTCTGCCTTTTGCAGGCTGATGCAGCCCACCGGGCAGGCCACCGCGCAGAGGTTGCAGGCCACACAACGCTCTTCGCCATCGGGGTCGCGGGTGAGGATGATGCGGCCGCGATAGCGCGGCGGCACGTAGGGTTTGACTTCCGGGTAGCTGATGGTGTCGCGCTTGGCGAAGCTGTGCATGAAGATCAGCCCGATGCTGCGCAGCTGCGTCCAGATGCCCCAGAGAACTGCTTTGAGTTGGCTCATGGTTTAGGTCCCCGTGCGCCAGAGCACGACGGCCCCGGTCACCAGCAGGTTGAGGAGAGAGAGCGGCAGGCACCAGAGCCAGGCCGCGGACATGATCTGGTCATAGCGCGGGCGGGGCAGTGCGGCGCGCACGAGGATGTAGCTCGCCATGAACAGGAAGGTCTTCATCGCAAACCAGACGAAGGGGATGTGTTCCGTCCAGAACGGCCCGTGCCAGCCGCCGAAGAACAGCACGGTGGTGAGCGAGGAGACCATCACGATGCCAACGTATTCACTGACCATGAACATGCCGAACTTCATGCCCGAATACTCGGTGTGATAGCCCTGCACCAGTTCCGATTCGGCTTCCGGCAGATCGAACGGCGTGCGGTGGACGACCGCGAGCATCGCCGGCACCCAGACCAGGAAGCCGAGGAATTGCGGCACCACGTTCCACAAGCCTTCTTGTGCGGCAACGATGTCGCGCAGATTGAATGACCCGGCTTGGATGACCACACCCATGAGTGCGAGACCCATGTAGACCTCGTAGCTGATGGTCTGGGCCGTTGAGCGCAGGCCGCCCAGCAGCGAGTATTTGCTGTTACTGGCCCAGCCACCGAGCATCACCGCGTAGACCGCTAGGCCCGCGATGGCGAGGAAGAACAGCAGTGCCAGATTGGCGTTGGACACGCCCCAGGTTGGCGTCATCGGGATGAAGATGAAGCCCAGCATCATCAAGCTCATCGCCAGAAACGGGGCGAGCACGAAGGTGAACTTGTCGGCGAAGGGCGGCAGCCAGTCTTCCTTGAAGAAGATCTTCAGCATGTCGGCGATGACCTGGCCGAGACCGAAGGGGCCAACGCGGTTGGGGCCGTGGCGATCCTGCCACAGGGCCAACAGGCGGCGCTCCAGCCAGATCATGTAGGCGGCGACCAGCACCATGCCCACGAGGCTGACGACGGCCTTGACGACGCCCCAGAAGATGCCGGCGAGTTCGGGAGTGATCCACGAGAACATGCGATCAGGCTCCCTTGCTGACGGTGACCGCCGCGCCAGCGGTGAGCGGCGGGATACCCGCGAGTCCAACGGGCAAGCCGACGCTGCCAGCCGGCAGATCGACGCGCACCTTGGCGGGCAGACTCAGCACGTATTCGCCCAGCTCCACGCGGGTGAGTGACTGGTGCTCGATGCCGAGGCGCTGGGCGTCTGCCACGTTGAGCGCGACGTAGGCCTGCGGGATGCGCTCTTGAATGGGCTTGGCCTTGGCGGAAAGCTCTTCGCTGCCGAAGTGAGAGTGCATCGGCAACACGGTCAGGCCCTCTGTCGCTTCGAGCTTGGCGGGGAAGTAGTCGGCAGAACCGTTGTGCTTGAACAGATGTACACCGGAGTCACCGCCCTTCATCGCACCGCCTACTTCCGACTGGAACTTGTTCCAGGCCGAAGGCGAGTTCCAGCCCGGTGACCAAGCGAAGGGGATGAGCGCCGCAGGGCGGGTAACGGCGTGCGTGCTGTTGATGCCTTCCATCGAAAAAGCGAGGGCGGAGTCGGCGTCTTGCGTGGCCTTGGGCTCATGCACGAACACGTTCGCGCGCATCGCGGTGCGGCCAGACTGGCGCTGCGGCGCGCGGGCGAGCTTCGCGCCCTCAATGCGGAAGGCGGCACTCGGTGCGGCCTGCGCCATGCCTTTCAGCACGGGCAGCTGGCTTTCAGCATCCGCAATCACGGCATCGAGATTGGCCCAGCTTGGTTGGCCCAATGCGGCGCGCACTTCGCTGATCCAGCGCCAGCTCTCTTGCGTTGCCACGTGGCGGTCGTAGTAGGCCGGGTCAAAGTTCTGGAAGCTGCGCTGTGCGCGGCCCTCGAAATTGACGAAAGTGCCGTCGCCTTCGGCGAAGCTGGCGGCGGGCAGCAGCAGGGCGGCGGTCGCGGTGGTGGCGGTTTGCTGGTGGTCGAGTGCGATCACCGTGCATTGCTTCAGCGCATCGTCGAGCCGGGTCGCGGTGGCGCGGCGGCTCAGGTCGTTTTCCAGCACCAGCACCACGCTCTGGGCCTGCGCGGCCTTGGCAAGTGCGGCGTCGATGGCGGGTGCGTTGAACAGGGCCAGGCCAAAGCTGTTGGCTTCGGGGATCGCCAGCGTGATGGCGGTGGTCTCGACCACTTTTTTCAGCGCGAAGGCCACGTTGGCGGCAGCCTCGATCAGCGCCGTCGAGCCGCAGCCGGTGCCGCTGACGATGAGCGGGTTCTTCGCGGCCTTGAGCGTATCGGCGATGCGCCTTGCGAGTGCGGCCGTTTCGGCATCAATCTTCGCAGCCGGTGCGCTGGCGTCGAGCGCGTGGGCCACGGCCTGCGCGAGCGCGACCAGGCCAGCGACTGAAGCACGATGCGCAACAGCGGCGATCTCGTCGAGCTTGGTAGCGACCGGCGTGGCGATGAAGAGGGGGTTGAGGGCGTGCTGCGCGATGTCGTTGGCGGAGTTGGCCTGCCATTCCGGCACGCGCTTCTCGGCGGACATCGTGGCGAGCTTGCCGCGCGCAGCCTGGCGCAGGGCCAAGGCCACGCGGGCAGCGGTGCCGAGCGTGTCTTCACCGAGCACGAAGACGGCATCCGATTTCTCGATGCGCTTGATGGTGGCGGCAGGCACCGGGCCTTCACGTAGCACCTTCAGGCACAGTGCGGTGGTGGCGGCGTCCTGTGCCGAGACGCCGGCGTAGAAGTTCTCAGCGCCGACCAGCGCGCGCAACGCGAAATTGGCTTCGAGGCTGGCACGCGGCGAGCCGATGCCCATCAGCGGCTTGTGGCCGCCCAGCACGGCAGCAGCTTGGGCGATGGCGTCAGTCTTGTTGAGCGCAAGCCACTTGCCTTCGCGCTTGATGAGCGCGTGGCGGGGGCGATCTTCACTGTTCACATGGCCGTAGCCGAAGCGGCCGCGATCGCAGAGGAAGTAGCCGTTGATCTCGCTGTGGTAGCGGTTCTCGATGCGGCGCACTTCTCCGTAGCGTTCGCCCGGCGAGATGTTGCAGCCCACCGCGCAGCCGGTGCAGATGGCGGGTGCGAACTGCATGTCCCACTTGCGAGTGTAGTGCTCGCTATGGGTCTTGTCTGTGAAGACACCCGTGGGGCAGATCTCGGTGAGATTGCCGGAAAACTCTGATTCGAGCGTCCCATCTTCGGCGCGGCCAAAGTAGACGCGCGAGGCCGATCCGAATACACCCAGGTCCTTGCCGCCGGCGTAGTCCTTGTAATAGCGCACGCAGCGGTAGCAGCTGATGCAGCGGTTCATCTCGTGGCCGATGAAGGGGCCGAGATACTGGTTGTTGTGGGTTCGCTTGGTGAAGCGGTAATCGCGGCTGTGGTGGCCGGTCATCACCGTCATGTCTTGCAGGTGGCAGTGGCCACCTTCCTCGCACACGGGGCAGTCGTGCGGGTGGTTGGTCATCAGCAGGGCAACCATCGCCTCGCGGAACTCTTTGGCTTCTTCATCCGCAATCGAGATAAAGGTGCCGTCGCTCGCGGGCGTCATGCAGGACATCACGATGCGGCCGTTCTTGTCGTCGGCATCCTTGTACTGCTTGACCGCGCACTGGCGGCAGCTACCGACGCTGCCGAGCGCCGGATGCCAGCAGAAGTAGGAGATGTCGAGGCCCAGCGACAGGCAGGCCTGAAGCAGATTGTCTGCCCCATTGACCTCGTGAACCTTGCCTTCAACGTGAATCTTGGCCATGAATCCTTATGCCTTGTCTGTTGTGCTGTTTGCGATGCGGCGGATGTGCTGCGCTACTGGTTGACCCACTTCATGCGTTCCTTGGCGTAGTCCGCCTTGGCGCCGACGCCATGCTCAGGCAAGGCGCAGACGTCACCGTCTTCCGGCATCTTGACCACCGCCATGCCCGCCTCGAACTCTTGGCGGAAGAACTTGAGTGCGGATTGCAGCGGCTCCATCGCGCCCGGCGCGTGGGCGCAGAAGGTGCGGCCGGGGCCGAGCCAGCGGGTGAGCTTGCTCAGGGTGTTGATGTCGCTGGGCTGGCCTTCGCCGTTTTCAATCGCGCGCATGATCTTCACCGTCCAGGGCAGGCCATCGCGGCAGGGCGTGCACCAGCCGCAGCTTTCACGCGCCATGAACTCTTCGAGATTGCGCACCGCACTGACGATGCTCTGCTCTTCGTTGACGACAGTGATGAGGCCCGTGCCCATGCGGCTACCGGCCTTGCTGATGGTGTCGAAGTCCATCGCCAGATCGAGATGTTCGGGTAGCAGGAAGTCGGTGGAGGCACCACCTGGCAGCCAGGCCTTGAGCTTCTTGCCGCCCTTCATGCCGCCCGCGTGCACTTCGAGAATCTCGCGCGCCGAGGTGCCGATGGGTAGCTCCCAGACGCCGCGCTTGTTACTCAAGCCCGAACAGCCATAGAGCTTGGTGCCGCCATCCTTGCTCTTGCCTTGGCTGAGTGCCTTGAACCAGTCGGCACCGTGGTTGACGATGTGAGGAATGTTGCACAGCGTCTCGACGTTGTTGACGATGGTAGGCCGGCCCCAGAGACCCGCGATCTGCGGGAACGGCGGCTTCGCGCGCGGGTTGGCGCGGCGGCCTTCCAGCGAGTTGATGAGGGCGGTTTCTTCGCCGCAGATGTAGCGGCCTGCACCGGTGTGGACGTAGAGATCGAAGCTCCAATCGCCACCGAGAATGTTCTTGCCGAGATAGTTTTTGGCTTTGGCTTCGGCGATGGCTTTGTTGAGGCGCTCGGCACAGAGCACATATTCGCCGCGCAGAAAGATGTAGCCGAGGTTCGCGCCAATCGCGTAGGCCGCCACCGCCATCGCCTCGACGAGCTGATGCGGCGCTTGCTCCATCAGCAGGCGATCCTTGAAGGTGCCGGGCTCCATCTCGTCGGCGTTGCAGACGAGATATTTCGGGCCGCTGTTTGGGCCCATGGGGATGAGCGACCACTTGATGCCGGTGGGGAAGCCCGCACCGCCACGGCCTCGCAGGTTGGCGTCCTTGACCTTGCTCTGGATGTCTTGTGGTTGCAGCGTTTTGACGGTGGTCTTGAGCGCCGTGTAGCCGCCTTCGGCCTCGAAGCCCGCGAGATCAAGCGGGCCGGCAGCGACATCGATGAGGCGCGTCAGCGGCTTCTGGTAGTTGGGGTCTTTGGCGCTGCGCAAGGTCATGCGTATGCCTCCAGCAATTTCTTCACATCTGCCGGCTCCACCGGCCCGTGCAGATCGTCACCCACCATCAGCGCCGGGCCGCGGTCGCAGGCGCCGAGGCAGCAGATCGGTAGCAGGGTGAAGCGATTGTCCTGGGTGGTCTGACCGGGCTGGATGCCCAGCTGCTTCACCAGCTCACTCTTCAATTCGTCGTAGCCGGTCAGGTGGCAGCTGATGCTGTCGCACACCGTGATGACGTGACGGCCGACTGGGCGGCGGAAGATCAGCGAGTAGAAGGTGGCAACCCCTTCGAGATCCGCAGCCGAAATGCCGATGGCTTCGGCCAGCACCGGGATGGCTTCGTCGCAGACATAGCCACGGCGCTTCTGCACGGCCTTGAGTGCATCGATCGAGGCCGCACGCGAGTCGGGGTAGTGGCCGAGCGCGTGCTCGATCTCGTGGCGCTCTTCATCGCTCAGCACGAAGGGCTGGGCTTTGGGCAAGTCAGCGAGTTTGACGACAGTAGAGGTAGACATAGGGTTAGCGATCCACGTCGGCCATCACGAAGTCGATGGAGGCGATGTAGGCGATGAGGTCGGGCACCATCTGGCCGCGAATGGCAGACGGAATCTGCTGCAAGTGCGCGAAGCTCGGCGTGCGGATGCGGGTGCGATAGCTCGCGGTGCCGCCATCGGCGGTGAGGTAATAGCTGTTGATGCCCTTGGTCGCCTCGATCATCTGCGAGGTCTCGCCATGTGGCATCACCGTGCCCCAGCTCACCTGCAAGAAGTGCGTGATGAGGGTTTCGATGTCCTTCAACGTGCGGTCTTTCGGCGGCGGCGTGGTCAGCGGGTGGTCGGCCTTGTAGGGGCCGGCCGGCATGTTTTTCATGCACTGCTCGATGATGCGCAGGCTCTGGCGGATTTCCTCTTCGCGCAGCACGGCGCGGTCGTGGCAGTCGCCCTTGTGGCCGAGCGGCACTTCAAAGTCGAAGTTCTCGTAGCCCGAATAAGGACGCGCCTTGCGCAGATCGAAATCGCAGCCGGTGGCGCGCAGGCCGGGGCCGGTGACGCCCCACTCCAAGGCGGCTGCGGTGTCGTAGGCGGCCACATCGCGGCCACGGGCGACGAACATGCTGTTTTCGAGCGCGGCCTTGCGGTAGCCATCGAGGCGCTTGGGCATCCAGTCGAGGAACTCCTTGACCTTCACCTCCCAGCCCTGCGGCAGATCATGGGCGAGGCCGCCAATGCGGAACCAGGCGGGATGCATGCGGAAACCCGTGATCGACTCGATCACGTCGTAGGCCTTCTGGCGATCCACGAACATGTAGAACACGGGGCTCATCGCGCCGACGTCTTGCGCATAGGTGCCGTAGAACAAGAGGTGCGAAGTGATGCGGAAGAACTCGCAGAGCATCACGCGCACGGTCTTGACGCGATCTGACACCTGGATGCCCGCGAGCTTCTCCAGCGCCATCACGTAGGGCAGGTTGTTCATCACCCCGCCCAAGTAGTCGATGCGATCGGTGTAGGGGATGTAGCTGTGCCAGGTCTGGCGCTCGCCCATCTTCTCGGCACCGCGATGGTGGTAGCCGATGTCCGGCACGCAATCCAGCAGCTCTTCACCATCGAGCTGCAACACCACGCGGAAGGCACCGTGCGCTGCCGGGTGGTTGGGGCCGAAGTTCAAGAACATGAAATCGTTCTGGTCGTTGCCGCGCTTCAGGCCCCAGTCCTCCGGGTTGAAACGCAGCGCCTCCTGCTCCATGTCCTGCCGCAGCGCGTTCAACTGATAGGGGTCGAACTCGGTGGCGCGCGCCGCGTGCTCCTTGCGCAGCGGATGACCGCCCTTCCAGCTCGGCGGCAGCAGGATGCGGCGCAGGTTGGGGTGGCCGTCGAAGACGATCCCGAACATGTCCCAGACTTCGCGCTCGTACCAGTTGGCGTTCTGGAAGACGTTGGTGATGCTGGGGACGTGTGGAAACTCGCCAATCAAGGCGACTTTCAGGCGCAGATCGGCGTTGCGTTCAATCGAAAGCAGCTGGTAGACAACGGTGAAATCCGCCTTCGGCTGGCCCGCACGCTGCTTGCGAAAACGCTCGTCGATGGCCGTGAGGTCATAGAGCATCTTGAAAGGCTTTTGCGCCTCGTGCTTGAGGTAGCGCAGCACTTCATGCAGGCGCTCGACCGGCACCCAGACGGTGGGCATGCCATCGGCGGTGGGCTGATAGGTAAAGCCGGCGTCGCCGAAGCGCGTGGTCAGTTCGCGCACGACATCTGGCACCGAGAGGGGAGTTCCGTCAGCAGCCATGGCTTAGACCGAATCCGGCGTGCGCAGCACAGTGGCGGCCATGCGCTCGGCGTGCTTGGCATCGCGCTGGCTGGGCTGCACAGGCTTGTAGATGTTCTGGTCGCCGGCCACCCAAGTCATGGGGCGACGCTCCTTGCCGATGGAGTTCTGCAACATCAGCAGGCCTTCGAGGAAGGCTTCTGGGCGCGGCGGGCAGCCGGGGATGTAGAGATCGACCGGCAGGAACTTGTCCACGCCCTGCACCACGCTGTAAATGTCATACATCCCGCCGGAGTTGGCGCAGGCACCCATGCTGATGACCCACTTCGGCTCCAGCATCTGCTCGTACAGGCGCTGGATGACCGGGGCCATCTTCATGAAGCAGGTGCCGGCGATGATGATGACGTCGGCCTGACGCGGGCTGGCGCGGATGACCTCGCTGCCGAAGCGTGCGAGATCGTGGGTGGGCGTGAAGGTGGTGGCGAACTCCACGTAGCAGCAACTCAAGCCGAAGTTGTACGGCCAGAGCGAGTTCTTGCGGCCCCAGTTGATGAGATCACTCATCTTGGCAGTGATGACGTTGCGGCTCACCTGATCTTCGGTGAACACGTCATCCGGGTTCGGCCCTTTCTGCGTGTAGTCGTCGGTGAGCGGCGAGACGCCAGTCGGACGGTTGGGGTCGATGCGGGTCAGTGTGTATTGCATGGCTTACTCGGCTGCCTTGGCTTGCGCGGCGCGGCGTTTTTTCTGGTGCGGCGTCCAGTCCAGCGCGCCGATGCGGGCGAGGTAGACGAGGCTAGCGGTCAAGATGGAAATGAAAATTGCGGCTTCGACCCAGCCCGTCCAACCATTCTCTTTCACGGAGACGGCCCAGGCATAGAGATAGAGCGCTTCGACATCGAAGATGACGAAGAACATCGCCACCAGATAGAACTTGGCGGAGAGGCGCAGGCGTTCCGGCGAGGAGGAAACCACACCCGACTCGAAAGGCTCGTTCTTGGCACGGCCACCGCTACGGCCGCCAAGCAGGAATGAGCCGATGAGCATGATCGCGCAGATGGCGAAGACGGCGATCACGTAGATCGTCGTCGCCCAGAACTCCGGCCCCAATTGGGTGATGCGCGCAAGTATCGCGTCCACTGCTTGGCTCGCTCCTAACGTCGTTGTTGGAATGCTGGCGGTGCGTCCTTCGTGGACGCGGTATGGGACAATGATACGCCAGCCTTCGCGATGCGAACACGCTTGCGCGATGGCTACTTTGTGCTTAGGAAAACATGCAAAAGCTCCAGCTGAAAATCCATGAGGAACGCCGTTTGCGCGCGGGCCACATGTGGGCCTACTCCAACGAGATCGACACCACCGCCACGCCCATCAAGGGCATGGCACCGGGCAGCCTCTGCGCCCTGACGGACTATCGCGGCAAGCCGCTGGGCATCGCCACCGTCAACCCGCATGTGCTGCTCGCCGTGCGGGTACTGAGCGGGCAGGGTGATGCGGAGATCAATGCAGACTTCTTCGAGCGGCGCATCCGCCAGGCGTTGGCGTTACGCAGCAAATTGTTCCCCAGTCCGCACTACCGCCTGGTGTTTGGCGAGAGCGATGGACTGCCGGGCCTGGTGGTGGATCGCTTTGGTGAGGTGCTGGTGGCGCAGATCACCACTGCCGGCATGGAGCTGCTCAAGCCCTTGCTCACTGAAGCCTTGCAGCGCGTGCTGGCGCCCAAGGGCATTCTGTTCCGCAACGACACCGCCATGCGCCAGACTGAGGGTTTGGCGGCTGAGGACGAGGTGATCGGCGAGGTGCCGGACTGGGTGCATGTGGATGAGTCCGCTGTGGCTTTCGACGCCCCGCTCAAGGGCGGCCAGAAAACCGGCTGGTTCTACGACCAGCGCGCCAACCGGGATCGCCTGGCGCCCTATGCCAAGGGTGCGCGGGTGCTGGATGTTTTCAGCTACGTCGGCGGCTGGGCGCTGCGCAGCGCCGCTTTTGGTGCGACGCAGGTCAGTTGCATTGACTCCTCCCAACCGGCACTCGATGCCGCCCAACGCAGTGCCGCGCTCAACGGCGTGACGCTGGAGGCGATCAAGGCCGATGCGCTGGATGCCCTGAAAGCCCTGCGCGCCGAAGGCCGGCAGTTTGATCTGGTGATCGTCGATCCACCCGCCCTCATCAAGCGCAAGAAGGACGAGGAGGCAGGCCTGGCGCATTACGGCGCGCTCAACCGCGCGGCCATGCACCTCTTGGCCGCCGATGGCGTGCTGGTGTCGTGCAGCTGCTCGCATCACCTGAGCGAAGAGCAGTTGCAACGCATCCTGCTGCGCGAATCGCGCCAGGCGGGTCGCCGTCTGCAAATCCTGGAACGTGGTGAGCAGGGGCCGGATCATCCGGTGCATCCGGCCATCCCTGAAACCCGCTATCTCAAAGCCTTCTATTGCCGCGTGACCACTGGCTAAGCAAGCATGATCCCGTACCACAACCTCTCGCCTATTGCCCTCGAACTGGGGCCCATCAAGATTCACTGGTACGGGCTGATGTATCTGCTCGGCTTCTGGGGTTTCTGGTGGCTCGGCACCTTGCGTGGCAAGAAGCCGCATGTGGGTTGGACGAGCCAGCAGGTGTCAGACCTTTTGTTCTATGGCGTGTTCGGGGTGATCCTGGGCGGGCGCATCGGCTACACCCTGTTCTACAACTTCCCCGGCTTCATGGCGGATCCGCTCAGCATCATCCGCATCTGGCAGGGAGGCATGTCCTTTCACGGCGGCTTGTTGGGTGTGATCGTGGCGATGGCGGTGTTTGCCAGGCAACGTGGCCTCTCGTTCTGGACCGTCGCCGACTTCGCCGCCGTGCTCACGCCCTTCGGCCTGATGACCGGCCGCATCGGCAACTTCATCAATGGCGAGCTGTGGGGTGCGGTCACCACGCAGCCCTGGGGGATGATCTTTCCCACTGGCGGCCCGCTGCCGCGCCATCCCTCGATGCTCTATGAAGCTTTTCTCGAAGGTGCATTGATGCTGGC
>Ga0255236_1000128_pt1 | contig 11527 bp, 9 predicted proteins | sample ColtaT_7_FD_183687 | JGI IMG/M metagenome (GOLD analysis project Ga0255236, IMG submission 183687) | Metatranscriptome of freshwater microbial communities from Columbia River, Oregon, United States - Colum_Cont_RepB_8d (Metagenome... | ecosystem: Environmental > Aquatic > Freshwater > River...
GCCCCTTGTGCCGCTCTCTACGGCGCGCCCGCAAATGCCTGAGTGGGCCTGCAAGCAGAAGCTCTCCGGCTGGGTTGAGGCGCTATTCGTGGTGATGCCGAACGGTCATGTTCAGGACGTGCGCATCCTCGATGCAGACCCCAAGGGGGTCTTCGAGGCTGCTGCGGTGCAGAGCATCTCCAAGTGGCTGTATTCAGCCACCGGCAAGGCGGCAGAGGTTAAGCAGCGCGTGCCGATGAACCATGAAGACTGTGCCTACAACTGGTAGCCCGCTGCTGGCGCGTCAGCACGTAAAGCTTGCTGTGCTGACAACCTTGGCTATGGTGCTTTTGCCTTGCGGCATCACGAGGGCCGATCAGTACCAGAGCGAGGTGCGGGAGATCGACATCCCCAAGGTTCCACAAAAGGCAGTTGATGCGCAGACACTGCTGAAGTCCACTACCGATCCTTACGGCCGTGCCTTACTACTTCAAGAACTGGCTGGCCAGGCTATTGAGCAGAAGGACTATTCCAAGGCGCAGCATCTGTTACAGCAGGCGCTAAACCTCAATGTCCTATCCGGGCCAGCAGCCGAGCTGCTGCGCAAGGACCTGGCCTCGCTGGCAATGGCATCGGGAAACCTGAAGCAAAAAGTACCGCAGCTGGAAGCACTGGTGAAAGCGGGGCAGGCGAGTCCTGAAGTCCATATGGCACTCGGTGCGGCCTATCTGGAACAACGCAGATTCAAGGAGGCGGTGCCACTGCTTCAAAAGGGAATTGCCGCCACGCCACGTCCAGATCCCAACTGGCGCATGGCGCTGATCGCCGCCCTGATGGGATCGGGTCGGGAAGGTGAGGCAGCGACCGAACTCGAATCCATACTGCGAACCGACCCTAATCGGAAGGAAGCCTGGATGCAGCTTGCAGCTTTGTATCTGAAAGCCGGCAACTCTGAACGCGCTCAAGCGACGATGGAGGTCGCCAATCGCCTGGGATATCTGCGCAGTGTGGAAGACAGAGAGCGGCTCGTGCTGTTGACTGGCCAGATCGGTGCCCCCTTCGAGGCTGGATCGGTGCTTCAGGCTTGGATGCAGCAGGGTTTGATGCCGCCCAGTGCCGAGAACCGCAAACTGCTGGCTGCCCTATGGGTGCGTGCCAAAGAGAAAACGCTGGCGTTGAAAGTGCTTGAGGAGCTTGCCGTCAGCCAGGGAAGCCGAGAAATCTATGAACAGATGGCGCAGCTGCTGCGCGAGCGGCGCGATTACGCACGCGCAGAAGCTGCGCTGAGCCAGGCGCTGCAACTGGGAAAACCCAGTGGAACCCTGATGCTCAATCTTGGATTGGTGCGCTATCAGCAGGCGGATGTCGATGGCGCACTGAGTGCCTTTCGCCAGGCGGCTGAGTTTTCAAGCCAGCAGAAGCTGGCATCGGATTGGATTCGTTACCTCGAATCTGGTCAGGCGCGCGAGCTGGCGCTCGCTGCCGCTGCCCAGGGCCCTGCGGTGCTGGATGAGTCGGTCAGCCTCAGTGGGCGGTTGCTGGGGCGCACCGAAATCGCCAGTGCTGGAGTCGCAGGAAACAATGGTCCCGCCGAGACTTCAGGCTCTATGCCTGCCGTTCGCCGTCGGGCTACGTGGCCGCTAACTGCAATCGGTGCTGAAGTTGAGGGCAATGCCGACGGCAGCATCCCGGCCTGGTCTGGCGGCATTTCGCCCGCACGGCTGCCCGCTTCATTCCGGGCCGGACAGCGGCTTGTCGATCCATTCTCGATCGAGCGGCCGACGCAGACCATCACCGCGAGAAATGTCGATCAATTCCGGAATCTGCTTTCGAAGGGCCATCAGGCGCTGTTCGCACGGTATCCCGACTACCGAATGCCAATCTATAAAACCCATCGCAGCGTGTCCTATCCGGTAGCCATCACCAAGAGCTCCGAGGCCAACATCGGTAAGGCACGGTTGGTCGGGTCCGACTCGCTTGAAAACGCACGACTGGGGTTCCCATTTCCGAAGCCGGAGAACGGCGTAGAGGCGCTTTGGAACCACCGCGTACGCTACCGGGGCAACACGGTGGCGCTGCAGTCGAGACAGGCCGTGGTCACTGCAACTGGCAAGGTGACACAAGAGTATCGACTTAACGAGACAGCCTATTTTCGCTATGGCAACACGGATGACCCCGTCGATATCTCCTCGCAGAACATCCTGCTTTATTACCTGCTCAAGTTCACTGGTGCCGGTCTTGCCAACTTCCTCGCACTGGCACACGAAACCGCCAACTCAGAGAAAGACGCGCGTGCTATCTGGGTGGCGCCGCCGGGTTCACCAAAGCTTTTTCGTATCCCGCCAGTCGGCTACGACCAGCCATTCCCTGGTACCGAGGCGATGTATTTCGTCGATATGATCGACATGTATAACGGCCCGTTCGACCGATACGTCTGGAAACTGATTGGCAAGCGCGAGCTGATGTTGCCCTACAACGCCTACAGACTCTCCGACGGCAGCCAGACCTACGCACAGCAACTCACGCCGAACTTTTTCAATCCCGACAATGTGCGTTATGAGCGCCACCGAGTCTGGGTCGTGGAGGCCACCGAGCGTGGTGGAAAGAGGCACAGCTTTGGACTCAGAGTCTTCTATCTTGATGAGGACAGTTGGAACGTTGTTCTGGTTGAGAACTACGACCATGAGGGACGTCTCTGGCGGTTCCAAGAGGGGCATGTTCTGCCGCACTATGCCGTGCAGTCGGCAAACTGCTTCCCCGTCATCACCTACGATCTCAAGGATGGTCGCTACTTCGCGAGCCGCCTGCTTTCAGAAGAACCGGCTCCGATTTTCAACTCGGCGATGAACAAGAACCAGTTTCTGCCGGCAAGTGTGCAAGCCAAACATTTGCGCTGAACTAAAGGACAAACTGATGGCAAGTGCTCAGCATCACTTCCCAATGCCGAGTGCAGCTTCCAATTCGTCCAGTGCTTCCCCGCAATACACCGCGATGCGCTGAACATGCGGCAACGCATCGCGCCAGGCTGTGAAGCCAAAATTCAAATTGTCGTGATAGCGCACGCAAGTGATGTTCAGGGCTTGGCCGTGGTAGAGCACCGATGCCGGATACATGGCCTGCATCTTGGCGCCAAACAGGTAAAGCTCCTGCTGCGGGCCGGGCACATTGGAGATGGTGACGTTGAACATGGGACGTGTTCGGCCACCGAGTCCGGTCAGCTGCTGAAGAAGATAAGGCCCCATCACCGCCATCGTGAACGCGCCAACAGTGGTCCGTGGCAAGGCACTGATGTGCCTTTTGAGTGCCGCAGTCGATGCATGCACTCGCTTTAATCTTTCAAGTGGATCAGCCTCGTCAGTCGCCAGATCCGCAAACCCGAAACTGATTGCAGTGCCAACACTGATTTCTCCAGCGGGCCTCACGTTGATGGGGATGCAGGCGGTGGTTGCCTTGTCGGGCAATTCACCGGCTTCGGCCAGTAGTCGGCGCAGGCCACCTCCACAGAATGCGAGCACTACATCATTCACCGATACTTCGGCTTGATCTGCAATGCGTTTGAGTCTTGCCAGCTGCACGCACTGGGTTGATACGCGGCGCTGACCGGTAATGCGTCCGTTCAAGACGGTATGTGGTGCCGCGAAAGCGGAAACCAGATTCGCTACGCGTTGTGACCTTGGGAGTATCAGCGGATACAGATTACGTATGGACTTGAGCAGCAGGCCGCGGCGATTGACCAGCGCTGTACGGGGCAGAATTTGCTGTGATTTGGTCTCGGAAGACTCTGGCGCGCTGTCTCGACTCGGATTCCTGTGCTTTTTGGAGGCCTTGCTGACATGCCCCCAAGGTGGCGAACCGATCACCGTAGGATCAGGTGAGAGTGCCTGCGAGATGATGCGCATGCCAGCGACCCCATCGAGCAGGACGTGGTGAATTTTGAGAAACAACGCGAAGCGATTTTCCTCCAGACCTTCGATGACGTAGCACTCCCACATCGGCCTGCGCAGATCCAGTGAATTGGCGTGCAACCGCGAGACCAGCTCACCCAGTTCACGTTCGCCGCCCGGCTGCGGCAACGCCAGCCGCCGGACGTGATATTCGAGATCGGGCTGGCCTTCATTTTCAAGCAGCGGTAGGCGTCGTGCCACAGCGCCAGCGGCAAGATGCAGATTCCAAGGGCTTGTCAGCGACTGCACCGATCGCAGATGGGTAGTGAGGTCGCGCATATAGCTGGGAGGTGCTCCCGGTGGGAGCTCGAAAATCATCAGTCCGCCGACGTGATTCGGAGTATCGCGGCTTTCAAGTAGCAGCCAGCCCAGATCAAGTGGTGGCACCAATCTTCTGCTCATGCCTGCATCCTCGCGTAATGACTTTGTTCAGAAAGATTGCTAGTCAGCAGAATGAGGTGACCTGGCCCCATCACTGAGTTGCCTTGAAAGTGATGCTCATGGTGTATCGACATCTTGTGACTTTGAACCTTGCAGGCCATTCGCAGGCAATCGATTCCGTCGAGTGCAATATGGATGAGCAAGCCAAGGCCGAGCAGCCTCAATGGCTTCGCCACCATGAGGGTGGCGTAGAGCACAATCGCGGGAAGTGTATGCAGGGGGTGGAATCCCAGACTGCAGCGACCGGCCGAGTAGATGGGTGTGGCGAGTAGGTGATCGATATCTATCCCCCAGCCGGCCAGCAGCCAGCAGGCAGCCCACAGAAATCGCTCTCGGAACAAGAGCCAAGCCAGCAGGGCAGGGATCAGCGCATGCAGGCCAAGGTGCAGTGCAGCTCCTGGGCTCACTAAGTGCTCCTAAGCGGCTTTCAGAAGCCCAGCTACACCACGTTCCGCCAATGCCATACGCGCAGCCTGCTCGCCGATGACCATGCAGGGGGCGTTAGTATTGCCGCCAATCAGAGTAGGCATGATCGAGGCATCGGCGACGCGTAGACCCTGGATGCCATGCACGCGTAGGTGACTATCGACAACCGCCATTGCATCCCCACCCATCTTGCAGGTGCCGACGGGATGGTAAATGGTCTCAGCGCGGCTGCGGATGTTAGCCAGAATATCCGCATCGGAGCGCACCTCTGCGCCTGGCTCCGTCTCCCCGCCGTTGATGTTCTTGAAAGCTGGGGCTGCGAAGATACGACGTGCCAGTTTGACGCCCTCGATTAGCTCTTTCGCGTCATCGGGGTGACTCAGATAATTTGGTTGGATCAGCGGGTCTGCTAATGGATCCGCGGACTGCAGGCCGATGAAGCCGCGACTCTTCGGGCGCAGCTGGCAGACGTGCAAGGTACAGCCATAGCCAGCAACCAGCTTTCGGCCATGATCTTTCAGGAAAGTTGGCAGAAAGTGCAGTTGCAGCTCAGGACGCTCTGAGGATGTATGTAGCTTGACGAAACCCCCACTTTCCGAAACGTTGCTAGCAAGAAACCCGCGGCGGCTGAACAGGTAGCGGAACAAACCGATGACCGCTCGAGGGATGAAAGACAGCGCAAGGCCGATGGACTGCTTGCTGCGATCACGCACCATCACTGTCATGTCGAGATGGTCCTGGAGATTCTGGCCGACGCCAGGCAGCTCATGCTGAAGCGGAATGCCGTGCTTCGACAACATCTCACGAGGGCCGATGCCGGAGAGCAACAGCAGGTGCGGCGAATTGACCGCGCCGCCACAAAGGATGACTTCGTTCTTTGCCCGCAAAACCTGCCGCTGTCCCGCACGCTCGACTTCGATGCCTACAGCGCGTCGAGCCTCAAGAATCACCCGCGTCGCCCTGGCAGCCGTGAACACGGTGAGGTTGGGGCGACCCTCTGCCATACCCAAAAAGGCGCGTGCCGAACTCCAGCGTCGCCCGCTTTTCTGCGTCACTTGGTAAAAGCCGACGCCTTCTTGCACGGCACCATTGAAATCACGATTTTCAGGAATGCCAACTTGCTTTCCAGCTTCAACGAATGCATCCGCCAGTGGATTCGGCTCCAGCACATCGGACACGCTCAATGGGCCGCCCTTGCCGTGGAATGAAGAGCCGCCGCGCACGTTGTCTTCATGTTCCTTGAACACCTTCAGCAATGACGAATAGCTCCACTGGCTGCCGTTCTGAACAGCCCAGTCGTCATAGTCCTTTGCATGGCCGCGGATGTAGACCATCGCGTTGATAGAACTGGAACCACCCAAAGTCTTGCCCCTTGGCCAGAACAGGCGGCGTCCATTTAACTGCGCCTCCGGCTCTGTGTTGAAACACCAGTTGACCTTCGGGCTGCCGATCAGACCGATCAGGCCCAACGGCATGTGGATTAGCGGGCTGTTATCGACGGGGCCGGCTTCAATAAGACAAACCGTGCAGTCCTTCTCTGCACTCAGCCGGGCTGCGGCGGCACACCCTGCAGAACCACCACCTACGATGATGTAGTCGAAAGTATTTTCAGTCATTGCTCGCACCTCAAAATTTACATTTGTTTGTCAATTCCGACGGCTGATCGCCCGCTCACTCCACAATCTTGAGCTCAACCCTGCGATTAAGCTCTCGACCTTCATCGGTATCGTTGTCTGCCACAGGCTCTGATTCGCCATAGCCTTTGGCTGACATCCTGTCGGCTGCAATGCCTCGTTCGGTCAAGTAGTTCATGACACTTTGAGCACGCTGGTTGGAGAGCTTAGAGTTATAGGCATCGCTGCCACGTGCGTCGGTATGACCGGCAATTTCGACGCGAATGTTCTGTGCGCTGAGCAAGGCATCCCCAGCCTGATCGAGAATTGTCTTCGCATTGGGCACGAGATTCGCGCGATCAAACTCGAACGTCACACCCCGAAGCACAATTTTGTCGCCGGCCTTGCAGCCCTCGAGGCTTACCGGCGCGCCGTTTTCAGGTGACTGGCAATCGGGTACAGGCGGAGGAGTTGGCTCGGGCAGCGGACAACCAGTGGCGTCCACAGCAGTTCCCGGTGGGGTATCCGGACATTGGTCCGCATCGTCTGTCACGCCATCACCATCGGTGTCTGTTGGCGCAACGACTGGAACTACCTCAACGCTTGCGACTTCAGGTTCGGGAGCCAAGGGCGCTGGTGCGGCGACTGGGGCGGGGCCTGCACCGATGGGAATCAGAAGACCTAGACTGGCAACACCCTCGTTGAGAGCATTGTTGTACTTGTCGGCAGTCAGTTCACCACGGTGCATGTCGCTGCGGAAAGCGACCTCCGCACGCAGCGACACACCCGTAGCTACCAGGTCGAATGGCCCGACCAGATAGCCCATGCCGACGGTCCACAGAATGGATCGGTAATCCGGATCGAGGCCAGGGTGATCCTTGAATCGACCGTAACCGAGACCGGCGAGACCATAAAGACCACCACTGGTGGGGAACAGCAGGCCCCTCACAGCACCCGACACCAGCTTCGCACTGTCTGCGCCGTTTGCGTCAGCCTTGAATGATGCGTAATGGGCAGCCAATTCAAAGGCAAATCGTTGCTGGAACTGTTTGCCGATGGCAACGGTGCCGCCCAGCCCGTTTTTGGTGCCCCGGTCAGAGTCCGCCAGTGTGTAAGTGGCCATCGGCGATACATAGAAGCGATCAGCGATCGCAACAGATGCGCTAAGGCCAGAGGATCCCGTTGCGCTGCTGCCTTCTTCGTCCTGAGTGAACGCAGGAAGCGGAATCGCCAAACACCCGACTGAGATAGCGATCAACAACTTGTTTCGGTTCATGCCAGTGCTCTCCTCATGTGCATGTTGCTATCTGGCACGTGTGCCGACAGCTTTTGTTGGTGAAGTAGACAGCGTTGCATCGTTTTGCTCGCTCATCTTTACGACTCTTCACAAGCATCCAGTAAAGATACGCACTATGTCAATATAAGCGCGGAGAGACCAGAGGCGCAGCGTGGGTCATAGTGTTGTCTGCGGAGCTCTGTCTGGGGTCTTATAGGTCGCTGATGATGCCCTCAAAGTCGATAGGGCCATGTAATTTCTGCCTGTTTTGTAGGCCTGCGTGCAGTCGAGTCATGCCGGGCGATCTGGAATTACTGTCTTCGCATAACTGATAAGTAAAACTAACCACTTTAAGAAAAGGCGAGTCATCTGCGCCTACAATAGCCATCGAAAGATCTGCGCAGGAGATCAACCATCATGTTGGCGAAGACGCTAGGCACCCTGGAAATGGCGCGCCACTTTTGTGACGCAGTGCCTCACAACCGCGACCTCGGCATCGAGATTGTGTCGATGGAGAATGAACTCGCCACCATGAGGCTGAAGCCTCATGGTGGCCTCCTGGGGGACTCCAGTCGAAACCTAGTATTCAACAGCGTCGCTCTGTCGTTGGCAGATGCCTGCTCAGGGTTGGCCGTCTTCGTTGCAACAAAGACACTGCTGCCGATTTCGACGCTGGATTTACGCATGGATTACTTGCGAGCGATGCCAGGTCATCAAGCCTTGACTGCAATCGCAAGTTGCTATCGCCACACTGCAGAGATTGCTTTCGTCCGCTGCTCGGTTTACTCAGAAGAAATCGCGGAGCCCGTTGCGATTGGTAGCAGTGTGTTCATGCGAGCAAAAGAAGGGGGTAAGGGGCAGGAGGTCTGGAAGGCCGCATTGGAGAAAGGGAGTTCCTCAGACGTTGAGGTCGGCATCCACTATCGGAAGCCGAAGCTGTCGGCATCGCAATCAATCACAGAGCCTGTGGCGACGGGCGAAAGCTCTAATCATCAGGACGAAGAGCGCGATGACCTGCGTCGTCTAATCGAGCAACTTCCGTACGCACAACATCTTGGACTGTGCATCGCAATGATTTCCGGGATTAGTTACCTCAAGATGCCGTACCACAGTGGGCTGGTCGGCAATATGATGTTGCCAGCACTTCATGGCGGCACCCTGGGTGCGTTGATGGAAATTGCGGCTTTGATCGCCTGCCAGCGGCTGGATTCCCTTCGTCGGATGCCGAAGCTGGTCGACAGCACCATCGACTACCTCCGCTCTGGCAAGACGAAGGACACGTACGCGCTGGCCACAATCGTGCGTAGTGGCCAGCGTGTGATCACCGTTCACGTTGAATGCTGGCAGGATGATCCAAGCAACGTCATAGCAATTATGCGAATGCAATTGCTGGTTCCCGGTTCAAATCCTCAATGATTTTCGCGGCAGAATCGTTCACCTCTTTTGATCACGCGACTCTGGTGCTTTGGCGCAGCCCGCCCGTCATCTCGCGGCCGACGCTTCACTGGGCTCATGCAACCGGCTTTAGCGCGCTCACCTATCTCCCCATACTCAATTCGCTCGCCGAAGAGATGAATGTTGTCGCCTGGGACATGCGTGGGCATGGAGGTAGCAGCGGAAGCGGCGTCAGGGACAGTTTCAGCGGGTGGGAGACTTACTATCGCGACATGGTTGCCATGCTCGATGCATCGCCAGAGCCGATCTGGCTCGCAGGCCACTCCATTGGTGCGACCTGCAGCCTGGTTGCAGCATGCCAGCGGCCTGAAAAAGTTAAAGGTCTGTTGCTCTGCGAGCCTGTGATTCTTGATCTGCGAAGCCGATTGCTACTCCGGCTGATGCGATCGCTCGGACGCGCCGACAGAATCGGCCTTGCGAAAGGCGCAGCGCGTCGCCGTTCAACATTCCCTTCACGAGATGATGCGTTGGCGAATTACCGGGCGAAGGCCACTTTCCGAAGCTGGACAGATGAGTGGCTGCGCGCTTATGTCGATTCAGGCTTCAGAGTGCATGAGGGCGGGGGTGTGCAGTTGGCCTGCTCACCACAATGGGAGTCCCTGACTTTTCAGCACACGGAGTCGAGTCCATGGGGCAGGATGAAACAACTGCCAGTTGAAGTCCGAGTATTGGCTGGCACTAAAGGATCGACATTTCCTCAGGCTGTTCACAGCAGATTTCGGCGTCGCATACCGGGTGCAAAAATCGTCTCCATCGCAAATAGCAGCCATTTTCTGCCTATGGAGTGTCCGAATGCAGTTACCGATGAGCTATTCGATCTAGTTAAATAGACGGAGCGGTACAGCGCCAGAAACCGGACCAGCAGGGCACGGAACGCAAACATAATGTGAGTGTAGGGTGCTCAAGAGGCGGGACAAGCGACGCAGGCAGCAACTTCTACGTGGATATAGCGTGAGCTTCCGATCTTTTGGTGAACAGGACAGTGATGACGAATCTAGCTTTCTGGCTCGCTAGGAACCCCAAAACGGGAGTTCCAATCCACCTCACTTAGACCAACTGCTTTTTGAAGCGATTGCAGTTGGCTCAACGTCAGGACGGGCTTTTTGTTGATGCACAAGCGCTGCCGATAGATTTCATAGCCACGCTCTCCGATCAGGTGCTTCACAAGGGTAAGTATTGCGTCGCCGAGCTCTGGGTCGGTTGGCACCACCGAAGACCGTCCTGATTGAAGGTCTACACCACCCTTTGCCGATGGGCCAGACGAAAGAGCTCGGTCTATATCCACTCCGGGTGTCAAAGATTTCAGAAGCGATCTGAGAGCCCCATTCTCACGTTGCACCCAACGTGCTTGCCCCTCGATGTCTTTCGCGCGCGCTTGCAGGACCGGGTCTTGTAGTTGATCAGCTAGGCTTCTGCCGCGATCAGGTCCTTTCTGCATACGTGCCGCCTGCTCGTTCATTCGCAGTCGGACGTAATCGCCCAATGATGAACCCTTATTGCTGACAGTCGAATAAGCAGGCCCATCTGGCCCACAGCGCCTAACTACTTCAGCTGCGGAGATGAGAATACCGTCCTTCTCCATACGGTCGCAGATTTGCTTCAGTGCCTCGACATTGTTCCTGCGCAGGCTGTTTCGGGAGCCGATTATCTGGTCATACAGAACTGCTGAAGCGCGACGGTCATCCGTTTTGGTACTTTCCATATTGCTACGCCTTCCCGACCAGCGGGGACTGAGTGCCACCCAGCATGGGTTTCGAGAATACGGACGTGAATAGAGATTCGAGTTCGTTCTTAAGATGCGGAATGGATGACATCTTTTCTCTGCCATTCAAGATTTGCGCAGCATGCTCGGGACTTTCAGCGGCATGCAACAACATCTCCACAGTCAGGTTTGCTGCTGTCAGACGATCCTTGTCGTCAAGACTAAAGTGCATTGCCGCTAATCCGCTGTGATTGACAGAAAGAAACTTGGCAACAGCCATCTCGATATCCAAACGTGCTGGCTTGCTGTCGATGCTGTAGTCCGGCAACAGCTCCGAAAAGGTCGAGAGAACCAATTTCAGTTCGAGCTCGGAGGAACGCCGCACTGCCCAGTCTGGCTCCGTTTGAACATGCGAAGTCAGAAGCAGTGCGCTGGTTTCCTTTGCCGTGGAGTCTCCTGAGTGAATGGAGGCTCTGTAAGCAGCAAGTTTTTCTTTCGATGCCTGGTAGAACCGCATCCGGTGCCACCACTCGGTCAGCATGTCGTTCAACTGGCGCTCTTCCACGTCGGCTTGGGCTCGTAATCCATTTGCACGCCCATGCTCTCGGGCGTCTTCCGCGTCCATGATCTTTTCGCGCAGGGTGCTCAAAGCACTAGTTTTGTCGCGGATCTTGTAGATCAGCTGATTCCC
>Ga0255236_1000141_pt1 | contig 11064 bp, 6 predicted proteins | sample ColtaT_7_FD_183687 | JGI IMG/M metagenome (GOLD analysis project Ga0255236, IMG submission 183687) | Metatranscriptome of freshwater microbial communities from Columbia River, Oregon, United States - Colum_Cont_RepB_8d (Metagenome... | ecosystem: Environmental > Aquatic > Freshwater > River...
CGCGTCAAGCGCCAGATGGAACGCGCGCAAAAAGAGTATTACCTCAACGAGAAGATCAAGGCCATCCAGAAGGAACTCGGCCGCGGCGAGAAGAGCGAGTTCGACGATTTCAAGAAGAAGATCGATGCCGCTGGCATGTCCAAGGACGCGCAGGAAAAGGCCCACGCCGAACTGAAGCGCCTGGAACAGATGCCGCCCATGTCGGCTGAATCCACCGTTTCGCGCAACTACCTCGAATGGTTGCTCGCTGTACCGTGGAAGAAGAAAACCCACGAAATTCGCGATCTGAAGTTCGCCCACGGCGTGCTCGATTCCGACCACTACGGCCTGGAGAAGATCAAGGAACGGATCCTGGAATTCCTCGCCGTTCGCCGCCTGGTGAAGAATCCGAAGGGCTCGATCCTCTGCTTCGTCGGACCTCCCGGCGTCGGCAAGACCTCGCTCGGCATGTCTGTCGCCAAGGCCACCGGCCGCAAGTTCGTCCGCCTGTCGCTCGGCGGCGTGCGCGACGAAGCGGAAATCCGCGGTCATCGCCGCACCTACATCGGCGCCCTGCCCGGCCAGATTATCCAGAGCATGAAGAAGGCCGGTACCAAGAACCCGGTGTTCATGCTGGACGAAATCGACAAGATGTCGACCGACTTCCGTGGCGACCCGTCGGCGGCGCTGCTTGAAGTGCTCGACCCGGCCCAGAACTTCATGTTCCAGGATCATTATCTGGACGTCGAATACGATCTGAGCGAAGTGTTCTTCATCGCCACCGCCAACGTCCTCCACACCATTCCCGGTCCACTGCAGGATCGTATGGAAGTCATCCGCCTCTCGGGCTACACGGAACTCGAAAAATCCGAGATCGCCAAGACCTTCCTGATCCCGAAACAGAAGACCGCCACCGGTCTCGGTGATACCCAGGTGGAGTTCACTCCCGAAGGGCTCGCCGCGCTGATCCAGGGCTACACACGGGAATCCGGCGTTCGCAACCTGGAACGCGAAATCGGCAATGTGTGCCGGAAGATTGCGCGCAAGGTCGTCGAAGTGTCCACCACGGATACGCCCGAAGCGCTCGCCAAAGCCGGCGAAATCTTCGAGGATGCTCCTGTCACCGCCAAGAAGAAAAAGACGAAGAAGAAGGACGACAAGCCGGTGGAAGAAGCCGCGCCCGAGATGGAGAAGATCGAAAGCAAGTTGCCGGCTGTGACCGTCAACCTGTCGACGCTCACCGAACTCCTCGGACCGCCCCGCTTCCGCGACACTGTCGCCGATCACAAGAACGAAGTCGGCGCCACCGTCGGCCTCGCCTGGACCGAAGTCGGCGGGTCGATTCTCACCACCGAAGCCGCCGTCATGGAAGGCCGCGGGAAGCTGACGCTCACCGGGAAACTGGGCGACGTCATGCAGGAATCGGCGCAGGCGGCGATGAGCTACCTCCGCACCCGCTCTCACTCGCTTGGCTTGGCGCGCGATTTCTATCGCCACCTCGACATCCACTTGCACGTTCCCGAGGGCGCGATTCCGAAGGACGGCCCTTCGGCCGGCATCACCATCGCCACCTCCATCACCAGCGCGCTGACCAACATCCCGGTCCGCGGTGACATCGCCATGACCGGCGAAATCACCGTGCGCGGCAAGGTGCTCCCCATCGGCGGATTGAAGGAAAAGATGCTCGCCGCCCATCGCAACGGCATCCACGAACTGGTCCTGCCCAAGGAAAACGAAAAGGATCTCTACGATATTCCCGAGATCATCAAGAAGGACATGAAACTGAACTTCGTCGAATCCATGGACGAAGTGCTGAAGATTGCCCTGGAGCGCGAAGTGACTCCGTTACCGCTGAGTCCCGCCGCCGCCGTTCCGTCCGAGACGCGTCCCGTTGACGACATGACTCACTAGGGGGCCCTGGCCCCCGCGCCGGAGCTCTCCCGTTTATATGTCCACCCTCAAAGCGGACGCTCGGTTTATACTAAGTGCTACAAGCCCAGCGCAATTCCCAAACCTCCAGCTCCCGGAGTTTGCGTTCCTGGGTCGCAGTAATGTTGGAAAATCCAGTCTGCTGAACGTACTGGCCGGGGTCAAAAAACTGGCCAAGGTCAGTTCCCAGCCCGGCCGGACGCAAGCAATTAACTTCTTCACCATCAGCGAGTCTGTTACGTTCGCTGACCTGCCTGGCTACGGCTTCGCAAAAGTTCCTCTCCATGTCAAAGATTCCTGGAAAAGCCTCATCGAGGCTTATCTGTCCGAACGCGAACAACTCGTGCTCAGCTTTATCCTGCTCGATGCGCGCCGCGGCTGGATGGATAAGGACCTGGAACTCCGCGACTGGCTTGTGCACCAGGACAGGCCTTTCCTAGTAGTAGCCACAAAAATCGACAAACTCAATCAATCGGAATTGCACCGCGGCCTGGCCGCCATCCGTCGCACGAACGACGGAGCGGAACCAGTGCCGTTCTCGGCCATCACCGGCCAGGGAGCGAGGGAAATTTGGCAAGCGATCAAGACATCAAAGACCCGTTGAATCCGGAGACTGCCCCCACCAGCGGCAGCGAAGATTCGCCCGTACCCGCCACCGTCACCGCGGAGGCGCCCGCGTCGCGGCCCATCGCCGAATCCCGGCCTCGTACTGTCCGGCCGAAATCGGCCGGCGATACCGTCGCCCCCGCCGGCGCCACGGAACCAGCCGACCTCACCAGCGCCCGTCGCGATGGCACGCTCGATCTCGTTGAACTGAAAGACATGTCGATCGTGAAACTCAACACGATCGCCAAGGAACTCGGCGTTCTCGGCGTTGCCGGCCTCCGAAAGCAGGAGTTGATCTTCAAAATCCTTCAGACGCAGGCGGAAAAATCCGGGCTCATCTTCTCCGAAGGTGTGCTCGAATGCCTGCCCGACGGCTTCGGCTTCCTCCGCGCCCCGGAGTATAACTACCTTCCCGGTCCCGACGACGTCTACGTCTCCCCCTCCCAGATCCGCCGTTTCGACCTGCGCACCGGCGACACCATCTCCGGCCAGATCCGCCCGCCCAAGGAAGGCGAACGCTATTTTGCCCTCATTAAAGTGGATGCGATCAACTTCGAGCCACCGGAAGAGGCACGCAACAAGATCTTCTTCGACAACCTGACGCCCCTCTACCCGCAGGAACGCATCAAGCTCGAAATCGCCAAGGACAACTTCTCCGGGCGTGTCATGGATCTGTTGACCCCCATCGGTAAGGGCCAGCGCGGACTCATCGTGGCCCCGCCTCGCACCGGTAAGACGATGTTGCTCCAGGCCATCGCCAATTCGGTCACCACCAATCATCCCGATGTCACCCTCATCGTCCTGCTGATCGACGAGCGTCCCGAAGAAGTCACCGACATGCAGCGCTCGGTCAAGGGCGAAGTCATCAGTTCGACGTTCGACGAGCCCGCCTCGCGCCACGTCCAGGTCGCCGAAATGGTCATCGAAAAGGCGAAACGCCTCGTTGAACACAAGCGCGACGTCGTCATTCTCCTCGATTCCATCACCCGCCTGGCCCGTGCCTACAACACCGTCGTCCCGCCCTCCGGCAAAGTCCTCTCCGGCGGCGTCGATTCGAACGCCCTCCAACGGCCTAAGCGCTTCTTCGGCGCCGCCCGCAATATTGAGGAAGGTGGCTCGCTTACCATCATCGCCACAGCCTTGATCGACACCGGCAGTCGCATGGATGACGTTATCTTCGAGGAATTCAAGGGCACCGGCAATATGGAAGTGCACCTGGATCGGAAGCTCGTTGACAAGCGCGTCTTCCCCGGTATCGACATCAACAAGTCGGGCACCCGGAAGGAAGAACTGCTCATGCCGAAGGAGGAGTTGACCCGGGTTTGGATTCTGCGAAAGGTGCTGAACCCCCTCTCGCCGGTCGAATCCATGGAACTTCTGCTCGATAAACTCGCAAAAACTCGCTCCAACGCCGAATTCCTCGCATCCATGAACGGATAATGGTACGTTTTCCGGTTGCGGAACCCGCTACAAAGCGTAATACTAATCGGCACTCCCCCATAACCTTTTTCGTTAAGATGTCGTCATAGCTTTAAGTAACCCTGTCCGTTGGGCCTTGAGCTCGATGGCGAGGAGTGTCAACTGATGTTCACCCCACAATCCGACATGAATTCCGGCATGGCGATCACTCCCATGCAAATGTCCGGCGCCACGCTGCCGAATCCGCAGCCGTCGGCTCCCGGCCAGCCGGGCGCTGGCCCGCAAGTTGTTGCTCCGCCAGAACTTCCACGGAATCGGTCATTCGGTTGGGTATGGCTGCTGGCGCTCGTCGTCGCGGCTGGCGCGGGCTACTGGACCTGGCAGCAGCGCCAGGAGCAGGCCTCGCAGGCGAACGTTGTCGCCGTTCGGACCGCTCCCGCCCAGACGGCCCCCCTGGCGAAGACGCTTCGCGTTACTGGCGTGACGGCGGCGGAAAAATATGTTTCGCTCATCGCCCCCTCGCTTCGTGGTGGCCGGTCCAGCAGCGGTGGCAGCGCCATCAGCGCGGGCGGCGGCGGCGGTGGCGGTCGCACGGCACCGTCTTCCACCGGCGGCGGTGGCGGCTCCACCGGCGGCAGTTCTTCCGGTAGCTCCACCAGTTCCGCCAGCAGCACTCTCGCCTCGGCGGGCGCGGCCCTTGCCAGCACCTCTGGCGCGGCGTCGGGCGGTGGTGCCAGTGCCGGCGGCTCCGGTGATACCTTAGCTTCTTCGGCCGGCGGCGGTGGCGGCGCAAATCTTCGTTCAGCGCGCTCGGCTTCCACCGGTGCGTCAGGCCGCGCCACTTCGACGACGGCCCGTTCCACCCGCACGGTTGCCTCCGGGTCCTCCACGCTCGGCGCTGACGGACTTGGTTCCACTGGCGGACAGATACCCGGCGGCGGCGGAGGTGGTGGTGGCGGCGGCGGTGGTTCCACTGGCGGCCGCGGCGGCGATTTCATGATGCAGCTCCAAATGCTGGCTCCTAACGGATCCCGCGTTACCAAGGGCACGGAAGTTGCTGAGTTTGACCGCCAGTACATGTTGCTCCGCCTGGACGACTATAAGGCCAGCGTCGAACAGTCCGAGAACTCGATGAAGGCCAGCGTCGCGACCCTCGAAGTGACTCGTAAATCCTACGAACAGCAGATCCGGGCTGCTAAGAACCTCGTCGAAAAATCGGAACTCGACATGCGGACACTCCCCGTTCGCAGCGCCATCGAATCGGAGCGCCTCCGCCTCGCCCTCGAAGAAGCCAAGGCCAACCTGAAGCAGTTGCAGGAAGCGGCCCGCTACGTCGAAGTGGGTGAGCGCGCCACGCTGAAATCGGCCGACCTCGAACTCGCGGCCACCAAATTGGAACTTCGCCGCGCCCAGGCCAATGCCGATCGTATGGTCATGAAGGCCCCCATGGACGGGTTGGTTGTTGTTCAAAACACCTTCCGGGGCGGCGATTTCGGCGCCATCCAGCAGGGCGATCAGATCCTCCCGGGTATGCTCTTCATGCAGGTGGTTGACCAGTCCTCGATGATCATCAACGCCGCTGTGAATCAAGTGGACGTCCAGAACATGCGTCTGGGCCAGCGCGCGAAGATCCGTTTCGACGCCTTCCCCGGCCTCGAACTGCCCGGCCATGTCGTCACCATCGGCGCGATTACGAAATCCGCCGGCACCCGCGGCGCCTTTAAAAAGGATGTCGCCGTTCGTTTGCGTCTCGATAAACTCGATCCCCGGATCATTCCCGATCTGAGCGTCAGCGCCGACATCGTCCTTGAAGAAGCCGACTCGGCGACCGTCGTTCCCGCCGAAGCGCTCATGTCCGACACCTCCGTGGCCGGCGCGCAACCGAAACCCTATGTCATGGTCCGTGGCGCCAACGGCGCCTGGATCCGCCGTGATGTGCAGGTGGGCCTCGTCAGCAACACCCATGCCGCTATCCGGGAAGGCCTCAAGCCTGGCGAAGTGGTGGCCCTGGAGCCGCCCAACGTCGCCTCCCCCGATAAAGACAAGTCGTCAACTAAATCCAGTTGACGCGCCCCTGCTCCCTGCCTCCGTCTGAAAAAACCTGTTTGGAAGGTGTATGTCGAAAGATTTAAAACCCAAGGTCCGTTTGGGCCAATCGGCGTCCGGCAATCGCAAACGCGCCATCACCATGGTGTTCTCTATTGCCGCCCTCGCCGCCGCCGGCTACTCCGCCTATCGCTACACCGGCCAGACGAAAGTGGAAGTCCCGGTCGCTCGCGTGCGCCAAAGTGAGTTCATCATCTCGGTGAAGACCCGCGGCGAAGTGCGCAGCTCTCGCTCCGTCATTCTCTCCGCGCCGCAGATCCCCGATCCCCGCATCGTCATGCTCGCCGAATCCGGCAAGCCGATCCGGAAGGGCGAAACGGTCATCGAGTTCGACGCCGCCCAGCAGGAGCAGTACTACCTCGATCGCGCTACCTCCGTCCGCACCGTCGACAAAGAAATCGTCCAGATGCAGGCCTCCCATCGCATTACCAAGGAAATGGACGCGATGAACCAGATGACGGCCGGCTACAACGTCGACCGCGCCAAGCTCGAAGCCTCCAAAGCTGAAATTCTCTCCGAGATCGAAGGCAAGAAGAACCGCATCGACGTGGGCACGGCCGAAGGCGACCTCGAACAGGTCAACGTCACCGTCAAAGCGCACAAAACCACCCAGCAGGCCGATCTCGACCGTCTCGACAATAAGAAGGACAAAACCGTCCGCGACGTCGAGCGCGCCAAGGGCTATCTCTCGCGCATGAAGATCGTCGCCCCCATGGACGGCATCGTCAACGTGCTGCCCAACACCCGCACGCAGGGATCGTTCGGTTCCACACCGCCTCCCTTTAAAGAAGGTGACCGCGCCTGGACCGGTGCCGCCATCGCCGAAATCCCCGATCTCTCGCAGATGCGCGTCGAACTGAAGCTCGACGAAGTCGACCGCGGCAAGCTCCAACTCGGCCAGTCCCTCCGCGTCCGCGTCGACGCCATTCCGGAAGTCGAGCTCACGGCTACGCTTGATTGGATCTCCCCCATTGCTGCCGTCATTTACAAGGGCATGGGCCTCACCGAAAAGACCTTCCCCGCGCGCGCCACGCTCGCTAAGGTCGATCCCCGTCTCCGTCCCGGCATGAGCTGCAGCTCGGAAATCATCATTGAAAGCGCCCCCAATTCGCTGCTTATCCCCGCTCGCGCCAGCTTCATGAACAAGGGTAAACCGGCCGTTTGGATCCAAAAAGGTGACGGGTTCGAAATCCGCCAGATCGCAGTAGGCAGACGTAACGATGCCGACATCGTAGTCACCTCCGGACTCAAGGCCGGGGATGTGATCGCCATGGAAGACCCCAACGAAGTCGCCAAACGCGCCAAGAAGCTGTAGGAATTCGCATGAAAAAAGTCATCATCCGCCTGGTCATTATCAGCATAGTTCTCGGTGCTGCCTACGGCGCCTACAAGTACATGCCGACGATCGGCGCTGAACGGCAGCAGACGATCGCCACCGCCAAAGTGCAGCAGGGGGAAGTGGTCGTCCGCACCTTCGCCCGCGGAGAACTTCGCGCCGTCCGCTCGGCCACGCTCACCGCGCCGAATCTGTTCGGTACCGTGCAGGTCACCAAGCTCGCCGAGATCGGTTCGTTCGCCCGGGAAAAAGATCTCGTCATCGAATTCGACGATGCCGAACTGGTCTCCAGCGTCGAAGAAAAGCAGTTGGAAATCGACCAGATCGACGAGCAGTATAAGAAGTCCGAAGCCGATCTGGCCATTCGCAACAATCAGGATCAGGTCGAACTCCTCCGCGCCCGGTACTCGGTGCGCCGCTCGGAACTCGAGGTCAAGCGCAACGAACTGCTCTCGCCCATCGACCAGAAGAAGAATCAGCTGAACCTCGAAGAAGCCAAGCGCCGCTTGAGCCAGTTGCAGAGCGACATCAAGTCGCGGCAGGAACAGGCCGAAGCGGAACTCGCCGTGCTCAAGGAACGGAAGCAGAAGTCGTTGCTCGAAATGGCCCGCGCCAAGAGCCGCCTCAATCAGGTGAAGGTGCTCGCCCCGATGAGCGGTCTCGTCGCCGTCCGCCAGAACGCCTCCAGCCGCATGGGTTTCGGTTTCGACGTGCCCGACATTCGCGAAGGCGACCAGGTTCAACCCGGTATGCCCATCGCCGACGTCCTCGATCTCTCTGAACTCGAAGTTGTCGCCCGCGTCGGGGAACTCGACCGCGCCAACCTCAGCGAAAATCAGGAAGTCATCCTCGGTCTCGACGCCGTGCCGAACGAAAAGTTCCGCGGTCACATTAAGACCATGTCCTCGACTGCCAGCGCCAGCGTCATGTCCTCCGATCCGGCCAAGAAGTTCGACGTTGTCTTCACCATCGACATGAAGGAACTGCTGACCAAGCTCGGCGCCAAACCCGAACAGATTCAGCGCATCATGGCGACCGCGGAAGCCAACCGCAAGAAGCCCCCGGTCCCCTCCATGGCCTTCGGCGGCGGAATGCCCGGCCTGCCAGGTATGGCCGCCATGGGTGGCGGCGGAATGCCCGGCGGCATGGGTGGTGGAGCAATGGGCGGCGGAATGCCCGCCGGCATGGGTGGTGGAGCAATGGGCGGCGGTGATGCCGCGGCCGGTGGCGGACAGCGCGGTGGCGGTGCCCGTGGTGGCATGGGTGGCGCCGCAATGGCCGGCATGTCCGATGCCGACCGCACCAAGATGCGGGAAGCCATGCAGGCTGCTCTCAAGGGCCGGTCCATGCAGGAACTCTCCGCCGAAGAACGCACCAAGATTATGCAGGGAGTGATGGCCAAGATGGGCCGCACCCCTGGCGCGGGCCGTCCGGCTGGCGCGAAACCCGATCCCTCCAAACCCGATGGGGCCAAACCCGAAGTCGCCGCTGGCGGCGAAGGCGCGGGCCGTCGCCGTCGTGGTGAAGGTGGTGGCGGTCCCGGCGGCGGAGCCACCGGCGGCATGGGCGCCATGTTCGGCATGGGCGGCGGCACCGGCCGCTTCACCGAAGCCGACATGAAGAACGCCAAACTGCCTCCCCCGCCCGATCAGGACTCCAACCTCGATGTCCTCCTCCGGCCGGGCCTGCTGGCCGACGTCGAAATCATCGTCGAAAAGATCCCCAACGCCATCCACATTCCCACGCAGGCTGTCTTCGAGAAGGAAGGCAAGCTGGTCGTCTATGTGAAGGAGGGGCAGAAGTTCGTCGCCCGTCCCATCAAGATCGGCCGCCGCAGTGAATCCACGCTCGTCGTGGCCGACGGTCTGAAGTCCGGCGAAATCATCGCCATGGCCAATCCCGAAGCCAAGCCCGGCACCAAGCAGAAGAGCGAAGATAAGGGCGGCTCCGGCGGCCCCATGAACGCCCTGCCTGGCGGGAAGTCCTAATTTTTAAGAGAAGATCTGAGGAGCCTGAACTGAAATGTCGATGCTTGCCGACATCATCCCTGAGATAAAAATGGGGTTGAGCAGCTTGTTAGTACACAAGCTGCGTAGTTTGCTGACCATGTTGGGTATGATCTTCGGCGTCGGCGCCGTGGTGGCTATGTTGTCCATCACAGAAGGCGCGCAGAAGGAAATGATGAGCTACATCGATCTCCTCGGTGTCAATAACATCATCATCGAAGCCAAAGAGGCCGTCGACCGGAACGAACTCCAGGCCCGCCGCGCCATCTCGCCCGGCATGTCCTTCCGCGACTTCCGCTCCATCACCGAAAACGTGCAGGGGATCGAACACCTCACCCCGCGGAAACGCTTCAAGCCGCAGAAGGTCCTGCCAAAGACCGGCGCCGAACCGCCCATCCTCATTGGTGTTCTGCCCAACTACATGGCCATCAACAGCCTCCGCGTCATGGAAGGCCGATTCTTCAACGACGACGATAACGACCGCTCTAACCCGGTCTGCGTCCTCGGCGAAGCCGCCAAGGTCAATCTCCTCGGCTTCGACCCGGCCGTCGGCAAGTTCGTCAAGATCAACGACACTTGGCTACAGGTCGTCGGCGTCCTCGCCCCGCAAGCCACGGCCGATTCGGTCGAAGGCCTGGAAGTCGCCAGCGGCAATAACCTCGTCATCGCCCCGCTCAACACCGTCATGCGCCGCTTTGAGGATTCCAACTCCTACCTCAAAGACGAAATCGACGGCATGTACATCCGCGTGAAGAACGGGACCGACTCCATCGAGACGTCCAACATCATCAACGCCATTCTCACCGCCACCCACAAGGACGCTGGCGATTTCGCCATCACCGTCCCCGCCGGCCTCCTCGAACAGCGCCGCCGCACCGGGTTCATCTTCAACATCGTCATGATCTGTATCGCCGGCATCTCGCTGCTCGTCGGCGGCATCGGCATCATGAACATCATGCTCGCCACCGTGCTCGAACGGACCCGGGAAATCGGTATCCGCCGCGCCATCGGCGCTAAGCAAAAGGACATTATCCGTCAGTTCCTCACCGAAGCCGTGCTTATCTCCATCATGGGTGGATTGCTGGGCATTATCTTCGGCGTGACTCTGGCCCACATCATCGCCTCGGCCGCCGGCTGGTCCACCGTTGTGACCACCGGTTCTATCGCCGTCGCCTTTGGTGTTTCCTGCGGCATCGGGCTGGTATTCGGTATCTACCCCGCCATGCAAGCCGCCCGCCTCGACCCGATCGAAGCGATCCGTTACGAATAACAACGAGAAGAATCTCCACAATGAAATCGCACCGCCAATTGCTCTCAATGGCACTCTCCCTCTTCGTGTGCCAGTCTTCCTTCGCATGGCAGGCCCCCGCGCCCGCCGGTGCCCCCGTCGGCGTCATCCCTGCCCAGGAGCGGGCTTTCACCCACACCAATAAGAAGGATCTCGATCTTCTCGATTCCCCCTTCTTCCCCAAGCAAAGCTGGTTCAAACGCCACTTTGCCGAACCCATGCCGAAGGTCGATCTGCGCGGCGTCAGCAAGTTCGACGACTACGTCATCGACGGCAAGCTGGAGCTCTCTCTCCGCAGCTATCTCCAACTCGTCCTCGCCAACAACGTCGACATCGACGTCCAGCGCCTGAACGTCGAAATCACCCGGAACGCCATCACCCGCGCCTACGCTCCC
>Ga0255236_1000149_pt1 | contig 10926 bp, 8 predicted proteins | sample ColtaT_7_FD_183687 | JGI IMG/M metagenome (GOLD analysis project Ga0255236, IMG submission 183687) | Metatranscriptome of freshwater microbial communities from Columbia River, Oregon, United States - Colum_Cont_RepB_8d (Metagenome... | ecosystem: Environmental > Aquatic > Freshwater > River...
ATGCTTTATCTAGTCCGTATTCATATGGATACTGATCTATCCATCTATACTTTTTGATTGCAGCAATAAGATTTATAAAATCAGCTGAAAATTCTATTTCATGGGTTGATTGATGCGAATAAAATGATTCTAAAAATTGTGGGAATTTCATTTTATGATATTGGGACCATTTTTTTGCTAACAAATGATCTATGAACAAATCCATTGCAACAGATGAAATTTTGGGCAAAAATGGATATAATGCTCTTTTCGCCTCTAAAATAGCTACATGTTGATCAAAAAAGAAATCAATTTCTCGATGAAGTTGAATACCCTGAATTACTTTATTTGAAAAATGATTAATTTGATTTCCTTTGACAAAATCTCCGAAAAGATTTGAATACATTAAATCAAGATCGTTGTTGGAAAAATAAAGATGTCCTAAAAAATTCAATTCTTAAAAAAAATCCCACCTCGACGGTGGGATAAATTAATACTCATCTTCGTTAAACAAGAAATCTTCCCTCGAAGGATAATCAGGCCAAATTTCTTCTATACTTTCGTACATATCTCCTTCGTCCTCTAAATCCTGTAGGTTTTCAACCACTTCAAGTGGAGCTCCTGTTCGAATGGCAAAATCAATTAATTCTTCCTTGGTTGCTGGCCAAGGTGCATCTTCCAAGTAGGAAGCAAGTTCTAACGTCCAGTACATACTTGTAAAATTTAAGGCGTTTTTTTTAGGGTAACAAAAATAGTTTTTTTTCTGAAGTTGAAGCAAAATTAATTGACTTGTTTTCCACAATTTATCTATTTTTTCAAAATAATTGTATTAAATCCAACTAAAAATGACCATTCATGATATAACCTTCACTTACATGAAGATGAGAATCCCGATTATTTGAATACAAGGATCCAGTTCCAAGTCCTTGTGGTAATGAAGTTTTATATTCGGCAACAAATTGACAAAGAGCAGAAAGTCCAACATTTGATTCCAATGCAGAAGTAATCCACCACGAAATACCTAATTGTTCTGCAACAGTTATCCACTCTTTTGAACCTTTTATTCCTCCATGCAAGCTGGGTTTCAAGATAATGTACTGTGGTTTTAAAATCGTTAACAATGATATTTTTTGGGCGAATTCATGAACCCCAATTAACTCTTCATCGAGAGCAATTGGAACAATCCTATCAAGGCATAGATTTTTCATAAGTTCTATGTTTCCGGGCATAATCGGTTGTTCGATGGAATGTATGTTCAATTCTGACAGTGCCAAGAGCTTTTCATAAACATTTCCGTTATTGAATGCTCCATTTGCATCTACTCTCAAAGTTATATTCTCTGAATTGTACTCCTGGCGAATGAATTTGAGAATACCGATTTCCGTATTAAAATCAATGGCACCTACTTTCATTTTCAATGTTGTGAATCCCATTTTTAACTTGTCGTTAATTTGGGATTTCATAAAATCCTCATTTCCCATCCAAATCAATCCATTGATCGGAATACGAATTTTTCCATTCACAAAGTCATTCCTAAAATAAATCCCTCTACTTCCATTCTTTAAATCAAGTAGTGCAATTTCAAAACCGAATCGAATGGATGGATTCTCTTGAAAAAAAGACTCTAAAAATTGATCATCAAATTGATTTTCAAAACACCAAAGCAGATCATCGAATTCAAAATCTGAAAGGATTTTACACAACTTTAAAATGCGTTTTTCATAATCCTCATCAGAAATAAAATCTGGCGATAATCCTGGAATAACACTACATTCTCCCAATCCTGGAATAGGATCCTTTGGTTTGTATACTTTTACAAACCAAGAAGACTTATGATTTAAAACACCTCTAGAAGTACCGGCAGGAATAATGAAATCAAAAACATTCTTTTCAATATGAAAAGTTAACATTATTTTCTAATCCTTCTTGATAACTTTTATTCTAACCCTACGATTCATTTGACGTCCAGACTCTGTTTCATTATTTCCGATAGGACGAGTTTCACCGTAATAACTTACTTTCACTCGATTACCATCAATTCCGTTTTTAACCAAATATGCTTTAACCTCATTCGCTCTTTCTTTTGATAATTGCATATTTTCTGTATCCTCTCCTTTGTCATCTGTATGACCTTCAACTTCAATCATGATATCTTTTCTTAATGCAAGAACATCTACCAAAGATTTCAATTCATCAAATGATTTCGTTTGAATCGTAGACTTCAATTTTTCAAATAGTAAATTTCTCTCTACAGTCAATAAAATTTTATTTACCTCATCATCAGAAACCCCAGAATTGTTATTTATAAACACAGTATCTGTTTTTTGAACGAATACGGTATCTTGAACAATCGGCTGATCTTTTTTCCTTACTACTAAATCAGCAGTATCCTTTTTTTCAACTATGATGTCATCTTGGTATTTTTTCTTTCTACATAATTTCAAACTTAAAACAACTTCATGTGAACCTGAACTGTATGAGGCAATATTTCGCATTGGTGCTTCATAGGCATATCCAATAAAAAACAAATCTTGAATATTTATACCGGCTCTTGCAATTAAACCAACTTGAGTTCTATAACCCAAACCGGCTTGAACAAACCCCTTGTAAATAATATCCGTATTGATATCTGTTTGCATTCCGGTGTTAATTCCTTTCAAAAATATACTAGGTTTGATTGACCAAGTGTCATTTGCTTTGATATTATAGGAAACAAGTCCATTATAATGCCTTCTTAAACCATATCCATCTAAACTAGTATATCCAAAATTGGTGTAGGTTTGAAGTAATTGTTTAGACGCAACCGAAATCTCCAAATTTTTCCATTGATAAAAAATACCAATTTCCGAATTTAAAGTTCCTGAAGACTGACTTCCTCCGTTAATTATGGGATCTTGATTATCAAAAGCAATTGCTGAAGACGGATTTACACGGTATTGATTATATCCAAAACCAACACCTATTCTCAGATTATGTACTTGGGCAAATGTTAAACCGTAAGAGATTGCACCCATTCCGGTAACTTGATTAATCATTCCAATTTTATCAACTAAAACTTGACCGCCAATTCCAAATGATTTTCCTAGTCTAGTATTTACACCTAAATAGCTAGTAAGAGGTGCTCCTTCTACCTTTAACCATTGATTTAGGTGCGAGAAATTAATCTCAGTACATCCACTTGCACCAGAATAGGCAGGATTAATTGAAAATCTATTGTAGGAATATACGTTACTTTGTGGGGTTTGTTGAGCGAAAGAAGCCAACGAAACTAAAGATGCAATTGCGATAACTATTTTTCTCATGACTTCTCTTATTTTTTAAATCTTAATAAGTTTATTTCACCAGTAAATTCCTTATCCGAACATTTAATCGAATAGAAATAAACTCCGTCAGGAAGCGGCTCATTATTCCTGGTACCACCCCAATCATTATTATAGTCATTAGTTTGAAAAACCATTTCACCCCAACGATTATAAATTTTCACATCACATCCAGTAATTTGATTAATATCATTTACTTTCCATGTATCATTTTGACCATCATCATTTGGAGTTAGAATATTACTAATTTGAAATTCACAATCAACAACTGATAGCTCTAAAATTAAAACTGAATCACATCCATTAGCAGTTGAAATCGTATCATAGTAAATTCCACTTGATGAATAATTTTGGTTTGCAAATAAGTAGTTTTCTCCTGTACAAATTTCAACGACCTCATAACTTGATTGTGGAGATGTTACAAATAAAGAAAGAATTACTATAGAGTCACATCCTTCAGAGGTAGCAAGTATTGAATTATAAACTCCTTCGGTCGTTAATGATGTACCATTAAAATCATATGTTGCACCAGAACATATAGTCGCTTCAATATTCGTTGTAATTGTTGGCAACATAAAAATAACAGACGTTACAATGGAATCACAACCTGTTATTGCCTGTAATGTATCAACATATACACCTTGACTCGTATATGTACTAGCTCCAATTTGAATAGAACCACCCGGGCATAAATCATGTTCTTTCGTTACTTTGTCCACAGGATTGATGGAAAGATTGGTGATAACTGTACTATCGCATCCTTGAGATGTGATAAACACGTCTGTGTAAATTCCCGAATCAGTTTGAGGAGCGCCCGCAAGAACTACAGATTCGCCTTCACAAATGGCCAAATTTACATTAGTTGTGGTAGGTGTACATGGATTATTACAATTGGTAGCATCAAAAGTAAAAGTTTGTGGACAAGCCCCATCATTAATTTCTACTGTATAAATTCCCACTTCAGATCCAACATAAGAAGTTGATACTCCAGGAGCTAATGAGCCGCTTGAAACAATAGCACCGGATGGACTAGTAATAGAATAAGAATATGGATTTGAATAGTATCCATTCAATCCTCCCGTAGCAGAGAAAGTAGCAGTACAAGAAGTGTTATCGTAGTTAAAGTTAGCATTCAATTGTTGCAAGAACACAATTGGTAATCCTTGAGAAACAGTAGAAGTACCACAAGTAAAATCTCCCCAATCAGCAGTAATATCACCTGCAGGAGAAATATAATATAGGGTATTGAACATTGGGTTACCAAACGAGCCGCTTCCATCGCCGTTATTTAAGTATGAACTAGTAGTTCCAATAATTGTATCAATGTATGCATTATTAAACCCTGTATTTGCAATTGGAACTGGTAAAGACTGAACTTGATGTATCACAAATCCAGGTGATAAACAATCTGGTAAAGTTTGAGTTGATTCACCTATTCCATTTACTGTTATTCCTGGAACAATTGCTTCTCCAAAGCAAACAAAAGCAGTATCTTGCTGAGCATTCGTCAAACTATCTCCATTTGCTAATTCAACAAAAATATCACCCGCATCACTGTCTATTTCCTGAATATACTCTATAATATATTGCCCCTCATCTCCTGGTGAACCACCATCTATTTGAATCGCGTATTTTTTACCTGGCTGAAGACAGCAGGCAGATGTTTGTGTTCCAGTAAATCCAGCTGTACCACTAATTATTGGTGCAATGATTGGCGTATTTCGGGTTCCATCATTTGTATAAGTTGCAGGGTTTAATCCACCATAACAATCTACACCGTTTAGTAATTCGTATACATTAAAGCGCAAAGTATTCATACCAATATATGCACGAATACTTAATTCTACGGCTCCTGAAGGCGGAGCAGTAAAATAATGCCATACCGTTTGATTAGCGCAGTTGCTTGGATTCGAATCTACATTAGGTTCTCCAGCAAGATATTCCTGACAAGCAAATACATTTGACCCTGCTACTGCCTGAAAGGTTGGATTTGTTCCAGCTAAAATAACTGGAACTTCATATAAAGTATTTTGCATGGCGATACATAAAATATCGTTACCTGGTGAATTTAAATTTGGATCTGCAATACTTGGATCATGCAACCATGATTTGATACTTTGCGAACTGAACGGAGTAAGGTTATCCGATGGATCAACCATTCCATAATATGTGTAACCTGGTTCCAGACATCGTTGATCTATTCTTGCGCTTGGATCTCCACCTAAAAAGCTATTTGTTCCTCCTTCGTCTTCAGCAATGAATTCTAGATTTGCACAAGAATAATCACTTGGTATTCCCGGTGAAAACCGTTTATCATAACCAAATAAAGCATTATTTTCACCATAAAGTGCATCTAAATAATCTGTTTCTAAAACAATTCGACCACTATTCGGAGCTACAAAATTCAACCAAACTGATTCATTAACCACTGGATTATTAGCTGCAACATGATCATAATCGTAAGCATGATAATGAATCGGATTATTGTCAGTATGTGGGGCGCCTGTTTCGGCGTAATTATTTCCACCATCGTACGCACAACCAAAATCTAATATCACAGATTCTGGGTCACTTGTCGAAATAGCAGTTTGACCGAAAGCAACTGGTGTCGATAAACATGGAACATCTTCTGTATCTCCCGATGGGCCTCCTCCCAAATCATTAACGCGAATTTCAACTATACCGGCTGCATCATCATCACCTGTAAGCTGGACATAATACGTTTGACCAGCGATGAGTTTCTGATAACTAATACCTGGAAATGGATCACAAGCATCAAGGGTTAACTGAGCTTCAGGATCAACACCTAAAAAATCTATTCCATCTGAAAATTCGATATGTGAAAGGTATTCAAATTTATCTTTAATTACTGTTCCGGTTAATGGTTGGAGTCCTGTATTACAAGCACTACCATCTGCGGAGTGATAAATTTGGAAATAAGTTCCAATTTCTGTTGCTCCATTATCAGTAGAAATCTCAACTTCCCCGCTTGCAGGAGCTACAAATCTAAACCATGCTGAGGATTGATTTCCATTCACATCACCTGCTCTAGGCTCGTTGTTTTCCAAAGTATTTGATTGACAAAGAGCCACATTGTATGATGTGTTTGTATTAATTAAGGTGGCATCACAAATATTATCTGGAAGAATAATTACTGTCGGTGCAAAATCGATTCTCTCAACTGAAAGATTGATTGTGTATGTTTGGGTTGATGGACATCCGGCTGAACCATTTGCAGAAAATGAATAATTCGCAATCCCAGTAGCAGCAGGAATAGCCATTGTAACATTCTGAAGCCCCGTTTCGCCATCAGTAGAACCAACAATTGCATAGTTTGTAATATCATCATTTTCGTATGCCTCCCAAGCTAAGTTTATTGATGTAGGAACATCTAACGGACAAATGTATTGACGGTCAAAAAATAGACTATTTACATTACTGGTAAACGGTCCGTTATTATCATTAATATTGGAATAGTTGAAGTCATAAACTCCAAACAAAGCCGGGTTATTGTTGCTATATCCAAGCGTGTTATCAGTTGCCTGGTATTCCCACACAAAGTCACTATTTCCTAAGAACAACCCATCACAATCTACACTACCCGATGTCTGAACAGAGGTAACAGTTATTTTTATTGTTGCCTGGGAAAATAAGGTAGTAGATATGCTAGAAATCAAGCATATAAAAAGCCAATTATACAATTTGTAATCCTTTCTCATAGTTGTATTTTAATTCCGTTTTTCAAAAACAGGCTAAAATACAATAAAAAAGATGAAGTCTAAAAAAATGTTAATAAAGAAGTTGGATTGTTAATTACAACAACATTGATACAGGATTTTCCATGTATTGTTTGAACGTTTGTAAAAATGCTGCTCCTGTTGCTCCATCGACAACTCGATGATCGCAAGACAAAGTTACTTTCATAACATTTCCAGGAACAACTTGACCGTTTTTCACAACAGGAACTTCTTTGATACCACCAACAGCTAGTATACAACTATCTGGAGGATTTACGATTGCCGTAAATGATTCAATTCCAAACATTCCGAGATTAGAAATTGTAAAAGTATTTCCTTCCCAATCAGATGGTTGAAGTTTCTTTTCTTTTGCCTTTCTCGCATATTCTCTAACTTCAGATGAAATTTCAAGTAATCCTTTGGTATCTGCAAAGCGAATAACAGGGACTAAAAGCCCTTCATCAACAGCAACAGCAACTCCAACATGAACATGTTGATTTCGACGAATGAAGTCTCCCATCCATGCACTATTCACATTTGGATTTTGTTTTAAAGCTACAGCAACAGATTTAATGACCATATCATTGAAAGATACTTTAACACCTTCCATTGAATTCAATGATTTTCTTGCAGCTATTGCATTATCCATTTCAATATCCAAAGTCAGATAAAAATGTGGAGCTGTAAATTTACTTTCAGCCAATCTGCGTGCAATGGTTTTACGCATTTGAGAAACTGGCTCATCCGTAAATGATTCTATTCCACTTACAGAAGGAACAAACGATTTTTGAGCCGGAGTATATGGTACATAATGGTCAACATCTCTTTTTGTCACGCGACCTCCATCACCTGTCCCCGCAATTGTTGCAATATCAACACCTTTTTCTTCAGCTATACGTTTGGCCAACGGAGAAGCGAATACCCTTCCGTTTGAACTACTTTGAGTTATTGTAGTTGCTGGTTGTTGACTCACTGGAATAGAATTTTTAGATTCAGTCGGTGCAGCAACTGGAACTGGATTTATCACAGGTTCACTTGGGATTTCGTTTTTTGGCTCTTCCGCAACAACCGATGCTGACGAATTTAAGAGTGAAGAAATATCCTCACCGGCATTCCCAATGATTGCCAAAACTGAATTAACAGGGGCTGACTTACCTGTTTCCACACCAATGTGCAATAACGTTCCGTCATAAAATGACTCAAACTCCATTGTTGCTTTATCAGTTTCGATTTCCGCTAATATCTCACCTTCTTTAACTGTATCTCCCACTTTTTTATTCCAAGTAGCAACAACACCTTCTGTCATGGTGTCGCTCAGCTTGGGCATGTACACTACTTCTGCCATAATATCTTTTATGCTAAAAATTCTTTAATGTAAGGATAATCTGTCTGTGTATAAACGTCTTCGTAAATTTCATGGGCTTCTGGGTAAGGTGAATTTTCAGCAAACTCAACTGACTCATCTACCTCCTTTTTCACCCAAGCATCGATATCTTTTATCTCTTTCTCTGTTAGCCATTTATTCTTGTTAATGACTTCCAAACAATGATCAATTGGATCTTTATCAATCCAATCATTCACCTCTTCTTTCGTACGATACTTTTGAGGATCAGACATCGAATGGCCTTTATATCGGTATGTTCGTATATCCAATAAGGTTGGACCATCACCTCTTCTTGCGCGAGCAGCGGCCTCTTCAATAGCCTCATGAACATCTTCCGGTCTCATTCCATTTACAATTCTTGAGGGCATTTCATACGAAAGGCCTATTTTCGAAAGATCAGTAACATTTGTTGTACGCTCTACGGAAGTTCCCATCGCATAATTATTGTTTTCAATAATGTAAATAACAGGAAGTTTCCAAATCATAGCCATATTAAACGTCTCATGAAGTGCACCTTGACGGACTGCTCCATCTCCCATAGAAACAAAAGCTACGTTATCCGTTCCGTTGTATTTCTCAGCGAATCCTAATCCAGTTCCCATAGGGATTTGTGCACCCACTATTCCATGTCCACCTGCAAAATTTTTACTTTTATCAAAAAAATGCATCGATCCTCCCTTTCCTTTTGAACAACCCGTTTTACGACCGAAAAGTTCAGCCATTAAAACCCGAGGATCTGAACCAAAGGCGATTGGATGAGCATGGTCCCTATATGCCGTCATGTGTTTATCATCCGGTCTGCAGGCACTAGCCGTTCCAACAGCAATTGCTTCCTGGCCAATATATAAGTGACAAAATCCACCAAATTTTTGTTGAATGTATAATTGACCCGTTTTTTCCTCAAACTTTCGAATCAACAGCATATCCTTATACCATTTTATGTACGTTTCTTTAGAAAATTTTGGTTTGATTGCCACTGATTTTTTCTTGCTCTCAGCTGCTGATTTCACTGCCATTGTTGAATTATTTTTAAATCAATATACAAATATACAAAAGTAATCTAAAAAAGTTTAGTTAATGTCTTTATTACACTATGTCTTTTTAATGAACCGAACGTTCATTATGATTTCAAAATTCTATCAGACTCATTCTGAATTCGATGACGTAAATTATCAGATACAACGTGTAACGGACGTCTCATTATTTCTTGCATAATACCTTGATGAGCTAACGAAACTTTAACTCCCCCAGGATTACCTTCTTCAAAAAACATTTTCGTTATACTCAATAAATCATAATGAGCTTTTCTGGCTTGTGGAAGATTTTCATTCACTGATTCATGTACCATTTCTGCAAAACGCTTTGGAAATGCATTAGCAACAACAGAAATCACTCCAGCTGCACCAGCTACAATCAAAGGCAAAGTGATAGCATCATCTCCGGACAAAACACCAAATCCTTCAGGTTTTAAGTGAATAATTTCCATGATTTGTTCCATATTTCCTGATGCTTCTTTCACTGCAACAACATTACTAATTTCCGCTAATTTTAGAGTCGTTGATGGTAACATATTAGAACCCGTTCTTCCGGGAACATTATACAGAATAATAGGTAGATTTGTACAAGAAGCTAAATAAGTAAAATGTTCAATTATTCCTTGTTGAGTAGGTTTATTATAATAAGGAGAAACCGAAAGTATTCCATCCACCCCTTGCGGAACTTTTTTTAACTTTTCTCCCACTTCAACAGTATTGTTACCACCTATACCGTATACAATTTTTAATCTACCTTTATTTTCATCAATCACTGTTTCGAGTATCTGCATTTTTTCTTCTTGTGACAAAGTTGGAGATTCTCCCGTTGTTCCTTGTACCACTAAGAAATCTGTCCCTCCATCAATTTGGTAGCGAACTAATTTTCTCAAAGCCTCAAAATCGATTGAGTAATCTGGATGAAAAGGAGTAACGAGCGCCACTCCAGATCCTGTAAAAATATTTTTCATAAATATCAAAAATTATTCTGAGTAAGATTTTGCTAACACTTCATGCACAAATTCAACAGCATGAGTCGGATTTTCGAGATCGGCTGTAAGATGCATTTCAAAATAAGATCTTGTTGCATTCACACCAATTCTATTCGTATATCTAATTTTCTTAATGTAAGAGAAAATTCTATGCGAATCATCCCCGAACCAAATTAATGTATCGTAATGTAATTTAAATTCATCCAACAATTGAATATCCTTCAATTTGCCAAAAAAATTGAAATCCGTAGGCGAAACATAATATATTACAAAATGTGGAGTCATGGAGTTTTTATCCACCTCTTTTGGCAAAAGAACGACAATCGTTAATTTTTCGACATTACTATCGTTCAATGCTGAATCCAACGCTTTTTTATATCCTTTTAATTGATCATCGTTATCACAATTCAAAACAATTAAAAGTGCGTCGGTTGTACTCCAAATACTTTTTTCGTTCAAAATTTATTTTATTAAAAGTTTAAC
>Ga0255236_1000155_pt1 | contig 10778 bp, 8 predicted proteins | sample ColtaT_7_FD_183687 | JGI IMG/M metagenome (GOLD analysis project Ga0255236, IMG submission 183687) | Metatranscriptome of freshwater microbial communities from Columbia River, Oregon, United States - Colum_Cont_RepB_8d (Metagenome... | ecosystem: Environmental > Aquatic > Freshwater > River...
GCTCCGGCAGTTTCGCCATCAGGCGCTGCAATTGCCGTCTTGCCTTGGCGCCCGGCACATAGGCGGGGCGGAGGATTTTTTGCTTTAGACAGCCATCGGGGTAACGCTCCAGCAGATGCTTTGCAAGATCGCTGCCCGCGCACTTGGGCACATGCACAAAAAACACCCGCTGTTTTTCTGGGAAGGAGTGCAGCACCGTGCCGATGAAGTTGCGCTGGAACTCCGGGCTGGCAATGGCATCGTGCATGTGCCGTCGTGCGTCGTAGTCCGCTGCCATACGCGCCGCCTGCACTGACTCCGGCAGGCGGCCCAGCACGCTGTAATAGACCTGATGCGGGGTGACGCCGTGGAAGTCGAAGGCATCCAGAAAACCCTCGATGCCGCGCTGTTCGTCGTAGTGGGCAAAGGCCGTGAGCAGCTCGCGCGGGCTGCGCGGTGCCGGGATCAGAAGGCTCATCGGCTTATATCTCAGCACCAAAAATAGAGAGCCGACCAGTGGCGGTTAGACGCTCATCCAAGCGCTGATAGAACTGCATGTCTTCCCTTCGCAACTGGCTCAGGTAGACCAGATCATCGGCGCTCAAATCAGTGCGCGACAGAATCTTGTTGGACTCATTCACCCGCGCACTGCTGGCGATGCCCCAACGCGCCTTCAGCCAGGCCTCGTAGCGCGACACCGTGGTGAGTTCGATGTTGGCCGAGGCGCAGAGGTCAAGCGCCGAGCGCGCGGTGCCAGAGCCCAGAAACGAGCAGATGTTCTCCTGCGGCACGATCTTGGTATCGCGCAGCATGGCCAAGGCAATCTGCTTCAGCTCCTGCGCATCGGTAGGCAAGCCCTCGCTGTAGCGATGTAGGTTGAAACGGCGGATCCACTCCATCACCAGCGGCGTGCGACTGCTGAGGTCGCGCTGCATCAGTGTGAGCACGTAGTTGACCTTCGACACGGCCATGTCCACGGGGTCGCGGATGACCGTGAACGAGACATCGCCGAAGCGCAGCAGTTTCTCCGACAGCAGCCAGTGCAGGCCGATATGGCCGGTCACCGCAAGCGTGTCGTACCGGTGCAGGTTCACCACCAGCATCTGCAAGCGCCAGGGCAGACGCTCCGGTGCGATGTGCAGAGGGTCTTGATCGAGCTGGCCGATGAAAGCGCCTTGGTAGCGCTGCATCAGGTGGCTGGCCAGATCAGACCCAGCGCATTTGGGCACATGCACAAAGCACAGGCGCTTCTTTTCGGGGAAGGCGCGCAGCACGTAGGCGATGAGATGGCTCTGAAACTCCTCGCTCAGCAGCATCTGCTTGAAGTGCTGACGCGGGTCGTAGTCGGCAGCTGTGGCAGCCACTTGTGCAGACTCCGGCAGGCGGCCGAGCACGCTGGCATACACTTGATGCGGTGACACGCCAGTGAAATCGAAGCGCGCCAGAAAGGCATCAAGCCCCTGCGCGTCGTCGTAATGCTTGAGCGACAGCAACAGCTCCCTTGGCGATTGCGGGGCGGGCAGTGGTCGCGCCGCAGCGGGGCGCAACAGGCGGCGCAGCATCAGCTCGCACCCCCAGCCAACAGCTCTTCTTCGCAGACGATGCGGTAGTTGTCGTGCGCCTCCTGCAACAGCTCCGGGTCTGCCGCCACGCCGATGCTGCCCGGTGCGTAGTGACTGAAGAACAGGCGCATCACATGGTCGACACCCGCCGAGTTCACCGAGCGCAGATCAGAGTCGTAGTACGCCCCGCGATTGAAGTTGCCGGTGATGATCTCGAACGAGGGAAAGTAGACGCAGTGTGCGTGGCGCTGCGTCATCTCGGCGGCAGCAACGCGCAGCACCGACTTGCTGTAAGTGGTGGCGGTCAGCACATGCGTATCGTCATAAGTTGCGGCCAGCGGCACGGGTGAGACGGTGAGCAATACCTTCACGCCGGGGTTGATGGCGGTGAGCTTGACGATGAAGGCATCGAGATCGGCCATTACCTCAGCCACATTGAAGTTCACCCACTCGTAGCGGCTGGCATCCATCTCGCCCGCCACCACGCCCGGTGCCAGCGGGAACACCGCGCCATCGGCTTTCGAGCGCCAGGCTTCGGTCAGGCCGAGCGTGAAAACGAACACCTCTGTCGTCTCGAACATTTCTCGCACGGCACTGAGGTGCTCATGCCGGGACAGCAGCAGCGCATCAAGCGTGGGATAGCCATCGGGCGTGATTTCGGGGCGGAATGGATCCGCCAGCGCGCCATCTTGGCGCGTCCATGCAGGCTCTACCGGAGTGAACTCACCGCAGGCACGTTGCAGCAATTGCAGCAACTGACGGGGCGTGTAGACATTGCCGTAGCGGGCCGAATACACACCGTAGTTTTGCCGCACGGCTTCAGCGGGCGAGAGCTGCGACGGCACGCGCTCGCTTTGCAGATAGTTGAAGCCGCGCTGCTTCAGCCGCTGCGAAATGTGCTGTGCAAAGCAGCTGCCGGCAGTGGCGACGCGGGTGGTGGGCTCAATCACAAAACCCGCTTGCCCCACCGGGTCCACCTCGCCCGCCGGCACTTTGTGAATTGCCTGTTTCCAGAACTGATGCGCGGGCAAATCGGCATAGGGGTGCTTGCGCGCACTGCGGCTGGCGCTACCGGCCTTGCGGCTGCCGGGCTCGGCAGTGCGGGTGTGGAGCTTCTTGCTGTCGAATACCTCTTGGTAGCGCGCCGTGAAGGCGCGATTGCAGGCAATCTCGTGCTTCTGGCTGTACAGCGCATAGGCCTCGAACGAGCGGGCAACGAAGGCCTCAAGGTCATACGAGACAATCGGCGCCTTGCTGGGCAGGCCGGGATTGTTGCCCTTGAACACCATGCTGCCTTCGATACCGATGCGTCGTGCGATCTCTGGATACACCGGCCAGATGGCGGTATCGGCGAGGTTGTCCCACACCACTTCCAGCGGGTCGATGGGCAGGGCGGCGATGTCGAGCTTATGCATCACCTGACGGGCGATGTCGGCCACCACGAACAGCTTGGGGTGGTTGGGCGAGTGCATGAAACAACCCCGCGTGCGCCATTGCTTGAGCAGGCTCTCCAGGGGCATGCCGCAGCGATCGCCTTCTTCAAGCAGGGCTTGCGTGGCGCTGTCCCAGTAGTCGTAGAAACGCAGCTGCTGGTACACCGCATCGCAGAACAGATCTGCGGTTTGCTGCGCGCTCATACCCGCACGCCAAGCGTAGTAGACGATGGAAGAGTGATACGGCCCCAGCGGCCCGCTGACCTCGCTGAACGTGCCCTTGATGCGCACGTAGCATTGGTCGGGCTGAAACGCAGGGAAGGAGATCGAGGGGAACAGCAGCAGCTTGTGCGCCAGTTCCGGCAATAGCGGTCGCATCACATCGGCATACAGCGGCTGCATCAGCAGCACATCGTTTTCGGCCAGTGCCGCCCGCACGGTGGCAAGCCCGCGCTCAGGCTCGCGGATGTGCTCCACCGGCACAAAGGCAAAGCCCGGCGGGCGCGTGCCCGTCAAGGCCTGGATGCAGCGGCCCAGATTGCTGCCCTGGCAGTTGGTGAAGATCGAAATCTTCTTGCCCGCCGGCGGCAGCGTTTCCATCAACGTGCGGCTGCGGAACAGGCTGCGTTCTTCCACCAGGCTCAGAAACTCGTCAGAGGCGATGAGGTGCCGCAGCGTGGTTTCCATCCGGCCGTCATGACGCAGGGCATCGGCGTGATGTCGCAAGCCCGCCACATCGCCCTCGCGGTTGAGCAGGCCCTGATAGGCCGCCTGCACCAGCTCGGTCGCGTGCTTTTTAACCGCTTCATCAAAGCGCATTTCCGGCGGCTTTCGCTTGAAAAACATGGCCTACCTCTTGAACTCGCCCGCAGCAATGCGGCCAAACAGCTCGCCCCACTGCGGTGCGATCACCTCGCGTTTGTATTGCTGCGCGTGCGCGATGCCCCGTTGCTGCAAGGCAGCCCGCTCGGCCTTGTTAGCGGGGTCGATGAGCTGGCCAATCGTGTCGGCCATATCGCCCACCGAGTATTTGTCAAAGTAGTGCGAGGCCTCGCCGTAGACCTCGCGATGCACGGGGATGTCGGATGCCGCCACCGCGCCGCCGCAGAGCATCGCCTCGATGCCGGAGAGATCAAACCCTTCAGCGATGCTGGGGCAGATCACACACTCGGCGGCGGCAAACAGCTGCCGCAGATCACCGGAAGGCACGCCACTGAGATGGAACAGCTGGCCACGTTCCTGCCAGGGCACAAAGGCCTTGAGCAGGTTTTCGACATGCCAGCCGAGTGAGCCGACGAATACCAGCTGGAGGTCACGATCACCGCGCATGCGCAAGGCCTCCCAGGCCCGCAGCAGGCGCAGGTGGTTCTTGCGCGGCTCGATGGATGACACCATCAGAAGAAACCGCAGCGGTTTGGCCAGCAGGTGTTGCTCGTAGAAAGCGACCTTGCCGCTGGATGCCGTAGCCGAGCCGCTACCTAATGCCAGCTTGGGTTCAGTCTTGGGGTTGAGGCGGGAGCGGATGATCTCCGCGCTGGCACCCTCGCGCACGGCTTCAGGGAAATAACTGTGCGACACCACGTCGTGGATGACGGTGGAGCGTTTCTCCAGCTGCGGAAACATGTTCAGCAAATCGCCACGCACCGCGTGCGAGGTGCAGGCAAATACGCCGTGGCTGGCGTTGTCGAGCAGCGCGCGGTAATGCGAGCGACGGTGAAACTTCACGGTCGGGATGGTGTGGGTCTGGAACATCGGAATCGCATCGTGGTACCGCACCACCAGCTGCGAACCCTTGGAGATACGCGCCGGGTACGGCGTTTGTGCCAGCACGATGTCGAAGCCACGGGTGTCGAGCCTGGGGTACGAGGCCAGTGCCATGCCGCCCATCAAACCCGCACGGTGCATCGAGCGCCAGGCCGGTGCCAGCGTGCGGTATCTGGCCGCTGCCACTTTCGATAACTCCTCAGGCCGGAGGCTGGAAGAAAACAGCGTCTCCCAAATGAAATCGTAGTACTCGGCGGCATCGAACTCGAACATCTTCAACGACAAGCCGAGCTTGGTCGCCAGCATGAGGTCGATGGGCTTGAGCTCGCGCTGCACCTCGCTCTGAAACTTGGCAAAGCCCTTGGGTGCTTCCGAAGCCACCACCGAGGCAACGAACTTGGAGAGCTTGTCGTAGCGCTTGTGAACCGTGTCTGGCGTGTAGGTCACGCCCGGCTTCAGCGCCTTGCCCAGCTGCTGGCCGGTGTGGTTGATCAAGCCATGCATCTGCAACTCCGGCCGATCGAGAAACGCCGAGAACAGCAGGCGGGTTTCCTGCGGGATGCCGGCAAACCCTTCAAAACAGGTGCGCAGCTCCATCAACACATTCAGTTTCTGGTTCATTGGAGTCTGGGGTTTTTCCAGTACTGGCCGCCATCGGCCACAGTGCGGCCTTCCAGCGTGGGGGCTTTAGAGTCCTGGTCAAAACGGCAGGGTTTTTCGCGCAGCAGCAGCCAGCCTTGCTGGTACAACAGCTCGATCAGATCGCCCTCGATCTTGCGGCTGTGGGTGCCGATGAACATCGAGCGCACCTGGCTGTTGAGGAAGTCCATCACCTGCGGCACCAGCTCGGCCTCGCTGCCCTGGATGTCGATGTGCAGGATGTCGATGGGGCTTGCGGCTTGCAGCCGCTCGACGATGTCGAAAGCCGGGATCTCGCGGTAGCGCCGCTGATGGCCCCGGTAGTCATCAGCTTTCTGGTCGTGATCCAGCGACTCGGCGCGCATGCCGGCATCCTGCGGGTTGTCCTGCACCGGCCAGAGCAGGGTGTCGTTTTTCCACCACGCGGCGGCGTTGAGCAGCTGCCAGCTCAAATGGCCGTCATCGCCCGTGATTGCGGCATCAGCTGCGACCAGTGCGTTCTGCGCCAGATGCTCGCGCAGATGGGCGAAGCGATTGGCATCGGCCTCGAACGCCGTGAGCTGGATGCGCTGGAAACCCAAGGCCTGCGCAGTCAGGCCGAAGAACGTCGTCCACGGCCCCCAGCCCGCACCCAGCTCCACGGCGGAGAAACGCTCGCGGCTGCGCACGGCTTCAAACGCCAGCGCGGCAGCAGCGTACTCGATGCCATCCGAGAGATGGCCATCACCGGGCAGGGGCAAGGCGGCAGAAGCCTGCCCCAGCCGGTTGGCGATGGCGGGCTGATGCGCGGGGTGAAAGCGCTGGCCGAAGCAGTCGACATAAAAGCCCTCTGCCGGCACGGCAGGCTTGACGATGAGCGCCGCCAGCCGCGCGGCATCCTCGGCGACATAGCCCCGGTAGATTTCCTCCGGGTGCGCGGCGTGGGCCTGCACGCCGTGGGTGGCCACTTCGCGCAGCAACTGTTGCCGGAGTCCATTCGCACTGCCGCCGCTGCGCAGCAAATCGCTGAGATTCCGTAGCCATCGGGGACGCAAGTCACGGCGGCGGTATTCATCTGAGCGATACAGCACGGCAATCAGCGCAAACACGTTCGGCAGCGCCTGATGCTCGCGCAGCACGGCATCTGATTCTGGTGCACGGCCCAGAAACAGCTGGAAGCAGCGGGTCACTTGGGGGGCAGAAACACTCATTCAAATCTCATCGGTGGAATGGGTCGGCAGATCACAGCGCACGGTAGACCTTGAGCGCATCGGCCACTTTGTCGAAATAGCGCGTGCGGCCGTTGGAGATCACCAGCGCGGCATCACAGGTGCGCTCGATGAAGCTGGCGTCATGCGAGGCCACCAGCAAGGCACGGCCACTGCCGGGTGCGAACAGATGGCCACGGCTGCGGGCGTGAAAGCGCTCATCACCCACCAGCAGCACCTCGTCGATCAGATAGCAGTCGAAGTCGATGGCGATGGAGAGCGCAAAGGCCAGCCGTGCGCGCATACCGGAGGAATAAGTTTTTACCGGCTCGTAGAGAAACGAGCCGAGCTCGGCAAACTCCTCGACGAACTCGCGCAGCTTGCCGAAGTCGGTGCGGTAGATGCGCGAAATGAACTTCATGTTGTCGATACCAGTGAGGCTGCCCTGAAACGTGCCGCCAAAACCCAGCGGCCAAGACACCGACATTTCGTGCGTCACCCGCCCACTGGTGGGCTGTTCAATTTTGCTGACCATGCGAATCAGTGTGGATTTGCCGGCGCCATTGCGGCCCAGCAGACCCAGCCGGAATCCGCGCGGCACCGTGAAACTGGTGTCGTGCAGCACGATGTGCTTGCCGCGATGCCCTTCGTAGACCTTGTGGATGTTCTCGACGCGGATCATGGGCAGCGTCCGGTCACTCGATCACCAGATGCTTGTGCACATTGCGGCACAGCAGCAGGCCGATGGCGAACATCGAGAAGCAGGTGCAGCTCGCCAGCCACAGGTCGTAATGCACCCGCACGCCGGGGCCAAACTGGCCGCCGCGAATCATCTCGTAGGCATTGACGGTGGGGATATACAGCGCCAGTTGCTGAAAGTTGCTGGGCAGCCAATCCACCATGAAGAAACAGCCGCAGATGGGCAGCATGAAATACATCAGCGGGCCGATCAGTTTCTCCGTCCACTCATACATCTCGGTCAGCGAGCCGATGATCAGCCCCATCGAAGCCGAAAACAGAATGAAGTAGAACCAGCCGAGATAGAACAGACCCCAATCTTTGGGCCAGTCGTAGAAGCCCATGCTCCAGAACACGAAGGCGATCACCAGAAAGGCGATGGCGGTGCCGTAGATTTCGAGAATCACACGCGCAGCGAGCAGGTCGAGCATGCGCACCTGGCGGTGGTAGAGCAGGCTGGCATTGGCGCGGAAGCAGTGCACCGCACGGTTGGTGATATGTCGCCAGAGGGTGAGCGGCAGGTAGCCAGTCATTGCAAACGCCGTGACCGTGATGCTGCCGTGGGTGTAGCGGCCATGCGCCAGCGACCAGATGATGACGACACCGACGCAGAACAGCAGCGGCTCCATCACCAACCACAGAAACCCAAGGTTCTCGCGGCCATAGCGGGTGTGCAGCTCGCGCATCATCAGCGCCCAGATGACGATGGCTTGCAGACGTGCAGCGTCGATGAAACCGCCCTTGCTTACCGGCGCGCTGCTAATCGGTGGGCTGGATGCCTCACTGCTGACCATGTTCTCGCACGCCGGAGATCAGCAGATTGCCGATCGAGAACAGGATGAAGCAGCTGATGAACACGATCAGCACCGCTTCGAGCCGCTTCGGGTATTGGGCACGATCCGGCAGGCTGGTATCGACCACCCGTTCGAGATAGATCTGCTGCTGGCGCGCCTCGGCGCGCGAGGCCTCCAGCGAGGCCAGTGCGGAGGTGAGTTTGCGGGTGACGAACTCTTTCTGGAGCATCAGCTGCTCATAGCTAGAGAGCTTCGGCGCCATCGCGCCGTCGCCGCCAGTAAGGCGCGCGCGCTGGCTGTCCAGCTGCTCTTCGAGTGCGCGCACATGCGCCTGAAGATCAGCCAGCATCGGGCTTTGTGGCGCGCTGCGCTTGAGCTCGGACAAGCGAGTGCGGCTACCCAACAGCTCCGCCTCGGTTTTTGCTTGGCCTTCAAAAATTGCGCTGGAAGCCTTGCCAGGGTCGAGCAGCGACTCGCGGTTGCGATACTCCAGCAAGCCCTGCTGCACCACGCGCACTTCATCCTCGGAGGCCTTAACGTCGGTCTCGGCGCTGCGCACCGCGCTGTCGTGGGCGCGGGCGTTCAGACGGTTCACCAGCTGCTCGCTCAGGCTCAGCAGCGTGTTGGCGATCAGCTGCGCATCTTCGGCACGAAACGCCTTCACCGTCAGCGTGCTGATGCCGGTGGTGGTGTCGTAGACCACCGCCACGCGACGCTGGAAATACTGGTGAAAGTCCTCGGCGCTATCCCAATCGATCGGGTTTGGGTACGCCGCCAGCAGATCAGCCTCCGGGCGATTGAAGATGGCCTTGAGATCAATTTCTTTCGAGAGGATGGCCAGTGCATCGCGCGAGGTGGCGAAGGTCTGCACGGCATAGACATCCTCACGCCCACCACCAACGCCGGTGCTTTGCAGCAGACCGGCAATGCCGCTGACCTGCATCTTGGAAGGCGTGCGGACGATGAAGCTGGACTCAGAGGCATAGAGATCCGCCGCGATCACCCAGTAATAGAACGCCGTCAGCACGGTGGGCAGTGCGACGAACAGCAGCACACCGAGATGCCGCCGCGCCCAGGCCATGAGCGCCTCGCGGTCGAAAGCAGGTTTTACTGACTCGATGGAATCCCTCATTGGATCGCCCCGCGAATCACCGCGCCCTGGATGACGGGCTGGGTCACCAGACCCACCAGTTGCAGGAACTTCTGTAGCTCATTGGTCGGTGCGCTGGAGACATAGATGATGTCGCGATCGCGCATGCCGAATCGCTGCGCGAGGAAGTAACTCTGCGCCTGGGTGAGATCAAGCCGGTAGACCACCCTCACCAGGGCGGGCCCGCTGGCGCTGGCCGGGGTGCCGCGCAGGGCCTGCACCACTTCGCGCGGCTCGTAGCGCAAGAGATACACCCCGCGTGGATCGGCACGGTTGTCTTGCAGACCACCGGTCTTGGCGACCGCTTCGATCAGCGAAATCTTCTCGGCGCCGAACTCGATCTGGGCATTGCGGCCGGTCGCACCAAAGGCAGTGAAGCTCTGCGGCTGGCGGGTGGCGGCCAGCACATCGCCCGCTTGCAGGTAGATGTTCTCACGCGGGTCTTGCAGCACCCTGAGCAGCGGCAGAGAGGCGCTCTGCCCGCCGCGTGTGAGTTGTATGCGCGTCTCGTGGCTGGGTGCGCGCACGCCACCGGCAGCGGCCAGCACATCCAGCAGGCGCTCGCCGCGCACCGACAGGGGCACCCGCGCACCGGCAGCTACATCGCCCGCCACCGTCACCGTACTGGCGTTGTTGCGCACGTGCACGATCACCTGCGGGCGCACCGTCTTGCCCGCCAGTGCCTTGGTCAGCAACTGCTCCACCCGCATGGGCGTGCGGCCTGCCACGTTCACCCGCCCTGCAAATGGCAGGTGGATGCTGCCGTCGGCGGCAACGATCTGCTCCGGCAAGCTGGCGTTGCGGGCACCCACACTGCCGACGCTGGCACTGCGGGGCGAGAACAGGGCATCGGCACCGGCCTCCCAGATCTCAACGCTCAGGCCATCGCCGACGCCGATCAACAGCGCTGGCGGCTGGCCATTGCCGCCGAAGCGCTTGGCAAAACCATCCTGCGGACGCCACTGCTCGGCCACGAGGGTGGCGCTGCCGATATCGACCAGCTCGAAAGCCGGCTGCCTGGCGGGCCCGCGCTGGCTCTTGATGTCGGATTTGCTGGGGCCATCGCTGGGCAGCACGGCGCAGCCCGTCAAGGCCAGCAGGGCGGCGGCGAGAGCAAAGGTGCGAAATGGAGCGACCAGCTTCAGCGAGAGGGGATACACAGTAGTCATTGCCACGAGTTTAGCCGCATTGTCGGGCTGAATAAGCACCAACATTTATGCCAGAGCGTTCATTACCCTTGGAGAATCTGTCGCAGCACGATTTCGAAATGTGCCTGCCAGCTAGGTGCTTGGTAGCCCGCCAGCTGTTGCAGCGCGCGCTCGCGTCGGGGCGAGTGCGGCGCGGCAAAGTCGCTGATCGCCTGCTGCCAGCCCGCGCCATCCAGCGGGTCGAGATAACTGGCACAGCGCCCACCGACTTCGCGATGGGCAGCCAGATCAGAGGCCAGCACCGGCACACCGGTTGCCAGTGCTTCGGCCACCGGCAGGCCAAAACCTTCGGCAAACGAGGGGTTGAGCAGCGCTTTCGCACCC
>Ga0255236_1000166_pt1 | contig 10509 bp, 19 predicted proteins | sample ColtaT_7_FD_183687 | JGI IMG/M metagenome (GOLD analysis project Ga0255236, IMG submission 183687) | Metatranscriptome of freshwater microbial communities from Columbia River, Oregon, United States - Colum_Cont_RepB_8d (Metagenome... | ecosystem: Environmental > Aquatic > Freshwater > River...
AGGCCCCTGAGGCCTCGCCCACGCCGGCGCCAAGGCGACAAAAAAACGAACGGCGGACAACGCAACCCCGTGGGTGTTGCGCGCCCGCCGCCTTGTGGTCGGCGAAGCTTGAGTCACTCCGCCGTGGCGGATTCGTCTCGCGCTTCGACCGGCTGAACCGGCGGAGCATCAACGAACTCGATGATGCTCATCGAAGCGTTGTCGCCCCGGCGGGGCCCAAGCTTCGTGATCCGCGTGTAGCCACCCGGGCGCTCGGACATGCGCTTCGAGAGGTCGATAAGGACCTTCTCGATAAGGTCACGCTTTTCCCCGCTTCGCTCCACACCCCAGCGCGGAAGAAAACCGCCGAGGAGTCGCGCGACGTGCAGCCGCTTGGCCTTGTCCGCTGCGGAGAGCTGGTCGTTCGGAGTGTATCCGAGCGCACCAAGACGCTTCGCCTTGGTGATCAGGCGCTCAGCGACTCGCCGAAGCTCCTTTGCCTTCGCGTCGGTCGTGATGATCCGCTCATGGGTGACCAGGTTGGCCGCCAAATTGCGGAACATCGCGCGCCGATGCGCCGTATTTCTACTAAACTGCCTGCCGTCTTTACCGTGACGCATGGTGCTACCTCGTGGCTAAGTGCCTGCTGCCGGATCTACCCGGCCCCAGACGTCTTGCCTGAAACATCTCACTGATTCTTCGCCGCCTGCCAACGCTCGAGCAACATCGGCCAGCTCTCGATTTTCATACCGAGGGAGAGCCCCATGCTCGTCAGGATTTCTTTGATTTCCTTCAGCGACTTGCGACCAAAATTCTTGGTCTTGAGCATGTCCTGCTCGGACCGCTGAACGAGCTCACCGATCAGCTGAATGTTCGCATTTTGCAAGCAATTCGCTGAACGAACGCTGAGTTCGAGCTCCTCAACGGACCGGAAAAGGTTCTCGTTGAGCGGCTCTTCCTCGTTGCCCGGCGCGTAATAGGTTTCTTCGACTTCCTCGAAGTTGATCCAAATGCTGAGCTGCTCCTTCAGGATCTTGGCCGCAAACGCGACGGCATCCGCCGGGGACACCGCTCCGTTGGTCCAAACTTCCAGCGTCAGCTTGTCATAATCGGTGACCTGCCCAACGCGCGCGTTCGTTACGGTGTAATTCACCTTGCGAATCGGCGAAAAGAGCGCATCGACCGGAATCGTCCCGAGCGCCATCGTCGGAGTCTTGTTGCGCTCCGCTTGAACGTAGCCTCGGTTGGCCGAAACCGAAAGTTCGACCTGGAACGGGCCCTTCTTGTCGAGCACGCAGACCAGATGGTCCGGGTTCAACACCTTAAGACCATCGACCAACTGGATATCGCCGGCGAGGACGGGCCCAGGGCCTTCCTTGTCGATGCGCACCGAGTAGCTCTTCGAGTCCTCGGCCTTAAAGACAACTTCCTTAAGGTTCAGGATGATGTCGCTTACGTCCTCGACGACGTCGGGGATCGTCGTGAACTCGTGAAGCGCACCCTCGATCCGGACCGCCGTAACGGCAGCGCCCTGGAGAGACGAGAGGAGCACGCGCCGGAGGGAGTTGCCGATGGTCGTTCCGTAACCGCGCTCGAGCGGCTCACAGACGAACTTCGCGTAGGTCGCCGTCGAAGAATCGTTGTCGATGGACACGCCACGGGGGCGAATGAGCTCACGCCAATTGCGCGCAATGTATTCAGCTTTGCCTTCAGTCACTTTCGTATCTCCTTCCAACGGTACCAACGCGCGTAGGACCCGTCTGGCGTGCCGCACTCGACACGTCCGAACCGCCTCAGCCCGCGAAACAACTATCCAACCGTCCAGCCGCTCTCTGTCCTCGACGAGAACCGGGCGACGCATACCAAGCGGTACGCGCCCCGCCCGACTCCCATCGATTCTCAGCGGCTGTAGTACTCGACGATCATCTGCTCGTCGATAGCCGGCTCGTTGAGCTCCTCGCGAACGGGTGCGCCCTTCAGCGTCCCGACGAAGTTGCCACGATCCACCTCGAGCCAGCTCACCACGGGACGCATCGCAGCGCTGGCCACGGCGGCCTCGACGCGCTTGAACTTGCGTGCTTCCTCGATGAGCTCAAACCTGTCCCCGTCCTTCGCAAGGTACGAGGGAATGTCCACGCGCCTTCCGTTCACCTTGAGGTGGCCGTGGCGCAAAATCTGGCGTGCGTCGCTACGTGACGCAGCAAACCCGAGCCGATAGACAATGTTGTCAAGCCGACGCTCAAGCAGGCCGAGCATCTCGGAGCCCGTTCGGCCCTTGCGGCGCGAGGCGTTGTGATAGTAACCGCGGAACTGCGACTCGAGGACGCCGTACACGCGACGAACCTTTTGCTTTTCACGCAAGCGGATCGCGTACTCGGAGAGCTTGATGCGACCCTGCCCATGCTGCCCAGGCGGGTAGGGACGCCGGGTGTAGGAGCACTTCTCGGTGTAGCAACGGTCGCCCTTGAGGTAGAGCTTCATCCCCTCACGGCGGCAGAGCTTGCAAACTGGACCAATGTAACGAGCCATGATCTTTTCCTAAATGCTCAGACGCGGCGGCGCTTCGGTGGGCGGCAACCGTTGTGAGGAATCGGGGTAACGTCGCGGATCACCGTCACGCGGAGCCCGGCCGACTGCAGGGCACGAAGAGCGCTCTCGCGCCCACCGCCGGGTCCCTTGACGAAAACGGCAACCGTGCGCATGCCGCTTTCCATTGCCGTCCGTGCCGCAGCCTCGGCGGCAACTTGGGCAGCGAACGGGGTCGACTTGCGCGACCCTTTGAAGCCGCGCGCGCCCGCCGAGCACGAGGCGACGGCATGGCCGGTCACGTCCGTGATCGTGATGATGGTGTTGTTGAAGGTCGAACGAATGTGGGCAACGCCCAACGCAACGTTCTTTTTGACCTTCTTCTTATTTTTGGCTTTCGGGTTCGCCATATCGTTACCTTCTCAAACCGATCACTTGCGGATGATGCGCTTGCGCGGGCCCTTGCGGGTACGCGCGTTGGTGTGGGTGCGCTGACCGCGGACCGGGAGGCCCTTCCGGTGACGGAGGCCGCGGTAACAACCGAGGTCCATCAGGCGCTTGATGTTCATCTGAATCTCGCGTCGGAGGTCGCCCTCGACCTTGTAGTCGGCGTCGAGAATCTCGCGAATCGAACGGAGCTCGGCGTCGGTCAGCTCATCGATGCGCTTGGTCGGGACAATGTTCGCCTTCGTGACGATCTCACGGGCGGTCGTCGCACCGATGCCAAACAGGTAGGGCAGCGCGTAAACCACGTGCTTACGGCGGGGAAGGTCGACTCCTGCAATGCGTGCCATAATTCAGTCTCTCTATTCAGGGAAAGCTCGGAAGCTGCGTAGTCTCAGCAACCCTGGCGCTGCTTGTGACGCGGATTCTCGCAAATGATGCGGACGACGCCTCGGCGGCGAACCACTTTGCACTTGTCGCAGATCTTCTTGACGCTTGGTCGAACTTTCATGACTGCCTGTCTCTACTATTTGTGTCGGTAGGTGATTCGGCCACGGGTCGGGTCGTAGGGGGAGACCTCGACGGTGACCCGGTCACCCGGGAGGATTCGAATGTAAAACTGGCGCATCTTGCCGCTGATGGTGGCGAGAACCCCGAGTCCGTTGTCGGCGACGACGCGGAACATGGCGTTTGGCAACGCCTCGTCCACGACGCCAGTAAACTGCATCTTGTCGTCTTTGGGCTCTTTGGGTGCCCTTAGTTCTCGGTTCCTACGCGCCATGCGGCTTGATTACTTCTTTTTCCAGGGCGGAAAGGATGCGCCCCGTAACTTCGTCGGGTTTGCCCACGCCGTCCACACGGCGCAGTAGCCCTCGCTCCTCATAGTAAGGAAGGAGAGCGGCCGTCATCGAGTCGTAGGCGTCCAACCGCGTTTTGACGGCATCAGGCTGGTCATCCCTGCGATGCTCCAGCGACCCCGAATCCTTCATCAGCTCCGGGGGCGGGGGATTGTATAGGAGATGAAAGATTTGTCCAGACCGTTTGTCGGTTCGCCGGTGAATCAACCGTTCCTCGAGCAGATCACGGGCAACGTCGAGCTGGAGCACCGAGGTAAGCGACAGGCCGCGGTCCTTCAACATCGAGTCGAGGGCCTCCGCCTGGGGGACTGTCCGTGGGAAGCCATCGAGGAGGAACCCACCGCGGCAATCCGATTCTTCCGTCCTTCGGGAAATCAGCCCAATCACTGCCGCATCCGGAAGCAAGCCACCCGCATCCATGATGCTCAGGTATTCAGGCTCGAGCGTGCCATCCTGCTTCGCGGCACGGAGCATGTCGCCGGTCGACAAGTGCGCGAGCCCAAACCGCGAAGTGAGCACCTTCGCTTGGGTTCCCTTGCCGGAACCGGGTGGACCGACCAGCACGACGATCACGCCGAGCCCTCCGGTGCAGGCGTACCCTCTGCCGTCTCTTCGTCGGCGCTCGCCTCGTCGGAGGCGTTGAAGCGCCGCCCGCGTACCTTCGCGCGGCTCGGGCCCGTCAGGCCGTCGTAGCTCCGCTTGATCAAGTGCCCTTCGACTTGGTTCATGGTGTCGAGTGCGACACCAACGACAATCATGATGGTCGTTCCGCCGAAGGTGATGGGCATGCGGATCGCCTGACCGAACATCGACGGAAGCGTGCAAATCGCAGCGACGTAAACCGCGCCTGCCGCCGTAATTCGGTTCACGACGCGTTCGATGTAGTCCGCCGTCTGCTTTCCGGGGCGTACGTTGGGAATGTTTGCCTGCTGCTTCTTGAGATTCTCGGCAACCTCAACCGGCTGGAAAACGATCCCGGTGTAGAAGTAACAGAAGAAGACGATCAGCACCGCAAACCCGGTATTGAAGACCCAGTCTCCGCGGGTAACGAGCTGCTGGACCTTTTGCATCCCAGGAACGTTGAGGCTCGCGAGCGTCGCCGGAAACGCGAGCAACGAGGACGCGAAGATCGGCGGAATCACGCCCGCCGTGTTGATCTTCAACGGCAACTGCGCCTGCTGGGCACCGTACACACGCATCCCAACCTGACGACGCGAGTACACGATCGGAATCAGCCGGCGCCCGTTCTCGAAAAACGCAACCAGCGCAATGCAGCCAAGGAACGCCGCGGCAACGCCAGCCATGTTCAAGGGACGCGGGTCCCCCGCGGACTGCTGAACGTAACCGATGATGGTCTCGGGAACGCGCGAGACGATACCGCTCATGATGATCAGCGACGTTCCGTTGCCGATACCGCGCTCGGTGATCTGCTCGCCGACCCACATCAGAAACGCGGTACCGGTCGTCAGCGTGATCATCGTCATCGCGATGAACAGGATACCTGGGTCGTTCACAATGCTGGTATCGGACCCCAGCAACGCGACGCTCTTGCCCTGAATTGCCGTCGCGAGGGCGTAGGACTGAAACGACGACAACACGATCGTGCCGTAGCGCGTGTACTGCTCAATCTTGCGCCGACCGGCCTCGCCTTCCTTGCGCATTTCGGCAAGGGGCGGGTACACCATGCCGAGCAACTGAAGAATGATGCTCGCCGAGATGTACGGCATGATGCCGAGCGCGAAGATCGACAAATTACCGAGTGCGCCGCCGGAAAACAGGTTTAGGAAGCCGACAACGCCTCCCCCGTTTTGCCCAACAAACTGCTTCATCGCATTGCGGTCGACACCGGGGATCGTCACGAAGACGCCGACCCGATAGACAGCGAGCATGGCCAAACTGAAAAGGATCCGGCGCCGGAGCTCCGGTACCTTGTGCCAGTTGGACAGCGATGCGAGCGTAGTGGCCATGATGGAGGGACGGTGAAAAGGCAAAGCCGACCCTGTGGATCGGCTCCCTGTCGTCAGTTCGGCGAAACGATCAGCCTTGAGCGGTCGGAGCCGCGAGAAGTTCGGCGGACCCGCCAGCCTTCTCGATTTTGGCCTTCGCACCCGCGGAGAAGGCGTGGGCCTTGACCGTGAGCTTTTTGGCGAGGTCGCCATCGCCGAGGATCTTCACGCCGTCGACCGCGCCGCGTACGAGCCGCTTCTCTCGAAGGGCCTCCACCGTGACGACCGTGCCGGCCTCGAAAACCTCGAGGTCGCCAACGTTGACGCTCGCGATCTTCGCAGCGAAAAGGTTCTTGAAGCCCAACTTCGGGAGGCGACGACCCATGGGCGTCTGGCCACCCTCGAAGGCCGGCTTTCCGTGCCCGCAACGGGCTTTCTGGCCCTTCTGGCCACGTCCGGCGGTCTTGCCGAAGCCGCTACCTACACCACGGCCGACCCGAAGGCGGCCCTTCTTCGCGCCTTGCGGCGGCTTAAGGTTCGAAAGGATCGACATACTACTTGACCTCTTCGATGGTAACGAGGTGCATGACCTTCTTGACCATCCCGCGGAACGAAGGCGTATTTGCCACCGTCACAGAACGGCCGATTCGGCCGAGGCCGAGCCCCTTCAGCACAGCGCGCATCCCGGGACTTTCCGTGATGATGCTGCGAATCTGGGTAACTTTGAGTTGCTTCGCGAGGCTCACGCGTCACCTCCGCCAATCTCGCCCTCGGGCTTCTTGGACCCGACGAGCGACGGCGCTGCGGAACGCGCGGAGACTTTGCCCGCACTCCGCGAGCGATGACCAAGGCGGTCCCGATCGATCTCACGCTTCCGCGCGAACTCCTCGGGGGCACGAAGCGCCTTGAGCGCGGCAATCGTCGCATTCACGACGTTGTGCTTGTTCCCGGAACCAAGCGACTTCGTGAGGACGTCTGTAATTCCTGCCGAGGCAACCACCGCGCGCACCGCACCACCGGCGATTACGCCAGTACCAGGGCTCGCCGGCTTCAGCAGGACGCGCCCGGCGCCTTGCTCCCCGAGCACGTCGTGCGGGATCGTCGTGCCGTCGAGCGGCACCTTGAACATGTTCTTGCGAGCCTGATCGTTGCCCTTGCGAATCGCTTCGGGCACCTCGTTGGCCTTGCCGAGACCGACACCCACGTGGCCAGCCTCGTCGCCCACCACGACCAGCGCGGAGAAGCTGAAGCGGCGGCCGCCCTTGACGACCTTCGCGACGCGGTTGATGTGGATGACGCGCTCTTTGATCCGCTCGTCGTCGATTTGATCGAATGCCATTTTGGTAGCCCTTAGAAATTCAGGCCGGCTTCGCGCGCGGCGTCAGCGAGCGCTTTGATGCGCCCGTGGTAGCGGTAACCGTTCCGATCGAAGACCACCTTGTCGATGTTCTTCGACTTGCACATCTCAGCGATGAGCGAGCCCACCTTCTTGGCCTCGTCGCTCTTGGAACCGTCAAGGTTCGAGCGAAGGTCCTTCGACAACGTCGAGGCGGCCGCGAGGGTGCTGCCGGTCGAATCGTCGATGACCTGCACGTAGATATGCCGGGCCGAGCGGAACACGCTCAAACGCGGGCGCTCGGACGTGCCGGTGATGGTCTTGCGGATTCGGAGCTTACGGCGCTCCCGGCCTTCCAACTTACGCGGTGCAGCAGTCATGTTCACTTGCCTGCCTTTCCAGCCTTCTCGCGGATCTTCTCGCCCTTGTAGCGCACGCCCTTGCCGCCGTAGGGCTCCGGCGGACGGAAACCGCGGATCGTTGCGGCCGTCTGCCCTACGAGGGCCTTGTCCGTACCGAACAGCGTAAGGAGCGTTCCCTTCGAATCCTTCGGAATTTCCGCCGTGATGCCCTTCGGCAGCGGAAACTCAATCAGATGCGAAAAGCCAAGAACGCAGGTCAGGCTCGACCCCTTGAGTTCGACACGGTAACCCGTGCCGTGAAGCTCGAGCGTCCGCTCGTAGCCCGCAGTGACACCCTGAACCATGTTCGCGAGGGTCGCGCGCGTCATGCCTTGGAGGCGTGCCCCGTCACGGCCGGGCGCGGAGGAGGTGACGCTCAACACGTCGTCCTCCTGCTTGATCGTGATGCTCGGGTCGAGGGCGAACTTGAGCTCACCCTTCGGACCGCGCACCACGAGCTCGGACGGCGAGACGGAGACCGTAACGCCCTTCGGGGCCGGGACGGGCTTCTTGCCGACGCGCGACGTCTTGGGCGCGAGCTTCTTCTCGATTTGCGCCGTTGTCATCACCACACCTCGCAGAGGAGCTCTCCGCCCACCTTGCGGCGGCGGGCTTCGCCGTCCGTCATCACGCCGCTCGAAGTCGAGAGGATCGCAATGCCAAGTCCGGAGAAGACGTTAGGGATGTTGTCGTGCGTGACGTACACGCGACGACCGGGCTTCGAGACGCGGCGGATGCCGTCGATCGCAGCCCGCTTCTCACGGTCGTACTTGAGGACGAGCTCGATGGTCTTGTGACCACGCGCATCTTCGCCCTCGCGGACGTCCGCAATGAAGCCTTCCGATTTTAGGATCTCCGCTACGCGCAGCTTCAGGCGGCTCGCAGGCATGACCATTCGGTCGTGCCGCGCGCTCGAAGCGTTGCGGATGCGGGCCAGCATGTCAGCGATGGGATCGTTCACCATGGTGCTATCCAGCTTTGATTCGACACGTCGTGACTCGCTGGGCTACCAGCTCGCCTTAATCACTCCAGGAAGCTCGCCGCGCAGCGCAAAATTGCGGAGGCAGAGGCGGCAGAGCTGGAAGTCGCGGTAGTATGCGCGGCTTCTCCCGCACACCTTGCAGCGATTCTTCTGCCGCGTAGAGAACTTCGGGGGGCGATTCAGCTTCGCGATGGCTTGCGCACGCGCCATGTTTCTTTCGTCCTTTGAGTTACCGGAACGCGCGGAAAAGACCGCGCATAAGACATGTTGTTGTGGCGCGAGACTCTTGCCTCTCGCCCGTCAGAGATCAGGTACGGAACGGCATCCCAAGCTGCCGGAGCAGCTCACGACCTTCATCGTTCGTCTTTGCGGTGGTCACGAACGAAACGTTCATGCCGCGGATGGCATCGACCTTGTCGTAGTCGATTTCCGGGAAGATGATTTGCTCCTTGAGGCCCATCGTGAAGTTCCCGGCGCCGTCGAAACCCTTCGGGCTCACACCCTTGAAGTCGCGAACACGCGGAAGCGCGAGGTTGAACAGGCGATCCGCGAACTCCCACATGCGGTTTCGGCGCAAGGTGACCGAAAGACCGATGGGAAGGCCGGCGCGAAGCTTGAAGCTCGCGATCGACTTACGCGAACGGCGCACGACCGGCTGCTGCCCCGTGATGAGGCGGAGATCCTCGCGAGCCGTATCGACAACTTTCGGGTTCTGCACCGCCACGCCAAGACCGATGTTGATCACGATCTTCTCGAGGCGCGGAACGCTCATCGGGTTCTCGTAACCAAACTTTTCGCGCATCCCCGCGCGAACCGCGGTCTGGTAGTGCTTCGCGAGGCGCGGCACGTAGCCTGCCTCGTAGCCGCTCTGCGCCTTCTCGGTCGGAGCGTTTTCTTTGTTCTCTTTCGCCATAATCGCACCTGGGTTCGCACGCCTTCAAAGGGTGCGACATCGAATCATCGGAGTTCGGTCAGGCCTGCTTCAGGGCGCCGCCTGCTGCGGAGACGCGGCCCTTCTTGCCTTCGTCGGTCTTCGCCTTGACGCGCGTCGGCTTGTCCGTCGCGGCGTCGATCGGCATTACGTTCGAGATGTGAATCGACGCTTCCTTGGAGATGCGTCCGCCCTCCCCGCCCTGTTGGGTGGGTTTGGTGTGGCGGACCACCATGTTGAGGCCATCGACCACAACGCGGTCCGCATCCTTCAAGATGCGCTTGACCGTCCCGCGCTTGCCCTTTTCTTTTCCGGCGATCACCTGAACCAGGTCGCCGACCTTAATGCGCTGCATCAGAGGACCTCCGGAGCGAGCGAGACGATCTTCATGAACTTGCGGGCGCGAAGCTCGCGGGCGACTGGGCCGAAGATACGGGTACCCACGGGCTCCTTCGCATCGTTGATGAGAACCGCGCTGTTCGTATCGAACTTGATGTAGGTGCCGTCGGTGCGGCGGTATTCCTGCACCGTGCGGACGATGACGGCTTTCGCAACCTCGCCCTTCTTCACCTTGGAGTTCGGAAGGCACTCCTTGACGGCCACGACGACGATGTCGCCAAGTCCGGCGTAACGGCGGCGCGAGCCTCCGAGGACCTTGATGCACTTGAGCGTCTTGGCGCCGGAGTTGTCGGCGGCTTCGAGCTCGGATTCTACCTGGATCATGGTTTAGCTCCTCAACGGTCCGTTCATGCCTTCACGGCGACGACGTCATCCTTGAGCTGCAGGCCTTCGATGTCGGCCGAGCGCGAGATGAGGCGAGTCACAATCCAGCTCTTGTCCTTCGACAGCGGACGGTGCTCCTGGATCTCGACGCGGTCGCCCGGGAGGTACTCGTTCTTCTCGTCGTGCGCCTTGTACTTGGTGCGCTCGGTGATGTACTTCTTGTACTTCGCTTCGACTTTTTGGCGGACAACTTGGACCGTGACGGTCTTGTCCATCTTGTTGCTCGTGACGACGCCAACGAGCTTACGGCGGAAGCCTTGCTTCGCCTTCGCTTCGGGGGCGGCGGCCGTAGCACCGATGCTCTTGACGCTCGGGCGGGGGGCA
>Ga0255236_1000171_pt1 | contig 10435 bp, 8 predicted proteins | sample ColtaT_7_FD_183687 | JGI IMG/M metagenome (GOLD analysis project Ga0255236, IMG submission 183687) | Metatranscriptome of freshwater microbial communities from Columbia River, Oregon, United States - Colum_Cont_RepB_8d (Metagenome... | ecosystem: Environmental > Aquatic > Freshwater > River...
GACAATCTCAATACCCATAAACCGAAGGACGACCGTTGGTTGAAGCGGCACCCCAAAGTGCATTTTCACTTCACTCCCACCTATTCGTCCTGGCTCAATCAGGTGGAATGCTGGTTCAGCATCCTTACCCGACAAGCACTCCGGGGAGCCAGTTTCACATCACCGCGTCAACTCCGGCAGGCAATCGATGCCTTTGTAGATGTGTACAACGAGAAGGCTGCCCCGTTTGAATGGAGAAAGGCCGTCGCCTTCCCTTCCGCCCCAACAGTCAAGTACTCTGACTTACGCAAGTAGGTACTAGGCTGATACCGCGCTTGGGGCCGGCGGCCCCAAGCGCCCGTCGGGTCTTTGGTACACTGCGGCATCGTGCCCTTGTTTTTGCTAATTTTTGCTGCAGCTGCATTCGCTGGAGAGATGCCGCCGGAAGCGCGCGTTTTCCTGGATAAAAACTGCGCCGGATGCCATCGTGGCGCCGCGGCGCCAGGCGGTTTGGACGTTTCTGCGCTGCCATTCGCGCTGGATGATGTGAACACCTTCTCGCGATGGGTGCGTGTTTTTGACGCGGTTCGAACCGGGGCGATGCCGCCCGGCGGGAAGCCCGTTGGCGGGCGTGAGCCGTTTCTGGCAGCGCTGGGAGCGCCGCTGGCTGCGCATCAGCAGACCCTGGCGGCGAAGCGGGGGCGGGCCGTGTTGCGGCGTTTGAACCGGTACGAATACGAGAACACCATTCGCGATCTGCTGGCGGCGCCGTGGCTGCAATTGCGGGATTCGTTGCCGGAGGACGGCGTTGTGAACCGGTTCAATAAAGTGGGCCAGGCGTTGGATGTTTCGCATGTGCAGATGGCCCGTTATATGGAGACGGCGGAGCAGGCAATGCGTCAGGTGCTGGCCGCGGCGCAACAGCCGGAGACGACGAAACGGTATTACGCGCGGGAGCAGAAACGGTTCCTGAACCGGATGCGGTACAGCTCGTTTACCCCGCATCCGGAGCGCGCGACGATCCCGGTGTTGGGGTTCGAGGCGCAGCCGGAGGTGCTGCATGAGCGCGCGCCGATCACGGTGGGCGAGGCGGATCCGAAGACGCGGGAGTTGGAGGCGTTCGCGACGCCGGCGAGTAACTATGTTGGCAACGAACATCACTTTGATCAGTTCGTGGCGCCGGCCGGCGGCCGATACCGGCTGCGCTTCAGCGCCTATTCGATTTGGATTCACACTCTGTACGGACCGGAGGGGCACAAGACGCGACCGGCGTGGTGGAGGCCGAATCGGGAGTTGACGGCGCAGGGACGGACCTCGGAGCCGGTGACCATTTATGCCTTGAGCCGCGGCGGGGAGAAGCGGCTGCTGGGATCGTTTGACGTGAGTCCGGACCCGGCGGTGCATGAGTTGGAAGTGGACCTGTTGCCGGGAGAGATGATCCTGCCGGATGCGGCGCGGCTGTTCCGTTCGCGGCCCGGATTCACGGGGAGCCCGGAGGCGTCGAAGGAAGGCATGCCGGGGGTGGCCTATCGTTGGATGGAGGTAGCTGGGCCCATTGCCAACGCCGCTTCGCGGTTGGGCGTGCGGCGTATGTTCAGCAACCTGGACCCGGGGCAGGCAGGTTCCAAGCGCGATGTGGAGAAGTTGCTGCGGACCTTCATGGCGCGGGCGTACCGGCGACCGCCCGCGGAGGCGGAAGTGCAGCGGTATCTGCAGATTATTCAGGCGCAGCCGGGGAATCTTTCGGAGGCGATGATCGCGGGGTATGTGGCGGTGTTGTGCTCGCCGGGGTTCCTGTACATGGAAGAAGAACCGGGGAAGTTGAATGCGCATGCGCTGGCCAGCCGGCTTTCGTACTTCTTGTGGAACGGACCGCCGGACCGGCGCCTGCGTATGCTGGCGGCGCAGGGGGCGTTGCTGGATCCGGAGGTGCTGCGTGCGCAGACGGACCGGCTGTTGGACGATGCGCGGTCGCGCGTCTTCGTCGATGCGTTTCTGGACTACTGGTTGGACCTGCGCAAGTTGAACGACACGACGCCGGACCAGACGCTGTACCCGGACTACTATCTGGACGATCTGCTGACGGAGTCGGCTTTGCGGGAGACGCAGCTGTTTGTCCACCATGCGATCCGGAAGAACCTGCCGTCGTCGACGTTGATCGATTCCAATTTCACGATGCTCAACTCGCATCTGGCGAGGCACTATGGGCTGCTGCCGGTGGATGGCGTGGCGCTGCGGCAGGTGACGCTGCCCCCGGACAGCGTGCGCGGCGGACTGCTGACGCAGGCCAGCGTTTTGAAGGTCACGGCGAACGGCACGACGACCTCGCCCGTGCTGCGCGGCGCCTGGATTATGGAGCGGATTCTGGGGGACCCGCCGCCGCCACCGCCGCCCGGAGTTGGCGCCGTGGAACCGGATACGCGCGGGGCGACGACGATCCGCCAGCAACTGGATAAACATCGCGACAATCCGGGCTGCGCGAGTTGCCACAGCAAGATCGATCCGCCCGGTTTTGCGTTGGAGAACTTCGATGTATTGGGCGGCTGGCGGGAGCAGTATCGATCGACGGAAACCGGCGAAAAGGTGCAGGGCATTGGCAAGAATGGCCACGCCTTTACGTTCAAAAACGGGCAGCCGGTGGACGCCTCCGGCCCTGGGTTTCAGAACATTATTGAGTTGAAGAAACTGTTGCTCAAAGACGAGCGGCAGATCGCCCGAAACGCCACTTCGCAACTGATCACCTACGCCACTGGCGCGCCGGTTTCCTTTGGCGACCGCGCTGCCGTGGAGCGCATTCTCTCCGCCGCGGAGAAGGATCGATACGGGTTGCGTACCCTCATTCACCAGATCGTGCAGAGCGAACTGTTCACCCACAAATAAGCCATGAAACAACTCTCCCGCCGTCATCTTCTTCGCGCCGCCGGTGTCTCCTTCGCGCTGCCCTGGTTGGAAGCGCAGAACACGCCGGCGCCGCGTCGGATGCTCGCCGTCTGCAATAATCTGGGCCTGTTGCCGGGAGGGTTCTTTCCTGCCAAGCCGGGCCGCGGCTATGAGCTTTCCTCGTACCTGAAAGTGCTGGAGCCGTATCGCGATGAGTTCACCGTGTTCAGCGGCGTCTCGCATCCGGACGTGGACGGCAGCCATTCTTCCGAGGTCTGTTTTCTGACGGCGGCCCCGCATCCGGCGAACGGCGGGTTTCGTAATTCCATCTCGCTGGATCAGTTCATGGCGGACAGGATTGGCGTGCAGACGCGGTTTCCTTCCATCACGCTGGGCGTGAATGTGAACAAGGGGCAGCGCAGCTTAACGTGGACGGGCGCGGGTGTCATGATCGGGTGTGAAGACAGCGCGGCGAAGGTGTATCAGCGGCTGTTTCTGCAGGGGTCGGCGGAGGAAGTGGAGCGCCAGGTGGCGCGGTTAAAACTGGGCGAGAGCATTCTGGATTCGGTGGCCTCGCACGCGGGCGGGTTGAAGCAGACGTTGGGCGCGCAGGATCGGGCGCGGCTGGATCAGTACGAAACGGGCGTGCGGGAGTTGGAACGGCGGATGGTGTTGTCGCAGGAGTGGGAGCGGAAGCCGAAGCCGAAAACGACGGAGCCGGCGCCGAAGGATCCGGACAACAGCCGGGCGTATATGGAGAAGACGCGCGTGATGTACGACCTGGCGCGACTGGCGTTTGAGACGGACTCCACGCGGTTGATTACGTTGTTTTTGGATAGTTCGAATTCCCCGGCGATTGATGTGAAGGGCGTCGAAATCACCGATGGATATCACAACCTTTCGCACCATGGAAAGAACGAAAGCAAGCTGAAGCAACTGGAGGCGATCGACACCTGGCACATGCGATTGGTGGGGGAGTTGTTGGGTAAGTTGAAGGGCGTGCGCGAGGGCGGGGAAACGCTCTTGGACCGGAGCATGGTGCTCTACGGCAGCAACTTCGGCGACGCCAATAAGCACACGACCACAAACATGCCGGTGCTTCTGGCGGGTGGTGGTTTTCAGCACGGGCAGCACCTTGCTTTCGACCCGAATCGGAACTATCCGCTGCCCAATCTCTTTGTGAGTATGTTGCAGCGAATGGGGATTCCCGCGGACAAGTTCGCCAGCTCCACGGGGACCATGCGCGGGTTGGAGTTGAAGGGCGCCGGATGACAGCGGCGGAGTTTCGAGAGCTTGCGCTGCGGCTGCCGGAGGCGACGGAGGGCGCGCATCACGGTGTTGTGGACTTCCGCGTGGGCGGGAAGATCTTTGCGACGTTGGCCTACGAAAAACAAGGCTGTGGTGTTTTGCTGCTGACTCCCGCCCAGCAGGAGGGAATGCTGGCCGACGCGCCGGAGATTTTCTCTGCGGTTCCGAACGCCTGGGGGCGGCAGGGCGCGACGCTGGTGCGCCTGGCGGCCGTAAAACCGGATATCCTCGAAGCTGCGCTTCGGACTGCGTGGCTCCGGCGCGCGCCAAAAAAACTACTGGATTCCAACCTATGAGATGGCTTTCCTTCTTCCTGTTTGCCGCCGTTTTCGGCGCCGCGCAACCGGCCACGCCACAGCGCGTGCCGTGGACGACGTCGCGGTTGGTCGGGGCTCCGGATCCACCGTCGCCGTTCCGTCTGGCGCGTGCCTTTCCGCAGGTGACGTTTAAAGGGCCCGTGTTCATTGCCCAGGACCCATCGTCGGACCGGCTTTTCGTGGCCGAGTATGACGGGCTGATCTACAGCTTCCAGCCCAAAGACGCAACGGGCAAGAAGGATCTGTTTCTGGACCTGGGCCGCGGGATCTCGGCGTTCTCGTTTCATCCAAAATACGCGGAGAACGGACAGGTGTTCGTGTTCAGCCACGCGGATAACAAGCTGGAGGCGCGGGTCGGCCAAATGAGCCAGATCTACCGCTATCAACTGGTGCGAGGGAGCAATCCGCCGCGGTTGGACCCGGCGTCGAAGACCACGATTATCGAGTGGCCTTCCGGTGGGCACAACGGCGGTGAAGCGATCGTTGGACCGGACGGGCACCTGTACGTTTCCACCGGCGACGGCACGAGTGGATCGGACGTCAATAACTCCGGCCAGAACCTGACGGATCTGCATAGCGTGATGATGCGCCTGGATATCGAAAACCCGTCCCCGGGGCGTAACTATGGCATCCCGAAGGACAACCCGTTTGTGAACACGCCCGGCGCGCGGCCGGAGATCTGGGCCTACGGCTATCGCAATCCGTGGCGCTTCAGTTTCGATCCGAAGAGCGGCCTGCCGTGGGTTGGCGATGTGGGCCAGGATATATGGGAAATGATCGAAATTTCCAACAAAGGGAGCAATCACGGGTGGAGCGTGCGGGAGGGGTCGCACCCCTTTCATCCCAATGCGGAGAAGGGGCCAACGCCGTTCACGAACCCGATCGTGGAGCATCACCATACCGAGTGCCGTTCCATTACCGGCGGCTACGTGTATCAGGGAGACAAGTTTCCGGAATTGAAAGGCGCCTATATTTACGGCGACTATGAATACGGAAAGATGTGGGGATTGCGTTACAACCAGGGATCGAAGAATGTGACCTGGCATAAGGAACTGCTCGACAGTAACGTGAAGATTTCGAGTTTTGGCGTGGGCCGCGAAGGGTCCTTCTACGCGCTGGATTACGGCACGGGGGAGATCTATGAATTGGAGCGGCGTCCGGCGGAGGCACCGCGCCCGGCGTTTCCGCGCAAGCTGAGCCAGACAGGATTGTTTGAAAAAGTACGTGGCCACAAGACTGCCGCGGGGGTGATTCCGTACACGATCAATGCGGGTTTCTGGTCCGATGGCGCGCACAAGGAACGGTTCATTGCCATGCCGCCGGCGGCGAAGATCACCTTCGATGAGAAGGCTGATGTGGCCTGGGCGTTCGATGATGGAGCGGTGACGGTGAAGTCGTTCTCGCTCGATATGGAAGAGGGCAACGCCGCTTCGCGCAAGTACATTGAGACGCGGATTGTCGTGAAGCAGGAGAACCACTGGGTGGGTTACTCCTACGTCTGGAATGAAGACCAGTCGGATGCGACGCTGGTGGCTGCCGGCGGGTTGGATAAGACGTACAAAGTCAAAGAGGCCAATGGCAAGGTGCGCCAACAGGCGTGGCACTACCCGAGCCGCAATGAGTGCATGTTCTGCCATTCGCGAGCGGCGGGGTTCGTCCTTGGGCTCACGACGGGGCAGATGAACCGCTCTCATCAGATGCAGAATTATGCGCAAATGGGCCTGTTTACGAAGCCGCTGCCGGCCAAGGAGTTGCCCGCCTATCCGGACCCGTTCGATGCGAAAGCGGACATCAACCACCGTGCGAAAACGTATCTGCAGGTGAACTGCGCCATGTGCCATGTGGCGGATGGCGGCGGCAATTCTCCCATGGAACTGGGCTATCGGACACCACTTGAAAAGGCCGGTATTGTGTCCGTTTCGCCGACGCACGAGACGCTGGGGATCGATGGCGCGAAGCTGGTGAGTCCAGGTTCGCCGGATCGCTCCGTCCTATACCGCCGCATTACCCGGCGCGGCGAATATCAAATGCCACCCACCAGCACCAACCGCGTCGATACCGCTGGTGCGAAACTAATCGAAGACTGGATCCGCCAACTGCCCCATGCGAATTGATCGAATCACTCTCACCCACGTCCGCATCCCGCTCGGCGAGCCGTTTCGCATTTCGAATGGCGAAGTGGCGGAGAAGGACGGTATCGTTGTCGCCGTGGAATCGGACGGGCTCACCGGCTACGGCGAGTCGTCACCGATGGCCGGCAGCTTTTACTCCGCCGATACGCCGGAGTCTTGCTGGCAACAGTTGACGAGTTCGTTGTGCCCCGCCATTGTCGGGCGGGAGTTCGAAAGCCTGGATGCCGCTAGCGCCTGGATTGACGCGCAGGCGGGCAGCAACTTCGCCAAAGTCGGCCTGGAAACCGCGCTGTGGGATATGGAGGCGCAACGCCAGGGAGTGCCGCTGCATCGCCTGTTGGGTGCGACGCGAGACTATGCCGAATCCGGACTTGCGGTCGGGCTGTATGACTCGACCGAGCAACTGCTGGCGACGATCGCGAAGTACCTGCCCGATGGGTACAAGCGCGTAAAAATCAAGATCTGCCCAGGGCATGATGTGGAGTTGGTGGCGGCCGTGCGCGCGCGGTTCGGCGACATTCCGTTGATGACCGATGCGAATGCTTCCTACACGTTGGCGGACTTGGGCGTCTATCAGAAGCTCGATGAATACGGGCTTCGGATGTATGAGCAGCCGTTGCTGGGCGAGGCTCTGGAAGACTCCGCCAGGCTGCAATCGCAGATCAAAACACCGATCTGTTTAGACGAAAGTCTGGAGACGTTCGCGGCGCTGGAGCGGGCGGCGGAACTGGGCTCGTTCCGGATTGCGAACATCAAGATCCAACGGGTCGGAGGCTTCCGGAATGCGTTGGCGATCTACAACCGCTGCCTGGAGCTGGGGCTGTCGATCTGGATCGGCACGATGCCTGAATTGGGGATTGGGCAGGCGCAAGGCGCTGCGATGTCGGCTCTGGCGGGATGCGACTATCCCACCGATGTCGAAGCGAGCCTGCGATGGTTCCGCGACGACTTAATGGATCCATTTTTGGAGGTGCGCGATGGGCGGATTGAGCTGCCCTCGACACCGGGGCTGGGCTATGCGATCAACGAAGAAAAACTACAGCGCTACTTCGTGGCGCGACAGGTGATTGAAAAATGAAAAATCGTTGGGATACTATCGCGCAGGGCGACACGCTCATGGGCTCGTTCATCTCCACCGGATATCCCGTCAATACGGAGCTGATGGGCCTCGCCGGATTCGATTTCGTCATCATCGATCTGGAGCACGGCATGGGCTCGGAGCGGGACATTCTCTCGCAACTGCACGCGCTGCAGGCCACCCAGTCGATCCCCGTTGTGCGCGTGGAATCCCATGAGAAGCAACGAGTGCATCGCCTGCTGGATCTCGGCGTCCAGGGCATCATGTTTCCGCGCGTGAACACCGCCGAGGAGGCCGCCGCCTGCGTCGCCGCCATGCGCTATCCGCCCGATGGGGTTCGCGGCGTGGCTACGATCGTTCGCGCCGCCGGCTACGGCACACATTTCAACGACTACCGGGGCGAATCGAAAACAAACCTGCTGACGATCATCCAGATCGAAAGCGCCGAGGCGGTAGAAAACGTGGACGCGATCGCGGCTGTGGAAGGCGTCGATGTGCTGTTCGTCGGTCCGATGGATCTCTCCACCAGCCTGGGCATCTTCCGCCAATACGACCATCCGCTTTTCCTGGATGCCCTAGACAAGACGCTCGCCGCCGCGCGCCAACACAATCGCACCCCCGGCATCCTGCTCCCGAGCGTCGACACCACACGGCACTACCGCGACATGGGCTTCCGCTTCCTCACCGCGGGCACCGATGTCGCCCTGCTAAAGGCCGCCGCTACGCAGCTCGTGAAGGACCTTCGCTCCGCCTGACCATCACCATATAGGCGAAGATTCCCAGCATCAGCCAAAAGCCAACGGCCTTGATCGGGGCGTCGAAACTGCCCGTCTGCTTGATCATCCATCCCGTCAGCCACGGCGCCACGCTGCCCGCCAGATTCGCCGCCGTGTTCTGAATCGCCACCGGAACCGCGCCCGGCATCAGCGTCTGCGTTAATGCCCAGTAGTTCGCCGTCGCCAAGCCCAGACCGCACAACGACGCCACCGTCAGCCCGATCATCAACTCCTTCGAATCCGTAAACACGCTCAGCGTTTGCAAGGCCGCCATCAGGAACCCGGCAACCGTGAACGCCCGACGCACCGCAATCGCGTTCATGCCCCGTGAGATCAGCCGGTCCGCCGCCCAACCGCCAATCGCGGCCACCAGCGCCATTCCGCCGAACGAGACGCCCACGAACCAGTTCGATTTCGCAATCGACATGCCGTGCGTTTTCTGGAAATACTGCGGCATCCAGGTCATGCAGTAATAGACAAAATACATGTAGCAGTAAGTGCCCAGAATGATGCCCCACATCACGCGGCTCTTCAACGCGGCGCCGAGTTTGATGCTCTCCGCTTTAGTCCCGCTTGTCGCCGCCATGGCCGCCGGATCGTCCTTGCGCACCCACGTCAGCCACGGCCCCAGCCACAGCAAGCTGCCGACACCCATCATCAGAAACATCGCCTGCCAGCCCTGCGTCGCCACCAGATAAGCGGCCAGCGGCAATCCCACAGCCGGGCCGATCTTGGTGCCGGTCATGTAGACTCCAACCGCGAAGCCCCGCTCCTTCTCGGCGAAATGCTCGCGGATGTAGCGGAGCGACGATGACGTCACCACGCTCTCACCCAGGCCGACCACCAGTCGCGTCGCCACCAAGGCCCACAAGCCGGAAACAAAAACCGTCAATGCCGATGCGACGCTCCACAGCACAATGCCCGCCGTATAGAGCAACCGCACTCCACGCCGATCCACCAACATGCCGGCAGGAATCTGGCCCAGCGTGTACGTCCAGAAAAAGGCCGACATCGCCATGCCCTGCTGCTCCTCATCAAGCTGCAGCGCCTTTCCAATTTCAGGCATCGCCGACGTCAGGTTCACCCGATCCGTATAAGCGATCACCATGCCGAGGCTTAGCCACAGGACGACCCACCAACGCTTCTGATTCATCCGTTCTACTCTATCCCTATTCCCGGTCCCAAGGCTGCCGTAGTGTCGCCTCGTTCGCATACCGCTTCACGCGCAACTCCACGCGGTCCCCGGCGCCAGCCGCCAGTTTCACCGTCAACACAGGTCCATTCACCGGCACCGTCTTGCCGCCAACGGTTGCCGAAATGATCTGATGCTCTCCGTACGCGCCCGCCTGCACCTCCACGGTCCGCGGTTCCACCGAGCTCACATTCACCAATCGAACCGACACCGTATCCGCGGTAAACCCCTCCACCAGAGCCGCCACATCTTCCGGCAGTCCGCTGCGCCGCCGCACCGGATCGAAGTAGCGAACGCGCGCGTGCAGCGTCCAGATGTTGCCCGTCAGGTAGGAGCCCAGCGTCAGTTTCGACAGCGCATCGGTCGCCGCCGGGTTCTGGCCCATCAGGTAATCGGCCAGCCGGGTATCGGCCGACGTATCGTCGCTTTCAATCTCCTGTACCTGCTCGCGCACGAACTTCAGATCCTGCCGCAACGCCCGCTCGGGATACCCGGCGTCCTTGCCCTCCAGGAACGAGACCCACCCATCGCCCGCGAACTTCTCGCGATCCTTCGGGTCCATCGACCACAAATAAATCTCCGTCAACCGGTTCGTAAACAGGTTCGGCGTCCAGTTGTACCACTCCTCTTTTCCGCCCGTAAACTTGTGGCCGCGCGGGTCGCCGAAACCGGTCGGCAACATCGTTTTGCCATCCACAACTTTCTTGTTCGCATACAGATTCTCAATCTGTTTGCGCAGCGTGGCCACAAACCCGGCATCGCCGCGGCTCAAC
>Ga0255236_1000181_pt1 | contig 10163 bp, 9 predicted proteins | sample ColtaT_7_FD_183687 | JGI IMG/M metagenome (GOLD analysis project Ga0255236, IMG submission 183687) | Metatranscriptome of freshwater microbial communities from Columbia River, Oregon, United States - Colum_Cont_RepB_8d (Metagenome... | ecosystem: Environmental > Aquatic > Freshwater > River...
CGCGAAACTTGGCCACATCCGGGTTGTTTTCGTCTTTGCCCGAAGCCAACTTGCTGCGAAACAAGCCCTCTTGCAACAGCCATTCGCGCAGGTTTTGCACCAGCGCGGCATCTTCTGCCCACCGCTCGGACAGAATGTCGCGCACGCCATCCAGTACCGCTGGCACCGTTGAAAAATCGGCGCCCTCCACGCTGCCAGCAGGTTGCAAGTAGGCTTGTGCTGCGTCGGCGGGCACCAATTGGGGGTTGGCAAACAGGGCATCGGCCAAAGGCTCCAAGCCTGCTTCCAGGGCGATCATGCCTTTGGTTCTGCGCTTGGGTTTGAACGGAAGGTAGAGATCCTCCAACTCTTGCTTGGTGGCCGCGGCCATCAAGGCGGCTTGCAGTTCGGGCGTGAGCTTGCCTTGTTCTTGAATGCTTTTCAGCACAGCTTCTCTGCGCGCTTCCAGCTCACGCAAGTAGCCCAGCCGGTGCTCCAGCTCGCGCAATTGAACGTCATCGAGGCCGCCGGTGGCCTCCTTGCGGTAACGGGCGATGAAGGGCACCGTGGCGCCCCCGTCCAACAATTCGACGGCGGCGCGAACCTGATGTTCGGTGACTTTGATTTCGGCGGCGATTTGCCGCGTGATGTTGTGCATGCTGGCTGGAACGAATCAACAGGAAAGCCGGCGAGTTTGCCACACTCGCCAGCCCGCATTCAGCCTGTCAAATCAGCTGCGCAAGGCAGCGCGCAGGTCTTTTCCAATTTCAGGGCGTTCGGCAAACGGATCCGGCGGGTTGGCCCCTTGCACAATGGCCTCGGTGCGGCGCTGAACATTGCCCAATGCGCGCGGATGGCTGTACACATAGAACTGGTCTGCCGTGATGGCATCGAACACTTTTTGGGCCACGTCGGCGGCGCTCACTTTGCCGCTGCTCACCGCCTTTTCGCTCATGGCCTGGCCAATCAATTGGCTCTTGGTGGGCTTGTCGGCCGCCAGGTTGGCCGGGCGATTGCGCTCGCTGTGGTGAATGCCCGTGGGGACGAAGTACGGGCACAGCACGCTCGCGCTGATCTGGTCGGTCACCAGCTTCAGGTCTTGGTAAAGCGTTTCGGTGAGTGACACCACGGCGTGCTTGGTCACGTTGTAAATGCCCATGTTGGGTGGCGTCAGCAAGCCTGCCATGCTGGCGGTGTTGACAATGTGGCCCTGGAAACTGGGGTCTTTTTCGGCGGCAGCCAGCATCATCGGCGTGAACAGGCGCACGCCATGGATCACGCCCCACAGGTTGACCCCCATGACCCATTGCCAATCTTCCAGGGTGTTTTCCCAGACCAAGCCACCGGCCGCCACGCCGGCGTTGTTGAAGACAAAATTCGGCGCACCAAAGCGTTGCGCCACCGCTTTTGCCAGCGCCTGCATTTGGTCGGCATGGGACACGTCCACACGTTGTGCCAGCACCTGTGCGCCTTGCGCCTCCAGCTCCGCCCTGGCTTTGTCCAGGGCGTCTTGTTGCACATCCACCAAGACCAGGTTCATGCCCAGTTTGGCGCCGATGCGGGCACATTCCAGGCCAAAGCCCGAAGCGCCACCGGTCAGGACAGCGGTTTTGCCTTTGAAGTTCGTGATCATGCTTCCGCCTTTTTCAGAATGAACCCCGTGCGAGGGAAATGAACATGGACAGTGCCCGCTCGCGGGTCGGCACGCCGCAACACGTAGCGGGTGCGGGTGGCTGCCAGCAACGTGCCCTGCGTGGGTTCCAGCCCGAAGCTTTCGGCAACCACGACCACCTCCGAGCCCAGGGCGATGCCATGCTCGTCTTGAAAAGGCTCCTTGGGCAATGCAGCAGGTGTGGACGCTTGCGACAAGGCCAAAGCCTGGGTGGAACTCATCTCTTGCGAGGTGCCATGACCCAGCTTGGCCATGCGGTCTATCCACGCACGCACATTGGGCGTGGCGTCCAGAATGCCTGCCATCACCGGGGTTTGGTTCACCGTGAACCACAGCGGGTGGTAAACCGAAAAATCGGCCACGCTGGGTTGTTCACCCAGCAAATACGGACGATCGTCCAGCATGTTGGCCAGACGGCGCAAGTAGCTCTTGTACATGGCGCTGGCATCGGGGCCGGGCATGCGCGGGGCGCCGCCCCGCATGGCGGCGCGGTCTTGCACAAACGATTTGATTTGTTCGGGGCTAGCATGGGCAAACACCTGGGCCACGCCTGCGGGCTGGAAGTTGTAGGCCATGGCCACCGGGAACAAGAGGCTGTCAGCCCATTGCGCGATGATGCGGGCTTCCCCTTTGCAAGCCTCTGGGTAGAGGGTGGGGTTGGGGGCCAGTTGCTCCAGGACATCGCAAATCAGGGCGGTATCGCAGTAAATGTCGGCACCGATTTGCAAGAACGGCGTGCGCCGGTAGCCCCCCGTGAGGGCCACCACGTCAGGCTTGGGCATGATGTTGGGAATGATCACGCTGGTCCAGGGCAATTGCTTGTAACCCAGAATCAGGCGAATCTTCTCGGCAAAAGGCGACACCGGGTAATGGTGCAAAACAAGTTGTGTCATGGCGTCATCCGTTCAGATCAGCTTGACCAATTGCTTGCCAAAATTCTTGCCTTTCAGCAAACCCAGGAAGGCTTCGGGTGCGCTGGCCAAGTTGGGGGCCACCGATTCGCGTGGACGCAACTTGCCTGAAGCCACCAACTGCCCCAACTCTTGCAAGGCCTCCGGCCAGACTTCCATGTGTTCGCTGACAATGAAGCCTTCAATTTTCATGCGGTTGATCAGGATCAGCGAAGGCACGGCCATGGGCAAGGGCGCGCCATCGTAGCCGGCAATCATGCCGCAGACCGCAATGCGCGCGAAAGCATTGGTGCGCAGCATCACGGCATCCAGCACCTTGCCGCCCACGTTTTCAAAGTGGCCATCGATGCCATTGGGACAGGCGTCGCGCAAAGCCTTGGACAAAGAGGCGGCATCCGCATGCTGCTTGTAGTCAATGCAGGCGTCAAAGCCCAGTTCGTTCACCACATAGTCGCACTTGTCTTTGCCACCGGCAATGCCCACCACGCGGCAGCCCCGGGCCTTGGCCAAGGCGCCGTAGGCACTGCCCACAGCGCCGCTGGCGGCACTGACGGTGACGGTCTCGCCCGCCTTGGGCGCAATGATTTTCACCAAGCCGTACCAGGCGGTCACTCCCGGCATGCCGACAGCGCCCAGGTAATGGCTCAGGGGCACATGCGTGGTGTCCACCTTGCGCAACATGCCCAAGGCATCGCCTTGCACCACGCTGTAATGTTGCCAGCCACCCATGCCGACCACCGAGTCGCCGACCTTGAACTTGGGATGGCGACTCTCTTCCACCACGCCCACGGTGCCGCCGATCATGACCTCGCCCAAAGGCTGGGGTTGGGCATAGCTTTTGCCATCGTTCATGCGACCGCGCATGTAAGGGTCAAGACTCAGATAGTGGTGACGCACCAGGACCTGACCCTCTTGCAAGGGCGCTGTCTCTGTCGTCACCAAGCGAAAGTTCGTGACGGTCGCTTCGCCTTGCGGGCGGTTGTCTAGAAGGATTTGCTGGTTCTGTGGCATGGCTTGTTGTCTCCGGGTAAAAATCAATCGGTGGAAAGTTGGGCGGGCGAATCGGCCGTCACCGGCCGGCGAACGACGTAACGAAAGGTGCCGGTGGCATGGGCGCACAATTGGTTGCTGGCATCGTAGATGGCCGACTCCGCAAACGCCAAAGTTTTGGTGCGATGCTTGAGTGTGCCGCGCGCCACCAGCGGGCCGGCGGCGGGGCGCATGAAGCTGGTCTTCATTTCGATCGTGACAATGCCCAGGCTTTTGTCCACGCTGCGCGAGGCCGTGGCCATGGACACATCGAGCAAGGTCATGACCGCGCCGCCGTGGGCCACCGCAAACGAGTTGGTGTGTTCGCTCTTGGGGGTGAAGTGAATTTCAGACTCGCCGTTCTCAAAGCTTTTCATCTCAAAGCCCAGCAACTCGACGAAGGGAATGTGCACGCCAAAAGCGGGCACGGTCTTCTCGGCAGAACTCATCCTGTTCAGCCTCCCATGACCACACTGACGCCACCATCGACGGCCAACCATTGGCCTGTGATGTGCTTGCCGGCATCGGAGGCATACAGCACGCACAAGCCCTTGAGGTCTTCGTCATCGCCCAGACGGCCCAGGGGTGCGCCGGCAGCCAGACGCTCTTCGCCCAAGTTTTTCAAAGTGCCCGCGGTCATCTTGCTCGGGAAAAAGCCCGGGCAAATGGCGTTGACCCGAATGTGGTGCGGGCCCCACTCTGCTGCAAGCGCACGGGTGAAATTGACCACGGCACCTTTGGAGGTGTTGTAGGCGATGGTGGTCATGCCGCGTGGGTTGCCCGCCAAGCCAGCAATCGAGGCGATGTTGATGATGCTGCCCTGGCGACGCAGGATCATGGAATGCTTGGCCAGGTACTGGCTCAAAATGAAATAACCGCGAATGTTCAGGTCCATGACCTTGTCCCAGGCGGCCACAGGATGGTCTTCTGCAGGCGCGCCCCAGGCGGCGCCTGCGTTGTTCACCAAAATATCCACATGGCCCAGGCGCTGCAGGGTTTCTGCGCCGAGGCGATGAATGTCCTCTTCCTGGCCGCAGTCTGCGGCGATCCAATCGGCGTGAATGCCAGCGGCCTTCAACTCGGCGGCGGCAGCCTCCAGGTCGACGGCTTTGCGCGAACTCAGCAGCACATGCGCCCCCGCCTCTCCCAAGGCATGCGCCATTTGCAAGCCCAGGCCACGCGAGCCACCCGTCACCAGGGCGGTCTTGCCTTGGAGGTTGAAAAGTTGTTGCAGGGTGCGGGTCATTCCATGTCTCCGTTAAAAAGCGTCTTCCGGTACATCGGCACAGGTGCGGTCACGGTTGGCCACCACTTGCAGCCAGGCACCGATTTTGGGAAGTTCATAGTGGTAAAAAAACTGGCAAGCGGCACGACGTCCTTGATCGGCCGAGGTGGCGCCTTGGGAGGCCATGGCCACATCGAGCCACATCCAGGCCAACACGGTGTGGCCAAAGGCCTGCATGTAGGGCACGGCATTGGCCAGGGCATCCACGGGTTGCCCGGTCTGCCAGGCGGCCTGGGTGGTTTGCCCCACTTGCTGAAGGGCTGACATCAGGGCATTGGCATGGCGCGACAACTCAGGGCCGCAGGCGCGTGCCTGGGTGGCTGTCGCTTGCATGCGTGCCGCCAGCAGCTTCAGGCCCTGGCCTTGCTCCATCAGTACTTTGCGACCCAGCAAGTCCATGGCCTGAATGCCATGGGTGCCTTCGTGAATCATGTTCAGGCGGTTGTCGCGCCAATACTGCTCCACTGGAAAATCGCGGGTGTAGCCATAGCCGCCATGAATTTGGATGGCCAGGCTGTTGGCTTCCAGGCACCATTCGCTGGGCCAGCTTTTGACGATGGGCGTCAGAACCTCGAGCAACAGCCGTGCCTCATTGGCTTGTTCGGGCGTGCCGGTGTGCTGCTCATCGACCAGTCGGGCGCAGTACAAGCCCAGGGCCAGCGCGCCTTCGCCATAGGCTTTTTGGGCCAGCAGCATGCGCTTGATGTCGGCGTGCTCGATGATGCGCACCGGGGGTTGGCTGGCGTCTTTCCCCGCCGGCCCCATCGGGCGGCCTTGCGGGCGGTTGCGGGCATAGTCCAGCGAGGCGTAGTAACCAGCCAAGCCCAGCATGGTGGCCGCAAGACCCACCCCAATGCGGGCTTCGTTCATCATGTGGAACATGCAGCGCAGGCCTTCGCCAGGGCGCCCCACCAGGTAGCCAATGGCGCCACTGCCCTGCCCGTCCAGTCCGCCACCACGCAGCTTGTACTTGCCTTCGCCAAAATTCAACAAGGTGTTCACCGTGCCGCGCCAGCCGCATTTGTGGTTCAGGCCTGCCAGGGCCACATCGTTGCGCTCGCCGGTCAGCTGGCCTTCGGTGTTCACCAGTTGCTTGGGCACAATGAAAAGAGAGATGCCTTTGGTGCCGGGAATGGTCTTGCCATCGGCCCCAGGAATTTTGGCCAGCACCAGGTGAACAATGTTCTCCGTCAGGTCATGCTCGCCCGTGGAGATCCACATCTTGTTGCCCTTGAGGCGATAGCGTGCACCCAGTGGGTCTGCCTCAAAATCGTCACCATCTGGGACGGCGCGGGTGGCCACATCACTTAGCGAAGAGCCCGCTTGCGGCTCGCTCAAACACATGGTGCCTGCCCATCGCCCTGAGAATTCATTCAGGGCAAACACCTTCTTTTGCAGCGCGCTGCCATGGGCCATCAGCAAATTGGCATTGCCAACGGTCAACAGGCCACCCCCAATGCTGACGGAGGCGCAGGCAAAAAAAGGCGTTGGCCGCCGATTCCACGCTGAAAGGCAACTGCATGCCGCCAATCTCGTAGTCTTGCGCGGCGCTCAGCATGCCCGAGGCCGCATAAGCCTCGTGCGCATCATGCGTGGCTTGCGGCAAGATCACCTTGTCGCCCACCATGCGCGGCTCTTCAGTGTCCACCGTGCGGTTGAAGGGCGCGTATTTTTCGCGCGCAATCCGCTCGCAGGTGTCCAGCACCGCATCAAAGGTTTCGCGTGAGTGCTCTGCGTAACGCGTACGCTCATGCAGTTGCTCGACCTTCAGCCAGCCGTACAGCAAAAAATCAATGGTGGGGCGCAGGCTCATGCACGACTCCGAATAAAAGGGCCCAGCAAAACTCTTGCGCTTTGCTGGGCCAGGGATAACGCGTGGAGTTCAGCGTGGGGTCACAGAACCTCGAACACGCCGGCAGCGCCCATGCCGCCGCCAATGCACATGGTCACGGCGACGCGCTTGGCGCCACGGCGCTTGCCCTCAATCAGGGCATGGCCCGTCAGGCGCTGGCCGCTCACACCATAAGGATGGCCCAGCGCGATGGCGCCGCCATTGACGTTCAAGCGGTCGGCCGGAATGCCCAGCTTGTCACGGCAATACAGCACTTGCACCGCAAAGGCTTCGTTCAATTCCCACAGGTCAATGTCGTTCACGCTCAGGCCCAGGCGCGACAGCACCTTGGGCACGGCAAACACCGGACCGATGCCCATTTCGTCGGGTTCGCAGCCCGCGACGGCAAAGCCCAGGAAGCGCCCCAAGGGCTTGAGGCCTTTGCGGCTGGCCATGTCCTCGCTCATGATCACGCAAGCGCCTGCGCCGTCCGAGAACTGGCTGGCGTTGCCTGCGCTGACGGTGCCCCCCGGCATGGCCGGCTTGATGGTGCTGATGCCTTCTTTGGTCGTGCCTTCGCGCGTGCCTTCGTCGCGACTCACGGTCACTTCCTTGGTCATGAGGCCCATGACTTTGTCAACGACGCCGGCCTTCACCGTGATGGGCGCAATTTCGTCGTCGAACTTGCCAGCGGCTTGGGCGGCACAGGCTTTTTGCTGGCTGCCAGCGCCGTACTCGTCCATGACGTCGCGGCTGATGTTGTAGCGCTTGGCCACTTGCTCGGCGGTTTGCAACATGGGCCAGTAAATTTCAGGCTTGTTTTTCAGCAAGCCCGGGTCCTGGAACATGTGCATGTTCATTTCTTGCTGCACGCAGGAAATGCTTTCCACGCCACCGGCCACATAGGCGTTGCCCTCGCCCGCAATGATGCGTTGGGCGGCCAGGGCAATGGTTTGCAGGCCCGAAGAGCAAAAACGGTTGATGGTCATGCCGCTCACGCTGATGGGCATGCCTGCGGCCAGGGCGCATTGGCGCGCGATGTTCCAGCCGGTGGCGCCTTCGGGGTTGGCGCAGCCCATGATGACGTCTTCAATTTCGGCGGCGTCGATGCCGGCACGCGCAATGGCGTGCTTGATGGCATGGCCACCCAGGGTGGCGCCGTGGGTCATGTTGAAAGCGCCTTTCCAGCTCTTGGCCAGAGGGGTGCGTGCGGTAGAAACGATGACAGCGTTGGTCATGGTGAGTCCTTCGGTGTGAATCAGTTGACGTTGTTGAAGGACTTGCCTTCGGCTGCGAGACGGGCCAGCAACGGGGCGGGCTGCCAGAAAGCGCCATCGTCCAAGGGGTTCTTGGCAAAACGGCTCATGGTTTGGGCCACGTTGAACAAGCCGACCTGGTCGGCATAAAGCATGGGGCCACCGCGGTGCATGGGGAAGCCATAGCCGGTCAGGTACACCATGTCGATGTCGCTGGCTTTGGAGGCAATGCCTTCTTCCAGGATGTGGGCGGCTTCGTTCACCAAGGAGAACACCAGGCGCTGAACGATTTCTTCGTCCGACACCTTGCGTGGCGTGATGCCCAGGTCCTGGCGATGCTTGGCAATCATGTCCTCAACCAGCTTGGAGGGGATGGCATCGCGCTTGCCGGCCTGGTAGTCGTACCAGCCCGCGCCGGTTTTTTGGCCGTAACGGCCGAGTTCACACAACAGGTCAGCGGTCTTGCTGTACTTCATGTGCGGCTTCTCTTGGTAGCGGCGCTTGCGAATGGCCCAGCCAATGTCGTTGCCCGCCAGGTCGCCCATGCGGAAAGGCCCCATGGCGAAGCCAAAGCGTTCCACCGCTTTGTCCACTTGCTGGGGCGTGCAGCCTTCTTCCAGCAGGAAGCCAGCTTGACGGCTGTATTGCTCGATCATGCGGTTGCCAATGAAGCCATCGCAGACGCCAGACACCACACAGGTTTTCTTGATCTTCTTGCCCACCGCCATGACGGTGGCCAGCACGTCTTTGGCGGTTTTCTCACCGCGCACGACCTCCAGCAATTTCATGACGTTGGCCGGGCTGAAAAAATGCGTGCCAATGACGTCTTGCGGGCGCTGGGTGAAGGATGCAATCTTGTTGACATCCAGGGTCGAGGTGTTGGAGGCCAGGATGGCACCGGGCTTCATCACTTCGTCCAGCTTCTTGAACACGGTTTCCTTGACGCCCATTTCTTCGAACACCGCTTCGATCACCATGTCGGCGTCTTTGATGTCGTCATAGCTCAGGGTGGTGCTCAACAGCGCCATGCGCTCGTTGTATTTGTCTTCCTTGAGCTTGCCCTTTTTCACTTGGGCTTCGTAATTCTTCTTGATGGTGGCAATGCCGCGGTCCAGGGCGTCTTGCTTCATCTCCAGAATTTTGACGGGGATGCCGGCGTTCAAGAAATTCATCGAGATGCCGCCGCCCATGGTGCCCGCGCCAATGACGGCGACCGACTTGATGGCACGAACGGGGGTGGTGTCCGGCACATCGGGAATTTTGGAGGCAGCGCGCTGTGCCACGAACAAATGGCGCAGGGCACGACATTCAGGGGTGACCATCAAACCCAGGAACAGCTCACGCTCGTACACCATGCCGTCGTCGAATTTTTTCTTGGTCGCGGCTTGAACCGCATCCACGCATTTGGCAGGCGCCGGGAAATTCTTGGACATGCCCTTGACCATGTTGCGCGCGAACTGAAAGTAAGCGTCGCCCATGGGATGCTTGCACGGCAAATCGCGCACGCGGGGCAAGGGGCGCACATCGGCCACGGAGCGGGCAAAGGCAATGGCCTCTTCCATCAAGGACTCGGCCGAGGCCGTGAGCTTGTCGAACAACTTTTGGCCAGGCAGCATCGCCAGCATTTCGCTCTTGATGGGCTCGCCGCTGACAATCATGTTCAGGGCCGGCTCGACGCCGATCACGCGCGGCAAGCGCTGTGTGCCGCCTGCGCCAGGAATGAGGCCAATCTTGACTTCGGGCAGCGCCACGCTGCAGCCAGGTGCGACCACGCGGTAGTGGCAACCCAACGCCAATTCCAGGCCGCCGCCCATGGCCACGGTGTGAACTGCCGCCACCGCAGGCTTGGGGCTGTTTTCGAGTGCCAGGATCAGGCTCAAGAGGTTGGGGTCTTGGATGGCCTTGGGCGAGCCGAATTCCTTGATGTCGGCGCCGCCAGAGAATGCCTTGCCAGCACCGGTGACCACGATGGCCTTGATGGCGTCGTCGGCAATGGCTTTCTCCAGCCCGGCCATGATGCCCAGGCGCGTCGAGAGACCCAGTCCGTTCACGGGCGGGTTGTTGAGGGCGATCACGGCGACGTCGCCCTGAACGGTGTAGTCAGCACTCATGAGAATTCCTTGAAAAAAGAATGGCAAACGACAAAAAAGAACGGTCGTTCTATTTTCATTTTAGAACGATAAAACAGAAGCCGACCGAG
>Ga0255236_1000182_pt1 | contig 10131 bp, 10 predicted proteins | sample ColtaT_7_FD_183687 | JGI IMG/M metagenome (GOLD analysis project Ga0255236, IMG submission 183687) | Metatranscriptome of freshwater microbial communities from Columbia River, Oregon, United States - Colum_Cont_RepB_8d (Metagenome... | ecosystem: Environmental > Aquatic > Freshwater > River...
GAACTCATGAGCATGCACACCCCTGGAATGGAAAGTCAGCACGCCGCCCTGGCGGCGCTGTCCTCACGCTATGTGAATGTCGACGCGTTGCCGTGGCAAGACACCCCGTTTCCTGGCATTCGCATCAAGGTGCTGATGCAGGACCCACAAACCGGCCTGCAAACCGTCCTGACCGAAATGGCGCCTGGCGCAGTGCTCACCGACCATGAGCACACCCAGGTCGAGCAAAGCTGGGTCCTGCAAGGCAGCCTGGTGGACCACGAGGGCGAGGTGACCGCAGGCAACTATGTCTGGCGGCCGGCCGGCAGCCGGCACACCGCCCATGCGCCCAACGGCGCGCTGGTGCTGGGCTTTTTCCTGCAGCCCAACCGTTTTTACTGATTCCATCGAAAGCTAGGCATGAAATTCGGAGATTTCGTCAAAGTCAAATCCCTGGCCAGTCCAGCGGGGTTCAAAGAAAATTTACAGCGCCTTGGCCTGGACATGCCGTGCGATGAGGTTCTGGCGTCAGGCCCGGGCTCGGTCATGGCGCAACCGCTCAAGGTCGGACCTTTCACTGTGGGCAACCGGTATGCCGTTCACCCGATGGAAGGCTGGGATGGCGAGGCCGATGGCCGCCCCACCGACAACACCCGTCGGCGCTGGCGCAACTTCGGGCTGTCCGGCGCCAAAATGATTTGGGGCGGCGAAGCGGTGGCTGTGCGCCACGATGGCCGCGCCAATCCGCGTCAGCTCGTCATGAACGAGAAAACCCAAGGCGACATTGCCGACTTGCGCCAAACCTTGGTGCAAGCGCACCGTGAAGCCATGGGCGATGACAAAGATTTGGTCATCGGCTTGCAATTGACCCATTCAGGCCGCTTTTGCAAACCCAATGACGACGCCCGAATGGAGCCACGCGTGCTCTACCACCACCCGCTGTTGGACGGCAAGTTCGGCCCCAAAGAAAACATCGTGGTCATGACCGATGGCGACATTCGCCAGTTGATCGACGACTTTGTCATCGCCGCCAAACGCGCCTGGGATTGCGGCTTTCAATTTGTCGACCTCAAGCACTGTCATGGTTATTTGGGCCATGAATTTTTATCGGCCAAAACCCGCGAGGGTGACTACGGCGGCTCCATGGCCAACAGAACGCGGTTCTTGCGTGAGTTGGCGCAAGGCATTCGCGCCGAGGTTCCAGGCATGGCTCTGGGCGTGCGGCTCTCTGCCATCGATTTTTTGCCCTACAAGCCCGACCCCAGTTTGTCGGATGCCGAATCGCTCGGTCCGGGCATTCCGGTGGACACCTCGGGGGCATTGCCCTACCGCTATGGCTTTGGCGCCGATGAGTCCGATCCCAGCCAAATTCGCATCGACGAAACGGCGGAATTTTTGCAGGCCATGACCGACCTCGACATTCCGCTGATCAACATCACCATTGGCAGCCCTTATTACACGCCCCATGTGACGCGGCCGGCGCTTTACCCGCCCTCCGATGGCTACCAGCCACCAGAGGACCCGCTGGTCGGCGTGATGCGTCACCTGGCCTTGGTGCGCGACTTGAAAAAGCAATTCCCGCACATGTGCTTCGTTGGCAGTGGCTACACCTATTTGCAAGAGTTTTTGCCCTATGTGGCACAAGCCGTGGTGCGCGAAGGCTGGACCGACCTGGTCGGCTTGGGGCGCATGATGCTCTCTTACCCTGAGTTGGCAGCCGATGTGTTGGCCGGGCGGCCCATGCAGCGCAAGCGCTTGTGCCGAACCTTCAGCGATTGCACCACCGCACCGCGCAACGGCATGGTGTCGGGCTGCTACCCCCTGGATGCCCATTACAAAAAATCGCCGCAGATGATTCGCCTGACCCAAGTGAAGAAAGACGCCAAGTTGGCCTGAGCGTCCCATGACCACGCGTGCCAAAGCCACTGCTGTTCGAGACCCTGAGCAGAGCCGCGCCAGAATTTTGAAGGCGGCGCGCGAGGAGTTTGCCAACAAAGGCTTGGGCGGCGCGCGTGTGGACCAAATTGCGCAAAGTGCAGGCATCAACAAGCGCATGCTTTACCACTATTTCGGCAACAAGGATGCCTTGTTTCGTGCGGTGCTCGAAGAGAACTATGCGCACAAGCGCGACTCCGAGCGTGCGCTCGAGTTGGAAAAAGACGACCCGCGAGAAGCCATTCGCAAATGGGTGACGCTGACCTGGAACTACTACATTGAGCACCCCGAATTCTTGAATTTGCTCAACAGCGCGAATTTGCACCATGCGCGTCATGTTCAAGCTTCGGCCGAGGTCAAAAAAATGCGGGCGCCCTTTGTCAAGATGATGGGTGCCATTCTGGACAAAGGCGTCAGCCAAGGCGTCTTTCGCGAAGGCGTGGACCCGGTGCAGATGTACATCACCATCGCCGGCATGTCTTGTTTTTACCTCTCCAACCAGCACACCTTGTCGGCTATTTTTGGCCGCTCGCTGCTCAGCCCGCGTGCCAAAAAAGAGCGCTTGCAGCACATGATCGACGTGGCTTTGTCTTACCTGGAGCGACGCTGACATGCGCTTGCCCAATGTCTTTCAAGATGTCGCGCATTTAGAGGAGGTCATGAGCACGCCCTCTGAAGCACTGTCCAAAGAGTTGAAGGAACTCGAGGGCGATATCCTTATCCTGGGCGTCGGTGGAAAAATGGGCCCCACGCTGGCGCGCATGGCCAAGCTTGCCGCACCCAAGAAGCGCGTGATCGGTGTGGCCCGATTCTCGGAACCAGGCTTGCAAGAGCGTTTGAGTGCGCAAGGCATCGAATGCATCAGCTGTGATTTGCTGTCGCGGGAGGCCTTGGCGGCCTTGCCGGATGTTGCCAATGTGGTTTTCATGGCCGGCAGAAAATTTGGCTCCCAAGGCAGCGAGTGGCTGACCTGGGCGATGAACGCGCATTTGCCCGCCTTGGTGGCCGAGCGCTACAAGGCGTCGCGCATCGTGGCGTTTTCCACGGCCTGTGTTTACCCCTTTGTGTCAGTGAACGGCCCGGGTGCCCAGGAGTCGCTTGCCCCCACGCCCGTGGGCGAATATGCCAACTCCTGTGTGGGCCGCGAGCGGATGTTCGAGCATTTTTCTCACCAGTACCAAACGCCCGGGCGCTTGATTCGCTTGTCGTATGCGATCGACATGCGCTACGGTGTTTTGCATGATTTGGCGCAGCAAATTTTGGCGAACCAGCCCATCTCCTTGGCCATGGGCCACGCCAATGTGATCTGGCAGGGCGAAGCCAACGAGCGAAGCTTGCGCGCCCTGACAAAGTGCACCACGCCCACGACCGGACTCAACCTGTCAGGCCCCATGATTTCCATTGCACACGCTGCTCGGGGTTTGGCGAGCAGGTTGGGTAAAACGCCGGAGTGGGTGGGCACGGAGGCGCCGACGGCCTGGCTGGTGGATTGCAGCCAAGCCAATGCTTATTGGGGCGCACCCCAGGTGAGCCTGGACACCATGCTGGATTGGACCGCGGATTGGGTGCTGCGGGGCCAGGCCAGCTTGAACAAGCCCACCCATTTTGAGGTTCGCGATGGTCAGTACTGAAGCCTCGCTGTCACTGTTGCGCCAGGGCACCGTCATTCCGGCGCATCTGCTGGCCTTGAACGCACAGCGGCAACTGGACACCCAACGCCAGCGTGCCTTGACAAGGTATTACCTGGACGCCGGGGCGGGGGGTGTGGCCGTGGGTGTGCATTCCACGCAATTCGCCATTCGGGAGTTTGGCATGTACCGTCCCGTGCTGGAGCTGGCCATGGCCACCGCCCAGCAGTGGGAGCCCTTGGGTGGCAAGCGCCCTTTGGCCATGGTGGCGGGGCTGGCAGGTCCGACCTCACAAGCTGTGAAAGAGGCCGAGCTGGCCCGTGAAATCGGCTACCACGCGGGCTTGCTCAGTTTGGCCGCCATGAAGTCTGCCTCGGAAGATGAACTGTTGGCACATTGCCGGCGCGTGGCCGACCTGCTGCCCTTGGTGGGTTTTTACCTTCAGCCCGCAGTGGGTGGTCGGGTGCTGTCTGCCAGCTTCTGGGAACAATTTGCGCGCATTGAGCAGGTGGTGGCCATCAAGATCGCCCCCTTTCATCGCTACCGAACCCTCGATGTGGTGCGCGGCGTGGTGGCGGCTGGTGCAGAGAAGCGCATCACCCTGTACACCGGCAACGACGACCACATCGTGTTGGACTTGGTGACCCCCTTCACGGTCATGCGCGATGGCCAAGCGGTGACGGTGCGCATCCGTGGCGGCTTGCTGGGCCATTGGAGCGTGTGGACGCGGGCGGCTGTCGCGCTTTTTGAGAGATGCCGCACCGAGGCTGACAAGCCAAGCGTGACGGCGGACTTGATGGCGCTGGATTCACAGGTGACCGACTGCAACAGCGCTTTGTTCGATGTGGCGCACGACTTTGCAGGTTGCATTGCCGGTTGCCATGAAGTCTTGCGCAGGCAGGGCTTGCTGAACGGGATTTGGTGCCTCGATCCCCAGGAGGGGCTCAGCCCCGGGCAAGCGGAAGAAATCACCCGGGTGACACATGCGTATCCGCACCTGATGGATCATGATTTTGTTCAACAAAACCTAGAGCGCTGGCTAAGCTAAAGCGCCTTGCTCTTTCATTTCAATGTTCAACCAAGGAGACTTACCATGAAAAAACGTCAAACTCTCAAACGCCTGGTGGCTGCTGTGGGCTTCGGTCTGGGCTTGTCCGGTGTCGCTTTCGCACAAGCCACCTGGAAACCAAACAAACCCATCAACCTGATCGTTCCTTGGGCGGCTGGTGGCTCGACCGATCAAGTCAGTCGCATTGCCGCTGCAGAAATTGAAAAAGTGTTGGGCCAAAAAATCGTGGTGGTGAACCAACCCGGCGCGGCAGGCTCCATTGGCACCAAGAACGCATGGGAAGCACCGCGCGATGGTTACACCTGGACAGCAGGCGCAGCGCAAGACTTGGGCGCCTACCAGTCGCTGGGCATGCTGAACGCCAGCATCAAGGATTGGCATCTGTTCTTGCATGTCGCCAACATTCCTGTGATCAGCGTGAATCCTGGAACGCCTTACCAGAACGCACGCCAGCTGATGGATGCGATGAAAACGAAATCGGACCTGAAGGTGGCAACGGCCGGTGTGACCTCCGGTGGCCATAACGCGATGGAAGCGATTGCCCAAGCGGCAGGCGTCAAATACCGTCACGTGACCTATGACGGTGGCAATCCAGCAGTGGTCTCCACCGTTTCGGGCGAAACCGACATCACCACCCAATTGGCAGTGGAGCAGGCCGAAATGATTCGTGGCAAGCGTCTGCGTCCCCTGGCAACCGTTTCGGACAAGCCCCTGGAAATTGAAGGCTTCGGCACGATCGAGCCTATTTCGAAAACATTGCCTGGCTTCAAGTCTGCAGCCAACTATTTCGGCATTTTCATTCCCAAGGGCGTGCCCGCTGAAGTGGTGGCCACGGTTGAAAAAATTTGGGCCGACCAGATCATGCAAAACGAGGCCATCAAAAAATATGCTGTGAACCGCGGCGCATTCTTCGGTCCATCCTCTGGCGAAGCTGCGCAGGCCAATGCTTTCCCGGCAGTTCAAGCCAATGCCTGGTTGTTGCACAGTGGCGGCAAAACCAAAGTGGCGCCTGACACGGTGGGCATTCCCAAGCCATGAGCATCGAGATCGAGGATGATGCACCCGTCCCGCCCCGCAGTGACCTGATCGCTGCGGTGGTGTGGATGGTCTTTGGCGCAGCGGTGGCTGTCGGCGCTTGGCGCATGGACCGGTTGGAAAAGCTGCACATCAACCCTTATGAAATTCCCGGGTTGGTGCCCTTTGTGCTGGGCGTGACCATTTTGCTGCTGGGGGGCGTGCTGGCACTCAGGTCTTTGCGCCAAGGCGCTTTGACTGCGCCCGACCAGGCCGTTGCGCACGATCCCGTGCTGCTGCGGCACATGGCCTGGGTGTTTGGCTTGATGTTGCTGTACGCGCTGGTCTTGGTGGGTTCCGGCCTTCCATTTTGGCTGGCGACGTTTCTGTTTGTCACTGTGTTCATCGGTATTTTGGACCGCCAGCGACAAAACGAGCTGGGCCGAACGAAAGCACAACAATGGGTCCGGGCATGTGTGTACGCCGCCGTCTGGAGTGCCTTGGTCTCGCTGTCTTTTGAGCACATCTTTCTGGTTAGGTTGCCCTGATGTTTGACGGACTTTTTGCCTTTGGCCACTCCATCGCGTCCTTCATGACCTTGGAGTCCATTTTCTTTGCCTTGGCTTCTTGTTTGGTGGGCGTGATCATTGGCGCTTTGCCCGGCTTGACGGCCACCATGGGCGTGGCGCTGATGACCACCCTGACCATCAAGCTGCCCTCCAATCAGGCGTTATTGATCCTGATTTGCACCTATGTGGGCGCCATCTATGGCGGCAGCCGCAGTGCGATCTTGTTGAACATCCCAGGCACACCGGCTTCAGCTGCGAGTTGTCTGGATGGCTATGCACTGGCGCGTCAGGGGCATGCAGGGCGTGCCATGGGCATTGCCACCACCGGGTCGGTCATGGGCACGCTGATTGGCATGTTTTTCTTGGCTTGGTTCACTCCCTTGCTGGGCGACCTGGCCTTGAAGTTCGGTGCATACGAGTTTTTTTGGTTGGCCGTGTTTGGCGTGATCATTTCGGCGACCCTGAGTGGCGGTGACCCCTTGAAGGGATGGATCAGCGGCATCACGGGACTGTTCATTGCCACCATCGGACAAGACGGTATTCATGCCTACGAACGGTTCTCTTTCGACAACCGTGATCTGGCAGGTGGCTTTGCCCTCGTGCCGGCTTTGGTGGGGGCGTTTGGTTTTGCTGAAGTGCTGGTTGCGATGAAAGAGCGGCGTCCTGTGCCGCAAATCAATCCCTTTGACACCGTCATTCCCAAAGTGATGGATGTGTTGCGCTATTGGAAAACCATTTTGCGCTCAGGCGTCATTGGCACCTTCATTGGCATTGTGCCGGGCGTTGGTGAAGATGTGGCGGCCTGGTCGTCCTATGCCGCAGCGAAAAGAGCCAGCAAAGAAAAAGAAAAATTCGGCAAAGGCTCCATCGATGGCTTGATGGCTGCCGAGACGGGCGACAACGCCTGTGTGCCTGGCGCCATCATTCCGGTGCTGACCTTGCAAGTGCCCGGCTCAGCGCCCGCAGCGGTGCTGATGGCCGCCATGCTCATCCATGGGGTCAAACCTGGGCCCATGATCATGATCGAGTCCCCACAGTTTGTTTACGATGTGGTGGCCATGATGATGATCGCCACCATCGGCATTTTTATCTACGGCTTGGTTTTGACAAAGTTGTTGGTGCAAGTTTTTGCGTGTGCCTACCACCATCATTGTGCCGATGTTGTTTGTGCTTTGCGTCGTGGGAACTTACGCATTGTCTTCACGCTTGTTTGACGTCTGGACCATGCTTTTGTTTGGCGTCTTGGGCTATGTCTTGCGCAAGTATCAATTCCCGGTTGCGCCCCTGGTGCTGGGCATTGTGCTGGGTGACTTGATGGAAAAAAGCCTGCGCAGGGGCCTGGTGCTGTCGGATGGTGACTTGCTCCCCTTCATTTCTCGCCCCATCTCGGCCGTTTTGTTTGCGGCCATTGTCATCACAGTGGTCTTGCGCATTCCCAAAGTCCGCCAGTGGTTGAAAATGGACACGTCTTCATGATGCTTTCGCTTTGCAATGAAGTGTTGGGCGACCTGCCTTTTGCAGAGCAGTGCCGTCTGGCGCAATCGCTGGGCTATGGCGGCCTGGAGTTGGCACCTTTCACGGTGAGTGCGGACCCCTCTGCCATGACGATGGCACAGGCCCAGCAGCTGGCCCGCATTGCCCAAGACCACGGCCTGGTGATCACCGGTTTGCATTGGTTGCTGGTCAAGCCCGAAGGCCTGTCGATCACCCATCCCGATGCCGCGGTGCGCCAACGCACGGTGGACTTCATGCAATTCCTTTGCGAGTTGTGCGCGGCCATGGGGGGGCGCTATTTGGTACATGGCTCGCCCAAGCAGCGCCTGATTCACGAAGGCGAGACCCATGCCGTGGCCTTGGCACGCGCCACCGATTGCTGGGCGCTGGCGGCACAAGCTGCGCAACGTGCTGGCGTGACCTACTGCATTGAGCCTTTGTCTGCCGACCAGACGCCTGTGGTGAATACGTTGTCGCAAGCCGTTGCCGTTTTGCAATCGGTCAACCATCCCCATTTGCGAACCATGCTGGACACCAGTTCGGCTGGTTTGGCCGAGTCGGTCCCCTTGCCGGAGTTGATTGACCAATGGTTTCCCACGGGTTGGGTGGCCCATGTGCAATTGAATGACCCGAACCGCCGTGGGCCAGGTCAGGGCACGATGGCCTTTGGCCCCATTCTGGCGGCCCTCAAGCGACAAGGTTACAGCGGCCCGTTGGCGGTCGAGCCCTTCGACTATGTGCCAGACGGCTTGGGCTGTGCAGCGCGCGCGGCAGGCTACCTGCAAGGACTTTGGGAGCAAATGCAATGAGTCTTTCAACCGCACCCGAATTCCGCGTCTGTGAGATCGAACTCCTTGAAATTCCGGTCACCTTGCGCATGCCCTTTCGCTTCGGAGTGGTCACCTTGCGCCGGTGTTTTCAGGCCTTTGTGCGCGCGCGCATTGAGACAGCTTCTGGCCAAACCCATTGGGGTGCCGCTGCCGAAATGGTGGTGCCCAAATGGTTTGATAAAAATCCTGCGTTGTCAGATGCTGACAATTTCGAGCAAGAGCGCAGCGTCTTGCGCATGGCCAAAGACGCCTATCTGAGCGATGCCCGGGCCACCACCGCCTTTGGCCATTTCGCGCGTCACCATCACGCCCATCAGAAGCAATGTGAAAGTTTGGGGTTCAACCCTTTGCTGGCCAGTTATGGCCCGGCACTCATCGACCGGGCCGTCCTGGACGCCTTGTGCCGCATGACAGGCACTTCCTTTTACCAAGCGGTCCAAGCCAACCTGCCCGGTATCAGCGACGCCATGCCCGAATTTGCGGGTTTGGGCATGGACACTTTCTTGCAGCAACTGAAGCCGGCTCAGCAAATAGCTGCTCGCCACACGGTGGGCTTGGTCGATGCCATCACCCGGGCCGACGTCACCGAGCCGGTGAATGACGGCTTGCCGGAGACGCTGGAGGAAGTCGTCAAGGTTTACGGCCACCGTTATTTCAAGCTGAAAGTCAGCGGCAAGCTCGATGCCGATCTGGACCGCCTGACGGCCATCGCCTCTGTGCTGGATCGCATACCGCAAGGCTACCTGTCTTCTTTGGATGGCAATGAGCAATACCCTGATGCCCAAAGCATGGGGGAATTGCTGCAACGCATGCGGGCCACCCCAGCCTTGCAGCGCATGTGTGAAAGCATTTTGTTCATCGAGCAACCGATTGCGCGGCAACACGCCTTGTCAGCCGATTTGACCGGCGTCAGCCTGGGCTGGCCGGTCATCATTGACGAGTCCGACGGCTTGCTGGACGCGTTTGTGCATGCCCGCGCCTGCGGGTACAGCGGTATCTCTAGCAAAACATGCAAGGGCGTGTACCGCTCTTTGTTGAATGCCGCGCGCTGTGTCAACTGGAATGCACAGGAAGGCCGGCAGCGTTTCTTCATGTCGGGCGAAGACCTGACGGTGCAGGCAGGCTTGTCGGTGCAACAAGATTTGGCGCTGGTCAACGTGTTGGGCATCACCCATGTGGAGCGCAACGGGCACCACTATGTCAATGGCTTGGCGTCGCGGCCAGAGGCCGAGCAGGCTTCTTTTTTGAAAGCACACCCTGATCTTTATACCCAAAGCCACGGGGCCGTGCGCTTGAACATTCAGGCCGGCCAAATTCATTTGGCGAGCACCGCATGCGTTGGTTTTGCCAGCGCGGTGTTGCCTGACTTTTCCGCCATGTTCCCTCTCGGACACTGTCCTTCCACGTGACAACAGCATGACTTCTTCACTGACACTCGTCAATTCAAAAGGCCAGCTTGAAAGCTATCGCTTGCAAGGTGTGGCTGCTGTGGCCCAGCCCCTGCAGCCGTTCAATCGCATCGCCTATTCGGCAGCGCACGTCGTGGCGGATGCGCGCGCGCCTGGTGACCCGTGGCTCGAGGCCGCCGTGGATTGGGACGCCACCTTGGCGTA
>Ga0255236_1000184_pt1 | contig 10119 bp, 1 predicted proteins | sample ColtaT_7_FD_183687 | JGI IMG/M metagenome (GOLD analysis project Ga0255236, IMG submission 183687) | Metatranscriptome of freshwater microbial communities from Columbia River, Oregon, United States - Colum_Cont_RepB_8d (Metagenome... | ecosystem: Environmental > Aquatic > Freshwater > River...
ATTTTTTTATACTACATAATACATTTCAAAATTTGTTTTTGATATTGTTTGCCTAGTAAGAGACATTTGATATTACTCGATCGAATTCAAATGATTTCATTATATTTGTTTATTATCATAATCTTCATCAGTACATGTGAAGCCTCACATTTTACTTATGGAACATTAACATGGACAAGAACAAGTATTAATACAGATGGTACTGCAACATATGCTATTACATTTGAATCTGGTTGGGCTATTGGTTCATGTTCTGGTGGTTTAGCTCCAGGTGCAAGTGATATATATATTTGGGCAAAACCTACTATAACCTCATACGCTGCACAAAATCTTGGTGATGCCAGAGGAACAGTTATGGCTACCTTTCCTTCATGGTGTGCAGCTAGAAAGACATTTACTAAATCATTGGATTTAAGAACAGATTGGTATATTGGAACATTTAACAGTGGTGGTGGTGCATGGTGTTGTCGTATTAGTTCTATTTTAGATGGTAATACAAATAATGTTGGTGTTTACTCATATATTAAATCAGGCGAGGCATCAAGTGTTGGTCTATCGTCTGCTCCACGTTATTTTTTTCAAATGGGACAACCAATCACATTTACGATTCCTGCTTTATCACCATCTGGTTATACTTTAATGTATGCATTATCACCAACATCTGGAACTTGGTTATCAGGCCTTGCCCTTGCAAATCCACAAGGACTTCTTGTTAATAGTGCTACAGGACAGGTAACATGGACACCTCCTGTTATTGCAACAACGTCTAGTTTGTATGCAATAAGTTTTAAAATAACAGATATTAGAGGTCAGTTCTCTTACTTGGATGTTATTTTTGAAGCAGTTCCAAACTGTGGAACAAATCCAAGTTGCAATTCACCACCTGCTTTTACAGCTCCTATTACACCATTTGATTTTTCTACAAATGGTGTACAAGGCTACTATTACTATCCTGGTACCGCAAAATCATTTACATTACAAGCTAATGATCCTAACACAGCAAATACAGTTACTATACGTAATGGTCCTATGCCAGCTGGTGCTACTTTTACACAAATTAGAACAGGAAATCCATGTCAGTATACGTTTTCATGGACACCAAGTTCTACATCTGCTTCATCCATTATTTGTTTTATTGCTTATGATAATATTGGTTTAGCTAGTACAAATCAATTTTGTGTAAACGTTCTGATTAGTCCTACTTTATCAACAGCAACTGTTTCACAATATGGTGCAGCAACTTCACCTACTTCTGGTGGTGCAGTGTTGGCAATCACTGGGTTTCGTTTTACAACAACAGCTGGAACTGTTACCATCAATAATATTGGATGTACAGTAACCTCATGGACAGATACAGCAATTTCTTGTACTGTTCCTGCAGGTCAAGGAACGAATTTACCTATTGTAGTTAGAAACACAGCAGGTGCAACAGATCCTAATACTTCACCAAAATTTGCATATATGAGACCAACTATCACTTCTTTTACACCTACAAACATTCCAACTGCTGGTACACTTCTTACACTTTCTGGATCTAATTTTGGTACTTTGGCTACTGTTTCTGTTCCGGGAATTACGACATCTGTATCTTCACAAACGCATACTTCCTTGGTTGTAAACCTTCGTGCAGGTTCTGGTTCTAATTTAGTTTTAACACTTACCGTTGCTGGACAAACTGCAACAACAACATTTTCTTATGGAGCTCCTTCTATCACATCTATAACCCCAACATCTGTTTCTACATCAGGTAGTCAGATTACACTTTATGGAACTAATTTCGGTACTTCAGCAACTATTTCTGTACCAAGAGTTACAACATCCGTTTCTTCTCAAACACATACTACATTAATTGCAAACATTGGTGTAGGATCTGGATCTGGTATAGTATTAACACTGACGATAAATGGACAAACTGCAACTACAACATTTTCTTATGCTAGTGTTACAACAGTAGGTATATCTCCATCTAGACTACCAACTGCAGGAGGTATCTTAACCATTTCTGGATCTAATTTCATTTCGTCTGCAACAGTAAGCGTGCAAACGACTACCACAGATACAGCTCCATCCATCACCATTAACTCAATCACTGCAACTTCTATCATAGTAAATATTGGTGCAGGACAAGGTGCAAACTTTAATATAATTGTCAATGTGGGAACAACACGTTTAACAACAACGTTTTCATATGTAATTCCTGTGATCACATCATTTGTACCATCTCCGATAAAATTAAGCACATCTGGAGGTTTAGTTACTATTATTGGTACAAACTTTGGTCCTTCGCCTACTGTATCAATACGTTCAACAACTGGAACAGCATCTCTTCCACTACCTACTTTTACCATGGTATCTACAACTCCTCATACACAGGTCGTATTTCAAGTGTCTAGTGGTGTGGGATCATTATATTATATTGATATTAATGCAGGAACACAGTTTGCTTTTGTTTCGTTAAATTATTTAAGACCAGTCGTGAGCTCGTTATCTGTTGCATGTATTCCAATCACCAATGTTGGTACAGGTCAATTAACAATTATGGGTACTGATTTTGGTAATATTGTTTCACAGATATCTTTACGTATTAATTCTGGATCATCTACTAACTTACCTGCAACAACTATGTCCGTTGTGTCAGCAGCTCATACACAAATTGTAGTTAATTATGTAGAATCTTCTGGACAAAATCATGGTTTAGTAGTACGTATTGGTGATCAAGACGCATTAGGATTTTTATTCTCTTACTGTGCACCTACCATTAGTGGTTATACCCCATCTTCACTTCCATTATCTGGTGGTTTATTAACTATTTCAGGCACAAATTTTGTGATATATAGTGGTATTACTCCTTTTGTACAACAAACGACATCACCAACTGTTTTACCTGCTGTTTCTATGGTACAATCAACAAAAAACGTAAACCAAGTAGTTGTTTCTGTGGGAAGTGGATCTGGATCTGATATCAAGTTAAACTTAAATGTTGGTGGTATTCTCACAAATACATTATTTTCATTTGCAAGTTCGTCTATTTCTGGACGAAATCCAACTACATTACCAACTACTGGAGGTATTATTACGATAACAGGATCAAGTTTTGTTGGTACACCTACTGTTGCAGTTTCTGGTGGTTTTTCTATTTCTGTTAATTCTGCAACTTCTACCCAAGTTTTTGTTAGCATTGGTGCTGGGTATGGATCGACAAGAACAATTAGTCTTACATTTGGTAATCAAGTTGTTAGTACCACATTTTCATACGATGTTCCAACCATTACTGGTGTATCTCCGTCATTTATTCCATCTACTGGTTCATTGTTAACTGTATCTGGGTCTAATTTTGGTACAAATGGTATTGCTCGTTTTACATTAAGCTCTACATCTGTCGTTTTATCTTCTTATGTTTCTCACTCTCAAATTATATTATCTATTGGAGCATCATCGTCCTCATCAACCGGTACCTTAAGCATAGATGTAGGTGGTCAAACTGTGTCTACAACTATTTCATTTTCACCTGCAACTATCACAAGTGTTAGTCCATCTTCTATTCCTACATCTGGTGGTACAATTACAATTACAGGAACAAATTTTGGTACTTCTGGTGTAACATCTTCCACTGTTTCAATTACATCGTTATCTCATACAACTATTATAGCAACAGTTAGACCAGGACAAGGATCCTCTATTCCATTTTCATTAATAGTTCGTGGTCAAACTGTATCCTCATCTTTTAATTATATCGCACCTTCAATTAGTTCTTTATCTACATGGATTTATTCTGGATCTGTTCTTACTATTATGGGTACAAATTTAGGAACAAGTGGTGGATCTATTACTGTAACTGGTGGTAATCCAAATCCAACACTTGCTATTACGTCACAAACAAGTACCCAAATTGTCTGTACGGTAGGAAATGGTTGGGGATCTAATCTTTTATTAACATTAACAGTAGCTGGTCAAACTGTAACAGCTAGATTTACTATGTCCCCTTATATTTCAACTACATCGGTTTCATTGACAAATATTGCTACAACTGGGGGAAATTTAGTTACCATTACAGGTGCTAATTTATGTAACTCTGTTTCTGGTGATACAACTGTGTCGATCAAATATGGTATTCGTTCCTCTAATACAGATTTACTTGCTTCTTACACTTCTAAGCAATATACTTGTACAAGTACAACAACTAGTTCATGTTCCTTACCTTCAACACAATGGGTTTGTACATTACCACCATCTGTTGGACAATTACTTACATTTCAAGTAAAAGTAGGAACATTTTACTCTCCTGAATCTGTTTGGACATTAACACATACTGTACCTGCTTTGGTATCCAATACCATACGTTTGAATCCATCTGATCCTGGTTCAGCTATTATTTATTCTAGTGCAGCAAATGGTGATTTACTTTATTTAGATGCTTCAAGTATTGGTACGGATGCTAATCTTCAATACTTAACAGTTTATTATGGTGATTGTACAAGCTCTTCATTTATTTGTGGGGATGTATCTTTCTTTTCTCCAACTACAATAACTTGTAGAACATCCATTGGTGGCAGTGGTAACAAGTTTAAATTTCATATTAAAGCATTAAATCAATTATCGGCATGTTCAACAGATCAATATCAACCACCTGTTGTTCCTGTTGTATCTGGTATTTATTCTAATGTAGGCTGTATACAAAGTGGAAATGCACTTGTAAATTGTCCAACTAGGGGTAATCTTTTGGTAAATATTACTGGTATTAATTTCATGCCAGCTGGAAACAGTGTTGTTACTGTAACTGTTGGTACATCTAGATGTATTGTAAAATCATCTTCAAACACAACTATTACATGTACCTTACCACCTGGTACTGGCGAAGACAATATTGTAACTGTGAATTCTGATGGTCGTTCCTCTTCTTCTGTTCAATTAGTTTCGTATAGCGCTCCTCAAGTTGATACAATTAGAGGATGTACTGGTTCTGGAAAGATTACTACAGACTGTTCACGTACTATGGACACAACTATTACAATTTTCGGATCAAATTTTGGTGCTCGTAATGCCGTTGTACTTGTAAATGGACAAATTTGTAACAATGTAACACACTCGTCTGATGATCCACATTCCATTTTAACATGTGTTATTCCTAAATTATCTGGATTACGTTTACCTGTCTTCTTAAATCAAGATTGTGGTTCCAAATCTAATTCTGCATGGATTTCTTATATAAGTTGTCAACCTGGTACAAAAGAACTTGTTGGTAATACAACATGTTTAGATTGTCCAATTGGTTATTATTCAAATGTTGCTGCATCTTTAGAATGTGTACAATGTCCTTTAGGACAATATGCAAATATAACTGGAAGATCTCAATGTGTTTCTTGTCCAGTTGGTAAGATAGCAGCTCAAGTTGGTTCTACTTCTTGTTCTGTTTGTACAGATGGTAAATATAATGGATTACAAGGTGCATCTGAATGTTTGGTTTGTCCACCTGGTACGTTTACAAATAGCTCTACCTTTTATGTTGAATGCCAAGAGTGTTCAGTTGGTACCTATTCAATTGGTTCATCTTCTTCATGTTCTTTATGTAATAATTACATGTATCAAGATCAAACAGGATCGAGTAGCTGTAAAGTATGTGAATCAGGAAAAGTTGGTTCATCTATTTTAGGTTCTGATACTTGTACAAACTGTCCATTAGGTAAATTTTCTTTTGCTGGTGATACTAGTTGTTCCTCTTGTTCCAATTCTATGTATCAAGATTCTATAGGTGCTAGTACTTGTAAAACATGTCCTATAGGAAAAGTTGGTGAATCAAATACTGGATCATCTACTTGTAATAATTGTGATGTTGGTAAATATGGTCTTTTTGATATTATACCAGTATGTGTAGAATGTGCAGCTGGTACTTATAATAATAATACTGGATTAACTGTTTGTAATCAATGTCCAGCTGGAAAAATAACAAATACAACTGGTCAATTATCTTGTACAGAATGTCCAGCCGGTACATATTCTTCTTCTAGTGTATGTATTTCTTGTGCAGATGGTAAATATGCTTCTGATGCTGGATCAAATGCTTGTAAATTATGTCCAGTTGGAAAGGTATATCAAGATGGAATTTCTTGTTCTAATTGTTTAGCAGGTACCTATGGAGACTTTGATGCAACTAATCAAAAATCTATTTGTACAGTTGTTCCTGTTGGATTTTATCAAAATGCTGTTGGCCAAACTACATATCAACCATGTTCATCTGGATCAATTGCTAATACAACTGGTTTTACAAGTTGTTCTCCTTGCGGTGTAGGTACGTTTAGTTATAGTCAAGGTTCTTCTTGTTTAGATTGTACAGCTGGAAGATATCAAGATAATATAGGATCTAGTGATTGTAAATTATGTTCTATTGGAACATATAGTAATGGTAGTGCAACTTCTTGTACACAGTGTATAGCAGGTCAGTTTGGTGCAATGGATGCAAATGGGATTCCATCATGTTTTAATTGTGCTATTGGTTCTTATTCATTAGTATCTGGTCGTAGTGTTTGTACAATATGTTCTATAGGCTCGTATAATAATCAATCTGGTTCTACATCTTGTACATTGTGTAATCCGGGACAGTTTGGTGCAATGGATGTAAATGGTATTCCTTCTTGTTTTGATTGCGCTACTGGTACCTATTCGTTAGTTGCTGGATGTACTGTTTGTAATATGTGTCCACTTGGTTCCTATTCTAACGTTACTGGGCAAAGTAGTTGTACATTATGTAGAGTTGGAAAATATGGTGATAACCAACGTACTTCTTGTAATATGTGCCCAGTTGGTAAAGTACAAGCATTACAAGGACAATCTGAATGTATCGATTGTGATTCTGGTTTTTATGCCAATAGTACAGGATTAACGGAATGTAATAAATGCATTGCTGGATCTTTTTCTTTTTTACCTTCACATAAACAACAAGGTTGTGCATTATGTTCGTTAGGTCAATATCAACCTAGTGAGGGTCAAGATAATTGTTTAGAATGTGAAGCAGGTACATATACAGGTCTATTAGGTTCTACTGTATGTACAAAATGTGGTATTACTACATATCAAGATAGAACAGAAGGATCTACATGTTTTGATTGCAATGTAGGTCGTTATTCTATGACCGAAGGTGCTTCTTTCTGTTTTGTTTGTAGTGTTGGGTTTTTTAATAATCAAACAAAACAATCTACTTGTAATGCGTGTTCTCTAGGTAAATATCAAGATGATATTGAACAAACCGTTTGTCAAGATTGTGACGTTGGTAAATTTGCTTCTTCTGAACAAAGCAAGTTTTGTTATGATTGTTTTCCTGGTACATATGTAAATGAGACTGGTGCATCTGCTTGTCATAAATGTCAATTAGGTCGTTTTACTAGTTTTTATGGTAATATTTCTTGCGCATTATGTGTTGAAGGTACATTCATGCCAACAGAAGGTGCAACCTCTTGTGTATCATGTGATGTTGGTACATATACAAATGTACAAGGACAGTCTATCTGTTCAAAATGTTCTGTTGGTCAATACTCAAATGTTTTAGGCTTATCACAATGTTTACAATGTGCAAGTGGTTTGTATTCACCATCAGAAGGATCAACTACATGTTTAGAATGTTTAGAAGGTACATATACAAATGGTACAGGTCAGAGTATATGTAAGGATTGTCGTCGTGGTTCGTTTGCAAATGCAAAAGGATTAACCAAATGCTCTGAATGTTTAGCAGGAACGTATGCACAAACAGAGGGATCTACTATCTGTTTAGATTGTCCTATGGGTTCTTATAATAATGCTACGGGTTTATCATTTTGTGTACAATGTCCATTAGGTAAATATGCTGGCTCAAAGGGACAAACCCAATGTTTTAATTGTCCTATAGGTACATTTAGTGCTACATCAGGTCAATCTTCATGTAACATATGTTTGAAAGGTTCTATTTCTGCTGTTTCTGGCTCTTCTGCTTGTTCACAATGTGATGCAGGTAAATTCCAAGCAGTAGATGGACGTGGGGATTGTGGTGTATGTTTACCTGGAACTTACTCATTAAAAGGACAAGAAGCATGTAGTACTTGTGATGGTCGTACTATATCTAAAACATATGGTTCTACAGGTTGTATATCATGTGATCCTAACGCGATTACTGATTCATATCATACACAATGTATATGTAAGAGTGGTTATGCTTCCAAGTATGTACCAGCTGATTCCCCAGAAGCTACTAACATGAATATTATCAATGCTACTATCAATGGTACATCCTCTAGTGTAGTTGAAATCTGTGTTGAATGTCCTGTTGGTGCAAACTGTGATTTACCTGGTAATGAATGGGGAAGACTTCAAATCCAACCAGGATATTGGTCATCTGATCAAATTAATTTCTATAGATGTTTAATGGGTACATTCTGTACTGGTACATCATTTGAATCAAACTCTACTTGTATTGCACATCGTACTGGTCCTTTATGTGCGTTATGTGAACAAGGATACTCAGAAACAGTTGGTGGATTATGTCAAAAGTGTTCACCAGGAGGTGGAAGTATGGCATTCTTTGTTGTTATTGTTGCATTTGTATTTGGTCTTTTGTGTTTGATGTATTTTATTGTACTAAGAAGTGGTAGTCAAATGATGGAAATAGCAAAGAAAGATGAGATGAGAAAACGTGCCAATAGTACCGGTTTACAATATGGAGCAGATTCTAAAAATGATGACGTGGGCGAAGAATCATTTGATAATAGCTGGGAAGAAGAAACAAGACGTTATGGTAACAAGATTAATATCCATGGTCCACCTGCACCAAAACCTGATTTCAGTTATAAATTAAAGATTGTACTTGGTTTCTTACAAATTATTACAAATATAGCAATTGGTTTAGAAGTACCTTGGCCACAATATTTCTTAACATTTATTAATTGGTTTAATCCTGCAAATTTAGATTTTGTTCAATTATCTGGTGTACGTTGTGTTGTATCTGCAACATACTATACTAAAATGTGGACATTCTGTTTTATTCCTCTTGTTTTAATAACTGGTATTATTAGTGCAATCTGGTTACCTGGATACATACGTTCATTATCACATACAGGTGATGCTGCAGTGTTAACAAGAAAGATTACAAGAAAGAAAGCTTGGAAACTGATCTTGTTTACCTTATTTTTAGTTTATCCATCTGTATCTTCTTTTATTTTACGTTTATATGTATGTAAAACCATTGATTCAGTCAGTTATCTAGTTGCAGATTTTTCTGTAACTTGTTATGATTCCACTTATAACTTTCATGCAAAATATGCAAGTTTTATGATTGCATTATATCCTGTTGGTGTGCCACTTTTTATATTTTTTATGTTATGGAGATATCGTAAAAGATTAGATGAACCTGGTGTTAGAGCAGAGTTAGGTTTCTTGTATGATGCGTATGACAGAAAGTATTTCTATTGGGAACTTGTTGATATGATTAACAAACTCTTTTTAGTGTCTATCTTGGCATTCTTGCCACAAGATTTTCAAATGTCTGGTGGTATGATTGTGCTTGTTTGTTATATAGGTGGTCTTTTATCATGTAGACCGTACTTAAGAAAGGGTGATGATAAACTACAACAAATCAGTATGATCGAGATTTTAACATTGTTGGTTGCAGGTCATACGTTTACTAGTTATCATATCTATGATCATAAGATGGAAATCTTAATGAGTGTTGTACTTATTGGTATGTTTTCAGGATTTATGTTGCTGTTTATTGTTCAATCTTTACATGTGATTAGAAAAATGTATAGCAAGTGGAAAAAACCAATAAAAGCTGATGTACATGTTTCTGATGAAGAACAACATGAAACTGAATTATATAGACCAACTAAACCTAAGATGAGTATTGATAATTCTAATAATCCATTGTTTGACCCATCTGATAATCGTGATGCAGATGAGACTACAACTGGTATATCATCTGTTGGTGTAAATCCATTGATTGATGAAAATAAACGTAAGTTTATTAGATAAATATTTTGTATAAATATTGATTAAATAATTTTGGATCTAACGATACACTTTATTTATAATTCATTTAATAAAGCTAATGATTTTAAAAAAAAAAACCAATAAAAGCTGATGTACATGTTTCTGATGAAG
>Ga0255236_1000186_pt1 | contig 10064 bp, 6 predicted proteins | sample ColtaT_7_FD_183687 | JGI IMG/M metagenome (GOLD analysis project Ga0255236, IMG submission 183687) | Metatranscriptome of freshwater microbial communities from Columbia River, Oregon, United States - Colum_Cont_RepB_8d (Metagenome... | ecosystem: Environmental > Aquatic > Freshwater > River...
CCTTTACGGCTCGCTGGCGGCGATCATTGCAAAGCAGTTTTTCTCCGGGCTGAACGACACCAGCGCATTCATCTTTGCCCTGCTGGCCTTCGCTGCCGGCTTTGCTGTGCGGCCCTTCGGCGCGCTGCTTTTTGGCCGCATGGGCGATCTGCTAGGCCGCAAGCGCACCTTTCTGACCACCATCCTGATCATGGGTCTGTCGACGTTTCTGGTCGGCCTGCTGCCCAGCTACGCCAGCATCGGGGTGACGGCGCCGATCCTGCTGATCGGCCTGCGGCTGTTGCAGGGGCTGGCGATTGGCGGCGAGTACGGAGGTGCTGCCACCTATGTCGCCGAGTACGCCGAACCGCACCGGCGCGGCTACGCCACCAGCTGGATCCAGACCACGGCCACCATCGGTCTGTTCCTGTCGCTGCTGGTGATTCTTGGCTGCCGCGTTGGACTAGGTTCTGAAGCCTTCGAGGCCTGGGGCTGGCGCATCCCCTTCCTGCTTTCGGCGCTGCTGCTCGGCGTCTCGGTCTACATCCGCCTGCAGCTCGACGAGTCGCCCTTATTCAAGGCCATGAAAGACCACGGCAAGGGCTCGAAAGCACCGTTGACGGAAGCCTTCGGCAACTGGAAGAACCTGAAGATCGTGCTGCTGTCGCTGTTCGGGGCCGTGGCAGGCCAGGCGGTGGTTTGGTACACGGGCCAGTTCTACGCGCTGTACTTCCTCACCCAGAGCCTGAAAGTGGATGCCACCACTGCCAATCTGCTGTTGGCGGCAGCGCTGCTGATCGGCGTGCCCTTTTTCATCCTGTTCGGCTGGCTGTCGGACAAGATCGGCCGCAAGCCCATCGTCATGGCTGGCTGCCTGTTGGCGGCAGTCACTTTTTTCCCAATCTTCAAGGCCATCACCCACTATGCCAATCCGGCACTGGAAACTGCTGCACAGAACCAGCCGGTGACTGTGCTGGCAGACCCTGCCGAATGCAGATTTCAGTTCGACCCGGTCGGCAGGACAGTGTTTGATTCCTCCTGCGACATCGCGAAGGGTTTTCTTGCCAAGTCCGGCGTGCACTACCGCAATGTTGCCGCTCCGGCAGGCTCGCTGGCGAGGGTGAAAATAGGCGACACCGTCTATGAGAGCTTTGATGGCAAAGCGCTCGACCAAGCCACCTTCAAAGCGCAGCAGGAAGCTTTTGCCAACAAGGTTGGCACCGCACTGGTGGCCGCAGGCTATCCCGCCAATGCCGACCCGGCGGCCATCAACAAACCGGTGGTTATCCTGCTGCTGACGTTGCTGATCGTCTACGCCACCATGGTTTATGCGCCGATGGCCGCTTGGTTGGTGGAGTTGTTCCCGACCCGCATCCGCTACAGCTCGATGAGTCTGCCGTACCACATCGGCAACGGCTGGTTCGGCGGCTTTGTACCCACCCTCGCCTTTGCGATGGTGAGCCTGACCGGCGACATTTACTACGGCCTGTGGTACCCGATTGGCATTGCTCTGATGACGCTGCTGATCGGCACTTTTCTGCTGCAGGAAACCAATGGAAAATCGCTGCACGATGACCCCATGCGAGAGGAGATCCCATGAGTAGTGCAGATCACGGCATTTCATCCGTGCTGGCGGAAACCCGCGTCTTTCTACCCTCGGCAGATTTTGTCGCAAACGCCAGGCTCAATGCTGAAATGCTATCGGCCCTGCATGCAGCTGCAGCCAGCGACTACATCGGCTTCTGGCGCGATCTGGCAAAAAAGGAACTGGCCTGGCAGACGCCGTTCCGCACCGTGCTGGATGACTCGGCCGCACCGAACTACCGCTGGTTCACAGACGGCAAGACCAATGCCTCGGTGAACTGTCTGGATCGCCACCTCGGCGCACGCGGCGACAAGATCGCCATCCGCTTTGAAGCCGACGCCGGGGCAGCGCGTACGCTGACTTACAAGCAGCTGCATGCCGAGGTCTGCAAGCTCGCCAATGGGCTGAAATCATTGGGCGTGGTAAAGGGTGATCGCGTCGTCGTCTACCTACCGCATACGCCGGAGGCGGTGATTGCCCTGCTCGCCTGCGCCCGCATCGGCGCGACGCACTCGGTGGTGTTCGGCGGCTTCTCTGCCGCCTCGCTGAAGGATCGCATCGAGGATGCGGGTGCGAAGTGGCTGATCACTGCCGATGGAAACATGCGCGGCGGCAATTTGATTGACCTGAAAAAAACCGTCGACGAGGCACTCGCCAGCGGCGGAAAAAGCATCGAAAAGGTCGTGGTACTGCGTCACGGTTACAACGCCGTGCAGATGAGCGCGGGGCGTGACCTCTGGTGGCATGAATTGCTCGCGACCCAATCCGACCGCTGCGAGCCAGAATGGGTGGAAGCCGAGCACCCGCTGTTCCTGCTCTACACCTCAGGCTCCACCGGCAAGCCCAAGGGCATCCAGCACTCCACCGGCGGCTATCTGCTGTGGGCGCACCTCACGGCGCAGTGGATTTTCGACTTGAAGGAAGACGATGTGTTCTGGTGCACGGCCGATGTCGGCTGGGTCACGGGCCACAGCTATGTCTGCTACGGGCCGCTCAGCAATGGTGCGACGGTGATGATGTATGAGGGCGTGCCCACTTACCCGGACGCCGGCCGGTTCTGGAAAATCTGCCAGCAGCACGGTGTGACGATCTTCTACACCGCCCCCACCGCCATCCGCGCGCTGATGAAACTCGGCGACGACTGGCCACGGCAATACGACCTCTCGAAACTGCGCCTGCTGGGGAGCGTGGGCGAGCCGATCAATCCCGAAGCCTGGATGTGGTACCACCGCACCATTGGCAACGAGAAACTGCCCATCCTCGACACCTGGTGGCAGACCGAAACCGGCGCGGCGATGATCGCACCCATCCCCGGTGCCATGCCGACCAAACCCGGCAGCTGCACGCGGCCGCTGCCCGGCATCTTTGCCGACATCGTCGACGAGTCCGGCACACCGGTGCAGGGCGAGGAAGCCGGCGGTTATCTCGTCATCACCAAACCCTGGCCCGGCATGTTGCGCACCATCTGGGGCGATAACGCGCGCTACCAGAAGGCCTATTACGGCCAGTTCGACAATCGCTACTACGTCGCAGGCGATGGCGCGCACCGCGACAAGGATGGCTACTACTGGATCATGGGGCGCGTCGATGACGTGCTGAATGTCAGCGGCCACCGACTCGGCACGATGGAAGTTGAGAGCGCACTGGTCAGCCATCCGCGCGTCGCCGAGGCGGCTGTCGTCGGCAAACCGCATGAGATCAAGGGCGAGGCGATCTGCGCCTTCGTCATCTGCAAGGGCGTGCGCCCCGAAGGCACTGAGGCCGAAGCCTTGATCAAGGCACTGCGCGAGCATGTCGCCAAGGAGATCGGCGCCATCGCCAAGCCCGATGACATCCGCCTGGCCGACGGCCTGCCGAAAACCCGCAGCGGCAAGATCATGCGGCGCCTGCTGCGCGCCATCGCCCGTGGCGAGGAGATCACGCAGGATGTCTCGACGCTGGAGAACCCCGCCATCGTCAAACAGCTGATTGGCAAAACCTAGCGGCTCAACAAGCCGCCAGGCTTACTTGCACTGGCTGCCGATGGTGGCCAGCAGCTTCATCCACGGCAGCAGATGCGGGCCCAGGATTGCCTTGCCGGTGGGCAGCAGCGCACAGGAAATATCCCGGCGTGGATCAGCCCAGCCGAGGATGTTCATGAAGCCCAGGTGCCCGTAGGCCCCACTGGTGAACGGACCGTAGAGGCTCATCGCACCGCCCATCATCATCCCCTCGCTGTAGTGCATGGGGATCATCAGCGTCGCGTCGGGGATGGGATAGCCCACGGGCTTCACCGCGCGTGCAATGGTCTCGGCCTTGAGCACGCGCTTGCCCTGCCAGATGCCGCCGTCGAGCAGCATCTGGAAGAAACGGCTGAGCTCCTCTGCCGTTGCATAGATGTTGCCGGCGGGGATCACCGCATCCATGAAGGCCGGCGTGTTGGATGCCGTGACCACTTCGTTGAAGGGCACGATCAGCGCCCGTTGCACCACTGGCGCAATCGGGAACATGACGGGCATGCCGGCCACCGCATTTTCTGCAACGCTGGCGCGATATTTTTCCGGTAGTCCGTAGGTGAAGTGCTTCATGCCCAAGGGCTTGCGCAGCTTGGTGTCGAGGTAGTCGGTGATCGGCTTGCCAGTAACGCGCTGAATGATTTCGCCCAGCACGAAGCCGCCGGTGATGGCGTGATAGGCCACCATGCGCAGGCGGCCCACCTTGCTGGCCGCGATGCGGTCGCAGATCCAGTCCCACTCGGTGAGTTTTTCCACCGCGCGCTCGTTTTTTTCGAGCGCGATGCCGGGGATGCCGGCGCGATGGCTGAGCACATCACGGATGGTGATCTTGCTCTTGCCCTGCTGACCGAAGGCCGGCCAGTAATGCGCAACCGGCGCATCGAGATTGATGCCGCCCTCCTCCGCCAGCTTGTGCGCGAGGATGGCGGTGACGGCTTTCGAGGCCGAGAACAGGCACACCGGGGTTTCCGGCGTGATCAAGGCCTTGTCAGCGTTGCGCGCGTCCTGCGGCGCATTGCCTTTGGCGTGGCCGAGCGCGCGGTTGAGCACCACCTTGCCGCCCTTGCGCAGGCAAAAGCTCAAGGCCGGATGCGCGCCGCTGCGATACAGCGCTTCAAGGTCTGCAACGATTTTTTCGACTTTTGCATCACTCAAGCCTGCACTTGCGGGGGCGGCCTCTTCACCCACCGTGGTCAGTGCCGCCAGCGACCCTCGCGGCACTCGCACCTGTACATCGCCGAGTCCTACCAGGCGCTGCGAGGCATTGACGACATGGTCAAACGCCTCAGGAATCCCCCTCATCGTCTCTCTCCTCGTATGCCGATTTATGGTTGTCTTCGTCCTCGTCGCCATCGGCCAGGCGCTCGCGGTGTTCACTCAGGTTTTCGATGAAGGCCTTGGCAATGCCCTCTTCATCCATCTGCAGTTCAATCTCGTCGCGCAACTCCAGTGAGTTGTAGTCGTCGGCATCGACGTCGGTCGTGCTGTCGAGGCTCAGCTGGCCATCCCAGCCCTCTTGCAGCACAAAGGCCACCAGCGAGGGTTCGATCTCTTCATCGCCGGGGCGGAAGTCCCAGCGCTCCTCATCTTCGTACCAGAGCACCGCTTGCGGGATCTGGGTTTCCAGCCAGGCGATGGCAGCCTCGGCATAGACGGCGGCAAATTGCAGTGCAGTTGATTTATCCATGGTGTGAATCGTAGGTGATGGCTACTTAGCGGGGGTAGCCGGTGATGGCGCGAATACGCTGATAGAGCGGCTTCAGGCGCGGGTACAGCTCGCGGTAGACACCGCGATACAAGGCGTCGTAAGTGCGCACGGCATCGGCATTGGGCAAAAAGCGCTTGCCCGGCTTGCACATGGCGCGCACGGCGCTGGCGTGGTCGGCATGCAGCCCTAAGCCCACCGCGCAGTTGATGGCCGCGCCCAGCGCCGAGGTTTCGTAGACCGCTGGCCGCTCAGCGACAAGGTTGAAGACATCGGCGGTGATCTGCATCGCCATATCGCTCTGGCTGCCGCCGCCGCCGACGACCAGACGATTGATGCGCTGGCCGAGTTTTTTCTCGATCTGCTCGCGGCCTGCGCGCAGGCCATACACCAAGCCTTCGAGAATGGCGCGGTAGAGATGTGCGCGGGTGTGCACATCGCCAAAGCCGATGATCGCGCCCTTGGCCTCCGGGCCGGGGTCGCGCACGCCGGGGCTCCAGTACGGTTGCAGGGTCAGACCCAGCGCGCCCGGCGGCACCGTGCGAATCAGCTCATCAAACAGCGACTCGACTTCAACCCCCCGCTCGGCCGCGAGCGAGGCCTCGCGGTGCGCAAACTCGCGCTTGAACCAGCTCACCATCCAGAAACCACGGTTGATCTGGATCTCGGTATTCCAGGTGCCGGGCATGGCAGCGGGATACGCCGGCAGCATGCGCTGCACTTCCAGATAGCGCGTCTGCGTGGTGTTGATGGTGGCGCTGGTGCCGAAGCTGAGCTGCGCGGTGTAGGGCTCTACTGCACCGCAGCCCAGCACTTCGCAGGCCTTGTCGGCACCGGCGGCAATCACGGGCAATTCGTAGGGCAGGCCCAGAGCGTCGGCAGCGGCGTGCGTGAGCACGCCCATCGCCTGCCCTGGCGGCACCAGCTGCGGCAGACGGTCGCGGGTCACTGCAAACGCCTGCCATTTGAAATCGCCCGGCGCGGCCCAGGTCTGCTTTTTGTAGTCGAACGGCAGGTAGCCCACCATCGAGCCCACCGAGTCGACGAACTGCCCGGTCAGCCGGTGCGAGAGCCAGCCGGAGAGCAGCAGAAACTTGGCGGTGTCGCGCCACAGCGTGGGCTCGTTGAGCAGCAGCCAGTTGCACTCGGCCTGTCGCTGCGCGTGGCGGATCAGCGGCGTGGCCCCTGCCAGGGCAAACGCAGTACGCCAGAGGGCGGACATCTGCGGTGGCGTCTCGCACTCGCGCTGGTCGAGCCAGACGATGGCAGGCCTGAGCGGCGTGCCCGTGGCGCTGGCGCAGATCATCGTCGCGCGCTGGGTGGTGAGCGAGAGGCCGGCGATGTGGTGCGGCTTGGCACCCTGCGCCCACAGCGACTGGCAGGCGCTGACGATGGCCTGCCAGTACAGCTCCGGGTCTTGCTCCATCCAGCCCGGCTGCGGCGAGACATACACGGGGTCGTGCGCCACCTGCGCCTTGGCCAGCAGCGCGCCGGTCGCGTCGAAGATGATCGCGCGGGTGCTTTGCGTGCCGACATCAATGGCCAGCAGGTGGTTGGAGGTCACTTCAGCGCTCCCGGCAGGTGGTGTGTGCGCATGCGCTGCCGGTAGGCCGCTGCCTCGGCCGCGCAGCGGCTGGCATCCCAGTGCAGGGCTTCGCGGCAGGCGGCCAGTGCGGGCTCGATCAGCGCTTCGGCGGCATCCGGCAGCACCAGTCCGGCACGGCTGCGGCGCAGCAGCAGGTCATCGAGGTGGTGCACCTGTTCGCCCGCACGCGCCAGCACTTGCTCCACCGTGGGAGCCAGCGCGGGGGACTCGGCACGAGGCTGGTCGAACAGCGGGGCATCGTCCGGTGCAAAACGCAGCGCCGGCAATTGCTTCGCAGCCTCGGCGAGCACCTGCCGTGCCGCCACCCGGAAAGTGGTGAGCTTGCCACCGGTGATGCCGACGAAACCCGGCGATGACCAGCGGGCCGATTCACGCGAGGCGGCCGAAGGGCTGCCCTCGCCGTCATCCACCACGGGCCGCACGCCGGCAAAGCAGCTCAAGGCCTCGTCCAGATTCAGGCCCACGCCCGGCATCAGCCAGTCGAGCCCTTCGAGCAGATAGTCGGCCTCGGCGCGGGTCATGCGCGGTTCCCACAGGTCGTCGCGGTGATCGAGATCGGTGGTGCCGAATAGCGTCGCGCCTTGCCAGGGATAGGCAAAGATCGGCCGGCGATCGCGCGGGTGGAAGAAACTCACTGCGCATTGCAGTGGCAACCGTGCGTGCGGAAACACCAGATGCGAGCCGCGCAAGGGACGCAGCTTCGGCGCGCCTGCGGGCTGCCCCGGCAGGCCCTCGGCCCAGACACCAGTGGCGTTGATCACCACCGTGGCACTGATCTCGCGCGACTCAGCTGTTTCGGTATCGTGCAGCGCCACGCCGCAAACACGGCCCTGCGCCTGCAAGAGCTGTTCGGCCCGCACATAGTTGAGTGCGGTGCCCCCTTCGCGCTGACCCTGCTCGATCAGCCGCCAGACCAGGCGGCAGTCATCAGTGCGGGCGTCCTGATACACCAGCCCGCCTGTGAGCTGCGGCGGTGCCAGCTGCGGGGCCATCTGCAAGGCGGCTGCGGCGTTGAGGCTTTTCGAGCGCGTGCCGCTGCCCCAGGCAAAGCAGTCATAGGCCCACAGGCCTAGACGAATCTTGCCGCGCGAAGGCCGCATGCCCTGATAGGCCGGCATCAGAAAATCCAGCCGCTCGACCAGATCTGGTGCTTCGCGCAGCAGGCGCTGCCGCTCGCGCACCGACTCGGCGGTGAGTCGCCATTCGCCACCGGCCAGATAGCGCAGACCGCCATGCACGAGCTTGGATGACCAGGACGAGGTGCCGGAGGCGAAGTCGCGCGCCTCCACCAGCAGCACCGATACCCCGGCGCGTGCGGCTTCGCGGAAAATACCAGCCCCGCTGATGCCGCCGCCGATCACGATCAGGTCATAGCGCGGCGCCAGCGCGCTCAAACGACTCATGTGAACAGCTTGCCGGGGTTCATCAAACCCTGCGGGTCGAACTCGCGCGCCATGGCGCGGATGAGGTCGATGCCCAGCTCGGCTTTTTCGTGCACCAGATAGGGCGCATGGTCACGGCCGACACCGTGCTGGTGGCTGATGGTGCCGCCGTGGGCGACGATGGTCTCGCTGACGGTGGCCTTGAGGATTTTCCAGCGTTCGAGATCGCGCTCGTAGTCCCCCCCGGCGCGGAACACGAAGGTGGAATACACGCTGCACCCGCTGCGGTAGACATGCGAGAGATGCGTGAAGCAATGCGCCCGCTCGCCAAATTGCGCGAATACCTGGTGTGCTGCGGCTTCGATGGCGCGCATGGTCTGCGTCGCCTGCGCCCAGCTCACACAGGTCTCGACCGTATCGGCACCGTAACCGGCCTCCCACAGCGAGTTGCGCAGATACGGCCCCTTGAAGCGGTTCTTGGCCCAGCCCTTGCCAATGGCACGGCCGGTGTTGACGCCCTTGTGCTGCTTGCAGATCGCCAGCGCCTCGCGCTTGAGCCGCAGCACCTCGCGATGGCTGCCGGTGGTGCCGATCAGGAGCATCACGGGGCGCTCGCCGATCTTGCGCATCTTGAGGTAGCGCTTGAGCCAGGTGATGAGTTTTTCGTGGCCTGCGAGGGCGAGCTGGGTTTCGGTCTCGACTTCATTGGAGAGCCGGAGCATCGAGAGCGTCAGATCAGACTGCGCCAGCGCGCGCACGGCATCGACGGCGGCATCCCAGTTGGAGAAAAACACGGCGTGAAAATCTTCGTGCGTCGGCAATGGCCGAATACGCACGGTGGCTTCGGTGACGAGGCCGAGGCGACCTTCGCTGCCCATCAGTGCCTCGCGCAGATCAGGCCCGGCACTCGATGCCGGCAGGCCGCCGATCTTCAGCACACCACGCGGCGTACTGAGGCGTGCCGCGTGAAACATCTGCTCGATACGCCCATAGCGCAGCGATTGCTGGCCGGAGGAGCGCGTCACCACCCAGCCACCGACCGTCGAGTGTTCGTAGCTCTGTGGGAAATGCCCCAGCAGATAGCCCTGCTGCTTGAGCTGCGCCTCCACCATCGGGCCCGGCGTGCCGGCATCGAAAGTGGCCAGCCAGTTGCGCTCATCGACATGGCGCAGCTGGTTGAGGTTTTTCAGGCTGATGTTGACGACCGGACGATCGCCCTGCGGCGCATCGAGATGCCCGACCACGCTGGTGCCGCCACCGTAGGGGATGACGACCGCACCGGCCTTGAGCGCGGCGTTGAGCGCGGCATCGGCCTCTTCACCGGTGCTGGGCAGTGCCACGCCATCGGCCACCGGGCCCAGCTTGCCGTAGCGCAGCGCCAGCCAGTCGGCATAGCTCTGGCCGCGTGCGTGGTCGAGGCGCGTGGCGGCATCGGTCGCGAAATAGGGGCCATCAGCAAATCGTGAAAAGCCAATCGATGCCAGCACGCTGTCGCGGCTGGCGTCGCGGTTGGCAGTGCCCTCCCCGACCCGCTCTTTCAGGAAAGCACGCGCCTCCACCGTCAGCGGATTGTGTTCGTGGTCTTCACCCCAGCCGTTCCAGCGACGCATAGAAATCCTTCAAGTCTTTTTGAGCGCGGGGGAGTATAGCCAGCGACCTGCTAGGGCCTGTCATCAATTAGTTCGTCGCAGCGGCCGAAGGCTGTTTTGGCACAGCGCAAGGCGGCGAGTGTGGGCAATAGTGGTTCTATTGTTTTCACTTGCCAACGCAGCGATGTGCCAAAACAGTCCGGCCCCGAAGGGTTGCGGCCAAA
>Ga0255236_1000191_pt1 | contig 9938 bp, 10 predicted proteins | sample ColtaT_7_FD_183687 | JGI IMG/M metagenome (GOLD analysis project Ga0255236, IMG submission 183687) | Metatranscriptome of freshwater microbial communities from Columbia River, Oregon, United States - Colum_Cont_RepB_8d (Metagenome... | ecosystem: Environmental > Aquatic > Freshwater > River...
AAAAAGATTGCTGAGGGAACGCCCAAGGAGATCCAGTCCGATCCCGCCGTTTTGAAAGCCTATCTGGGCGAGGGGGTGGCATGAACATTCGCATGGCAACACTGCCGCAATTGCTGCGTGATCACGCCCGCCAATCACCGAAGCGGCTGTCTCAGCGACACAAGACGCGCGGTATCTGGCGCGAGTACGACTTCTCGCAGGTCCAGCGCAATGTCATGGACTTGGCCTTAGGTCTTCACCAATTGGGCATTCAACGGGGAGAGACGGTCGCCATCATCGGGGAGAACGAGCCTCAGCACTACTGGGCCGAATTCGCGGCGCAGGCCATTGGGTGCAAGGTGATCTCGCTGTATCCAGACCTCACCGCAGACGAAGTGCAGTACCTGCTGGAAGACAGTGAGGCCGTCTGCCTCTTTGCGCAGGATCAGGAGCAGGTGGACAAAGGGTTGGCGGTGAAGGCGGCAACTCCTAACTTACGGCACATCGTGTATTGGGACGACACGGGCATGTGGTCGTACCACGACTCCATCTTGCGCAAGTTTCATCAGTTGCAGAGCGAGGGCCGGGCTCTTGGCGAGAAGGATGCTCTGCTGTACGACCGTCTCGTTGATCAGGGCTGTCCCGACGACATTGCAGTGCTTTCGTACACCTCGGGCACCACGGGCAAGCCCAAGGGGGTGATCCTTTCCCATCGCAGCCTGGTCGACAACGCTCAACGCCTGATCAATGCCACCAAGGCCAGGCCTGGCACCCAGTACCTGAGCTACATCGCGCCAGCCTGGGCCACAGAGCAGTTCATGGGCGTGGCCCTGGGCATTGGTCTGCCCATGGTGGTCAACTTTCCTGAGGGTCCTGAGCAGGTGCTGCCCAACATCCGCGAGCTGGCGGTCGAGGCCATGACGTTTGCCCCTCGGCAATGGGAAAGCATGGCGTCATCCGTGCAGGCCCACATGCTCGACGCTGGCCCCGTGCGGCGGGGCATTTACGAGTGGGGTTTGCAGGTGGGGCATGCGGTGCACGTCGCGCGCTTGGACGGCAAACCGGTCTCATGGTGGAAGCGGGCTTTGCTGCCCCTCGCCAATGCGCTGGTCCTGAGGCCCTTGAGAGACCAACTCGGCCTGACGCGCCTAAAGGTGGCCATTTGCGGCGGTGCCACCATGGCCCCAGATGTGTTCCGTATGTTCCATGCCATCGGCGTTCCCTTGCGAAACATCTATGGCTCAACCGAGGTGGGGCTGCTGACGAGCCACCAGGGCGACCGTTTTGATCTGGAGACCGTGGGTCACTGGATGCAGACGCACCCGGAGGCAGGTTCTTCCCTTGAATGGATGCTCACGGCCGATGGTGAGTTGTGCGTCAAGGGAGGCAGCTCGTTTCTGGGCTACTACCGACGCGAAGGATCTGTCGAGGCCAAGGTCAAGGACGGTTGGTACCAGACTGGCGATGCGGTCACCAAGACGGACCGAGGTGAGTTGGTGTTCCTGGAGCGCATGTCTGACCTGAAGCGCCTCGCCAGCGGCCAGACCTTCCCACCTCAGTTTGTGGAAACGCGTCTGCGATTCAGCCCGTTCATCAAGGACATCATGACCGTCGGAGACGAGAGGCGCGACTTCGTGGCCGCGCTCATCAACATCGACATGAGCGTGCTGTCTCGCTGGGCAGAAGACAAGCGCATTGGTTTCTCGACCTTCACGGACCTCTCCCAGCGTCTTGAAGTCGCGGAGCTCCTCAGCCGAGAAATCGCGCGGGTTAATCAGTTCCTGCCGGCCCATGCGCGGGTGCAGCGCTTCGCCAATTTCCCGAAGGAACTTGATCCCGATGAGGGCGAGTTGACCCGATCGAGAAAGTTGCGCCGAGAGTTTCTGGAAGAACGTTATTCGGCGCTGATTCAAGGTCTCTACAACGGGGCGCCTGAAGTGACCGTGGACATCCCAGTGACCTATCAGGATGGGCGTCGCAGCCAGTTCACCGCGCAGGTTTTCATTCGCGACGTGGCGTCTGCCACGCCCAAGTCCGGTCTTTCCAACGGGAGAAGGCGATGATTGATTTTCTGAATTACCTGATCAATGGCGCGCTGACGGGCCTTTTGTATGCACTGATTGCCATGGGTTTTGTGGTGATCTATCGGGCATCGAAGGTATTCAACTTCGCTCAGGGGGAGTTGGTCGTCTTCGGCGGGTACATGGTCTGGTGGACAGTGATTCAAATGGGACTGCCGCTGTGGATAGGCCTGCCAGTGGCATTCGTGAGTGCGGCAATCTTTGGACTAATGATTGAGCGAATCTTCTTCGCGCGATTGGTCGGTGAGTCCATCTTTTCAATGGTGATGGTGACCATCGGTCTTCTGATCCTTATTCGGGGCGTGGTTCTGGTCCTGTTCGGTCCACAGGTCCGCGCCTTTCCGATGGTATTTCCGATTGAGCCGCTGATATTTGGCGACATCCTGATTTCACGCTCGATGCTCTATGGCGGGTTGCTCACGATTGCCATTGGTTTCGGACTTTCGTGGTTCTTCAATAAGACCCGCGCCGGCCTGACGATGACCGCGGTGGCCGAGGATCACCAGGTGGCGATGTCCATGGGAATCTCGGTGCAGCGATCGATTGCCTTCGCTTGGATTCTTGGTTCCATTCTTTCGACTTTAGGTGCCATGGTCCACCTGAGTGGTCGATCAATCAACATGCTGAGTTCTGATATTGGTTTGGCGGCGCTTCCTGTAGCTCTGCTAGCAGGCTTGGAATCGCTTGCCGGTTTGTTGCTTGCTGGGGTGTTGGTGGGAGTGATTCAAGGGTTGGCTTCTGCCTATCTCGACCCCCTAGTCGGCGGGGCAATTGGCTCAGTCTTTCCATTCATCATCATGTTGCTGATGCTCTTGATTCGTCCAACCGGCATGTTCGGGTGGAAAACCATTGAAAGGGTTTGAACATGGATCCCGCAGGAATTTTTTCAACCTCCTATCGTCAGGATCAATCGCTCATCCGGACGCGAAATCAGGCCATCACCCTGCTGCTGTTTATTGTGGCGCTGTTTGCCCTGCCGATGTTCGCTGAGGTGCGATCGGTGGCAGTGATGACTTCGATGCTCATCACTGCAGTGGTAGTCCTTGGTCTGCAAATTAATACTGGCCTGGCCGGACAGGTCAATATTGGCCAGGCAGCATTCATGGGGGTGGGTGCGTATTCGACGGCTGTGCTGGCCAGCAAACTGCATCTTCCGTTCTGGTTGGCGTTGCCTGCGGGGGGTGTGTTCGCAGCGCTTTTCGGCGTCATATTTGGTCTCGCTGCTGTCCGGATCAAGGGCTTCTACCTCGCGCTCACCACGATTGCAGCGCAAATCCTGTTTCACTTCTTTGTGCTCAACCTTCCGCAAAAATGGTTGGGTGGCTCAAACGGCATCACCATGCAGCCTGCGGAGCTGTTTGGCTTCAAGTTTGAGTCGGATGCTGGCGTGTATTACCTGTGTCTTGTGGTGGCGATGATCATGATCGCTGGAGGATACGGAATTGCGCGCAGCCGACACGGACGAATTTTTGCAGCCGTCCGTGATGACGACGTTGCCTCGGGGATGATGGGTATCAATGTGGTCAGGACAAAAGCCCTGGCATTTCTGGTGGGTGCCTTTTATGCCGGCATTGGTGGTGGTCTTTGGGCTTACTACGTCCGCTTTGTGACGATTGACCAGTTCACATTGATTCATTCGATCTGGTTTATCGCCATGATCATCGTGGGCGGTATGGGTTCGATTACCGGCGCATTGATTGGAGTGTTCGTCATTCGAATGGCCCAGGAGTCCATCACGTCCATGGGGCCTGTGCTGATCGAAAGAATTCCATTTCTTGGAGGAGACCTGGTGTTCGCGGCCATGAATATTTTTCTCGGCGGCATCATTGCGGGCTTCCTGATTTTTGAGCCTCGTGGCCTGATGCACCGTTGGAATATTGCAAAGCGGTCGTATCGGATGTGGCCATACCCCTATTGAGATCGCTATTTATTTCAACCCCATTTTTGCGCTGGTGGGCGGTTGATTTTGGTTGAACAGCGTGACCACAAAGGAGACAAGCAAATGATTCAGCAGACGATGGCCGTTTCTGTCAGCGCCCGCCAGGCCTTGGGTTCGGTGATGTTCTTGGCCGCCTTGGGTTGCGGTAGTGCCGCTCACGCTCAAGCGACATACAACATCGCCGGTATCGCAGACTTTACCGGCCCCTTCGCCGATGTTATGAAGGACATCACAGGCTGCCGCCGCGGGGTTCTTGACTGGTGGAATGATGAGGTGGGCAAGTCGCTTGGCGTGACGCTGAAGGTCAAGGAGCACGACGCCCGCTATGACGTCGCCCAGGTTGCCTCGCTCTGGCCAGGTATCAAGGCGGAGCTGAACCCTATCGCCGCTTGGGGCCTCGGCGGCCCGGACAGCAACGCGCTGCAGCAACGACTGCCCAACGACAAGATTCCGCTGCTGCTGGGCACGGCCGGCTATGGATTTGCCTGGAAGGGCGACAGCTGGGTGTTCAATGCCCGGGCCACATATCCGCATGAAGCGGCAGGCTTCTACACCTGGTATCAGAAGAAGATGGGGAGCGCCCCGCTGAAGGTGGGGGTGATCTCCTCTGAGGTTTCTCCTGCTTATGTGGACATCCACAAAGGCGTGGAGCGTTTTGCCAAGGACAACCCGCAGGTTCTGGAGATTGTTGAGACGATTTACACCGAGGCACAGCCGACGGACCTCACGCAGCAGGTGAGCCGTCTGCTCCGCAAAGGGGCGACGGTAATCCAGGTCTTTAACAACACGGCATCGGTGGTGGCAACCCGACGTGCGCTGCAAAGCTTGGGCAAAGGCAATATTCCCTTGGTGGTCAGCGCACATAACGGATTGCTGTCATCCGGCAAGGCGTTGGGCGACCTCAACCAGATGGAGGGAAGTTACGAGGTCTATGGCATGGCCATTCCGACGGACGACCCGACCACTGCTCGAGCCTTTTTCGAGAAGCTGCGCACCCAGTACAAGACCCAGGCCAACTTCACCTCGCCTTGCATGATGGGGCTGGCCACTTCCCTGCTCACTGTTCGCGCGGTGGAGCAGGTGGTAAAGGCCAAGGGGCCTGCTGGGGTGACGGGAGCTGATGTCCGCGCCGCTTTGCAGACCAATGCCGTTCCTAGCGAACGAACCTTTGGTGTTTTGCCCAACGTCAAGTTCAGCAACGAGGCGCCGTTTCCGACTTCTGGATTGGCCGTAAACATCGGAACGATTGAAAAGGGGAAGTACAAGCTGATCGAGCAGAACGCTCCCGTTCCAAACGTGAACAAGTGGTAATTGACCGGATCTCCAAGCCCGCGGCTGCAGGCTTGGAGTGACAACTGTCGGAGTTGCCTGTGCTTGAACTAAATAACGTGGAAGTCCTTTACAGCGATGTGATTCTGGCTGTGAAGGGGATTACAGCGCGCGTACCACAGGGCCAGTGCGTCACGCTGCTTGGCGCCAACGGCGCGGGCAAGAGTACGACGCTCAAGGCGATTTCAAATCTGATCCGCACCGAAGATGGTCGGGTCACCGCGGGATCGATCACGCTCGACGGCACCAACATCACCGGAGCCAACCCGGTAGAGGTGGTGCGCCAGGGTCTCGTGCACGTCATGGAGGGGCGCAAGGTCCTTCGTCACATGACAGTCGAACAGAACCTGGTGGTCGGTGGGCACATGGGTAGCGGGCGAGAGGCTAAGGAAAGGCTCGACGAGGTCTATTCCCGCATCAAGCGCTTGGCCGCCCTGCGCGACCGAACCGCAGGGTATTTGTCTGGAGGCGAGCAGCAACTTCTGGTGATTGGTCGCGCATTGATGTCCCAGCCCAAGCTGGTGATGATCGATGAACCATCGCTCGGATTGGCCCCCTTGATGGTGGAGGAGGTGTACGGCCTTCTTTCCGACTTGAAAGCCAGCGGTCTGACTTTGCTGATCGTTGAGCAGAACACCCGCGTTGCGCTCGAACTCGCGGACTACGGCTATGTGATGGAGAGCGGCCGCATCGTGTTGGAGGGGCCTTCTGGTCAGCTCAAGAGCAATGAGGATGTTCGCGAGTTCTACCTCGGCTTGACGGTGGAGGGGGAGCGCAAGAGCTTTCGGGACATGAAGCACTATCGTCGCCGCAAGCGCTGGCTCGGTTGAACTGTATTTTTTGACACAAAGAAGTTAAATCCAAGGACATCAGATGAGCAGTGTTTCCAACGCTTTCCTCAGCGAACAAGAGGTCATGATTCGGGAATCCGCGCGCCGCGTAGCGCAGGAGGTGGTGGCTGTCACGGCGGCGCAGCGAGACCAAAGCAGTGAATGGCCCCATGCCGAAATCCAGTCCGTGGCCGAATTGGGGTTCATGGGCATGCTGGCCCCTCAGTCGTATGGGGGTGCAGGACTTTCTTTTGTTGAGTATTGCTTGGCCATCGAGGAATTCGCCGCAGCGGATGGCGGCTTTGCCACGATGATGCACGTGCACAACTCATCAGCGCATGTCTTGTGCAATTTCGGCACTGAGGAGCAGAAGGCTCAACACCTGCCTGGTCTGGCCTCGGCCAAGAATATCGGTGCATTCCTGCTGTCAGAACCACATGCCGGGTCGGATACCGCTGCCATCCGAACATCTGCTAAGCGCGATGGCGATCACTATGTGATCAACGGCAGCAAGCAATGGATTTCCAATGGCAGCGAAGCGGGGTTCGCTTTTGTGGTGGCAGCCACTGGCGAGCCTGGATCGCGCAATCGATTCAGTCTGTTCATTGCTGACCCCAAGGATCCGGGTTATCAGGTGCTCCGAATCGAGAACAAGCTCGGGCAGCACACGGCTCACACTGCCCAGATTCAGCTGGACAACCTGCGCGTTCCGGCCGGCAATCTGGTGGGCGAAGAGGGGAGGGGATACGGAAAGGCCCTGTCGCTTTTGTCTGATGGGCGAATCGCGATTGCCGCCCTGGCCATTGGTGTCGCACGTGCGGCGCTTGAAGCGGCCATTCGTTACGCCAAAGATCGGGAGGCCTACGGTAAGCCGATTTCGGCACTCCAGGCCGTCAGCTTTGATCTGGCCGACATGGCGATGCAGGTCGAGGTGGCCCGGCAGTACATGATCTATGCCGCGCGCCGGCGAGATGCGGGGCTTCCCTCAGAAAAAGAGGCTTCGATTGCGAAACTGTATGCCAGCGAGATGGCAGAGAAAGTCTGTTCGGCGGCCATCCAAGTTCATGGCGGCTACGGCTACGTGTCGGACTTTCCGGTGGAGCGCTATTACCGAGATGTTCGTGTGACCAAGATCTACGAAGGCACCAGCCACATCCAGAAGCTGATCATCGCCCGCCAGATCTTGGCTGAATGAGTACCTGGGCACGCTGCCGAGGGCGGCTGCCCGGACTCGTTAGATATCATGGCTCACTCTCCAGTTTCTACCCCTAGCAAAGCACGACGTCTGATCTTATGAGCCAATCCATCGACGCAGATCCGAAGCCACGGGCGCGTTCAGCGACCAAGCGCACCACCAAGGGGGCGAGGTGGAACAATGCTGTCAGTGGTGCGGATGAGCAGTACGAACTCAAGCGGCAGGCCGTGATTGCCGAAGCATCCAAAGCCTTTGGGCGCCATGGGTCACAGAACGTCTCTCTGGACGAAATTGCCAAGGCCCTCAACGTTACCAAGCCTGCGCTCTACTACTACTTCAAGAGTAAGCAGGAGCTCATTTACGAGTGCCATGAACTGGCGATGAAGATTGGCGATCAGGTGTTGAAGGACGCGATTGCCTCAGAGTCCACTGGATATGGTCGGGTCACGGCTTTCATCCGGAATTACATCTCACACCTGACGGATCAGATGGGTGCTCCGGCGATCCTGCACGACTTCTCCGCCATGACGCCGGCAGATCGCAAGAAGATCACCGTGCGCAGAAGGAAGTTTGACCTCCAGCTCCGCAACATTATTGAAGAGGGCATTCGCGACGGTTCAATCGCCCCCTGTGATGCACGGCTCGCGGTATTCTGGTTTATGGGAGCGATCAGTTCCATTTCGCAGTGGTACCACACCGATGGCAGCCTCACTGGCGACCAGGTGGCGGAGGTGTTCATCCGCTTCCTGGCCGATGGCATCCGTCAGCGGGCGACGAATCCGGTTCTCATCTGAGCCGGGAGGGCGAACGCCCGCTTCATTGGCGAGAACGTTCGCGACCAGCAGGCATTCGCGATACGGTGTCGGCGGTGCGCGCCATCAACCGTGAACTTCTCTGTTTCGGGTAAGCAAGCTTATCGCCTCAATCATTACCAATCACCACGGGTACTGCCTCTACGGCTTGAATCACAACTGATGTAGAGCGTTACTACCTCCGTGTCGCTGTATGGCATAGGAGATTTACGTGAAACGAACTGCATCGACCGCAGCAAAACCCAACCCTGCAAAGACCAGACCGAAGGCACCTGCCGCTAAGCTCGCGCCATCTCGATCTCCGTCGCGGGTGGTTGTAGCGGCGTCTTCCAAGAAGGCCGGCAGGCAGGCAAGCTCGAAAACTGAACTGACTGCGCAAGCGCACCCTCATGGAGCCGCTCCCGGAGAAGGTTCAACGAGCAAGCAATCTCAAGTGATTGCCTTGCTCAAGTCAGGCGCCGGGGCCTCAATGGCCCAGTTGATTGAGGTGACCGGTTGGGTGCCGCACACCGTGCGAGCAATGATCAGCACGGCTTTGCGCAGGCGGCTTGGCCTGAATGTTGAGCTGAAAGTCGAAAGCGGTGTGCGCGTCTACCGGATCGTGGAGGTGGCCGGCCAATGACGGAGCTGGAAGTTATCCGGACGGCCAGCCGGGATCTCCTCGTGACCCGGTGGCAGGTGCGCTTCAACGTCAATCCACCACCCCGGGTTCACACCGAGCTGTTGCGTCGCGTTTTGGCCTGGCATGTCCAAGTCGAGGCCACTGGTCAGAAGGTGACCTTGCATCGTCCTAGCTCTGCATCGGTAGATCGGACAAGGTCGCTACTTACGCCAGGCACTCGGTTGTTACGGGAGTGGCGTGGCACTACCCATGAGGTCTCGGTCGGTCCCGATGGGTTCGACTACGCAGGGAAGACCTACAAGAGCCTCTCTGCCATCGCTCGTGCCATTACCGGTACACCTTGGTCAGGTCCCGCGTTCTTTGGGATCAAGCGCTGATGGCGGCCAAAAAGTCAGGGAGTCTTCCATATCGATCTCAATCTTGTCCGACTGCGAGCGAATGGCTTCGAGGATGACCTCATCAAGGTCCGGCACCTTTCCTTCTGTGAGGAGCTTGCTGAGCAGCGCTGATGCGTCATCTGCACCAGCCTGAAAGGCCGAAAGGGCTTGTGCAAGGTCGTCGATGAAGTAGAGGTGGTGCGAGTCGACGCAGTAGCGCTTCCAGTCGGCATCTCGGGAAACAGCAATAACCGACTTTTCATTCTTGACCGCCCACGCCTCTAGTGCGAGTAGCGCGACAGCATCCGGGAAGCTGTTTCGACGATCTGTGCGCTGTTTTGGATGTTGCCCGCCTTGGCGCACTTCGAGTGGTTCCGCACCGGGAGGTGCGGACTGACAGGTTGATGGATGCATTGATGCTTCCCTGCGAGGGGGCATTAGGTCAGGTCGAGGCTGCGACACGCGCATTTGAGGTCGGGGAAGAGGACCAACGCCAGCTTCTCTTGCTTTTGTACTGCGCGACAGCTCTTGGCGGTGCGCGTCTCAAGAGCACATGGATTGACGGTAACGGCCGGCTTTCAATGGCTAAGTTCGACATCGGCTTGGAGACCTTGTCGCTCAATCGAGCAGAGGTGCTGGCCATGCATTTGGCGGCGGCAGCGGGGATTGACGCAGTCCGGATCAGGCTGCTCAACCCGGCGCTGCGGCCTATTCTCGTTGGCGAGAGCTTTGACCGTACTGAGGTGGGCGAGCGCCGTCCGTTCCTGTCTGCAC
>Ga0255236_1000197_pt1 | contig 9875 bp, 10 predicted proteins | sample ColtaT_7_FD_183687 | JGI IMG/M metagenome (GOLD analysis project Ga0255236, IMG submission 183687) | Metatranscriptome of freshwater microbial communities from Columbia River, Oregon, United States - Colum_Cont_RepB_8d (Metagenome... | ecosystem: Environmental > Aquatic > Freshwater > River...
AATTGAATTAAGTTACATGCAAGTTGAAAAAGAAATATAATTTTTTAACCCGTAGAAGTGAGGAAAACGATTAAAGCTTCCCGTGATTACTCATGTTTGACTACACAATTTGAGAACAAATGGCTAAAGAAGTAGCAGCGTTGATCAAACTACAGATCAAAGGTGGTGCAGCCAATCCAGCTCCTCCAGTTGGTCCCGCGCTTGGTGCGAAAGGGGTGAACATTATGGAGTTTTGCAAGCAGTTTAATGCACGTACGCAAGACCGTCCTGGAAAGGTAACACCGGTAGTTATCACTGTTTATGGTGATAAATCTTTTGATTTTGTATTAAAAACTCCGCCAGCAGCGGTACAAATTGTAGAGCACACGAAGATCAAAAAAGGATCCTCTGAGCCGAACAAATCTAAAGTAGGAAACATTACTTGGGATCAAGTAAGAGCGATCGCTGAAGATAAGCTGCCGGATCTTAATTGCTTCACTGTGGATGCAGCTATGTCAATGGTTGCTGGAACAGCAAGAAGTATGGGAGTAACAGTTAAAGGTGGTGAGGCACCTAAAACCAAATAATCATTTTTGTAATGGGAAGAGTATCTAAGAAAAGAAAAGAGATCTTGGCTAAATTCGATTTGGCTAAGCCTTATTCCTTGACAGAAGCATGTGATTTGGTCAAAGGAATCTCAACTACTAAATTCGATGCATCTGTAGATATCAGTGTGCGTCTGGGGGTTGACCCACGTAAAGCAAACCAGATGGTAAGAGGTACTGTTGCCCTTCCACATGGTACAGGAAAAGATGTACGTGTACTCGTGCTTTGTACTCCTGACAAAGAAGCTGAAGCGAAAGCAGCCGGTGCAGACCACGTAGGTATGGATGACTATATCGAAAAAATCAAAGGTGGATGGACTGATATTGACGTAATCATTACAATGCCGTCAGTTATGGGTAAGGTTGGTGCACTTGGACGTATTTTAGGTCCACGTGGGTTGATGCCTAACCCGAAGACTGGTACAGTAACGATGGAAGTTGGTAAAGCTGTCGAAGAAGTAAAAGCCGGAAAGATCGACTTTAAAGTTGATAAATACGGTATAATTCATTCTTCTGTGGGTAAAGTTAGTTTCGAAGGAGTAAAGATTCGTGAGAATGCGAACGAATTAATCCAAACATTGATCAAACTTAAGCCTTCAGCAGCAAAAGGTACCTACATCAAGAGTATTTACTTGAGTTCTACAATGAGCCCTGGTATCCAAGTGGATGCGAAGTCTGTTGTTGCTTAATAACTTAAATCATCATGACAAGAGAAGAAAAAGCAAAATACATTGATGATCTGGCGGCGGAATTAAACGGTGCAAGCATCTTTTATCTGGCAGACACAGCGGACTTAACAGTGGACGTAGTAAACAACCTTCGCAGAAGATGTTTCCAGTCTAACATTCGCATGCGCGTAGTGAAAAACACCTTGCTTGAAAAAGCGATGGCGAGCCTTGAGCAGAGAAGGCTTTCCGTGATTCGCGCCAGGGGACGTAAAGACCATTGCAGTGCGAGCGGGGTGGGACGGGACCATGTCGATCCTACAAAAACTGACCAGTGCTGGCCGCGGACGAAGCCTGATCGGGCTTGATATCAGCTCCAGCGCCGTCAAGTTGCTGGAGTTTGTTAAGCGTGGCGAGCAGATCGTCGTTGAGGCGTATTCCGTTGAGCCTCTACCTATCAATGCGGTCAGCGATAAACAGATTTCCGAACCGGAAATTGTGGCCGAGGCCATCAAGCGAGCGGTTCAGCGTGCAGGCACCCGCACCAAGAATGTCGCTGTAGCCGTGGCAGGTTCATCGGTCATCACCAAAATTATCCAGATGTCGGCCTCGCTCAACGAGCATGACATGGATGAGCAAATCAAGGCCGAAGCTGATCAATACGTTCCGTATCCGATCGAGGACGTCAATATGGACTTCCAGATCATTGGCCCCTCTGAGCGCGATAGCGGCAAGGTGGATGTACTGCTGGCCGCATGTCGTCGTGAACAGGTGGAGCAGCGGGTGGCGGCGATCGAACTCGCGGGTTTGAAGCCTGTGGTGGTGGATATTGAAGCGTATGCACTCGAAAACGCGTGCCAGTTCCTTACGCACCAGATGCCTAACGAAGGGCGCAACAAAACCGTTGCTGTGATTGATATTGGGGCTTCAACCATGTCTGTGCTGATACTGCACGACAACGACATCATCTACACACGCGACCAAGCCTTCGGGGGCAAGCAGCTCACCGAAGACATCATGCGCATGTATGGCATGAGTTACGAAGATGCTGGCAAGGCAAAGCGCAGCAAAGGCATGTTGCCTGAAGGTTTTGAAACCGAGGTGTTGAGCCACTTCCTAGCGGATATGGCGCAGCAGATTGACCGCGCGTTCCAGTTTTTTTTCGCGGCTTCTGCGGCACACGCCCAGATTGATCAACTCATTCTTGCCGGTGGTTGTGCGCATATTGTCGGTGTTGATCAGGCCATGCAGGATCGCTTGAAGATACCCACTGTGGTGGCGCGCCCATTTTCACGCATGGCGGTAGCCGGGCGCATCAAGAAAGTGATGCTTGATAAAGACGAAGCGGCGTTACTGATCGCATGCGGTCTGGCACATCGCACATTCGACGTCGTGGACTTCTAGGGGATACGGGCCATGACAAAGATCAATCTGCTCGACTGGCGAACCCAACGTAAGCTCTGGAGACTTGAGCGCTTCCGCAATGCCTTGGGATTAGGAATATTCGCGGCTGCAGCAATTGTTGCGCTTGGCTATTTCATGATGACTGGCAGCATCAACCAGCAGGTTGATCGCAACGAATACTTGAAACAGCAGATTGCTGAGATTGACCAAAAGATCAAGGAAATCGAAGACCTCGAACAGACCAAGAAAAACCTTCTCGCACGCATGCGAGTGATTGAAGAGCTGCAGGGTTCGCGTTCTGCAACGGTGCATTTTTTTGATGAGCTGGTGAATACCATCCCGGATGGCATCACTTTGAACTCGATCAAGCAGACTGGCGATACGGTGACCATCGAAGGCGTGGCGGAGTCCAACGGTCGCATATCGAGTTACATCAAGAAGTTTGAAGATTCACCCTGGTTTGCCGAGCCCAAGCTGGTGGTGATTAAGACGAGCGAGAAAAATCGGCAGCGTGAAGGTCAATTCACCCTGCAGGTGAAAAATCTAACAAAGGCAGAAAAGCCCGATCCTGCGGCCCTAGATGCGGCAGCGGTATCAGCGGGAGGTAAGCAATGAAGCCGCAGGAAATCTTTGCGGAGCTCCAGTCGCTGGATATGGAGAATCCGGGTGTATGGCCCACGTGGGTGCACGCGTCGGCAGTGGTGCTGGCTGCGCTGGTGGTGATTGGATTCGGTGCGAATTTCCTGATCAAGCCTGAATATGCGCTGCTTCAGGAAGAAAAGGCGCGGGAAATGACTCTCCGCGATGAATTCGAGCGCAAGCAAAAGAAGGTCGCTGCGCTGGATGCCTATAAAGACCAATTGGCCGAGATGGAGCGCACTTTTGGTGCGATGCTGCGGCAGCTTCCTAGTCGAACAGAGGTCGCCAATCTGCTGAACGACATCTCCCAAACTCGGGTTGCCTCCAGTCTGGAGGAGGAGTTATTCGAGCCATCGCCGGAAGTGCAGAAAGAGTTTTATGCGGAGATCCCAAACAAGATCATTGTTACCGGCGGCTACCACCAGATGGGTTTGTTTGTTAGCTCTGTTGCTGCACTGCCGCGTATTGTCACCATCGATGAAGTCAGTATCACGCCTATCGGTGGGCAGGGCGCCTCAAAGGATCAGCTGCGGATGAGCGCACTGGCCAAGACCTATCGTTACCTCGATGATGCTGAGATTCAAGCGGCCAAGCCCAAGCCTGGAGCGCGGAAATGAAGATGCGTATCATGGTGATAGCAGCTGTGCTTTCGTTGACAGCCTGCGAGAGCGGGCGTAGCGATCTTGAGCAGTATGTTGCCGAGGTGAAGGCACGAAAGACGCGCCAAATCGAGCCGATCCCCCAAATCAAGCAGTATGAGGCCTTCACTTACGTGGAAGGAGGTCGCCGCAACCCATTTGTCCGTGCAGAGCCGCAGAAGGATCCTAACGCGCCAGGCAGCAACATCCGCCCTGATCCCAATCGCAACCCTGAGCCTCTCGAGGAGTTGCCGCTCGACAGCTTGCGTATGCTCGGAACAATCAACAAGCAAGACAAGGTCTTTGCACTGATCAAGAGCCCAGACAATGTCGTGCATCGCGTAGCCCGAGGCAATTACATGGGGCAGAACTACGGAAAGATCACGTCCATCACGGATACGTCGATCGATCTGGTTGAAATCATTCCAGATGGCTTCGGCGGATTCATGGAACGTCCAGCCAATCTGGCGCTGTCGCAATAACGCATAGGGAGCTTCATCATGTTCCGCTTGATGGCCCAAAAGAAATCACGCCTTGCCGCCATATGCACTTTGGCAATTTCTGTTTCCATTGCACTGTTGGGATACAGCCCAAAATTGCTGGCGCAGGATGCGCGCGCGCTGCAGTCGGTGGATTTCGTTAGCTTGGACAGCGAGCGCCTAATGCTCACGCTGACCTTGTCCAGTGCGGCACCAGAACCAGTGGCTTTTACCATCGACAAACCTGCCCGGTTGTCGCTTGATCTTCCGGGCACTCGACTTGCACTGGCTGAACGCTTCCGAAAAATCAACATTGGCAAGGTACGCGCCGTCGCAGCTGCCGAGGCCAAAGGCAGGACCCGGGTCGTGGTCGAGCTTTCGGAAACCACTCCGTATACCGTTCGGGTAGACGGCAATAAGGTATTCGTGGAGATCATTGCCGGATCTGGTGCAGGCCCAATTGTCGCCAATTCCAGCGCTGCAGCATCTGCGACGAAAAGTGCCACAACTGGCTCTTCAGCTCTGACTGGCGTCGATTTTCGCCGCGGTGAGAAGGGAGAGGGACGAATTGCCGTGTCACTCAGCGATGCACGTGCTGCGGTTGATGTGAAAGAGGAAAGCGGCAAGATTGTTGCCCGCTTCAAGAACACCCGCAGTGCTGATGCGCTGATTCGCAGACTCGATGTGCTCGATTTTGCCACGCCAGTGAAGTTTATTGATGTGGCACGCGATGGCATCAACACAGTGATGACGATCACACCAATCACGGGCGCAGATTTCGAGCAGGTTGCCTATCAGTCCGGCGAGACCTTCACCATCGAACTCCAACCCTTATCCCAGGAAAAACTCGACGAGAGAAAGCGTAACGAGCCGCTCTACACCGGCGAACGCATTTCGCTGTCGTTCCAGAGTGTCGATATCCGCTCGCTATTGCAGATCATTGCGGACGTAGCCGGCACCAACATGGTGGTCAGCGATTCGGTGAGCGGTGAGCTGGCCATGCGTTTGCAGAACGTACCCTGGGATCAAGCCCTGGACATCATCCTGCGCACCAAGGGCCTAGGGCTGCGCCAGCAGGGCAATGTGATGCTGGTAGCCCCTCTCGGCGAGCTGGCCTCGCGCGAGCGCGAAGAGGCCGAAGCCGAAAAATCCAAGGTCACTTTGGCGCCGCTGCGCTCAGAGATCATCCAGATCAACTACGCCAAGGCTGCCGATGTGGTGGCACTGCTGAAGTCAGGCGAGAACAGCATCCTCAGCGAGCGTGGCCGCGTCACGCTCGACGAACGCACTAACAACATCCTGGTGCTGGAGACCCGCGAGAAGCTGGCTGAAATCCGTGCACTGATCACCCGGCTCGATATCCCGGTGCGACAGGTGCTGATCGAGTCGCGCATCGTCATTGCCAACGATGATTACTCCCGCGAGATTGGCGCTCGCTTCGGGGCTGGCGCATCGGGTAACACCAAGGGCAACAACCCGATCTCGTTCGGCGTAGGCGGCAACACCACCGCCAACACCGCCACGACGGCCACCAGTAGTGGCGCAAACACGGGGGTTGAGGCGACGGGCTTCAACTTCAACCTGCCGGCTGCGGCCAATGCAGGCCGCATTGGTTTCGCGCTGCTCGGCTCTGATTTTCTGCTGGATCTCGAACTCTCTGCGCTGCAAACCGAAGGTCGTGGCGAAGTGGTATCAACCCCCCGCGTGATTACTGCCAACGGTAAACAGGCCAGCATCGAGCAAGGCCGAGAGATCCCTTACCAGCAATCGTCCAGCAGCGGTGCCACCACCGTCGCCTTCAAGAAGGCCGTGCTCTCTCTCAAGGTCACGCCGCAGATCACCCCCGACGAAAAGGTGGTGATGGATCTGGAGGTGAACAACGACAGCCAGGGTCAGGACGTGAACACCGGCACTGGTACCGCACCGTCGATCGATACCCGCAAGGTCAACACGCAGGTGCTGGTCGACAATGGTCAGACGGTGGTGCTCGGCGGCATCTATGACCAGAGCAAGGTGGACTCCGAGAGCAAGGTTCCGCTATTGGGTGATATCCCGTTCATTGGACGCGCATTTCGCTTCGACACTTCACGCACCAACAAGCGCGAGCTGCTGATCTTCGTCACGCCGCGCATCATCTCCGACGCGCTACGGGTGAAGTGAACTCTCTGGGGCCGAGCAGGACGCACATCGCCATATACTGATCAGGTTCAAGTTCAACGAGTGCGCCACATGCGTATGACTACCCTTTGTCAGGGCTTGCTTCTCGCGCTTTCCGCCGGGCTGAGTGCCTGTGGTGCAACGAGTTCAGATAACAGTTGTGGACTGCTTTGCCCAGGTAATGGCGGCACGGGCATCCTGCAATTGGAAGCGACAGGTCCTGGTGATGAGCCGACAGGCGTTCTTGAAGTGGAGGCTGGCAGCCTCTCCCAAGGCTTCGTCGCTACCCTCCTCGACGCAACTGGCCAACCGATCGCTAATCGCTTTATCTCTTTTTCGGTGAATCGCGGATTTGTTAACGCCCCGCCCTCAAGAGCTAATTCAAGCTCTGCCGCAACGAACTCACTCGGGCGTGTGAGCTTCTCGTATCAAGCGCCAGATAGCGTGACTACTCGTAGTTCCGTACTGATTGAGCTAAGTGTTTCATCCACAGCAACCAGTCCGGGAGTGGAATCTGACTATGAACTTTTCCTGATTCCTGCCCAACCGCCGGTCGTTACATTGACCTGTCCTCCCAATGCGGCGCCGGGTGTAGAGAACAACGGCTACTCCGTATTGGTTGAGCGCGCCAACGGGGAGCAAGTGCCCGAGGCCTGCGTTTCGCTCACGGTGTCAGGGGCAACGATTTCCCCGCCGGTTCAAACGACCTGCACAACAGGCTCGGCAGGAAATGAGACCAATGATCTCGGTCGTTTTGATTTCAGCCTCACGCCATCAGCAAGCAATGGTACAAGCGATATTCCGCTCACGATCAGGGCGGCCACGACCGTAGCGGGGCGGTCTGTTACGGAGACCTGTCAGACCACAGTGCGGGCTGACACCTTCCAGTTTACGGATCCAGAGCCAGGAGCACCCATTGTCGTCGGTAACAGCACCCGCGAACGGTTGCGGTTTCAATGGACAAGATCGCCTCAGACAGCTGGTGGTGCGCAGGGTGTGGCAGGACAGTTGACACTCGAAGCCACTGCACCGGGTCAGCTCGTGGTCGATGGTGCAGCCAGCGGCGCGCAGCGCATTACCGTTAATACCGGTGCAGCAAATAACGGCGATTTCACACAAACGATCTTTGTTTCTGGTAACCGTGGAGGTTCATCCACGATCACTGCTGAGGATTCAGCAGGCCGCGAGGCGACACTGATCGTCCAGCTCGTCGACAGCCCCAGCCAGGCCAACCTCGACGCGACACCTCTGATCGTTGAAACCTCTCCCAACGAGGGGCGCTTCTCCCAACTGACTGTCACGGTACTAAACCAGACCGGCACTCCCATTCAGGGCGTCGATGTTGATTTCAATTTGACGCAATCAGCAAGCGGCAATGCCAACGAGAGAGTGTTCCCCTCCCGGCAGCAAACCGATGCATCAGGCCAGGCGAAGTCTCGTTATGAGGCAGGACCCACAGCTGGAACCGCACGTGTGCAGGCAGCAATCGAAGGTGGTCTGGTTTCCAATAGCCGTGAAATTACGGTTGAAGCCCCGACGCCCTGATGCTTATGGTGCGCACGGACAACGTGTTCTTGGTGGGCCCCATGGGGGCTGGCAAGAGCACGGTCGGTAAGAAACTTGCGGATGATTGCGGCTGGAGTTTCATCGACTCTGACCACGAAATAGAACAACGTACTGGCGTCGATATTGCCTACATCTTCGAGAAGGAAGGCGAAGAGGGTTTTCGCAAGCGCGAGCAGTCCGCCATTGAGGATTTGACCAAACTCAGCCGCGTCGTGCTGGCCACCGGTGGTGGTGCGGTTATCAAGCCCGAAAATCGTAGCTGTCTGAAGGACAGAGGCTTTGTGGTGTATCTGCATGCCAGCGTCTCCCAGCAGTTTGCACGCGTCGAACGCAGTGATCATCGCCCCTTGCTTGCGCATGGCGATCGTTTCGAAACACTCTCCCGACTCTTTGCCGAACGCGATCCGCTTTATCGCGAGGTCGCTGATTTGGTGCTCGACACCGACGGCAAGAATGCCAAGCAGTTAGCACGCGCCATCGAACTGGCCATCGCTGATCACATCGCATGAATCTGCATCCCCGCAAGCTCATTGTTGAATTGGGGGCAAGGCCGTACGACATTCACATCGGCAGCAGTATGGTCGCGCAGACGCTGTCACTAACGTCTCTACAAGGCCGCAGGCTCAAAGTTTTAACCGATGCCAATCTCGCCGCCTCACATCTACCGGCACTGCTCGCCGCATTGAACCTGCAAGCCGCCGACGCTTTGATCCTGCCAGCGGGTGAGCCCAGCAAAACCTGGCATAGCGCAGAGCAGGTGTTGGACTGGATGCTCGGCCAGAAGCTCGCGCGCGATGCCGTGCTGCTTGCTTTTGGTGGCGGCGTGATGGGCGACCTCTCGGGTTTCTGCGCCGCCATCTACCAGCGCGGGATCGACTTCGTTCAAGTGCCCACCACACTACTAGCGATGGTCGATTCCAGCGTCGGTGGCAAGACCGGCGTCAACCACGCGCGCGGCAAGAATCTGATCGGCGCCTTTCATCAGCCACGCGCTGTCATTGCTGATCTCGCCTTGCTCAAGACCCTGCCGCGCCGCGAGTTGTCGGCCGGTGCGGCCGAAGTCATCAAGTACGGCATGCTCGCCGACGCAGGGTTTTTCGCCACACTGGAAGACGGTGGCATCGACCGGCTGATGGCGCTCGAACCCGAAACCAGCGCGACCGTGGTGGAACGCTGCTGCGCACTCAAGGCACAGATCGTGGCCGAAGACGAGTTCGAAACCACCGGCCGTCGCGCCCTACTCAACCTCGGCCACACCTTTGGCCATGCGGTGGAGACCTACACCGGCTATACCGAGTGGCTGCATGGCGAGGCGGTGGGGTTGGGCTTGGTGATGGCGGCTGATCTTTCCGCACGGCTGGGCTGGATCAGCATGGCCGAAGCCGCGCGCTGCCAGGCACTGGTGGCGCGCGCGGGCCTGCCGACCACGCCGCCAGCCGGCATGACGCCGCAGGACTTCCGCCGCCTGATGGCTGGCGACAAGAAAGTGGCTGCGGGGCAATTGCGGCTGGTGCTGCTGAAGCAACTCGGCGAAGCAGTGCTCACGGCTGACTTCGACGACAGCAAGCTGGCTGAAACCCTCGCGCACTTCTGTGCCTGATGCGATGAGCTTGGCACCCTACGCCGCCCGTCCAGAATGCTCGCGCGGTCGAGCCGTCGCCGAACCGCCGCCGACGTATCGCAGCGAATATCAGCGCGATCGCGACCGCATCATCCACAGCGCCGCCTTTCGCCGGCTGGAAT
>Ga0255236_1000198_pt1 | contig 9868 bp, 4 predicted proteins | sample ColtaT_7_FD_183687 | JGI IMG/M metagenome (GOLD analysis project Ga0255236, IMG submission 183687) | Metatranscriptome of freshwater microbial communities from Columbia River, Oregon, United States - Colum_Cont_RepB_8d (Metagenome... | ecosystem: Environmental > Aquatic > Freshwater > River...
CACAGATGCCGAGAATGTGCAGGCCCGATTCGATGCTCACCGTGCCCTTCATCAAGAAGCCCGCCGCCACTGCGCCGACGTTGCCGCCCGCGCCGATGATGCCCGCGACGCCACCAAGCGCATCGCGGTCGATGAAGGGCACGAGGCTGTAGGTGGCACCGCAGGCCATGTGGGTGAACAGGCCGAAGATCAGCATCATCGGGATGGCCAGTGCGAGCGAATCACTGCCCGCCCACAGCAGCAGACCAATGCCCTCGCCGACGATGAGTGCGAACAGGAGTTTGCTGCGGCCATCGAGGCCCTTGGTCTTGGCAACGCGGTCCGACACGATGCCACCGAGCGCGCGGGCGAACAGTGCGAGCAATCCGAAGCTGCCGGCGGCGAGGCCTGCGGTTTTAAGGTCAAGATCGAAGCGATCGGTGTAGTAGAGCGCCGCGATGTTGTGGATGGTGATCTCCACGCCGAAGCAGGCCGCGTAGGTGACGAACAGCAGCCAGACGCGATAGTTGCCGACCGCGCGCTTGAAGTTTTTCCAGCCGCCTTTCTTCTCGATCACCGGCAGCTTGCCCGCAGCGCGCAGGTCTTTCAGATCGCCTTCCGGCGTGTCCTGCGTGAAGCGCCAGTAGGCCACGGCCATCAGCAGCATGAGCACGCCCGGCACAATGAGCGCGATGCGCCAGCCGAAGGCGGCATCCGCACCAAAGTAGAGAATGGCGGCGAGGATGAGCGGCATCAGCGTTTGCGTGGCACCACCACCGGCGTTGCCCCAACCCGCAGCGGCGGCGTTGGCGGTGCCGACCACATTGGGCGCGAACATCACGCTCGTGTGGTACTGGGTGATGACGAAGCTCGCACCAATCGCACCGATGCAAAGGCGCAGAAACAGGAAGGCTTCATAGGTCTGCGCGAAGGCGATGCCGAGCACCGGCAGCGCACCGAAGGCGAGCAGCCCGGTGTAGGCGCGGCGCGGGCCGAACTTGTCGCACAGCGGGCCGATGATGAGCCGCACCAGAATGGTCACGGCCACGGCCGCGATGTTCATGTTGGCGATCTGGTCTTTGGTGAACCCGAACTCGCCCTTGATGGCGGGCATGAGGGGTGCAATGGCAAACCACGCGAAGAAGCAGACGAAGAACGCCGCCCACGTCATGTGGAAGGCCCGCATCTGGGGCGTGGCAAAACTGAAGAGATCAATTTTTGTGGCTTTGGCGGATTTCATTGGCGGTCCCTTGAAGAGGTGGAGTTCTGAAGCGAGCTGCTTTGCTCGCGCTTCCGTGACCGCCGTTGGCCACAACCTCATTCAAGCAATGGGCGTGCCATTTTTTCAGCATTACCCTCGTAGGCTGGGTTGAGCACAGCGAAACCCAGCAGCTTTATGAACCCCATTCGGCGCGCATAGCGCGCACATCGGCGTCGATGGCCTCACGATTTTGCTGGGTTTACGCAAGCCCAAGCCCGCGCAATTGCCTGCTCTAGGCTGGGGCTGGGGTTCGCGCTCTTTGCAGATGCCATTGCATCCACTAACTGCTCAACCGCAATGCGCTGATGCAGCGGCAGTTGATCGAGCTTTTGTAGCAATTCGGTGTGGCTCATGCATTGCTCGCGTATGCGACATCTTTTGTAGGGTGGCTATCACCGAAATCGAAGTAGCCCAGATTGCATCCGAGTTACACAGGTTTACTGCTCACCGAACATGAGTTCGTACTCATCAGGGCTCAGCCTAGTGATCTTGGAGCCTTGCGTGACGCGGCTAGTACCGTCCATGAAATCGACCTTAATGCTGTCCAAAGTAAATGATTCCACTACATCAGTAAGCCAGACATAGTCCTTGCTATAACTGCCACTCTCACCAACCGCTATGGGGCCAATCCCCTTAAGGGTCTTTGATGCAGATTGGTTGAAGCTATCGCGCACAGGGTCGCCAACAGCATTTTTTCCACGATACGTTGCTGTGACGTATTTGATGACCTTTTGCGAGCTGTTGTAGACCGAGAGGCTGAACCCAGTGCCGTCGGTGTATTCGCTCACATCATGGATGCCAGCTTTGAGCACAGTGAGGCCTTGTACTGCGCTTTTTCGTATCTTTTCTATAACTTTCTTTTTTGCTTTTTCTTCGGTTCGTTTTCCCTGACCAGCAATACGAATCGAATCTGCAACCCAAAGCGCAAGGCTCGCCTCTATGTCAGCAGGCCTCATATCGAACAGTGCATCCAGATCCTTCGTGTCGGGCTGCACATCTTGGATGGTCGCCAACAAGCGTTTACCTTCGTACAGGACTTCGATAAACGCTCCATTTCCACGAATTCTTTTTGGGCAATGCACCGCGCGGACCATGACAACCAAATCTCCACGTTGCATGGGCTGCGCATCGACAAAGGGGTTACAGCCGTCGGCACTATGGTCAATGCCAGTGGCGTCCTTACGAACAACCGCATACAGCGGCGAGATCGTATTCGGAGAAGCCTCTTGAGGAGCTGGCACCTGCTGTGAGGCAGGAAGTGGTGTTTCACTTGCCTGCACTGCAAAACCACAGCTAAGCGATACAAATACGGCAACCTGCATAAATACTGCGGTAGCTTTCATTAGCATTCCCCCCCAAGATTTAGGTGGAGAGGTTAACGAGATGCTGGAGTGCATGCGAGGCCACTCGGATCACCGGAAGCCGACGTAGGGCGGAATAGCGCAGCGTATTCCGCCTTTCGAGGGGTAGTGGAACAGCGGCACGCGATTGACGGATTACGCTCTGCTAATCCGTCCTACTCAAGTTCATCGTTCTTTAGCTGCGCTCGGCCTTCACCAGCGCAATCAACTGCCGCAACTCCGGCACGCAGCTGCCGCAATTGGTGCCGCACTTGAGCTTCGCGCCCAGCGCTTCGGGCGTCGCACAGCCTTCGCGGATGGCGGCGGCGATCGGGCTACGGCCCACGCCGAAGCAGGAGCAGATGGTCGGCCCCGCATCCACGCCCGGAGTCGCGGCCTGGCCGGCGAGCAGGGACATGCGATCCCTATCGCTCAATGATTCTTGTGCGAACAGGCCACTGAGCCAGCGGCGGGCAGGCAGGTCTTCTGGCCGGGGCGAGAGGAACACGCAGGCGCTCAGATGTTCGCCCTCGATCAGCGCGCCGCGATACAGGCCCTCGCTGGCGTCGCGGGTGTCGAGCCAGTCGGGGTCGTCGCTCGATGCGCCGAGCAACTGATGCGCCCAGCTGCCCCACTCTGCCGGCTCGCCGCGACCGGCAAACTCGGTGCGGATGAAGCCAGAGCCCTGCACGCGCGTCCACCAGGCGAGGTGCGGCAGCGTGCGCAATGTGGTCTCAGCCAGCGGCTTGCGGCTGAGCACGAAGCCATACCACTGCACGAAGAAGGGCTCGATGCGCGCGGGCGTGTGCTTGAACTCCGGCTCGCCGGAGATCGGGTCAACCACCGGGTTCACCAGGCTGCCCACACGCGCATCGGAGGCGGTGGTGCCATTCCAGTGGATGGGCACGAACAGCTGGCGGCGGGCGACGCTGCTTGTGGCTCGCACGCGCACCACGCAGCTGCCCCACTGGGTGACGACGCGCGCGAGGCGGTCGTTCTGCACGCCCCAGCCCATCGCATCCTGCGGGTGGATTTCGACGAAGGGTTCGGCGCTGTGGTCGGCGAGCTTCGGCGATTTGCCGGTGCGCGTCATCGTGTGCCAGTGGTCGCGCACGCGGCCGGTGTTGAGCACCAGCGGCCAGTCGTCGTTGATCTTGTTGGCCGGGTCGCGCGGCATCAGCGGCAGCAGGCGGGCTTTGCCATCGGCGTGGGCGTAGCGACCATCGGTGAAGAGCCGCGAGACGATGGCAGCGGGTGCGCTACCCGGCGCTTGTAGCACCGGCCACTGCAGCGGTTGTAACGTGTCGTACTCGTCGGCGTTGAGGCCGATGAGGCCGCGCAGGTTGAGCTGGCGCGGCAATGATTCGGCGTTATTACGCTCGGTCGTGAGCGCGGCGTGCTCAACGAAGATTTCGTGCGCCGAGGCGTAGTCGAATCCCTGCGCGAAGCCCATGCGCTTGCCGACTTCGGCCAGCGCCCACCAGTCGGCTTTTGCCTCGCCGGGTGGCGATAAAAAAGCACGCTGGCGCGAGATGCGGCGGTCGCTGTTGGTGACGCTGCCGTCTTTCTCGCCCCAGGCCAGTGCGGGCAGCAGCACGTGGGCGAGGTCGGCGGTATCAGTGCGGGCCATGACTTCACTCACCACCACCAGTGGGCATTTCAGCAGGGCCTCTTTCACGCGATCGGCGTCGGGCAGCGACACCACCGGGTTGGTGGCCATGATCCACACCGCCTTGACCTTGCCGCTATGAATCGCCTCGAACAGATCGACTGCCTTCAGACCCTGCTGATCGGCAATCACCGGCGATTGCCAGAACTCCTGCACCAGCGCGCGGTGTTCGACGTTGCCGATATCGAGATGCGCCGCGAGCATGTTCGCGAGGCCACCCACTTCGCGGCCGCCCATGGCATTGGGCTGGCCGGTGATGGAGAAGGGAGTAGCACCGGGCTTGCCGATGCGGCCGGTGTAGAGATGGCAGTTGATGATGGCGTTGACCTTGTCGCTGCCGCTCGACGACTGGTTCACGCCCTGCGAGAAGGCAGTGACCACCTTTTCGGTGCGTGCCCAGAGGGCATAGAACTGGCGCAGCTTGTCTTCCGACAGCTTGCAGGCGCGGGCCACGTGGGCGAGCGAGCCGCCGGTTTCCACGGCGAGTGCCACCGCCTTGTCGGCGCCCTCGGTATGGGCCGCGACGAAGTCGGCATCCATCACCCCATGCTGGTGCAGCCAGGCGAGCAGGCCATTGAACAGACGCACGTCGCTGCCGGGGGCGAGTGGCAGGTGCAGGTCGGCCAGCTCACAGGTGGCCGTATGGCGCGGGTCGATGACGACGATCTGCAGTTCCGGCCGCAGCTTCTTCGCCGCGACCAGGCGCTGGAACAGCACCGGATGGCACCAGGCGGTGTTGCTGCCGACCAGCACGACGAGATCGGCCTCCTCGAAATCCTCGTAGCAGCCTGGCACCAGGTCTTCGCCGAAGGCGCGCTTGTGGCCGGCCACCGCCGAGGACATGCAGAGCCGTGAGTTGGTGTCGATGTTCGCCGAGCCGATGTAGCCCTTCATCAGCTTGTTGGCGACGTAGTAGTCCTCGGTGAGCAGCTGGCCGGAGACGTAGAAGGCGACGGAATCAGGGCCGTGCTCTTGGATGGTCTTAGTGAAGCCTTCGGCGACGTGTGCGAGTGCTTCATCCCAGCTGGCGCGATGCACTGCGCCCTCGCGCCGCATCATCGGGTGCAGCAGGCGATCTTCGAGGCCGATGGTTTCACCGAGTGCTGAACCCTTGACGCACAAGCGCCCCAGGTTCGCACCATGTGCGGGATCACCAGCGATTTCGACAGAGCCATCGGGCTTTGGCGTGGCCAGCACGCCACAACCCACCCCGCAGTACGGGCAGGTGGTGCAGGTCGTTTTCAGTGCAAGCGCACCACCGTCGCTCATGCGGCCTCGGCTTGCGGCTCGCAGAACGAGCGACCAAACACCAGCTTGTTGCGCCAGTGGCCGACGTGGGCCTTCTGCTGGATCAGCTCGTAGTACCAGCCGCCATCGCGCGTGTCGCCGACCAGCACCGCGCCATCGAGCCGGCCCTCGCGCACGACCAGCTTTTTATAGATGCCGCGCTTGGGGTCGCGGAACACGAGTTCTTCGCTGCCTTCGCCGCCCTGAAAGTTGCCGGCGGAGAAGAGATCAATGCCCGTCACCTTGAGCTTGGTGGAGACCACCGAGCCTTCGTAGGTGGCCGTCGAGGCAGAGGCCAGATGCTCGGCGCAGATCGCGGCCTGCTCCCACAGCGGTGCAACGAGGCCATAGCAAACCTTGCGGTGCTGGGCGCATTCACCGACGGCGTAGATGCTGGGGTCGCTGGTGCGCAGCGCGTCGTCTACGACGATGCCGCGCTCGCACTCCAGCCCGCTCGCCTTGGCGAGTGCAGCGTTGGGGATGATGCCGGCCGCCATCACCACGAGATCAGCCGGCACTTCGCGGCCATCCTTGAAGCGCACGGCTTCGACGCGCTCGGTGCCGAGCAGCTCGGCGGTGGCGGCCTGCAGCAGAAAGCGCAGGCCGCGCGATTCGAGGCTGCGTTGCAAGAGTGCCGCCGCAGGCTTGTCCAGCTGGCGCTCCATGATGATGTCGGAGAGATGCACCACGCTCACGGTCATGCCGCGCTTTGCCAGCCCATTGGCGGCTTCGAGGCCAAGCAGGCCGCCGCCGATCACCACCGCATGGCTGTAGGTGCGGCTGGCGCTCAGCATGGTGTCCACGTCCGCAATATCGCGGAAGGCGATCACGCCCGGCAGCTCCTTGCCGGGCACGGGGAGCACGAAAGGCTTGCTGCCGGTGGCCAGCAGCAGCACGTCGTAGGGCGCTGTGATGCCCTTGGCAGAGGTGACGGTTTTTGCCTCGCGGTCGATGCTCACCACGGCATCGCCGATGACGAGCTTGATGCCATTCGAGGCATACCACTGTGGCGGATGCGTGATGATCTGCGCGATGGTCTTTTCACCCGCCAACACCGGCGAGAGCTGGATGCGGTTGTAGTTGCCGTGCGGCTCCTCGCCGAACACGGTGATGTCGTAGTGGCCGGGTGCGCGCTTCAGCAGCTCTTCCAGCGTGCGCACGCCGGCCATTCCATTCCCGACCAGTACCAGTCGCGGTTTCACGTCGCCGCGCTCACCAAGACCGCGCCCTCGACCACGCGCACCGAATACACCGGCACGCGCAGCTCCTCATCCTCCAGACAGACGCCGGTCGTGAGGGCGTAATGATTTTTATAGACCGGCGAGGCGACCACGGGGATACCGCCCAAGTCACCAACCAAACCGCGTGACAGCACATTGGCTTTTGACTTGGGATCGAAATTGCTTAAGCCGAACACGCCCTCTTCCACGCCTTGCGGCGAGACGAGACGGAACACGGCCACTTGCGCTTCACCCACCTTGGCGCAGACGCCAGCATTGGGAATGATGTCGGTGAGTGCGCAGACCTGGGTCCACTGAGCGTTCTCGGTCATCACGCGGTCTCGGTGGTCAGCAATGCATTGCGCGGCTTGATCTGCCCACGCTCGTCAACGAACTGGATGTTGCTGTCCGGCTCTGGCGAGTTGACGAAGTGCTTGAAGCGCTTGAGCGTCTCCTCGTCGTTGATCGCCTTCTTCCACTCGCACTCGTAGGTATCGACCAGGCCCTGCATCTCGGCTTCGAGTTCGGCGGCGATGCCGAGCGAGTCCTCACAGACCACCTGCTTCACGTAGTCGATGCCGCCTTCGAGATTGTCCAGCCAGGTGCTGGTGCGTTGCAGGCGGTCGGCGGTGCGCACGTAGAACATCAGGTAGCGGTCGATGTAGCGGATCATCGTCGCGTCATCCAAGTCCATCGCCAAGAGTGTGGCGTGGCGCGGCTTCATGCCGCCGTTGCCGCTGACGAACAGGTTCCAGCCTTTTTCGGTGGCAATCACGCCCACGTCCTTGCTCTGCGCCTCGGCGCATTCGCGGGTGCAGCCGCTCACGCCGAACTTGATCTTGTGCGGGCTGCGCAGCCCGCGATAACGGTGCTCCAGCTGGATCGCCATGCCGACCGAATCCTGCACGCCAAAGCGGCACCAGTTGCTGCCCACACAGCTCTTCACCGTGCGCAGCGATTTGCCGTAGGCGTGGCCGCTCTCGAAGCCGGCGTCCACCAGCTCCTTCCAGATTAGCGGCAGCTGCTCGACGCGCGCGCCGAACAGGTCGATGCGCTGGCCGCCGGTGATCTTGGTGTAGAGGCCGTACTTCTTGCCCACCTCGCCGATGACGATGAGTTTTTCCGGCGTGATCTCGCCGCCCGGAATGCGCGGCACCACGCTGTAGGTGCCGTCTTTTTGCAGGTTGGCGAGGTAGTAGTCGTTGGTGTCCTGGATGGCCTGGTGCTTCGGCATCAGGATGTGCTCGTTCCACAGCGAGGCGAGGATGCTGGCCACCGCCGGCTTGCAGATGTCGCAGCCGCGACCCTTGCCGTGGGCGATGAGTGCGGCGTCGAAGCTCTTGAGGCTGCCCATCTTGATGAGATGGAACAGGCCCTGCCGCGAGTGGGCGAAGTGCTCGCAGAGGTGGTTCTCCACCGTGAAGCCGCGCGCCTTCAACTCGGCATCGAGCACCTGCTTCACCAGCGGCGAGCAGCCGCCGCAGGTGGTGCCGGCTTTGGTGCATTTTTTCAGTGCGCCGATGCTGGTGTTGCCGGCATCAATCGCGGCGCAGAGCACGCCTTTGCTGACGTTGTTGCAGGAGCAGATGGTGGCCGATGCGGGCAGCAAATCCACACCCAAGCCCTTCTTCGCACCCCCTTCGCGCACCGGCAGAATCAGGTCTTCGGGGTTGGCAGCGAGCGGGATGGCGTTGAGCACGAACTGCAAGAGATTGCCGTAGTCCTCAGCCTCGCCCACCAGCACCGCGCCGAGCAGGGTCTTGCTGTCGGCGCTCACGACCAGCTTCTTGTAGATGCCCGCCACCTCGTCGCTGTAGATGGTGGTGAGCGAGCCGGGTGTGGCCGCGTGGGCGTCGCCGATGCTCGCCACATCCACACCCATAAGCTTGAGCTTGGTGGACATGTCGGCACCCAAGAACTGCGGCGGCTGTTTCCCCTCTCCCGCTTGCGGGAGAGGGTGGTGCGCAGCACCGGCAGAGGGCGCTTTTGCTTCTGGTTCCGCGCAGGCCCTCTCCCCTAGCCCCTCTCCCGCAAGCGGGAGAGGGGAATGGCAGATGTGCTTGGCAGCGACTTCCGCCATCTGGTAGCCGGGCGCAACCAGGCCGTAGATTTTCTTCTCCCACAGCGCGCATTCGCCAATGGCGTAGACGCTGGCATCGGAGGTGCGGCAGTGGTTGTCGATGCAGATGCCGCCGCGCTCGCCCATGGCGAGGCCGGAGGACTTGGCCAGTTCGTCGCGCGGACGGATGCCGGCGGAGAACAGGATGAGATCGGTCTCCAAAAACCCACCATCGGCGAACACCATGCGGTGGTGCGCGCTCTCGCCGTCGATGATTTCTTTGGTGTTCTTCTGGGTGTGGACGGTGACACCAAGTTGCTCGATCTTGCGGCGCAGCAGGCGGCCGCCGAGGTCGTCAATCTGCACCGCCATGAGACGCGGGGCGAACTCGACCACATGGGTGGTGAGGCCGAGATCCTTCAGCGCCTTGGCGGCTTCGAGACCGAGCAGGCCACCACCGACGACGGTGCCGATCTTGCTCACCTTGGCCGAGGCCGCAATCGCTTCGAGGTCTTCGATGGTGCGGTAGACCAGGCAGTGCGCGCGGTCCTTGCCGGGTAGCGGCGGCACGAAGGGATAGCTGCCGGTGGCGAGCACGAGCGCGTCGTATGAAAGCGTGCGGCCTTGGGTGGTGGTGACGGTTTTGGCGGCGGTATCAATTGCGGCAGCGCCTTCGCCGAGGTTCAGCGTGTAGCCGGTGGCGGCGAAGAAATCAGACGGCGTCAGTGAGAGCTGCTCCGCGCTGGTGCCAGTGAAGTAGCTCGACAGATGCACGCGGTCGTAGGCGGGGCGGGGCTCTTCGCAGAGCACCGTCACCTCGAAACCACCGGGCGATTGCGCGTGCAGTTGTTCCAGAAACTTCTGGCCAACCATGCCGTGGCCAATGAGCACTACTTTGGGGCGAGGGGCATCGAACATCGAATCAACTCCGATCCAGCAAAATCGACGGACAACAAAAAAGGCGTTCGCCCAGAACCGACTTTTGAAAGTCAGTGAAGGACGAGACGCCTTTGTCTCGGTGCGCACCGTGTGGCGGCGCGCGGTGAGGCCGTC
>Ga0255236_1000211_pt1 | contig 9736 bp, 9 predicted proteins | sample ColtaT_7_FD_183687 | JGI IMG/M metagenome (GOLD analysis project Ga0255236, IMG submission 183687) | Metatranscriptome of freshwater microbial communities from Columbia River, Oregon, United States - Colum_Cont_RepB_8d (Metagenome... | ecosystem: Environmental > Aquatic > Freshwater > River...
AAAATTATTATAATTTTAATAAAACAATTATAGTAAAAAAAAATAAAAGTTCATTTATTTGTTATGGAACTATAAATGTTTTAGAGAGTAAAGAACGTGCTTTTTTTAATAATTTTGCAATAGCGAATGATATAACTTTAGAAATTAATCATCTATCATCTAAAAGTTTAGCACCAACTATGTTATTTTCTTCAATAAATTCTATAAAATATATTATAAATAGTGGTATTTACCAAATAATATTATATTCTAATAAAAAGACAAATAAAATTAGAATATTTACAGATAAATTAGAACAGTATACTCTACTGAGTAATAAATTAGTTCAATTACTAAATAGTAATTTGACAGAAGAAATAAGTTTTAATCCTTCAATTATTATAGATATAAATTCAAACATTCTGATGCGATCAGAAAAATTAAAAAAACAAATAAATACTAATCTTAATATACAATTAATAAGTTATTTTATTTATTTAAAAAATAAAAATATTTTTTTGGCTAAATAGCATAGTTGGTTAATGCGTTAGATTGCAAATCTAATAACGGCAGTTCGATTCTGCCTTTAGCCTTTTAGATATAAATTTAGGGGATATAGTTCAGTTGGTAGAATGAATGCTTTGCATGCATTAGGTCATCGGTTCGAATCCGATTATCTCCAATAAAAATAAATGAAAAAATCCATTTTCAAAGATCGTCGTTGTCGTATTATATATGCGTATTTTGAAAGTCGTCGTAAAATTTTATTATCACTTTTTCAAAATAGAACACTATCTCCTAAAATTCGCAGAGAAGCTTATAAAAGTTTAATATATCTACCAGTGTCTAGTTCAATTACAAAAAGGCGAAATCATTGTTCAATTACTGGACGTTCACGAGCTATTTATCGTAATTTTGGATTATCACGTCTTATATTTCGAAAACTTGCTTGAATAGGAATACTAAATGGAGTAAAAAAAGGTAGTTGATAAATTAAATGCATTTTCTTTCTAATTTAATTACTATAATTTCAAATGCTAATGCAGCTAAACTTAATAGTGTTTCTTGTAAAATATCAACAAGAAATGAATTAAATTATATTTTTCAAATTTTAACAATTTTACAAAAAGAAGGAATAATTCGTGGTTTTAGCTATATAAAAAAAAGACGAGGTAATAAAAAAGCTACTCATATAATTATTATTTATCTTAAATATAATGAGCAAGGTAATAATGTTATTAAATCAATTTTTATAGTATCTAAACCAAGCCGACCTGTTTATATAAAAACTGCAACATTTTGACAACCACAAACGTCATCTGGATTTTTTCTTATTTCAACAAAATATGGAATCATAACTGATACTATAGCACGTCAATATAATTTAGGAGGTTATATATTATTTGGAATTACTTAAAAATGCTATCAATTTCTATACCTAAAAATATTATTATAAGTTCAACAAATAATTTTTCAAGAATTAAAAATTCAAATAACTTTCAAATTAAAAAAAGAAATATAAATGCTTTTTCTTTAATTAAAACTGGAGAAGGTATTCGTATAATTGTTAAAAATAATAAGAATATAGACACTACAATAATATCATCAATATATAAATTAATAAAAGGCTTTTCAATTGGTTGGCAAAAACATTTGCGACTTGTAGGTGTTGGTTTTCGTGCAACTATTAGAGATACTTCTTTTCAAAAAGAATATATTAGTTCAAAGTTTATTATTAAAAATTATTTACAAAAACGTATATTATATTTAGATACAACTTATCCTAATCAAAAAAATCAATTTCTTAAATTAAAAATTGGATTTAGTCATGAAGCAATTTATCCTAGAATAATTACAAATAATAAATATATTAAAGTATCTTCACTTGAAGGACGTAGTAAAGGTAGGCTTATTTGTATTAAATCTGATGATAAATATGAATTAAATCAAATATTAAGGGAAGTGCGTTCTTTCCGTTTTCCTGAAACTTATAAACATAAAGGTATCTATTTTAATAAAGAACTTGTTAAATTAAAAAAAGGTAAACGTCAAAATTAAATAGATTTGTTAAAATATAATATATTTTTTTTATTATTAAACTAATTCAATCTTACTATTAACTTAAAAAAAAATGATTTATCAGCATAAATACAAACCACGACACTATATCCCTTTTATTACTAAATCTAAACTTAATTTATATAAAAATTCTTTTCTTCGTGGAATATATTTAATTCGACGTCGTCAAATAAAACGAAAAGGTTATTTTAAATATGCAATAAGGCGCGCTACTAATATAAAATGAATAATAAATCGTCGTAAATTTAGTCCCATTAATAAAAGCCAATTGACATATAATAATCCATATCCAAATAATATAGGATATGGACGCCCTACTCGTTTTAAACAACGTTATCGTGAAAATTTTTATAAAAAACAGCAATTTCGTATATTTTATGGAAAATTTAACGAAAAAAAATTGCGCAGATTAATCAAAAACCATAAAATAACTGTAGCTGCGCAAACTTCTAGATTTTTTTCTTTAATTGAATCTCGTTTAGACGTAATATTTTTTCGTAGGCGTTTAATACCTACCATTTATAGTTGTCATCAATTTATTCATCATTTTGGTTTAGAAGTTAATAATAAATTAGAAAATTGTCCACAAACTTCAATTAACATTGGAGATATTGTAACAATCCCTCCATTATTTTGAAAATCTATAATAAAATTTTATTTTGCACGTATTTATTGACGACGCTGAGGTATATTCATTCGTGGACGACGATTAATAAAAAAATTTAAAAAATTTATGTTAATTTTTCAACCATTCAATCAATCAATAAAACTTCTACCTTCTTTTAAATCTAATCCAATAATAAACTCTTTAATAAATAATTCAGCATCATTTAAAAAAGATTTTAATTTTTATGTAATATTACTTATAACGTATAAAAAATTTAATTTAGAATATAAAAATAAATTTATTCAAAAAATATTGCGTAATAATAAATATTATAAATGAGATAAAAGGGTAGATCAAATTAAAATAAATAAATTACAAATATATCAACAATTACAATTAACAGCTTCTTTACGTAAAAATTTATTACCGCGCATTTTTCGCTTTATTAAACAAACAAGTTCAAAAGGATTAGCACAAACAGAACAATTTGCTAATAAATATAATCTTGAATTTCAAGAACGAAAAATAGAAATAATTAAACAGGATAATGAAAAAGAAAAAAAAAAGAAAGCTACTCATGAAAAAAAACAAAATACATTTTTTCAGTATAACATAAGGATAATTAATCGACGAAAAATTTTTTTTCGTATAAAAACTAATTATGCTAAACGAATTGCCCGCAATAAGCGAATAATTCGCAAAAAAAATCTTCATTTTTTTATTCCTAAATATATACAAAGAGATTTTCGAACTCTAAGTATAATTAAAGTAGAAACACAAAAAGAATCAATAATTTATTATCCTTTTCGAATTTCTCTTAATAAACTTTACTCTTTTTATCGTAGTAAAGGTTTTTAAAATATTCATATTACGTTTTAATGTATAGCCCCCTAGAACAATTTGATCAAACTAATTGATTAATCAATCGCATAATAGAAATTAAAAATAGTTTTTTTTGTTTTATTTCTGAAATAGAATTTGATAACTTTTCTTTATCTACTAATTCGTATTCTTCTAATTATATTTTACCTGAAGGTATCGGTTCATCAACATCAAGTAATTTTATACAATTAAATTTTGTAATTATACTAGCATTTATGCTTTTTATTAGTTTTTTTGCTATAGAAAAATTATGTTATGCTATTGTTTTTCTAGCTCTAATTAATTTAATTACAGGTTTTTTTGTTAATAATTGATTTTTTGATTATATATATGTTACACAATTTATTTTTGGTGAATTAGATGTAACTCAAATAACTGCTCTTCGTGACAGTTCAATTATATTTAATTATGTTTTTTCAAGTCAAATTGATTTTACTTTATCAATTGATGAAATCTTAATTACTTTTATTTTAGGGTCATTATTCATTTCAAATAATGAAGAAAATTCTGATTTTATTCTTTCAGAAAAAGCAGATTTATTACTAGTAGAAAAAATTGTAGCGCCTCTATTTGTATCTAATATTGGTAAAGATGTAAATGAAAATGGTGCTTTATACATTAAAGTGTGTAGCATTTTTAGCTTTGTTCTTTTTAGCAATCTATTAGGTATAATTCCTTATGGTGATACGGCAACAAGTAGTTTAATTCTTACTTTTTGAACAGCTTTATCTGTATTTATTGCAATAGTTGCATTAATAATTCAAAAACATGGAATTGACTATTTTTTTGGCCTTTTTATGCCTAAAGGATGTCCATTAGCTTTAGTATTTTTATTAGTTCCAATTGAATTTCTTTCTTATAGTTTCCGTCTAGTAAGCTTAGCTGTTCGACTATTTGCAAATATAAGGGCTGGACATACTTTAATAAAAGTACTAATTGGCTTTAGTTATGTTATGTTTTTAATCGGAGATGGTTTTGCACTTGCTGCATTTTTTCCTGCGCTAGTTGTATTTGTTTTAATTTTTCTTGAAATGGCTGTAGCTGTAATTCAAGCTTATATTTTTTCAATTCTTTGCTGTATTTATCTAAAAGAACTATATGTAGCTCATTAATTAATGCCACAACTTAATATTGATTTAATAGAAAATTTTCTTTTTTTTGGATTTGCTTGCAGGCTTTTTGGTTTTGTAGACGAAAAATATTTTAACGCTACAAAACATTACCTACTTAATCAAAGCTTTGGTACTAAACACTAAATATTAAGTTTAAATCAATTGATTTAAATATACTTGTTTACTACATATATAATTAATTACACTCAAATAAAATAAATGTTTAAAAATTCATTATCTGAAGAATTAAATTTTGCATCTTATGGTCTTGGTACACCTTTAAGTTATCAAATAACATTCCAACAACCTGCAAGTCCAATTGCAGAAGGTATTTTTGTTTTCCATGATGATTTAATAATATTTCTAATAGGTATTTTAGGTTTTGTATTAATACTATTAATTAGTATTTATCAAATAGGTTCAAAAGGTTCTAATAATCCTAAACTTTTTACTTCTATTCGTGTGGTACATGAATCAAAACTAGAAATTATTTGAACTTGCTTACCAGCGTTATTTCTAGTTATTATTGCAATTCCATCATTTTCATTACTTTATTCAGTTGATGAAATTGTAGAACCTTGACTTATCTTTAAAGTAATTGGTCATCAATGATATTGATCATACGAATTCTTAACACCAAAACTTTTTTCTAAATTATATAGCGATATTAATTCAACTAATTTAATTACAGTTGAAGAAAATACTAATTTTGATAGCTATATACTTGCAATAGACGATATACCAAAGAAATTAAGTTTTATAAATAAACTTATAGTAGATAATCATTTATATCTTCCAACTAAAGTACAATTACGTGCTATTATTACATCAACTGATGTATTACATTGCTGAGCTGTACCTAGTTTAGGTATTAAACTAGATGCATGTCCTGGTCGTTTAAATCAAAGGGGACTTTTTATTAATAATCAAGGTTTTTATTATGGACAATGCAGTGAAATTTGTGGTGTTAATCACGGATTTATACCCATTGGTATTGTAGGAATTAATTTTTATATGTCTGAAAATCAAGGTAGTAGGGATTTTGATCCGCTATTATCTATTTTTTTTGAAGACAATTCTAAAGATATTAATCTTTAAAATAATATATATTATATATATATTATAATAAACTGAATTGTTTTTTAAATAAAATAATCACTAGATTTCATTCCGCTTTCTTATAAAAATAAATGTAAGTGTTTTAAAAAAACAAAAGGAATACTCTATAAAGGGGAATACTTTACTTTTTAATTTTATAAAATTTATTATAAAATATAAATAGAAATGTGGCTGAGTGGTCTATAGCGATGGATTGTAAATCCATTGATTTATTTCTTCGTTGGTTCAAATCCAACCATTTCTAATAAGTATTAAACAATTTAATCTTTTTTAATAACTTAAATACATTTAATAAAATAATGCAAACAACTTCTTTTTTATTATATTCTTTCATTTCTTTTATTATTGGAATATCAATACTAGTTTTTCTAGTTAATAATCCTATTCATTCCCTTCTAAATTTAATTGCCGTTTTTTTTTTTGGTACTTGTTTTCTTTTTTTTATAAATATAGAGTATTATGCTTTACTTTTTTTAATTGTTTATGTAGGTGCAATTGTTGTTTTATTTCTTTTTATTATTAGGATATTAGAACTAAAATTAACTAATGCTATTAGTATTAATAAAAATTTTCTTTGATATAGTATTCTTTTAATTTTTTTTATTTTTTTTATGGGTATTATATCTTTAGATATATTTTCATTATCTTATTTTTTATCATTAGATAATGATAGCGTAAAATTATTAACAGAAGCTAATACAAATACAAATGATATTAATTTTTTATATCAAATAGATCAATTATTTGTGTTAGGTATTATATTATATACTGAATTTAAATTTAGTGTAATTTTAGCAAGTTTATTATTATTTATTGTTATAGTTGGTGTTTTAATATTAACTCTTTATAGTCCTCAAGAATTTTACTATAAACATTCATCTAAAAAAATTAAAGAACAAGTATAACAATAATTTAAGTTATTTTCTTATTAGATTATAAATACAGCGGAATGGAGTAATTTGATAGCTCATCGGGCTCATTATCCGAAAGTGTTGGTTTGAATCCAACTTCCGCTAATTTGTAATTTCATTTATATAAAACTTTTTATAATTAATGTTTAAAGGTTTTTCAAATTTATATACATTTCAAACTCGATGAAGGTTTTCTACTAACCATAAAGATATTGGTATACTTTATTTAATTCTAGGAATATTTTCTGGCGTACTAGGTACTGGTATGTCTATCCTTATTCGTATGGAATTAGGTAGCTCTGGACTACAGATTTTATTTGATAATTATCAATTATATAATGTTGTAGTAACTGCTCACGCTTTTTTAATAATTTTTTTTATAGTAAGGCCTATTCTTATTGGTGGATTTGGTAATATTCTAATACCAATTTTTATTGGAGCTCCTGATATAGCATTTCCACGTAGGAATAATATTAGCTTTTGATTACTACCACCATCACTTATTCTGTTATTAACTTCATCTATAATTGAAGGAGGTGCTGGTACAGGATGAACAGTATACCCTCCTTTAAGTAGTATTCAAGCTCACTCTGGACCTGCTGTAGATCTAGCAATTTTTAGTTTACATTTATCAGGTGCTTCATCTATTAGGGGAGCAATTAATTTTATTGTAACTGTATTCAATATGCGAGCAGTAGGTATGTTTATACATAAAATTAATTTATATGTATGAGCTATTTTAGTTACAGCATTTCTACTATTACTATCATTACCTGTATTAGCAGGAGCAATTACTATGCTACTGACTGATCGTAATTTTAATACTAGTTTCTATGATCCAGCTGCTGGAGGTGATCCTGTATTATATCAACATTTATTTTGATTTTTTGGACATCCAGAAGTATATATTTTAATTATTCCAGCTTTTGGTCTTTTAAGTCATGCGGTAGCTTCTTACTCAGGTAAACCTGTATTTGGTTATTTAGGAATAGTATATGCAATAATTTCTATTGGTATTCTTGGTTTTATTGTATGAGCTCATCATATGTATACCGTAGGTCTTGATGTAGATACTCGTGCGTATTTTACAGCTGCAACAAGGATTATTGCTGTTCCAACAGGAATTAAAATTTTTAGTTGATTAGCTACTTTATGAGGAGGTTCGCTAATGCTGGAAGAACCTGGAATGCTATTTGCCTTAGGTTTTATTTTTCTATTTACTTTAGGTGGTTTAACTGGTATTAGGCTTGCAAATGCAGGTTTAGATACTGCTTTACATGATACTTATTACGTAGTAGCTCATTTCCATTATGTTCTTTCAATGGGAGCTGTTTTTGCTATTTTTATAGGTGTCTATAGGTGATATACTAAAGTAACAACTTTAAGCTTATCTACTGTTCTAGGTCAAATCCATTTTTGAATTACTTTTGTAGGAGTTAATCTTACTTTTTTCCCAAGGCATTTTTTAGGATTAGCAGGAATACCTCGTCGTATTCCAGATTATCCAGAAGCATTTCTTGGTTGAAATCAATTAGCTTCAATTGGTTCTTATGTAACATTATTAGGCCTTCTTGCATTTATGGCTACATTTATATATAGTCAACTTTCAGATTTAAAAAAAACTTTTGTAAGTTTTCCATTATATTTTAATCCGAAATCTAATTAAATAATAAATTATTCTTAATTTTTTAATATTAAAACTAGTCTGTAAAAAAAATATTTTATTTTTTGCTATTAATGAATTTTAATCATTATTTTCCGCGTAGTATTATATATATTCAAAATAACAATATAATTAGAATAGCAAATTTTGCCGATTTTGAAAAAATTGTTTATTTTATAAAAAAACATTCTCTTTGTAAAGTTGAACAATTAATTGATGTAACAGCTGTTGATTACATTAATAAAAAATATCGTTTTGAAGTTGCATATCAATTCTTATCTATTATTTGTAATAAACGAATTACTTTAGTAATTTCTTTAATAGAAATTCAATCATTAAATAGTATCTCATCAAGGTATTCTTCAGCTGAATGATATGAACGTGAAATCTGAGATATATTTGGTATTTATTTTACACAAAATAAAGATCTTCGTCGTATTTTAACTAATTATGGTTTTGTTGGTCATCCATTACGTAAAGATTTTCCAGTCGTAGGATTTAATTCAGATATTTCATTAAACATAAAAAGTTAATAATTATTATATAATTTTAAATGACAAATACTCGTTCTAATACTTTAGTACAAAATTCTATTTTACATTCATTTCATATTTTATCTTGTAGTCCATGACCACCTGTAATAGGTCTTTCAGCATTTTTTATAGTTTTTGGTCTTACTGGTGTAAGGCATAATTATAATGCAGGTGCTGTTTTATTTAAAAGGGCTATTTTTCTAATACTAATTGGTTTATTTCATTGATGTCGAGATGTTATTCGTGAAGCTACTATAATTGGAGATCATACAACTGCAGTACAATCAGGTTTAAGGTCAGGGTGAGCTCTTTTTATTGTTTCAGAAATCATACTTTTTGCTGCATTTTTTTGAGCACAATTTGCTGTAAGCTTAGTTCCTATATATTCTGTATCTGGAGTTTTAATGTTTGCTTGTATGATAGTTATAGATCCTTGAATAATTCCAGGATTAAACACAATTTTACTTTTAACTTCAGGAAGGTCTTTCAGTACAACTCAAGGTAAATTTCTTGTAGGTTCACGTGTAATTGCTCTTGTTTTTTTTGTTTATACTTTAACTTGTGCTATTGCTTTTACAGGATTCCAAGCGTATGAATATTGTTATGCTAGTTTTTCTATAAGTGATGGAGCATATGGTTCATGTTTTTATATACTAACAGGATTACATGGATTTCATGTATTTGTAGGAACATGTTTACTAGTTGTAGCTGGTATGCGTAGGTTAGCTAGTCATTTTACTTTAAATGTAGCTGTTGGATTTGAATGTGCAGGTTGATACTGACATTTTGTTGATGTTGTATGACTTTTTCTATTTGTTGTACTATATATTCCAAGTTAATTTCTATAGTTG
>Ga0255236_1000216_pt1 | contig 9695 bp, 16 predicted proteins | sample ColtaT_7_FD_183687 | JGI IMG/M metagenome (GOLD analysis project Ga0255236, IMG submission 183687) | Metatranscriptome of freshwater microbial communities from Columbia River, Oregon, United States - Colum_Cont_RepB_8d (Metagenome... | ecosystem: Environmental > Aquatic > Freshwater > River...
CGCGAGTTTCTTGCCCAACAGGAAGCACTGCAAGTGGTTTGCGGTGCAGACGGCGGGCCCAAGACTGACTGGTTGGCTTGTAGCTCCGGGTTCGGGGGTTTCAGGTGTGCCGGTACAAGTTGGGAATATTGCAATGATCCAAACAGAATCTCGGTTAGAGGTTGCCGACAACACTGGCGCCAAGTCCGTCCTTTGCATCAAGGTGCTGGGCGGGTCTAAGCGTCGCTATGCAAGCGTCGGTGACATCATCAAAGTGAGCGTCAAGGAGGCTGCTCCGCGTGGTCGCGTCAAAAAGGGCGAGATCTACAACGCAGTAGTGGTTCGTACGGCCAAGGGTATTCGGCGCGGAGATGGCTCCCTTGTCAAATTCGATGGCAACGCTGCGGTGTTGCTCAACAGCAAGCTGGAGCCGATTGGCACGCGCATCTTCGGGCCTGTTACGCGTGAGCTGCGTACCGAGCGCTTCATGAAGATCGTCTCCTTGGCTCCTGAAGTTCTTTGAGGTGGCGCCATGAACAAAATTCGCAAAGGCGATGAAGTCATCGTATTGACGGGGCGGGATAAGGGTAAGCGCGGCACCGTGGCGTTGCGCAAAGACGATTCCCATCTCATTGTCGATGGTGTCAATGTCGTAAAGAAGCACGTCAAGCCGAATCCGCTCAAGGGCGAGTCCGGCGGTATTGTGGAGAAGGCGATGCCTATCCACCAGTCCAATGTGGCCATTTTCAATCCGGCCACTGGCAAGGGGGATCGCGTTGGCATCAAGGTTCAGGCCGATGGGGTGCGCGTTCGCGTGTACAAGTCCAGCGGCGCGGAAATCAAGGCGGCCTAAGGAAAAAAAATGGCACGACTCCAGCAAATTTACCGCGAACAAATCGCCCCCGAATTGATGAAGCAATTCGGGTATACCTCGCCCATGGAGGTTCCTCGACTGGTCAAGATCACGCTCAACATGGGGGTGGGTGAGGCTGTGGCCGATAAAAAAGTCATGGACAACGCCGTGGCTGATTTGACCAAGATTGCCGGGCAAAAACCCATAGTGACCAAGGCCAGAAAGGCCATTGCCGGGTTCAAGATCCGGGAAGGTCAGCCCATAGGTTGCATGGTGACGCTGCGCGGCGTCCAGATGTACGAGTTTCTGGACCGTTTCGTGACGGTTGCGTTGCCGCGGGTGCGCGACTTCCGTGGGATATCCGGACGCGCTTTTGATGGACGTGGGAATTACAACGTCGGCGTCAAAGAACAAATCATTTTCCCTGAGATCGAATACGACAAGGTGGATGCCTTGCGCGGCCTCAATATCAGCATCACCACGACGGCCAAAAACGACGCAGAAGCCAAGGCGCTGCTCGCAGGTTTCCGTTTTCCCTTCAAAAACTGAGGTGGCGCATGGCTAAAGTAGCTTTGATTCAGCGCGAGCAAAAACGCGCAAAATTGGCGGCCAAGTACGCAGGCAAATATGCGGAACTGAAGGCCATTGCCGGCGACGCCAAGCGAAGTGACGAAGAGCGCGATTCCGCGCGTCTCGCTCTGCAAAAGTTGCCGCGTAACGCAAATCCAACGCGTCAACGCAATCGCTGCGAAATCACGGGCCGTCCGCGTGGCACTTTCCGTCAATTCGGACTGGGCCGTGCAAAGATCCGCGAAATGGCTTTTGCGGGTGAAATTCCTGGCATCACCAAGGCCAGCTGGTAAGCAGGCAGGAGAGATTCAACATGAGCATGAGTGATCCTATCGCTGACTTGCTGACCCGCATTCGCAATGCCCAGATGGTCTCCAAGGCCACGGTGAAGGTGCCCGCTTCCAAGGTGAAGGTGGCCATCGCCCAAGTGCTGAAGGACGAGGGGTATATCGACGGTTTTCAGGTGAAGTCCGAAGCTGGCAAGTCTGAACTTGAAATTGCCCTGAAATACTACGCCGGTCGTCCTGTGATTGAGCGTATTGAGCGCGTTAGCCGTCCTGGCCTTCGCGTCTACAAGGGGCGTGATGCCATTCCGCAGGTCATGAATGGTTTGGGTGTCGCCATCGTCACCACGCCCAAGGGCGTGATGACCGATCGCAAGGCGCGTGCTGTCGGTGTCGGCGGCGAAGTGCTTTGCTATGTGGCTTAACGTGGCATTGAGGAGAAACTGAATGTCCCGCGTAGGAAAATTGCCTGTGGTCATTCCCGCAGGCGTGGATGTGTCCATTAAAGAAGACCAAATCAGTGTGAAAGGCGCCGGCGGTACTTTGTCGCTGGGGCAAAACATCTTGGTCAAGGTGCTCCACAATAATGATAAGCTGAGCTTCGAGCCGGCGAATGAGTCCCGCGAGGCCAATGCCATGAGCGGAACTTTGCGCCAGTTGGTCAACAACATGGTGGTTGGCGTCAGTAAAGGCTTCGAGAAGAAGCTGAGTCTCGTTGGCGTGGGCTATAAAGCGCAAGCCAGCGGCTCCAAGCTGAATCTGAGTGTGGGTTTTTCGCATCCTGTGGATATTGAAATGCCCGCTGGGATCACCGTGGCCACGCCTTCGCCGACGGAGGTCGTCATCAAAGGCGCAGACCGCCAGCGTGTAGGCCAAATAGCCGCTGAGATCCGCGCCGTTCGTCCGCCCGAGCCTTACAAAGGCAAGGGCATTCGCTATGCGGACGAAAAGATCACGATCAAAGAGACCAAGAAGAAATAAGGAGCTGCACCATGCTGAACAAAAAAGAGCAGCGTCTTCGTCGTGCACGCCAGACACGTATTCGTATTGCCCAGCAAGGGGTTGCGCGACTGACCGTGAATCGCACGAATCTTCATATTTACGCCAGCGTCATCTCCGGCGACGGAAGCAGGGTGCTCGCCAGTGCCTCTACCTTGGAAGCCGAAGTGCGCCAGTCGCTCGGTGGCGCGGGAAAAGGTGGCAATGCGGCCGCGGCCCAATTGATAGGCAAGCGGATTGCCGAAAAGGCCAAAGCTGCGGGCATAGAGAAGGTGGCATTTGATCGTTCAGGTTTTGCCTACCACGGTCGCGTCAAGGCCTTGGCTGAGGCGGCGCGCGAAGCTGGTCTGCAGTTCTAAGCGAAGCGAGATACAAAATGGCAAAATTTCAACCCAAGGTACAAGACGAAGGTCGCGACGACGGTTTGCGCGAGAAAATGATCGCGGTGAACCGCGTGACCAAAGTCGTCAAAGGTGGCCGTATTCTCGGTTTCGCGGCCCTGACGGTGGTCGGTGATGGAGATGGTCGCGTAGGCATGGGCAAGGGGAAGTCGAAAGAAGTCCCTGCTGCAGTGCAAAAAGCCATGGAAGAAGCACGTCGCAATATGGTGAAGGTGTCGCTGAAAAGTGGCACGATTCACCACAACGTGATGGGGGTTCATGGTGCTGCCGTAGTGATGATGATGCCTGCGCCCAAAGGTACGGGCATCATTGCAGGCGGTCCTATGCGCGCCGTTTTCGAGGTAATGGGGATTACCGACATCGTGGCGAAAAGCCATGGCTCGTCCAATCCGTACAACATGGTACGCGCCACTTTCGATGCGCTGAATAAGTCCACCACGCCCTCAGAGGTCGCCGCCAAGCGTGGCAAGGCCATTGAAGACATCTTTGCCTGAACTGGAGTCTGCATATGACAACCCAACAAACCGTCAAGGTTCAATTGGTGCGCAGCCCTATTGGCACCAAAGAGTCGCATCGTGCCACGGTGCGTGGTCTCGGACTGCGCAAGCTGAACAGTGTTCGTGAACTGAAGGATACCCCTGAGGTGCGCGGCATGATTAACAAGATCAGTTACCTGGTCAAAGTCCTCTGAGAGATCGATCATGCAACTCAATAGCATCAAGCCTGCAGATGGCGCCAAGCACGCCAAACGCCGCGTTGGCCGCGGCATTGGCTCTGGGCTCGGAAAAACTGCGGGTCGTGGCCACAAGGGTCAAAAGTCGCGTGCTGGTGGTTACCACAAAGTAGGCTTCGAGGGTGGGCAGATGCCGCTGCAGCGCCGTTTGCCAAAGCGCGGCTTCAAGTCGCAGCAGTTGAAGTTCAATGCCGAGGTGACTCTGACGGACCTGGAAAAACTTGGTCTGGGCGAGGTTGATCTGCTGGCGCTCAAGCAAGCCGGGCTGGTTGGTGAAATGATCAAGGCGGCCAAGGTGATCCAGACCGGGAGCATCACGAAAGCGGTCAAGCTCAATGGCGTCCGGGCTTCGGCAGGCGCCAAAGTTGCTATCGAGGCTGCCGGTGGCTGCGTCGCCTGAACTCGTCTTCTGCTCCACGCTGAAAGAAGGCACCTGTGGCTACTAACGCTGCTTCGCTTGCAAAAAGCGGTAAGTTCGGCGATTTGCGGCGCCGCTTGGTATTTTTGTTGCTGGCGCTGGTGGTATATCGTATCGGAGCGCATATTCCTGTGCCCGGCATTGACCCGGTGCAGCTGCAGAAATTGTTCAGTGGGCAGCAGGGCGGCATTTTGAACCTGTTCAACATGTTCTCGGGCGGGGCGCTTTCGCGCTTTACCGTCTTTGCCCTGGGGATCATGCCGTATATTTCGGCGTCCATCATCATGCAATTGATGACGTACGTCGTACCCACGTTTGAGCAGTTGAAAAAAGAAGGAGAAGCAGGACGCCGCAAGATCACGCAATATACGCGGTATGGTGCTTTGGCGCTGGCCTTGTTTCAGTCGATGGGAATCGCTGTCGCCTTGGAAAGCTCGCCTGGTTTGGTATTGAGCCCTGGCTTTGCTTTTCGCATGACCGCCGTCGTGAGTCTGTCTGCCGGGACAATGTTTTTGATGTGGCTCGGCGAACAAATCACGGAACGCGGTTTGGGCAACGGGATTTCCATCCTGATCTTTGGCGGTATTGCGGCAGGCCTTCCTGGCTCTATAGGTGGCTTGCTCGAGTTAGTGCGTACCGGCGCGATGAGTATCCTCTCGGCTATATTCATCGTGGCAGTAGTGGGTGTAGTCACTTACTTCGTGGTGTTCGTTGAACGTGGTCAGCGAAAGATTCTCGTGAACTATGCGCGGCGCCAGGTGGGGAACAAAGTGTATGCTGGGCAATCCTCGCATTTGCCGTTGAAGCTGAATATGGCTGGCGTGATTCCGCCAATATTCGCCTCGTCCATTATTTTGCTGCCCGCTACGATCATGAATTGGTTCGGTGCCGGCGATTCGATGCGTTGGTTGCGTGATATGGCGGGCGCCCTGACGCCAGGGCAGCCAATTTATACATTGTTGTACGCGGCGGCCATCATTTTCTTTTGCTTTTTCTACACGGCCTTGGTTTTCAACAGTAGAGAAACTGCGGATAATCTGAAGAAAAGTGGTGCATTCATCCCAGGTATCCGTCCGGGCGAGCAAACGGCAAGATATATTGACAAGATTCTAGTGCGCCTGACGCTCGCAGGAGCCGTTTACATCACCTTTGTGTGCCTGTTGCCGGAATTCTTGATTATTAAATACAACGTCCCTTTTTATTTCGGGGGTACATCATTGCTGATCATTGTAGTTGTGACGATGGACTTCATGGCTCAAGTGCAGAACTATCTGATGTCGCAGCAGTATGAGTCGTTGCTCAAGAAGGCTAGTTTCAAGGCCCAATGAGGTTTTTTAGGATTCCATCGTGCCTGGCCTGCAGCGTCAGGAGATGGGTGGACAAGTTTTAGGAGAGTGAAATGAAAGTTTCGGCTTCGGTCAAGAAAATTTGCCGCAACTGCAAGATCATCCGCCGCAAAGGGGTGGTGCGTGTGATCTGCACTGACCTGCGTCATAAGCAGCGTCAAGGTTGATAAAGAGTAATAGAGGACGCACATGGCACGTATCGCTGGTATCAATATTCCTCCGCATAAACATGCTGAGATCGGACTGACGGCTATCTATGGAATTGGCCGTACGCGCGCACGTCAGATTTGCGACGCTTGTGGAATTGTTTATTCCAAAAAGATCAAAGACCTCACGGACGCAGACCTCGAAAAAATTCGCGATCAAATTGCACAATACACCATCGAAGGTGATTTGCGTCGTGAAACCACGATGAACATCAAGCGTTTGATGGACATCGGCTGCTATCGCGGCTTCCGGCATCGCCGTGGGTTGCCTGTGCGGGGGCAGCGGACTCGCACCAATGCGCGTACCCGCAAAGGCCCCCGTAAGGGCGCAGCGGCATTGAAGAAGTAATTGAAAGACTTGTATGGCCAAATCTCCTTCCAATAGCGCTGCACAGCGTGTACGCAAGAAGGTTCGCAAGAACGTTTCGGATGGCATTGCCCATGTGCATGCTTCATTCAACAACACCATCATCACGATCACGGACCGTCAGGGCAATGCCTTGTCCTGGGCATCGTCCGGTGGCCAAGGCTTTAAGGGCTCTCGCAAATCTACGCCCTTTGCTGCGCAGGTTGCCTCCGAGGTTGCGGGTCGTGCGGCTATAGAACAGGGCATCAAGAACCTCGATGTGGAGATCAAGGGCCCTGGTCCAGGTCGGGAGTCCTCGGTGCGTGCGTTGGGTGCGTTGGGGATTCGAATCACGTCTATCTCTGACGTTACCCCTGTCCCGCACAATGGGTGCCGCCCTCAAAAGCGCCGTCGTATCTGATTCTTTCAAGACCACCGCCTCCTGTGTACGCTTTTGCACGGCAGGGGGCTCCCGCAATCACTTGCGGTAGATGAAAAAAGGAAATTCAAGTGGCACGTTATCTCGGTCCCAAGGCCAAACTCTCCCGTCGTGAAGGCACTGACTTGTTCCTCAAGAGCGCGCGGCGCTCTATTGCTGACAAGGCGAAATTCGACTCCAAGCCGGGTCAGCATGGACGCACCTCCGGTGCGCGCACGTCTGGCTATGGCTTGCAACTGCGTGAGAAGCAAAAAGTCAAGCGCATGTATGGAGTGCTCGAAAAGCAATTCCGCCGCTATTTCGAAGCCGCGGGAAGTCGCAAGGGCAACACCGGCGCGAACCTTCTTTTCTTGCTTGAATCGCGTCTCGACAACGTGGTTTATCGCATGGGATTTGGGTCTACGCGTGCCGAGGCGCGCCAACTCGTGTCGCACAAGGCCATCACGGTGAATGGCCAGTCGGTGAACATTCCTTCCTACATGGTCAAACCCGGCGATGTGGTTGCCGTGCGCGAAAAATCCAAGAAACAAAACCGTGTGATCGAAGCCTTGCAGTTGGCCGCACAGGTTGGAATGCCTGGATGGGTTGAGGTGAATGCCGATAAGGCTGAGGGTGTATTCAAGAAAACCCCGGATCGCGATGAATTCGGTGCTGACATCAACGAATCGTTGATCGTCGAGCTTTATTCGCGTTAATAAAGCGACGGTTCAGTTTATAAGCCTTTGGCGCCGTGCGACATCGCGGTGCGGGGCGTCATCAGCCTTACCGGTGTAACGAGCTGGGGGCATTGAGAGGAAGTCTGCATGCAAACCAATTTGCTGAAACCCAAGACGATTGCCGTGGAGCAGTTGGGAAATAACCGCGCCCGTGTGGTGCTGGAACCTTTCGAGCGGGGCTATGGCCATACGCTGGGCAATGCCTTGCGGCGCGTATTGCTGTCGTCTATGGTGGGGTATGCAGCGACTGAAGTGACCATTGCCGGAGTGCTTCACGAATATTCCTCGATCGACGGTGTTCAGGAGGATGTGGTGAACCTCTTGCTAAATTTGAAGGGTGTAGTTTTCAAACTGCACCATCGCGACGAAGTAACCCTGAGCCTTCGCAAAGAGGGTGAAGGTGCGGTGACGGCGGGCGATATTCAAACGCCGCACGATGTCGAAATAGTCAATCCGGGTCATACGATCGCACATTTGTCGCAGGGCGGCAAATTGGATATGCAGATCAAGATCGAGAAGGGGCGTGGATACGTGCCTGGAACGGTGCGCCGCTATGGCGATGAGCCGAACAAGGCTATAGGTCGGATTGTTCTGGATGCCTCGTTCTCCCCCGTCAAGCGCGTGAGCTACACGGTGGAGAGTGCTCGTGTCGAGCAGCGTACGGATCTGGATAAGTTGGTGCTCGAAATAGAAACCAATGGTGTGATCTCAGCGGAAGACGCTGTGCGCACGTCGGCGAAAATATTGGTTGAACAGCTGGCGGTTTTTGCCCAGCTGGAAGGTGGTGAAGTTCCTCCTGGTGCGGTTGGCGGCGAAGCCCGGGGGGCTTCAGCGTTTGATCCCATATTGCTGCGCCCTGTGGATGAATTGGAACTCACCGTTCGCTCCGCCAACTGCCTCAAGGCGGAAAATATCTACTACATCGGTGACCTTATTCAGCGCACCGAGAATGAACTGCTCAAGACCCCTAACCTCGGTCGCAAGTCGCTCAATGAAATCAAAGAGGTTCTTGCTTCACGTGGTTTGACCTTGGGTATGCGCTTGGAGAACTGGCCTCCCGCTGGTCTCGAGAAACGATAAATTTCCCTCTATTCAATGGGAAGAGTGCCTCGGGCAGTACCTGATACGGCTGTCTGATTCAATAAATTATCTAGAAGGAAAGCACTATGCGCCACGGACATGGACTTCGCAAACTGAATCGCACCAGCTCGCATCGACTAGCTATGCTGCAAAACATGATGAACTCGCTCATTGAGCACGAGGCCATCAAAACAACGCTGCCCAAAGCTAAGGAGCTGCGCCGCGTGATTGAGCCCATGATCACCTTGGCAAAGGAAGATAGCGTTCCCAATCGGCGCCTCGCTTTCAACCGTCTGCGCAATCGTGATAGCGTCACCAAGCTGTTCAATGAATTGGGACCGCGCTTCAAGACGCGTCCTGGTGGTTACACGCGCATTCTGAAAATGGGATTTCGTGTTGGAGACAATGCGGCTATGGCCTACGTAGAGTTCGTGGAGCGTGCCGAGGAAAGTTTTTCCAATCAGGCATGAGTCTGAAGGAGTCGGAAAACAGCGTGGCGCCACGAGTCGACTCGCTATAGATGGCATGAAGCGTATTGGAAAGTCTGCTCATCTCGGAGGTGGGCTGTGCTGTCCGGCGTCAACTATCTTGAGCGGTCAACGCTCAATTATCCTGAGCGGTGCGGTCAGGCGGTGATCATTGCTCCGCCGGCAACCAGCGCGGCGTCGGTAACTCTGCACGTTCATCTCCAGGATTGTTGCGTGATGGACCAGGCGGTCGACGGCGGCCACCGTCATGGCCTTGTCCGGGAACACCTGATCCCATTCGGAGAACGGCGCGTTGGTCGTGATGGCGATGCTCTTGCGCTCATAGCGCTCGGATATGAGCTCGAACCGCACCGATGTCTGGGCCTGGTCCCGCTTGGCATAGCTGAAGTCATCAAGCACCAGCAGGTCGAAGCGGTCGAGCTTGGCCAGCTCGGCGGGCAGTCGCAGATATCGGCGTGCTGGCTGCAGACGCTGCACCAGTTCGCTGGTGCGGCCGAACAGCACCTTGTGGCCCCGGTCGATGAGGGCGTGGCCGATGCCGGCCATCAAGTGCGTCTTACCAGCGCCAGGTGGGCAGAAGGCTAGCAGGTTGTGGCCTGCGCTAACCAGTTGTCGGCCTCTGCCAGCGCCATAACGTGGGCTTTGGAGACGGTCGGCACGGCCGCGAAGTCGAACTCGGCTAGGCTCTTGCCCGGCGGCAGCTGCCTGTCGATGCGTGCGCGCGCCAGTCGCCGGGTCTCGCGCTCGGTCATCTCGTGCTCCAGCAGCGCGCCCAGGAAGCGCTGTGCGGGCCAGTAGTTTTAAAGTCGCGTATTCTCATTAGTAAGAACGGTTCCG
>Ga0255236_1000217_pt1 | contig 9683 bp, 8 predicted proteins | sample ColtaT_7_FD_183687 | JGI IMG/M metagenome (GOLD analysis project Ga0255236, IMG submission 183687) | Metatranscriptome of freshwater microbial communities from Columbia River, Oregon, United States - Colum_Cont_RepB_8d (Metagenome... | ecosystem: Environmental > Aquatic > Freshwater > River...
AAAAAATCAAAATACTATTAAAAATTACCCTTTTTTCCTATTTAACGCGCGGTGGTGAGCAGGGTGAGGCTGCCGCTTTTGCGATCCTCCGCGAACAGCCGCATGGTCATCAGCGGGATGATCAGCAGCAGCAGCACCGCCGAGAAGCCGAACAGGCCACCGCCGATGTAGTCAGCCACACCCGAATATTGGTTGAGCGAGCCGGGGTTGTTGATCATCTCGCCCAGCAGCAGAAAGAACGACAGGCCCATGATGAACTGGATGACGGCCAGCACCGTCCAGGCCAGCGGGGAGACAAAAATGCGGCGCGCTTCGTGGCGCGCGATGGAGAGCATGGCGCTCATGCGGCTTCCTTCAGTTCGGTGGTTTCGCCCGCAGTGAGCGAGACGAAGATTTCTTCCAGCGTGCGGCCTTCGGTTTTCAGTTCCAGCAGGCCCCAGCCCTGTTTCACGCTCTCGGTGATCAGCGCCTCGCGCGGGTCGGTGCCGGCCTCTGGCGTGAACACGTAACGGCCTTCGCCAAGCGATTGCGTGTTGGCGATGCCGGGCACCGCGAAACTCTTGGGCGCGTGCCTGAAGATGGCGGCGAGCCGCGAGGCGTTCTGCGCATTGACTGCCGCCATCGAGTCCTGAAACACCACGCGGCCGCGGTGGACGATCATCACCCGCGAGCACACGGCCTGAATCTCCGGAAGGATGTGGCTCGACAGGATCACGCTGTGGTTCTGCGCCAGCGCTGCAATCAGCGCGCGGATTTCGCGAATCTGGATCGGGTCGAGGCCGACCGTGGGCTCGTCGAGGATGATCACCGGCGGCTGATGGACGATGGCCTGCGCCAGACCGACGCGCTGCTGATAGCCCTTCGAGAGATTGCCGATCAGCCGGCGGCTGACCTCATGCAGGCCGCAGGATTGCTTGGCCTTGTCGACCGCCGCCTTGCGCTCGCTCTTGCTGACGCCATGCAGCGCGGCGACGAAGTCGAGATATTCATCGACGGTGACCTCCGGGTGCACCGGCGGTAGCTCCGGCAGATAGCCGAGCGACTGCTTGGCCTTTTTCGGCTCGGTGGCAATGTCGATGCCGTTGATCTTCACGCTGCCGGAGGACGGCGCGAGATTGCCCGTGAGCATCTTCATGGTCGTGGATTTGCCCGCGCCATTGGGGCCCAGCAGGCCGAGGATCTCGCCGCGCCGCAGCGTCAGGTCGATGCCCTGCACCGCGATGTTGGGGCCGTAGCGCCGCGTCAGGCCGCGCGCTTCGATCAGGATTTCTTGCTCCATGTCTTCTCTGGTTCTTGTTGGTTGGTGAGTGACGTGCGCATCGACCTTGGGGGGCGATCAGTAGTTCCGTTTTTTGAACCCCTCGCCCGCTTTAGCGGGAGAGGGGCAGGGGAGAGGGCGCGAGCATAGCGAGCACCTGCGATGGGATCGAGAGCAGAAGCTCGCTGCGCTCGCGCCCTCTCCCGGCCCTTCGGGCCACCCTCTCCCGCTGAAGCGGGAGAGGGGCTAAAGCACCTCAGCGCGTTCCTACATAAAAATCCGCCGCGCCTTCGGGCTGTCTGCGAAAGCGCTGATAGGTCCACCAGTACTGATGCGGCAGCTTGCGCACGCATTCCTCGAAGATGGCATTGAGCGCGGTGGCCGAAACCACCGGGTCGGGGTCGCGGATGGCGGCAGGTGCCTCGAAGTAATGCGATTTGTAGCCGCGCCCCCAGGACAGACGCTCGCCGTAGAAGACGAGGATGCTGGCGTCGCAAGCCTGCGCCAGCGTGCGCACCAGCACCGGCGTGTGCGCCAGATGCCCAAAAAAGGGCGCGAACACACCACTGCCCTGCGGCGGGTCTTGATCTGCCACAAAGTAAACGCCCTCGTTGGCGGCGAGCAGCGGCAGCACCTGGCTTTTCACGCCGCGCTTCACCGCAATCATCTTGCCGCCGAAGCGCGTGCGCCCCCGTAGCGAGGCTTCGTCGATCGCCGCGCCACCGCCCTGGCCACCTTGCTCTTTGTAGAGCCCGGTGAAGGGGTAGCGCTCCGACATGCACATGGCCGGTTGCTCGAACTGGCCTTGGTGCAGCGTCAGCAGGATCACGCCCTTGCCCCGCGCGAAAGCCTTGTCCAGCAGGCTGATATTGGCTTCCTGCTTGAGATACCCGCGCATGGTGGCCTTGCTGCAAAACCAGAGGCGGGGGGTTTCGAGGAACAGCTTCAGCTCTTCGGTCACCGCCAGGCGCGCGATGCGACGTTGCTCGGCAGGCGCTTTTTCAGGGAAGCAACGCTCGACATTGCGCAGTGCCACCCGCTTGCGGCGATTGGGGATGATCCACGACAGTGCCCCCAGCAGCACCGCAAAACCATGCAGCAGCGGCAACGGCCAGGCGGCAAAAAATCGCAGCAGAATCCATGTAAAAGTTTTCATGCCTCTCCTCGTTCGGCGAGGATTGTAGTGGCTGACCAAGACAGGGCCTGGACAATGATCGGACTGCTGCAAAGAGTGAAAACCGCCAGCGTGCGGGTGGAGGGCGAGCTAATCGCCCGCATCGATCACGGCCTGCTGGTGCTGGTGGGCGTGACGGGCGAAGACACCGCCATCGACGCCGAAAAGCTCGCAGTGCGCCTGCTGGCTTACCGCGTGTTTGCCGATGACGCCGGCAAGATGAACCGCAGCGTGCTGGAGGTGGCGGGCGGAATGATCCTCGTGCCGCAGTTCACGTTGGCTGCCGATACCGACAGCGGCATGCGCGCGAGTTTCACCACTGCTGCCGAGCCCCACGTGGCCAAGGCCCTGTTCGAGCAGCTCTTGGCAACGGTCCAGACCGCACTGCCCGCCGCGCAGCGGGGCCGCTTTGGCGCCGACATGCAGGTCGCTCTCGTCAATGACGGCCCGGTGACATTTTGGCTGAGCTCTCGCAAACGGTAGCGTCTATCAAAATGACCTGCTATTAAACGGCTGTTCATACCTGTTTTGCGGCCTGAACACCTGCAAGGGCGCAGGTTTAGAGTGATGGTTGAATCGCACGCTTTTTCACCAGGGACAAGGAAGCCAACATGGATAACAAAATGAAATACCGCTCTCTTTCGATTCTCGCCGCCGCACTGTTTGCCAGTGCCGCCGTCGCGCAGGAACCCTCTGCTGTCGATGCGTCGACAGAGCCCGTCACCACGCCGCCGGTCGAATCCATCGAGGCGACTGAAGCGGTCGTGGAAGCCCCCGCGCCCACATCAGGCGCAGTGAATCACTCTTACCTCTTCGGCACCGGCCAGTTCACCAAGCTGGATACTGGTCGCGGCACCAAGAGCGGTGGCAGTGGCGCGCAGATTGGTTTTGGTTACCCATTGTCTGAGCAGGGCCGCTGGTGGCTGGAAGGCCGCTTTGACTACACCACGCTGGAAACCGGCGCCGGCAAGGGCACCGATTTCTATCAATCCAGCTTCGGCGCTGACATTCAGTACGCCTTTGGCGACCGCGCCGCACTCACCCCATTCGTGCTGCTGGGCATTGGCGGCGCCTACAACGATGTGGTGCCCGACTCCTCTGACGCCGTGGCCTTTGAAGCCCAGCTGGGCGCCGGCCTGGTGCGACAGATCGCCGATATACCCTGGCTGCGTGGCCGCGCCGACGTGCGCTTGATCAGCGATCAGTTCCAGAGCGGCTACCTCGATATCCGCGCCCATGCCGGTCTCGAAATCGCACTCAACCGCGAGCCGGTGCAGGCCAGCAACGTGCGCGAGGTCATCGTCGAAAAAGTCGTGATCCAGGAAAAACTGGTGGCAGCGGTGGACAACGATCAGGATCGCATCGTCGATGAGTTCGATGCCTGCCCCGGCACCCTCAAGGGCATGAAGGTTGGCCCCAATGGCTGCGTGGTGGAAAACCAGACCATCGTCGTGCTGCGCGATGTCAGCTTCGACCACGACTCCGCCCGCTTGCAGCTCAACGGCCAGCGCCTGCTGGATGACGTTGTCACCTTTCTCAACTCCCAGTCAGAGCTGAAAGCCGAGGTGGTGGGCTATGCCGACAGCGTCGGTGCCGCCAGCTACAACCTCAAGCTCTCGCACGCGCGTGCCGCCTCAGCGGTGAAATATCTGGTGGACAAGGGCATCGTCGCCACACGGCTGACCGCACTGGGGCTGGGCGAGGCCAAGCCCATCGCCAGCAACGACACGCCAGAAGGCCGCGAAGCCAATCGCCGCGTCGAGTTCAACATCATCGTTCCTGCCATCCCGGCTGCCGCGCCCTGAGCGCCCGCAGACCACCGCACTGCACATGAAGTGCCTGACCTAGAACCGAAGGACTGACCATGAATACCTCCAACCCCTCTCGCAGCGCCCTGTTTGCCCTGTGCCTGTTCGCGGCACTCGGCCTCTCTGCCTGCAATCGCGCGCAGGACTCCGACGTGCCCGCCGGCCAAGTCGCCGATGCGGACAACGACGGCGTGCTCGACGGCGTCGACAACTGTCCCGCCGTTGCCAACACCGACCAGATCGACACCGATCGCGATGGCATGGGCGACGCCTGCGACACTGATGACGACAATGACGGCGATCTGGACGGTGCCGACAACTGCCCAGTGGTCGCCAACGCCGACCAACTCGACACCGATGGCGATGGCATCGGCAACGCCTGCGACACCGACGATGACAACGACGGCGATCTGGATGGCGCTGACAACTGCCCGCTGATCGCCAACCCGGATCAGCTCGACAGCGACGGCGATGGCCAGGGCAACGCCTGCGACAGCGACGACGACAACGACGGCGTGCCGGATACCGGCCCTGGTCCGGATGGCAGCGGCGGTGACAACTGCCCGCTGATCTCCAACCCGGATCAGCTCGACACCGATGGTGACGGTATGGGCAATGCCTGCGACACCGACGATGACGGCGACGGCGTGCCGGATGCGACCGACAACTGCCCGCTGGTGCCGAACGCTGATCAAGCGGATGCCGATAGCGACGGCGTGGGCGATGCCTGCCCAGCAGGCCCGACGCTGCCGTTTGCAGGCTGCTCGACGATTGCGCCGAACACGAGCGTGGTGAGCAAGACCGAGAGCGGCCTGATCTGCATGATCACCGAAACCCTTACAGGCTCGCTGCTGGATAGCTGCGCAGTGCAGTCACCCACGCTGGCCGTGGATCAAAACCTCACCACCTTCGCCACCGTGCAGTACGACGTGGGCCTGCTGGGCTTGATCCCGACACTGGGCCCTGCGCTGAGCGGCTCGATCATTCTCACCACCACGTTACCGGCCCCGGTCGCAGCCAATCAGTTCGCAGGCTTCATCATGAGCATCCCCGGCGGCACGGTCGACTTGAGCCTGCTGCGCAACATCACCATCACCACCCGCTTGGCAGGATCAGGCCAGCCCGGCGAGCAGGCTGGCGGCAACATGTTTGATCTCGATCTGCTCGGTCAGGGTGTGGCTGGCCCGGCAGGCGGCTTTGACGACACGATCTTCTCGCTGGGCTTTGCCAATACCGCGCCCTACGACGAAGTCAGCCTCGAAATCGATGCCAGTTTGCTGACGGTTGACCTGCTGGAAGCGGTGCGCGTGTATGAAACCTGCACGGCGGTGGTCGCCGCGCCCGCCCCCTGAGCTGAAGCCTGGCAGCACCCAACCCCCGCCCTGCCCAAAAGCAGTGCGGGGGTTCGTTTTTGGTGCGCAGTTCAAGTTTCAAAAAGCTGCGTGCTAGCATCCGGCCATACCCACTTCGAGAGCATGGCGGGCCCCGCCATGGCATGACCGCGCATGACCGCTGCCAGCCCCGCCGTCCGTAGCGACAAGATGCCTTCGAGCATCCCCTACATCGTCGCCAACGAGTTTGCCGAGCGTTTCTGCTTCTACGGCATCAACGCCATCCTGGTGGCCTACATGACGGAGTTCCTCCGTTTTGGCGATGCCCAGGCCGCCACCTGGCAGGCGCTTTTCAAATCGGGTGCGTATTTCTTCCCGCTGCTGGGCGCGATTGTTTCGGATGTGTTCCTCGCCAAGTTCCGCACCATCATCAGTTTCTCGATGGTCTATGTCGCGGGCTGTTTCGTAATTGCCTTCGGCAGCGGCGAGACCTCGCTGGTGCTGGGCATGTTCCTGGTCGCCTTCGGCACCGGCGGCATCAAGCCCTGCGTCTCCACCAACGTCGGCGACCAGTTCACCAGCGCCAATGCGCATCTCATCGAGCGCGCCTTCAGCTACTTCTATATCGCCATCAACGCCGGTTCGTCGATCTCGATCTATTTCTGCCCTGAGCTGCTCGCCAGCCCCGAGTACGGCCCCAAGTACGCCTTCGGCCTGCCAGGCGCGATGATGGCCTTTGCCACGCTGGTGTTCTGGATGGGCCGCAAGAAGTTCGCGGTGGTGCCCGCCGCCATGCCCTCTCCGGGCCTTGCGCTGGTCGCGTTCTTTGCGGTGTTCTTCGCCGTGCTGGCCTTTACCGGCTTCGTGTTTATGGCCAGCCGCGAGTCGGCGCTGCTCAAACCCTTCGCCATCCTGATCGCCACGTTCACACTGCTCGGCACGCTCGCGGGCGTGGCGGTGCTGTTCCTCAAAACCAGCCTCAACGCAAAGCTGCCGGTAGAACTGCGCAGCTGGCTGGAGCGCTCGCTCACGGGTGATGGCCTGCGCATCGTCGGCAAGCTGCTGGGGCTTTATCTGTTCATCGCCTTCTTCTGGTCGCTGTGGGATCAGAGCAATGGCAACAGCTGGACCATCCAGGCGCAGAGCGCGCTGATGGACAAGCGCCTGTTCGGCTTCCTCGAAGGCATCCCGATGTTTGCCGGGCTGGCCAGCTACGAGATGCTGCCCGCGCAGGTGCAGGTGGTGAACGGCCTGTTCATCCTGCTGCTGGTGCCGGTGTTCACCTTCGCCATCTACCCGCTGCTCGGCAAGTTCTTCGAGGTCACCCCGCTGCGCAAGATCGGCATGGGCTTCTTCGTGGTGGCCGCCTCGTTCATCATCGTGGCGTGGATCGAGCAGCGCATCCAGAACGGTTTCACCGTCAGCATGTGGTGGCAGATCAGCGCCTATGCCGTGCTCACCGCCGCCGAAATCCTGGTGTCGATCACCGCCCTCGAATACAGCTACAAGCAGGCGCCGCTCTACATGAAGAGCTTCATCATGGCCTTGTTCCTGCTCTCCACCAGCGTCGGCAATGCCTTCACCGCCGCCGTCAACACCATCATGGTCAAGCCGCTCACCGCCACGGCGGTGGAAGTGGGCGAGACCACCTGGGTGACGCTCGAAGGGGCGAAGGATTTCGTCACCGGCCAGAAGATCGACTTCGGCGGCGACACCGGCGTGCAGGTGCTGCTAGCCGATGGCAAGACCGAAACCCTCGCCGGCACCTATCTGGTGGGCGAGGTCGACGCCGCAGGCAACCGCCTGCGCCTGCTGGACAAGGTCTACCGCCAGCCCGTGAAGACCACCGGCAGCTTCGTCGCCGCCAATGCCGAGGTGTCGACCTACGCCTTGGTCGGGCCGATGTATTTCCTGTTCTTCTCGGCGCTGATGGCCGCAGCGGCGGTGCTCTACATCTTCTACGCACTGTGGTTCAAGGAAACCACCTTCGTGCGGCAGGATGAAAACACTGCCACGGCCTAGCATGACCTGGGCGCGATAAAATCGCGCCCATGCTCGAAGCCACCGCCGAAATCCCCGTCGCTTTCCCCGCCCTGCATCGCAGGGTGGAGAAAGCGCGTACCGAATCCAACAAGCTGGCCAAACGCCTGCGCCGCGACGTCGGCAAGGCGATCATGGATTACGGAATGATCGGCGAGGGCGACCGGGTGATGGTGTGCCTCTCCGGTGGCAAGGACAGCTACACCATGCTCGACATGCTGCTGCAATTGCAGGCCAAGGCGCCGGTGCGCTTCGAGCTGCACGCGGTCAACCTCGACCAGAAGCAGCCGGGGTTCCCGGAACACGTGCTGCCGGAGTATCTCAAGAGCAAGGGCGTGCCGTTCACCATCCTGGAGCAGGACACCTACTCGGTGGTGAAGCGCAACATCCCGGAAGGCAAGACCATGTGCTCGTTGTGCTCGCGGCTCAGGCGCGGCGCGCTTTACACCTTTGCGAAAGAGCAGGGCTTCACCCGCATCGCGCTGGGCCATCACCGCGACGACATCGTCAACACGTTTTTTCTCAACCTGTTCTTTGGCGGCAAGCTCTCGGCCATGCCGCCCAAGCTCTTGAGCGATGACGGCGCCAACGTGGTGATCCGCCCGCTGGCCTACTGCCGCGAGGCTGATCTCGCCGAATACGCCGAGCAACAGGCCTTCCCGATCATCCCCTGCACGCTCTGCGGCAGCCAGGAAAACCTGCAACGCGTGCAGGTGAAAAAAATGCTGTTGCAATGGGAGCGCGAATGGCCGGGCCGCACCGAGACCATCTTCCGCGCGCTCTCCAACGTCGCCCCCAGCCAGCTCGCCGACCCGAAGCTGTTTGACTTTGCCGCCCTCGGCGGCGGCCTGCCGGGCATGGCGGACTGGCTGATGCCCGAACGTGAATCTGCAGCAGACTGAACGCACTGAGCACGGCACCTGTCCGACAATGTGCCGATGACCTTCGCCCCCCGCCACTGTCTGTTGCTCGCGCTGCTCTGCATCAGTGCTGCGCGAGCGCAGGCACCAGCGGACGAGACCGAGGCGCCGCCGCGCGTGACCGTGGACTTCCGCATCGAAGGCCTCGACGAGCCGGAACTCAGCAATGCCTACAACTGGCTGGGCTATGTGGCCGAAGACCAGCGCGGGCGACTCGACTACGCGCGTCTGAAAACCCTGCACGACGGGGCTGAGAAGAGCATCGAAAAAGCGCTGCAACCGTACGGGTATTACGCGCCGAAAATCGATAGCGAACTGCGCGGTGGCCCCAGGGATTACTTCGCGCGGTATCGCGTCACGCCGGGCACGCCGGTGCGCTGGGCCGCACCGGAGATCACCGTCACCGGCGCAGGCAACGCGTTGCAGAGCGAGATCGCAGCACTCGCCCCGAAACTCGACCGGCGGTTGCGGCACACCGAGTACGACGCCTTCAAGACCCGCGCGCTGAACCTGCTGCGCGAAGCCGGTTATCTCGATGTGCGCGCCAGCCGCACCGAGCTGCGCATCGACGCCGCCCGCCACGTCGCCGTCGCCGTGCTGGCGTTCGACACCGGCCCGCAGTGGCGATTTGGCGAGGCACGCTTCACAGGCTCTGCCAGCATCCGCGAGTCGGTGCTGCGCCGTTATTTGCGCTTCAAGACCGGTGCCTCGTTTTCGCCGCAGGCGCTGCTCGACACCCAGTTCGCGCTGGATGATCTCGACTACTTCAGTCAGGTCGAGCTCACGCCGCTGCGTGACGCGGCCGAAGGTGATCGCATTCCGATACAGATTGCGCTCACCGACAGCAAGTCGCGACGCGATGACTTTGGCCTGGGTTATGGCACCGACACCGGCGCGCGCGTGACGGCCGCCACCGAGTTCCGCCGCCTCAACACACGCGGCCACAAGCTCAGGCTGGCCGTGCGGGCCTCGGAGAAAATCTCTGGCGCCTCCAGCGAATACCGCATCCCCATTGGCTCGGTGCCGGCGGAGTTCCTGAGCTTGTCCGGCGCTGCCGAGCAGGACAACCTCGCCTACGGCAGCTCACGCGACTACCGCCTGGGCGCGGCCATCAACCGCACGCTGGGCCAGTGGAAAAGCGTCTACTACCTG